>OCLD01000040.1_pt1 | contig 32157 bp, 17 predicted proteins | sample 1495911 | NCBI WGS metagenome assembly OCLD01 (sample SAMN03418271, study PRJEB22391) | human gut metagenome | biome: human-gut; feature: organic feature; material: feces | host: Homo sapiens | place: Tanzania | collected 2013-01
TTCACGTTACCCCCTCCCTAAATCCCTCCCCTCGGGGGAGGGACTTGCTTTCACTGCAAGCAGTGAAGAAGAGTGGTGTTTCGCAAATGCGAAACTTGAGTAACCTCAGAGAAGGAATCTTTTATATTCCATTTCAACCATGTAAGTAATTCTGCCAAAAATGAAAGAGTGTGCCAATGAAAAAACTCGTATCTTTGTCTGAATATATTAAAACCACAACGACGAATGAAGAAAATTCTGCTTGCCGTCGCCTGTTTTGCGATGACTCTTCTCGCCCAGGCGAATCCGACGCACAAAGTTAAGATCAACGATGGCCTCACGGTCAGTGTGGAGGCTTGCTCCGGGAGCATATTCAGGATCAAGGTGTCCCCGAGGAAGGACTTCACAGAATCATTGATGGAACGTTACGAACTCATCAAGACCGACTGGAGTGAGGTCAAGACCGACATTTCCGACAAGGGAGGGGTCTGGACGCTGAAGACTCCGGAATATTCATTGGTCATCAACAAGAAGACGGGAGTGATGACCGTGAAGGATGCCAAAGGCGGGAAGGTGATCCGCGAGGTTAGGTTCCTGCCTGAGAAGGAAGGTCTCTGCGGCGAGATGAGGTCATTCATCAACGAGAAATACGCCGATCTGAAGGTCGCTGACAACGGCGGAGGCATCATCGGCGACGACAACGGGAAATTCGGAGAGGTTGACAAGCACGAGATTCCGGCGGCTGACGCGGTCAGCATCCTCAGCTTCAGCATGGAGGACGGCGAGCGCTTCTACGGCGGCGGCAGCACCAGCCGCGACCACATTCAGCACAGGGGCGAATTCCTCAGGATGTGGACGACTTACCAGCAGACCGAGATACCGATGCCGTTCATGATGAGCTCGCGCGGCTGGGGCGTTTACAACAACTCGACCCGCAAAAGCTTCTTCGACATCGGCAGCCAGCAGAAGACTAAGTTCAACATTATCAACACCTTCGACGAGGCAGACTTCTTCCTGATGATGGGCAAGGATATGCCTGCAATCCTTAATGAATATACCCTCGTCACGGGCCGTACCTATGTCCTGCCGAAATGGGCCTACGGACTCTGCTTCGGACCGAACATGCGCGAGGAGCAGTTCGACATCCTCAACGACGCGGTGCGCTTCCGCCAGTTCGACGTGCCTTGCGACGTGTTCTGGCTTGAACCTCAGTGGATGGAGAAGCGCTACGACTTCTCGACCAAGAAGAAATGGAACTACGACAGGTTCTCTCCGGAGCCTTACTGGCTTCAGGATCAGTACCCTAAGACGATGCACAACCGCCTCTTCATCGGCAAGCTGCGCTCCATGGGCTTCCACCTCGGACTCTGGCTCTGCGAGGAGTATGACCTCAGCATCCAGGAGGAGGACATCATCGCCGAGCGCACGGGAGGCAAGCTTTCCGGCCAGGAGCATTGGATGGATCACCTGACCGTGTTCATGGATCAGGGTGTGGAGGGATTCAAGCTGGATCCTGCCCGAACGATCGACAACCACACGAACTGGGAATATTACAACGGACGCACCGACAAGGAGATGCACAACCTCAACCAGGTTCTGCTCCCGAAGCAGATGCGTGAGCTTGGCCGCAAGTACAACGGCAAGCGTACCTGGCATCACTACTGCGGCGGTTGGTCCGGAACCCAGCGTTGGACGGCCTCGACTTCCGGCGACAACGGTGGCGGAAAGACGGCTCTCTACGATCAGCTGAACCTTGGTATGAGCGGGTTCCTGAACACTTCGTGCGATGTGATGAGCGTTCCGCGCGAGCTTGAGATGCAGGGGCTTCATTTCGGTCTGTTCCTGCCTTGGGTGCAGATAAACAGCTGGTTCTCGATGATGCATCCGTTCTACTACGCCAAGGAGGAGCAGGACATCTACCGTTTCTACGTGAAGCTGAGATATTCATTGGCTCCGTACATCTACTCTATGGCGCTTGAGGCTGCGCAGAACGGTATGCCGATCGTGCGCTCCATGCCGCTTTGCTTCCCTGAGGACCGCAACTGCGACGACATGACTTATCAGTACATGTTCGGCGACAATTTCTGCGTGGGAATATTCACAAACGAGATTTACCTGCCGAAGGGGACCTGGACGGACGCCTGGAGCGGCGAGAAGATTGTCAGCAAGGGGGAGACCTTCACTCGTGAATATCCTTCCGACCGCGCGGGGCTGCTCTTCATCCGCGAGGGCGCGATCATCCCGACACAGCCTGATGTTGAATATCTTGGCGCGCGTCCGTTCGACCGCGTCATCCTGAAGGTCTATCCTCACGGGGACAGCGCGTACACGATGCTTGACGATGACGGAGAGTCTTATGAATATGAGAACGGCGGTGTCGCCTCGACGCTGTTTGAGTCGCACGAGAGGGATGGCGGTGTAGAGGTTGTTGTGAACCCGGTTCAGGGATCGTTCAAGGGAATGCCTTCGGAGCGGGAATATTCCTTCCGCATCCAAAGGGATTCGCGTCCGGCTTCGGTTTCGCTTAACGGCGCCGCCGTTCAGGATTGGACCTACGAGGACGGAATGGTCTGTCTGTCAGCGGGGAAGGTTGGTGTCGGAGAGAAGGTTGTTGTCTCTGTTAGATAGTTTGATTTTTGCAACTTTACTATAGTTGGCTATTGCCGCTTTATAACAGTTAGGTTTTGCCGCGAGGCGCATACCTCCGTGAGACCTGCGCTTCGCGCCCTGTCCGGGTGAATGATCCCTCGGGGGAAGCGCCTCGCGGCAAAAAGAGTTTATTATTGAATATGAAAAGAATCGCGATAGTATTAGGACTTGCTGCGGTGGTGATGTCGTGCGCCAGAAAAGACTGGCGGGACGCTTCGTTGCCTGCGGAGGAGAGGGTACAACTGATTTTGAAGGAGATGACGCTGGAGGAGAAGGTCGGGCAGATGTGCCAGTATGTGGCGCCGTGCTATGTGGAGCCGGGGAAGGGATCGGCTCGCAAGAACATCGACGCTACCGACGAGAACCTGGGCAACAAGGATTTGTCCGATAAAGTCCGCAGAGGGGAAGTGGGAGCGTTCCTGCACGTGATGACTTCCACGGAGGCGGTGGCGCTTCAGAAGTTGGCTCAGGAGAGCCGGCTGGGGATTCCGCTGCTGCTGGGGATCGACGCGATCCACGGGAACGCGCTGATCGAAGGGTGCACGGTCTATCCTACGAACATCAACATGGCTTCCACTTTCAATCCGGAACTGATGGAGAAGATCGGAGAGGAAACCGCGCTTGAGATGCGTCAGAGGGGGTTGTTCTGGACATTCGCTCCTAATCTGGACATCGCCCGTGACGCCCGCTGGGGAAGGATGGGCGAGACGTTCGGCGAGGATGCGCTGCTGACTTCCGAGATGGGGAAATATGCCATCTGGGGATTTCAAGGGCGTGACGGGAAATATTCAGGGAATCACGTGGTGGCTTGCGCCAAGCATCTGATCGCGGGTGGCGAGCCGGCCGGTGGACTGAACGCAGCGCCGATGGACATCTCCGAGCGCAAGTTGCGTGAGCTTTATCTGCCTCCGTTTGTGGCGGCGATCCGTGACGCTAAAGTCGGGACGGTGATGGCGGCACATAACGAGATCAACGGGATTCCATGCCACGGTAACAAGTGGCTGCTCAATGATTTGCTTCGTGATGAATTGGGATTCGACGGATTCGTGGTCAGTGACTGGATGGACATTGAGAGGCTTCATTCCATGCATCATTGGGTACCGGACTCGACCGAGGCATTCGTAGTTTCCGTGGAGTCTGGTATTGACATGCACATGCAGGGAGACAAATATTTCGAGACTGTTGTGGCCGCTGTGAAGTCAGGCAGGATTCCTGAACCTCGTATCGACCAGGCCGCCGGAAAGATTCTGTCCGTGAAATTCGCCCTTGGACTCTTCGAGCATCCTGTGCCGGAGATTCTAGAGGTTCTGGACGGTGCGGCCGAACATCGCCAAACCGCACTTGAGGCCGCTCGTCAGGGACTTGTGCTGCTGAAGAATGACGGAACGCTTCCGCTGAAGAATCCACGCCGGGTTTTCGTCGTCGGGCCGAACGCTGACAGCCAGACTATTCTCGGAGACTGGGCAGTGCCGCAATCAGACGATAATGTCATCACGGTTCTGGACGGTCTCAAGGCCGCTATGCCTAACGTCTCGATCGACACGCTATGTTTCGGTGGCAAGATCTCGAATGTCAATGCAAAAGGTGTCCAGATGGCTCGTTTCAAGGCATCCGCCGCTGACGTTAACATCGTAGTGGTCGGAGAGAACTCGCAGAGATATTCAGCCTTCGGCCGCACTTGCGGTGAGAACTGCGATCGTGACGACCTCAGCCTTCCGGGGATGCAGCAACAGCTTTTGGAGGCCGTCGTGGCTTCCGGCAAGCCGACCGTTGTCGTGCTGATGACGGGCAGGGCACTCAGCATCGGTTGGGCTAAAGAGAATGCCAACGCCATTCTGAACGCCTGGGAACCAGGTCAGATGGGTGGTCAAGCCATCGCCGAGGTGTTGACGGGGCAGGTGAATCCTTCCGGCAAACTGCCTGTGACAGTGCCTCGCAACGTAGGACAGGTCCAGACTGTTTACAACTATAAGCATTCGCAATATTCCCGCCTGTTTGCGACCAACGAGACCGGAGCCCTTTGGCCATTCGGTTACGGATTGAGTTATAGCACGTTTGAATATTCAGACGCAACGCTCTCAAAATCAGAAATCGGAGTCTCCGAATCGCTCAAAGCCAGCGTGACCGTCACCAACAACGGCCCGTACGACGGCGATGATGTGGTTCAGCTCTACATCCGTGACGAATATGGTTCCGTGACCCGTCCGGTCAAGGAGCTGAAAGCATTCCGTCGCATCAGCCTCAAGAACGGTGAAAGCACCAAGGTCGAGTTCGACATCACACCTGAGATGCTCCAGTGCTGGGGTGTCTCCGAAAAGTGGTCCGTCGAACCGGGAGATTTCACCATCCTCCTCGGCTCCTCCTCCGCCGACTCTGACCTCACTCCGCTGCCGCTGAAAGTTAAGTAATCAGACCAAGCGATCTGTTAACCACGCCCTCGCTTCGTCTGCCCCTTGCACTATCTCTTAAGGGAATCGCTTTATCCGGTGAAACGCCCTTTCACCGGATAAACTATTGTTATTGATCCGCTTGTCCGGCAGAACCCATATTTTGCCGGACGAAATGCAGATTTTGACCATTTTCTCCGGCAGGAAGGCTTCACACCGGACAAACCACGGATTGCATCTGGCATATTCTTTGGACAAAGTGGATGCCTGACAAACTATTAATGAAATGAAAAGGTTATTTGTTGTGTTGGCGGTGATTTCACTGACGGGAAGCGTGGCATTCGCACAGAAGGTGCATTCTGACAATCAGGACATCAGGTTCGCGGCTGGAGTAAGGATGCCGATCGAACGATCAAGCGCCAGCGATGAGACAGTGATGACTCTGACCTATGGACGATTCTTCGACAACGGTCTGGGATTCCGGATCGGAGCGCAATGGATGTTCAAGAACTATGAGATTGATGAGTACCTTGGAGTTCCCCTCTATCTGGCTTGGCGCAGCGGCAAGCGCACATTCAAGGAATCCGTGCGTCAGGGTGCTGAGAACATAGCCTGGGGGTCCTACCACAATAAATACTATTACGGCACAAATCCGGATGCCGGAACTGTTTTCGGGCAGTTTCTGTCCGGGCTGCTGAACCGAATCGAATTCTTCGGAGGATTGACTCCCGGCTACATTTTCGGAGCGAAAGAGGAGCCTCACGGAACAGGTTCCATCGGAAGCACGGGCGTGAAAACCGAAAATTACATGACCCTCAACAACAGGTTCAGTCTCACCGCGGACGCGGGCTTCGCCGTCTCTTTCCGAATATGGCGTTTCGAGCTAAGCGCAATCCCTTCCGTACACTATTTCATCACCGACAACTACCGCGAAGTCAACATCCGCCGTGACACTCACGACGGCAGCACGGATGTCTTCACCTCTGACAAAGCTCGCTCATGGCAGTTCTCCTTCCAAGGCGGTCTGTGTTTCACGTTCTAGAATATCTTCATTGAATATAACAGGGCATTCATCGCAAGGTGGATGCCTTCATTCTCTGCTAATTTCTGATTGCTTCGATGGTTGGATAGTTATCAGAACCATAGGCTGGGCTGGGGGAGACTGTCTTAAAAGTTAAACATTCCTTCGCGAGAATCAAGAATTCGTTTTAGGTCGTGTATGGGGATACGAACAATTTCAGTCTTGCAAGGACTTTTCAGACAGTCTGGGGTCTCTCTACTAGATAGTGTAGGGATAGAGATAGTGCGGCGAACGTGGAACCCAAATCATTGAATATCAATCAAAAGAGATACCCTCCTACCAGCCGATATGACGGGGAGGAGGGTGCGTTAATATATTCATTCAGATGGAGTTGGCCTCCACGGCTGAGACAGCGTCGGCGGCATCCTCTCTTGCCGTAAGTCTGGATGACCCTGGATGACAAAGGCGATGGCCACCCCACAGGCTGATTACCGCATGTCGGAGTAGCAGCCGTCAACGGTAACATTGCCCCCCTCGATGATGTAGAGGTCATCCCTGGTGGCGGGGTAGCGGAGGATGAAGTCCTTGAGGGTCACGTTCCTGCAGTCCTTGAGATAGACGAGGGTCGGAACGGTCGCATTCTCGGGGATATGCCTCATCCTCACCTGACCGGCGATGTCGTCCAGAAGGGCCGGGCCGCGGCCGTCGATCACATCCTGTAATCTTTATTCTTTTATGATGTTATTGATTTTCAATGTAATAATAAATTTACCTCGAACTTTTCCGGTGATACTCACTAATTGGAATTTCGAATATCAAGTGAAATGTCGAAATTTGCACTCGGATCTACAACTTTTTTTATGACGGAGAAATTCACGGAAATAATCACCTCCACGGTTGACGGAGCATTGGAAAGGCAATGTGTCGACATTCTCGAAAGGATTGGCAATGAATATATTATCGCCAGCATTACCTATTTCTTTGAGACTTCGGACGAAGACACCTACCTTCTGAACGATCATATTCTTCAATCCGCTACCTCCTCCGTTTTAAAAGATTGTCCACTTGTGAGTTATGTGTCACAGAAACCGATGGGCGAGAGGCTTCTCGCGGAAATCCTTTACATTAAGGGTACGCCAAAAGTCAAGAGGTATGAGGATTATTTTGTCCTTTGCTCGGATGGCTGCGAGGAACTGCTGACGCAAGGGATACATTTCCCGTCTGCCGGAGACGTCGGGGAACAATCAGCTAAAGTGTTCGGCAGACTCAGGAATATTCTTGAATCAGAATCGTTCGCGGTTTCGGACATCGTCCGGCAGTGGAACTATATCAGCCACATCACTGCCGTTAATGATGGTATCCAGAACTACCAGTTGTTCAATGACGCAAGGTCGGATTTCTATGAGACAACCGAATGGTCAAGCGGCTATCCTGCGGCGACGGGCATCGGTTGTGACTCCGGTGGAGTTATGGTCGTTGTCTATGCCATAAAAGGCTTCAAAGGAGTTGGCAAGCCGATTGACAATCCTTTGCAGATTCCCGCACATAAATATTCGGGAGAAGTTTTGGCATCTGGCAAGGAGGCCGTCCGCACCACACCTAAATTCGAGAGAGGCAGACTTCTTGGAAACGTCGTCTTTGTCTCCGGTACGGCGGCGATAAAGGGAGAGAACAGCGAGTTCTCTGATGACTCCCGTGTGCAGGCCAAGGAGGCGATTGATGTTGTAGAGCATCTGGTCGCGCCTTCCAACATTTCCAAAGACTGCGTCAACTTCCGTTTTGATATGCTGCGCGTCTATGTGCGCCGCCCACAGGATATGGAAGTCATCCAAAAAGTATTCAAAGCCCATTTCAGGGACATTCCCACCCATTTCCTCATAGCCGACATCTGCCGTTCGGAGCTTCTTCTCGAACTTGAAGGGATAGGTCATATATTAATAGTCTCACTTTAGGTTATCGTGCCCAAGTGGATCATACGAAAGCTCGCCATCCTTATTCATGTCATAAACCCCGCGTTTAGTAAAACATCAAGGTGATACTTTCCGCATAAATGCTCGCAAATATGGCTTTTAAAACATATTAACGAGCATACAAAAATATACTTTCACCGCTAAACAAGCCGGTATTTTTTGGCAAAAACACTTTGAAAATTGATTCTCCCCCTTGATTTCATGGATGTTTAAGGCTTATTGTCAAACAGTTATATGCTGTTATGCTAAACGCGGGGATTAACAAAACCATTATTAAATAAAGTTTATGGGTAAACGATTAATTACGACTCTGCTTGCGCTTCTTGCTATAGTCGCGCAGACATTCGCCCAGTCTGCCGTTTCCGGAAAGGTTACAGACAAGGCTGGTGAACCTCTGGTCGGTGTGAATGTCCTTGTGAAGGGCACGACCACCGGAACTATGACAGAACTTGATGGTTCCTGGAACCTTCCGAACGTGAAGTCCGGAGCAGTTCTGGTCTTCTCATCAATCGGCTATGCCGCACAGGAAGTCGCTGTCGGCTCACAGAAAGTGATCAATATTGTTCTGGCCGATGACTCGAATTTCCTTGATGAAGTTGTTGTCGTAGGTTACGGCACAGCCCGCAAAAAGGATGTGTCCGGAGCCATCGCAAGTGTGAACTATGGAAGCAACAAAGACATCGCCAACCTTCCTAACCCTAATGCCTTCGTGGCATTGTCAAGTAAGGTGGCCGGTCTTCACTATCTTCCTACCAACTCCGCTTCAGGCAGCAACCTCAGCACGATGACACTCCGTGGACGTAACACAATTCCGTCCAGCACATCCGCAAGCGCGGAAAGCACCAACGCCCCTATGATCATTGTCGATGGCGCAATCTTCTATGGCTCGATCCAGGAGATCCAGACCAATGATATCCAGAGCATTGATGTGATGAAGGATGCCTCCTCCGCAGCAATCTACGGATCCCGTGCCGCCAACGGTGTGATCGTCATCACGACCAAGAGCGGAAGATCAGACAAGCCTACCGTCAATTTCAACGCAGACTTGAAGTTCAACACTTGGGGCCGTAGGCCAAGGATGCAGACCGATGATGACACGTTCATCGAGCATCGTTTCCTCGCTATGGTAGCCGCAAACAAGATTGCCGCCACCGAGGAAGTCACCCCGGGCGCAGTCTTCTCACAGCGAGAGCTTGAGGTTTACAAGGCGGGAACCAAGATTGACTGGTTTGACGAGATTTCACAGACCGCTCCTTCACAAAGCTACAGCCTCAGCATCTCCGGAAGAAAGAACGCCACTTCTTACTACATTTCCGGTGGATATGACAGAACCAGAGGTGTCCTCAAGGGCGACAACTTCCGCAAGTTCAACGTGATGTCCAAAGTGGACACCAAGGTCGCTGATTGGCTTACCGTTGGCCTCACCGGACGTTATATGGGTTCCAAGAGCTGGGGATGCACCCCTTCGATGCAGGCCGCCACATGGATGAGTCCATATTCCTACACTCATTCAGAGTTTGATGAGTATAAGGATTGGATCAACTCCAACCCTACCGGTGAGGATAAGGTTAACCCTCTGTGGGGACGTGAGAACGCCAGCTACCTTTGGACTGACAACCAGACTGTTGGCTACAACATCGGTGGGGTAGGTTATGCTCAGATTGACTTCCCGTTCCTCCCGGGCCTTCAGTACAAGTTGACTCTCAATGGTCAGCGCAACACCTCACAGCAGGATTTGTTCAACAATCCTCAACTCTATCTTGACACAAGAGTGAAGGAAGACCTTGCCAATCCTTACAAGTACATTGGCTCGTCCAAGGGTTATGTTCGTGATTACCACACGTCCAACTGGAACATTGACAACATCCTCACCTATACGACCGACATCAATAAGCATCACATAGACGCTCTTGTCGGTTACACCCGTGAGGCTTACAATCAAGAGGCTATCAGAATAGACTTCAGCGAGTTCGACATTCCTGCCGCTGCTGATCTCGGCACTTATGGCCTGGATCTTTCCAATGCCAACAAGATGACCGCGGCTCGTCAGCGCACAAGCTGGCAGAGAATCTCTTACCTAGGAAGATTGAACTACAACTTCGCCAACCGCTACTATCTGACAGGAAACTATCGTCGTGACGGTTACTCAGCGTTCGCCGAAGGCAACAAGTGGGGTGACTTCTTCGGTGCTTCGGCGGCCTGGACCCTCAGCAACGAGAACTTTATGAAAGATGTCAGCTGGCTTGATTTCCTGAAGCTTCGTCTCTCTTGGGGACAGAATGGTTCCAGCGCTGTCGCCGCTTACTCGACCATCGCAGGTGTGGGCAAGACCTACACATGGCTTGGAGAGCAGAGCGTCTATGCAATGTATATCACCGGCCTTGAGAACAAGAGCCTGACCTGGGCCACAACCTCAAAGTGGAACCTCGGATTTGACTTCGCCGTACTTGGTTCAAGACTTGACGGTACTGTAGATGTTTACACATCGGCTACAACCGACCAGCTTCTCAACAGGTCAATCCCTTATGTCTCAGGATTCCCTTCAGTTGACGCCAACGCCGGTAAGGTGACCAATAGAGGTGTCGAAATCACTCTCCACTCAATCAACCTCAACGGTGACGGTGTCAACACTCTGAATTGGGAGTCCAACCTCACATTCGACCTCAACCGCAACAAGATCGTGAAGTTGTTCGACGACAACAACAACATCGATGTTGCGGGTGTGACCAAGAGTGGCTACGATTTGAGCTATGCTCTTATGCCGGGACACTCCATCACTTCTGCCTGGGACTACAAGCTTCTTGGAATATTCCAGAGCCAGGAGGAAATCGACAACTACAAGAGCTCTGACGGCACGGTGATCATGCCAGACGCCGAGCCGGGTGATCTGAAATTCGCCGACATCGATGATGACGGAAAGATTACCACAGCGGACAAAGACTGGATCGGAGACATGGATCCTCTCTTTACCGTCAACTTGGGTAACACCTTCAGCTGGAAGAACTTCTCCCTCTACTTCAGCTTCCGCTGGATGCAGGGCAATGACAAGCACTTCCTCGGCTACGACCCTCACGGATACTCTATTGGAACGACCGACAACCAACTTGACATCAATCCTTGGACTGAGAGCAACCACTCAGACAAGTATCCAAGGTATGGCTATGAGAACAAGTATGGTTACAACTACTGGAACCAGCGCAGCTTCCTGAAACTCAAGGATCTCACTCTGTCCTACAACTTCAACTCAAAGATCCTGCGCAAGGCGAGCATCCAGAACCTGCGTCTGTACGTTTCCGCCACCGACCTCTTCACCATCACTGGATGGTCAGGTCTCGACCCTGAGAATGGTGGTACTGTCGCCGCTGACATGTCAAGTACACGTTTCGGCTCTACCCCTACTTACAGAACAGTGTCTTTCGGTGCCAACATCACATTTTAATCAGACAGCATTATGAAGATCAGAAAATATATTCTTGCGGCTGCTGCCGCGATCGCGACGTTCGCTGTGACTGGCTGCGAAAGCGATAGCAAGTTCCTTGAGGAAAAGTCGTACACACTCAACTCAAAGACTTTCTATAACAGCCCAGCCGATGTTGAACTCGCAATAAACTATGGCTACGCCAGAGTTCAGTACCTCTTCCTTGGAGTAATGCACAACTCTTGCTCGTGGCTCCTTATGGGTTGTGGCCTTGACACATTCACTTCCACCGGAACGAATGGAATCGGTGGTGGGAACTGGAACAATGGCTACAATGCTGATGACGGTTTCATCGACCACTGGTTCAGAAACCAGTACTATGTCATTTACGACATGAACAAGGTGATCCAGACCATTGAACAGAAGGATCTCAACTGGAACAACGAGACACAGAAGAATGAATATCTTGCAGAGGCTAGATTCCTTCGCGGTTGGTTCTACCGTAATCTTGCCGGTCTCTACGGTGGCGTTCCTGTGGTCACAGAACCTACTGAAGAACTTTGCCTGAACTTCCCGAGAAACACTCGTACTGAAGTTTGGGAGCAGTGCTACGATGACTTCAAGTTCGCAAGCGAGAACCTTCCTTTGACGGTTGCCGCTGCCGGACGTGTCACAAGAGCCGCTGCCGATCATTATCTCGCAGAGATCTGCAACACCCTTGGCAAATTCGATGAGGCTGTTCAGGCCGCGACACGCGTCATCGATGGAACAGACGGTGACTATCATCTTATGACCGCCCGCTACGGCGAGCGCAAGGACGAGGCTGCCGATAGGTATGGCCACGCTCTGAATCCTTACTGGGATCTTTTCCAGGTCGGCAACCAAAATCACGAGGCTGGCAACAGCGAGGCTATCTGGGTCGCTCAGTACAACTACGGGACCTATAGCACCGGTGGTGGTGGAAACTCTTGGTGGAGGTGTAACTACAACCAGTCAGAGGCCGCGATCAACTCTAACTGGATTCGTTCCAACAACACCCGCAAGACCATTAACGGCAAGGAGAATGTAAGAATATTCGGTGACGGTGGTTTCTACTTCGCCGACGGCAAGACAGAGGCCGGTTCTGCGCGTCCTGACTCTATCGGAACAATCGGCGTCTATGGCCCGACAATCCGTCCTACCAATTTCTTCATCTACAATGTATGGAATGACAAGAACGACTTCCGTGGATCGGAAACGATGCTCCAGCACAATGTTTGGCAGCCAAGCGGTGAGAAGACCTGGCCTCAGGCCATCGCCGATGTGGCGACCCTTTTCCCGTCCTACACCCTCACACCTGCCGACACTGTAGGTTACTGGCCACGCATCTGGAAGTTCTCCACTGACAAGCGCGGCACCAAGTCTTCCGGCCCAAGCTGGCAGCAGTATGATGTCGATTGGTATGTCGCCCGTGTGGCTGAGACCTACCTGCTCCGTGCCGAGGCTTATCTTGGCAAAGGCGACAAAGCTAACGCTGCAAAGGACATTAACGCAGTCAGAGAGCGTGTCGGTGCGGCCAATTGCTCTGCTTCAGAGGTAACTCTTGACTACATTCTTGACGAGCGCGCCCGCGAACTCTTCGGTGAGGAGCAGCGCCGTGTGACCCTCTCACGTCTGTCCAACAACCCTAACCTTGCCTCACTTGGCTATGGCAACGTTCTTGTGGACAGAGTCAGGAAATATGGCTGGAACTATCCTAACGCCAACGATGGAATCCAGCGTCCGAACATCCACGACTATGACTATGTGTTCCCTCTTCCTAACGGATTCATCCAGTCCAACACCGGAAGCAAGATCCCTCAGAACATCGGTTGGGACAACGGTACATTCGACAACAGCAAGTAGTCTGACTACAATCCTGATAAGAAAGGGAGGTGATCAAATCACCTCCCTTTCTTATCAACACCCGTAGTCCCCTGCTACTTCCCTTTAACTGTTATGTCTGTTCCTGAAGTGTTACGGATAGTGTTGGCGATTTTGTGACGGCTTACAGTAACCTTACGTTCCATTAGTTCAGAAAGGTTATAGGACACCATCTGGTCAGCGTAGTACTCCAGTGGATTTCTCTGAGGGAGCAGGAACGGCTTAGAGGCCTGTCCGTTCTCGTCGATGTGACATATGAAAGGCCTTGTGTAGAGCCCGTCGATTCTCCGGCTGCTGAATACCAGCCAGCGGCTGTTGCCGCTCCAGGAATGATAACTGTCCACGTCTTCGGAGTTCGCTGCCTCAAGGGGACGGATTTCCCCTGTGGACATATTCATTACCCAAAGGTCAGCATCCTTGTGCCAGATCGAAAAGTTGCCATATTGCTGAAGAGTGAAAACCAAGAACTTGCCGTCCGGTGATATTCGTGGAAAAGAGACGCTCTTCCCGTTGGCAGCGCCGTTGTAAAGTGTGTCAACAATGTCGCCGAAAGATGCGTCATCAGGATTGAAGTCAATGCGGCAAAGACTGTATTTGACTTTTGAATATTCCTGAGGCATCGGAGAGACAGCCTTGGCAGAACAGAAGTACAGACTGCGGCCATCGGGCGAAAAGGTAGGGAATGTCTCGAAGGAATCCTCCGACCGGGTCAAAGGCGACCAAGATATCTCGTGTTTGTCCACATCGTATAGCACGATGTCGGAGGCGCTGTCATAGACTTCTATACGGTTTGGATTGTGGCTGAAGAAGTTCTGACTCGTTGAATTGACAGAGAAGGCCACATATTTCCCGGAAGGATGCCAATAAGGGTACACCAAAGCGCTTATCGTTGAGTCTGTCTTCGTGTTCAGCTTTTCCACTTTATCATCCAGAATCATCGCGGTTCCGCCAAAATCCGCGCGCGCGTGGAAGAGCATTCTGGAAGGATCTCTTTGGCAATAGGTATGGCAGTTAACACAATTTCCGCCTGTCAGCGAGTTCTCTATGATGGGGGTTTGCGAATATGTCTCCAAGTTCCTCTGGTAGATTCCCATCTTCTTCCACGCCTCGTAGCCAGGCGGTATGAGCCTGTAGGAAAGATACGGATCGATATTATCTGCCGAAACGCTGATCTTGAATGGTTTGAACGCCAGCCATTTCCCGTTGCGTTTGATTGCCACAGTAAATTCCACGTCCGAGCCGATGTTCGCCTCCATAAGTTTTTTCCAATATCTTGTCTGAAAAGAGAATAACCCTTTCTGTCCCTCGATCTGCCTTTCGCCGCTCCCTCCGTTGACAATCAACACGGCCGATTCATCGCCATAATAGGAAAAATTAAGCGGTGCGATATTCGCCGGAATGATAACCCCGGCGTAGTCAGGGAATATTTCCGGATACTCATCAATGCTTCCTGAAACGCTGATCCTCTGGCTGCAGGAAACGGTCAGAAATAGGATTGACATCAAGAGTCCTTTGACGGATGGTCGCTTCGACAAGCTCAGCGACCCTGAAGACGAAGTCATATTCATTAATTATCAGAAATTTGAGTAAACAAAAGATAGTACCAAAAGGTCTCGCGGAAAGCGCTCATCGCGGATTTCGGGTTTTGGAGTTGTGATGCCTTGCCGTATTTTTCCTTGAAGGATTTGAATCTGGCCAGATTTTCCGCTGTCACTCCGTGTGCAAGAACCCAGTCAAGGTCATAGGTCTGCCTGTGCTGGACTTCCTCCCGCAGCATCCCGTGGCTTACAGCGAACCCGACGTCTATCGTCCCGTAATAATCCGAGTAGAACAAAAGACATTCCTGCACCGGTGTCGGAAGAGTCTTCAAGGCTGGTGTTCCGAAACGTTTCTCAACAAACGCCACAACATTGTCCATATCCTTTGCCAGCAGGAGGTATGAAAGGGCATATTCCATAGCCTTCTCATCGGACGGATTGGCATCTACTATTCTGAACAGATCGTCCATCGGATTAGTGTACAACACGAAAGCGTCTTCACATTCGAGGTCTTTCCGTCCATTACCCAAGAGACTGTCTCTCTCAACAGCCTTGTCATTCCATAGAAATGCTCTTTGCGAGGAAGCCCATTTCGAATGTAGAGCGGATTTTTCCATAAGACGGATGTATTTTTCAGCCGTGGCATAGGAACCTCTCATAAGGTCGATCTGAAGAACCATTCCTAACATTGACGGCACATTGTCACCGAACACTTGATTCGCGTTGAAAGCCATACTCTGCGCCGCGCCCATATTCCCCATCGCGAAAAGAACCCGGCTGAGTCTGAGCAGATCCATATCACTCTGAGCCTTGATATTATTTATCAATGAGGCCGGTCCGTTCTGCCTATATTTGAAAAGGTCCTCGGCGAGGATTCCTTTCTCGGCCAAAGCCATATTCAGATAGTTAGCCTCGTTTTGGGATCTGCCATCCCTGCCGTGCAGACGGATTATCTCGTCCCAATCCCCATCAGTTGACAGGCACTCCAACCTATAGAGCCTTGTTCTGGCCTCCGACTTGAAAGCGTCGCTGAAATAGGCGTAGCACCCCAATGATCCCGCCGCACACAGGAAAAAGATGAAGCCCTTAGCGGCTATATTCCTGACTTCCAATCTTCGCGAACAGGCGGCGATGAATATGCAGACAGACAGCATAACCCAGCTTACATAGTGAATCCCTGGCATATTCAAGATATTGACTTCATAATACATTTTTGGGGTGAATGCATCTACAACTGAGGCGATCTCTCCTATTTGGACCATAAAAAGGCCGAGCGCAAGGGTAAGCGCCGGATAGACAATGGACAACAAAGATTTTTGCCTTTTTACGAATATGTCGAACAACAACGCGCGGACAGCGAACAGGAGCGCGACGGCTCCCGACAGGAAGAAAAGTCCGGCCGTCATCAAGCAGCCTTGCAACAAAGGTATGCGGGCTCTTTTGATTTTGGTATATTCCCAGAGGAAAAAGACAGCCACAACGTAGGCGATAAGCCCTTGGTAAAAGCTGTAATAGTCCAGCAGAGAGACAGCGAGAAAAGCGGAAGGCAGCAGACACAGAGGGGATATTCCCCAGACTTTTCTTTGGGAATCCTCGGTAGCCGAAGTGGACGCTTCGGAGAACCTGCCTCCAATCGATGCGGTCCTCTCCATAATCTTCCATACCATCCAAGCGTTCAGCCCAAGGATTAGGAGTGTGGTCACAATTCCGACTCCAGGAACTGTGAAGAACTGAACCAGAAACTTTGCCGCCAACTCAGTGAACCCGCCGGGATGCATCAGTATTCCCTTGACGTACCCCCAATCGTACAGGAGCAACTCCTGCTGCCCTCTGAAAGGCAGCACCCACCTTTGAGATGAGACAAAGCATATACAGAACAGGATCGCGCAGACAGAACAGGCGAAAGTCAGAGCGATTGTCCGCACGATGTTTTTTTGATTACTTTTCATAACGACTCCGGCATCTTTCGTTATTTCGTTTATGCCACACAAAGAAACTGATTTCCGATGAATAAAGCAAACACAATCCACACAGGAAACAAGGCCTCTTGATGCGTGCCAATACAGATAACGCGAAACGTCATTCACTTGCGAAAAGGATTGCGTCAGTCATTTTTCGAAGTGTTTTTGTCAAATATTACCATAAAGTTCAAAATCGATACTCTATTTTTGCAATGTTTTGAACGAATTAACAACTATTGCATAATGCACTAATGCCAATAATTATTATCCCTTTATATTACATATAACTAAACCCCGCGTTTAGAAAACCATTATTTTTAAATAACAGTTTATGGGTAAACGTTTTTTCACAGCTTTGCTTGCGCTTCTGCTTATTGGGGTGCAGGCGTTCGCCCAGTCCGCCGTGTCCGGAAAGGTCACGGACGAGGCTGGGGAGCCTTGTGTCGGCGCTAATGTCCTCATAAAGGGCACCACGACCGGCACGATGACAGACTTGGATGGTAACTACAGCCTGCCTCACGTGAAGCAGGGCTCTATCCTCGTCTTCTCCAGCATTGGTTACACATCTCAGGAAGTACGGCTCGGATCGTCTTCTGTGGTCAATGTGGTTCTCAAGAGCGATGCTGATTTTCTCAACGAGGTTGTCATCGTCGGTTATGGTACTGCCAAGCGCAAGGATCTCACAGGATCCCTTACGCAGATTGACAACAAACTGATCGCTTCGCAGAACAGTTCTTCGGCGACCAAGGCATTGGAAGGTGCCGTTCCTGGAATCGTGTATGCTTCTGTTGACGGTCAGCCTGGTAACGACGCTGGTCTTCGTGTCCGCGGTCTCGGCTCCACCAATGTCGGGGCTTCCAACGCCCTCGTGGTCATCGATGGTGTTCCTGCCCAGGGAGACAACCCTCTGTCAAACATGAATCAGGAAGACATCGCTTCCATCACCGTCCTCAAGGATGCCGCCTCAACGGCCATCTACGGATCACGCGGAGCCAACGGTGTCATCCTCGTGACCACCAAGAGAGGTGACAGTGGCAGGACAAAAATCAGTTTCCAGGCACGCGCTGGCTGGAACACCGTCGGTTCCTACAAGGTAGGGCAGGTTGACAATGCCGCAGGAATCTATGAATATCTCTGGCAGTCGATTTATAACTCCTATCGCTATGGTGTAAATGGTGCCGGTCCGGCACTCAACAAGGAGACTGGGGAGTATTACACCAACATAGGCAATCCTAATGTGTCTCACGATGCCGCCGCAGAGTTCGCCAGCCAGCACTTGTTCAACTACATTGGCCTGAACGATAGCTTCGGACGTAATATGTTGGGTAACTACATGGCTTACAATGTGCCTGGAGCAACTTACACTCCTGACGGCACAGGTTCTTCCGCGAGTTCGACAATGACAGGTGCGTATCTCGTCGGTACAGACGGCAAGATCAACCCTAACGCTTCCCTTCTTTACGACGACACCTATGCCGACGCTCTTCTTAAGACCGGCTTCCGCCAGCAGTACGATCTTTCCGCAAGCGGTGGATCGGACAAGGAGGATCACTACCTTTCTTTGGGTTATCTCACAGATCCTTCCTATGTTCCTAATTCAAGGTTCGAGCGCATCACGGGCCGCGCCAACATCAACGTCAACCTCTTTAAGTGGCTGAAGGTTGGTGCGAATGTGGGCTACACCCGTTCGAGGACAAACTATCAGGGTACTTACTGGGCCGCGCGTAACTCCGGTTCCAATCAGGGTAACATCACTCGTTATGTCAATGGTCACACACCGATCGTGCCTTTCTACGCTCACGATGCCGAAGGTAACTACATCTATGACAAGAATGGGGACAAAGTACGCAACTATCTCTACAACTCGACCTATTCTCCTCTCGGACAGACGGGTAACAACTACGGATCAACGGACATCATGTATGCGATGGACAACGACATCCGTGAGGATCTTACCTCTACTCTGAACACCCGTACCTACATCGAGATTCCTTTCCTGGATCACTTCACTTTCAGGACAGACTTCGCCTATGACAAGATCAACCGGACAACGACCGTCTATTACAATGGAACGACCGGCCGCGCCGCAAGCATCGGTGGATATTTCGGCAAGAGGATGAACGACATCGAGGTGATGAATCTACAGCACCGGCTCACATACAATCAGGACTTTGGAAAACATCACGTTGATGCGATGGCGTTGTTCGAAGACAGCGATTGGGAGCAGCAGACTGTGAACTGGGGGTCCGCGGATGAGTTCATACCAGGATTCCTGGCGGCCGGCAACTTTGTGGGACGCTACTATGGTGCCGGAAGCGCTCCGACTCCAGGCTATGGTCATGACATAGAAAGAATGAGATCATGGCTCGGACGTGCCAACTACATATTTGCTGACAAGTACTATGTTTCAGGATCCGTCCGCCGTGATGGCTCATCTAAGTTCAGAAAAGAGAACAGATGGGGAACATTCTGGTCTGTGGGTGCCGGTTGGCGCTTCACTGAGGAATCGTTCATGCAGGATCTCAGGGACAGCTGGCTCAATAATGGTAAGCTCCGCGCCAGCTACGGTGTGATTGGTAACCAGAACGGCATCGGCCGCTACCAGACTTACAGAACCTGGGGTTACAGCACTACCTACCAGACAACGAACAATGGTACCGGCAGACCAACCGGTGACAGCTACAAGCTTTCTATGGGAGGTCTCGTGAACACGCAGCTCACTTGGGAAGAGACCAAAACTTTTGACGTGGGTCTTGATCTTACCCTCTTCAACAGGATTGACCTCACCTTTGACTGGTACAACCGTGTCACTGGCAACTCTCAATTCAATCAGCCGGTTTCATATCTTGCAATGGGACAGACAACGCTGCCTCGCAACATCGCAGAGTTGACAAACCGTGGTATTGAGCTTGACATCAACGCCGACATCATCAGAACCAAGGACATCCGCTGGAACGTGGCGTTCAACATCACTCACTACACCACCAAACTAACCGACCTTCCTGATGATGCCATCCCTGCCCACGCCGAGGGGCTTCCTGATGGAACATGGGAAGACAACCAAGGCTCTTGGGCTTCCGCCGGAGGCTCCCAGCAAGCGGCCAATGTTTATCTCAGAGGCATCGGTCGGGACTGGTTCAATCTCTACATGTACAAATATGCCGGAATCGATCAGAACAGCGGTCTTCCTATGTACTTCCATAGGGTCACCGAAGCTGACCACGCGGCAGGTAAGTATAAGGACACCGAGGTCGGCGGCAGCGTGAAGACAACCAATTACGCCAATGCTTCCAAGTACGAGGTCGGCAGCGCCATCCCTACATTCCAAGGTGGTTTCAACACCAGTTTCTCCTACAAGAACTTCTACGTGAACGCACAGTTCGCCTATCAGATCGGAGGAAAGTTCTTCAGCCGCAACTATGCGGAGTACCTCTATAATGTGGTTGACGCCCAGATGTATAGGATGATGTTTGTCTCCAAGGATGTGAAGGGTAACACCTGGACACCGGACAACACGGGAGCCGGCTTCCCTATGCAGTGGTACCCTGCCGGAGAGAACTCTTACTTCAGCGGTACTTCCGCCAATGGCGGCAATTGGAGCTTCACCGACGAGAGCCTTTTCAGTGCCTCGTACCTCCGTCTGAAGAACCTTACTTTGGGCTACAATGTCTCCAAGTCGCTTCTCAACAGGCTTCGCATCGACAAGGTCGTAAGCAACATCAAGGTGTTCGCTTCTTCTGACAATCTGTTCATCCTCTCGGCGGCGAAGGCCATAGATCCTACAATGTCCGCTTCCGGTGGCTATAACGATGTGGACAGCTACACATTCCCGAATATGCGTACCTACACTATCGGAATAAACCTGGACTTTTAATTTCTTAAGAAAATGTTAATTATGAAAAAGTACATAAATTACATAGCGGTCGCCTTGCTGGCCGCCTTCTCCCTGAGCTCATGCAAGTCTCTGGATGTCGCTCCTCCTAACAACATCACGGACGAGCAGATTCAGAAGATTCTTGAAGAAGGAGATGAGAGTGCCAAGAACTTGATTATTAATCTTGTCGGCACAGGGCTTGAGAATTTCTTCAACATCTCAGGTCAGACATGGACAGGTTATTCGTCCTATCCTCTCAACTCGCAGATTGACCAGGACTACCTGATGAGCCTAAGAGGCAACGATGTCATACCTGGAACCGCCGTGACGGCGTCCAGTGGGCATGAGACAGCCTATGAGCTCATCAAGACCTTCAGCCTCACTGACAACACCTACCCTTATTACGCTCTTAGCGCCAGCATGCTGACGGGAGCCAACAAGGCTCTCCTCTACCTCACGCCAGAGGCGGCTAAAGCCGGAGCTAATGCCAGAAAGTATCGTGGACAGGCTCTTGCGGTCCGCGCGTACGCCTACATGCAGCTTATGGAGCGCTTCCAGCCGGCTTACACCAATGGTGGTAAGGACGGAAAGGGAATGCCTATATATAAGTCTTACGGTACAAACGATCCTGCGCCTATCTCTTCCGCCACGGACACCTACAAGTTCATCCTTGAGGATCTTACCGAGGCTGTCGAGGATCTTGCGGAAATGGGCTATACGACAGAGCCTAAGGATGTTGACCGTGGCGTGGCTCAGTTCCTTCTTGCTCGTGCCGCTCTGTGGTCCGGGGATTGGGACACTTGTATCAAGGCTGCGTCTGAGATTGTCAGCAAGTTCCCTAATTTCATCAAGGAGGCGAACTACGGTGCGAAGGATGCGGATTTCAAGGCCTATTGCGATGGAACCAAGGACTGCAAGTCTGAGGATAACGCCTTCCTTGTCGTGGCCGCCAACCCTGAGGCCTTGATGGGATTCATCAGTGGCGCCGGCTCGAACACATACACATCGTCATTCTTCAACATATTCGCCAATGGTGTGGCCGGTTCGAGTGGAGAGCCGCCTCGGATTGACTCAAGGCTCTATGACAAGATTGACGCGAATGATTTCCGAAAGGACATATTCACCACATCCACAGCCAACTACAAGTACATCCTTGATTCGGATGGGAAGACTCTGGAGCAGCAGATTCCTGAATATTCAAGTATGAAATTCGCCGCGACTTTCGCTAAGGGTGTGACCGTGCGTGACCATCAGATCATTTGTGACAACTACATCTTCCGTTCTTCCGAGGCCTATCTGATGCTTGCCGAGGCCTATGCCCAGAGTGGACAGGATGCCAAGGCCAAAGAGGTTCTCAACAAGTTGCTCGCCGCCCGTACCAAGGCCGGCAAGCCGACTCTCACCTGTGATAACTACAGCGGGATGTCGGGGATGTCCGCACTCCAGATGGTCCAGCTTCAGACCCGCATCGAGATGTGGTGCGAAGGTGGACGTGAATTCTACAACAACAAGCGTTGGAACATCAGTGTCAACCGCACGGGATCAAACAACCACTACAGGACAGGCACATTGTCGGTTGATGAGATGGTTCTTTCGATTCCAAGATCCGAGACCACTACCAACACTCATTGGGCAGACTAATCATGGAATTATTAATGAATTATGAATATGAAAGCAAAATTATTGATATTGGGCGTTCTTTCAGTTTTTGCGATGGCATTCGTCTCGTCATGTAAGGATGAGGAAAGTTTCGTAAAGGCCGAGAGTGTCTCAATAAGTCCAGCCAAGGTCACTCTGACAGCCGGTGAGCATACGGAATTGACAGCGACCGTAGCGCCAAATAATGCGACCAGCAAGTACTTCAAATGGGAGTCTTCCGATGCAAAGGTCGCGTCTGTTGACAACTTTGGTAGAGTTGTGGCTCTGTCTCCTGGTTCCACTACCATCACCGTCACCACTGACGATGGTGGTTTTAAGGCGACCAGTGAGATCATTGTCAATCCTAAGCCTGTTCAGAGTGTGTCTTTTGACAAGGCGGAGATCACTGTCTATGAAAATGAGACAGCCACATTGGTGGCCATAGTCAATCCTTCCGACGCCACTGACCAGTCTGTGACATGGTCTACGTCGGACAAGGACATCGCAACTGTTGACAAGAACGGCGTTGTTACCGGACAGGCGACAGGAGAGGCTGTGGTGACAGTCACGACAACCGACGGTGGGAAGACGGCATCCTGCAAGGTCAAGGTCGAGGCACGTGTGCCTACCGAGCCTGAGCAACTCGAATTGTGGAAGAACGACAAGGCTGGCTATCGTCCTATTCTTGGAGGCGATGCATCGGTTGACAAGGGATGGCTTACCTACAAGGACGGTGTCGTTCGTTGGACGGAGAACACTACAGGAAGTCCTCGTACCGCAACAATCGAGTTTACCACCGGCTCAAGGATCACCGTGACTCAGCTTTCTCCTGCCGATTTCAAGGGTTCCTGGACGTTATATTCCAAACTCTTTGATCCAAACAAGACTTTGGGTAAGGGAAGCGTGAACGCTGACAAGACAACGGTGACATTCGGCAATCCTCTCAACGGGGAGACTTTGGCGGACGCCAATGGTGCGGAGCATGTCAACAACGTGGGTGTCAAGGGACTTTACCTCGACTCGATCCTTGACGCATGCGTCGAGATTGACTACAAGAACAAGACAGCCAAGGTGGGTCTGTTCCTTGACCGCCGCAAGTCTCAGTCGCTAAGTGGCGGTAAGTTCTGCGTTTACTTGCCTGAGTGCTCGGGAGGAAACGGTTGGGGCAACTACAACTTCGCTCCTAAGGATTTCTCCGAGACCAACTATGATTGGCTTTGGTTTACAGCGAAGGACAACTTCAAGACCTTGAAGTACCAGTACTTCGGTGCCGGTCAGAAGACCAGCAACGGAAAATACTACATCTGTGGTGTTTCGATCGCCAAGGCAACATCAGCTGACAACTCCACAATCTCTGGCAGTTACGATGTGGTCTATCAGGCGAACTACAACGGAAGCAATGGAGAGAGCATGTATTTCGCAAGGTAACCCTCTTTAACTTTAAACCTGCTTATTAAAGCAAGGCGACCGGGATCACCGGTCGCCTTGCTTTTCGGGTCATTACCTTAATGCCTTTACCTGTTTCTCGGTAAGCCCGGTCAACTGTAGGATCTGCCCTATCGGCATACCGATTTCAAGCATGGCCTTGGCTACTTCGGTCTTACCTTCGGTTATTCCTTCAGCCTTACCTTCAGCCTTACCTTGGGCCATGCCTTGGGCAATGCCTTGGGCCTTACCTTTGGCCATGCCATCTGCGATTCCTTTGGCCTCTCCGTCGGCATAGCCTTTCTCGAAGCCCTTGCGCTCGGCGAATACGCGCTGCGCCAGAATGTCCCTCTCGTTCATCTTGTCGATCTCGTATTTAAGTTTCTTCTCCTTGTCGAACGCCGCCACCTCGCACGCCTCGGCGAGCCGTCTGGAGATTCCTCCGGCCTCCTCGATCCATTCGGGGATCCTTTGGAAGCCACCGCTGTTCCTGAATATGTAGAACAGCCTGTCGGACTCCGTCACGCACTCCTCCAGCGTCTTGGTGAACATCGCCAACTCCACAAATATAACACTAATTGTCTGATTCGCAACCATTCCGGTGCGTTTTTCCGTGAACTGCCAGTAGGATACGAGGTGGTCGGTGTCCCAGAGCGACTCGTCGTCGTGCCTCAGGCGATAGTTCAGGAAGGAGACCACATAGACCGGGTGGAGCTTCCCGTACAGATCCCCCTCCGACAGTTCCAGATGGTACAGCCCTGACGCGTAATAGACGCACCTCTCGAAAAAGCTGTCCTCCTCCGAGGCCTGCATCTCCACGATGAACGTCCTGTCGTCCTTGTCCACACAGACCAGGTCGAGCACCGTCTTCTTCCCGTAGATCACATCCTGTTGCTGCTCCCGGTCGGAATATTCCTTGATGTCCTCGATCCTCGCCTCGGGAGGCAGGATCTGGTTCAGCACCCCGATGAGGATGTCCTTGTTGTTCCTGTCCGCGAACACGGCCTTGAAGCCCACGTCGCTCCGCAGGTTGACGAACGGAGCGAGCTCTTGTCTCTTTTCATTGAAATACATAGTTCAAATTTTAAATGAATATTTGAACCGCAATAATATGCACTAAAAACGTAAATAATGAAAAGAAACGTGTGCGGACTATAAAAAACAGAAATATTTTCGGTTGTTACCCCCTTGAAAACCACTCTGCCCTTGTCGAAGTGACCATTTTCATTATTCGGCAGACTGTCTGAATCCGTTCCTGACCGGCTTGCGGGACATCACGAAATGCAGCTTAGCCCCGTCCTTGATGTCAGAATAGCGGATGACAGGGGAGTCAAGACGTTTTCCGTTAAGGTACGCGGCCTTGATGTAAACCGCTTCCTTGCTCCAACCTTCCGTCGTCATTTCCAGCAGACCTCCGTCTGACAGCCTGACATTCAGCCCCTTGACGCACGGAGAACCGATGTAGTACTCATCGGATCCGGGGCAGAACGGATAGAATCCAAGGCAGTTGAAAATGTACCAGGCGGACATCTGGCCGCAGTCGTCGTTGCCGCTCAGCGAGCCGGGTTCGTTGCCGTAGAAGTTGTCGGCGATGTAGCGCACCCATTTCTGGCACTTCCAAGGCTCGCCGAACCAGTCGTACAGGTAGGTGACGTGATGGCAAGGCTCGTTGCCGTGCCAGTAGCCGCCGATGCGGCCCCAGATGTCGTGCGCTCCGGGAATATCCTCGGGCAGCTCGATGGTGAAGAGGCTGTCCAGACGGCTCAGCAGCAACTTCCTGCCGGCTCTCTCGACATAACCTCCGAAATCGTGCGGCACGGTCCATGTGTACTGCATCGTGAACCCTTCCGTGATGTCTCCCCAGCCGTGGACCGAGTTCGGACCCTGATAGGCAACAGGGGCGAACGGGTCGCGCCAGTTGCTGGCGGAATCCTTTCCGCGCATGTAGCCGGTCTCGGGATCGATGAGATTCCGGTAGTTCATCGACCGGTTGAGGAAGAACTCGTAGTCCTCCCGGTGACCCAGAAGCTTGGCCGCCTGGGCAATGCACCAATCATCGTAGGCATATTCAAGAGTCTTGGAGACCGATTCCTTCTCCTTGTCGAAAGGCACGTAGCCGAGGGAGGTATATTCAGGAATGCAGTCGTAGTGAGGGTTGGTGGCGGTGGTCTTCATCGCTTGGAACGCGCGCTCGTAGTCGAATCCACGCACGCCTTTGAGCATCATGTCTGCCAGTACAGAGCAGGCGTGGTAGCCGATCATGCACCAGGTCTCGCCGCCGTAGAACGACCAGATCGGGAGCATCTTCTCGGTACTTTTGTCGAAATGGGCGAGCATCGAGTTGGCGATGTCTGCCTGAAGCGGCTTGTTGACGAGGTTGAGAAGCGGGTGGAAAGCCCTGTAAGTGTCCCATAGCGAGAATGTCGTGACGTTGGTGAAGTCTTCCGCATTCCCGATCGTGCCGTCGTGCTCTCGGAACCGTCCGTCCGCATCCTCGAATAGGAACGGGTGGAGGGCAGTGCGATAGACGCTGGTGTAGAATGTCTCCCGGAGCGTCTTGTCGTCGGAATCCAGCTCGTACTTCCCGAGTTCCTTTTCCCAGAGATCCTCGGCCTCGGCCCTTACGGCGGCGAAGTCCTTGCCTTCCAGCTCCTTGAGGTTGTTCAGAGCACCATCAGTGCCTACAGCCGACACGGCGACATCTATGAATATGCTCTCGTCGGCTCCGGTCTTGAACCTTGCGACAGCCTTCAGTTTCTGTCCCCACGCCTCAAGCGAGCTGCGGAACCGCTTGGTGTTGTAGATCACAGGCTTGTCATCCTGGAATATGTTGAATTCCTCGATCGGCCTTGAGAATCTGGCCACGAAGTAGACATAACGTCCCGGGTTCCAGCCGTTGACGACCTTGCTGCCGATGATCGTGCGCTCGTCCAGCAGACGGACCGTTGACCAAAGACAATCCCATTTCAGGGTGTGGTCAAGGTCGATCATCACAAACGAACTGTCCGACTGCGGGAATGTGAACTTGAATATTCCGCTTCGCGGGGCTGCCGTCATCTCGGCCTTGACTCCGTAGTCCTTCAGGATCACTCCGTAGTAACCCGGCTCGCCCCATTCCCGGGTGTGGTCGTAGGTTGACGGCTCCATCTTCGAACCGGTTCCCGGCAGGAACAGGAAGTCGCCCATGTCCGGGATTCCGGTTCCGCTCAGATGCGTGAGGCTGAATCCCTGGATGAACGGCTTGGAGTACTTGTACCCCGCCGCGCAGTCATAGTCCTTGTCATCGCAGTCCGGACTGATCTGAATCCCTCCGAACGGCACCTGCGGCCCAGGGTACACGTTCCCGAACCCGTCCGTCCCCACGAAAACGTTCACGTCATCGATCAGCTTCCCTTTGCCGGATCCTTCCTGTCGAACCACGGTTCCTTCGACGACAGGCTCAGGGACCTCCTTAACGCGGTCGCTGAGCTTGTCGAAGCGCCCTTCCGCGGCCGCTGAAACCGAAAACCCGCACAGCACCGCCATGCCCAAAAACATTCTCCGAATATTCATAAAACAATCATTTTCATTTTACCCGTAAAGTTACCGAATATTTCTGTAAATCATAACTACTTGTCTTTGAATATATTCGCAAATCCTGCCAGTCATATTCAGAGGGCAGCGTTCCGTAACACACCTCTACTCAATTAGTTGTGACACCATCCTTTGATATTCATCAATCTGTGGAATCGTGCCGACCCCTTCGGCCATATAATTAATTGTTGTATCTTTACGGAAATATTCATAAAATGGCGAAGAAGAAAAAGACCGCGAAGCAGCAGACGTTCCTTTCTCCGGAACAGTATGTAAGGGGGAAGGCAAGAACCTTGGAGATAGGGGATTGCTTCATCAATGAGAATCACGATGAATTTGGTTTGGCCCACATTCTTGTGACCAGGCTGCACAAAGGCGGCAGGAAAACCGTCGGGAGCTATATGGTTGACACATATTGCCTCGGTGTGAAGGACGCGTTCTACCGGGTGAGAATGGAAGACTATGAATATGAGAATTATATCAATGCGCTGGAAAAGGAGTTTCCTCTTAAGAAAATCTCATACAACGAGGCGCACAACCTGATCTATGGCGCGATAGAATTCGCCTATGAGGCCGGGATCGCGCCTTGCAAGGATTTCGCATTGGCCAAATATATTCTTGAGGAGGACACAGAGGCCATTCCATTGATTGAATATGAATATGGAAAGGATGGAAAGCACCTGCTTGTCGTCCGAAGCCGGGAAGAGGCTGACCGGTATCTGCCTGCATTGAGTGCCAATCTTGGGTCGGACTTCAATTACATAATCGAGGATAACCCGTTTGCCGCTCCGGAAGACGTGGAGGAAGGTGAGGAATAATACCTTTTCGGAAAGGATTTCTCCCAAAGGCTGTCTGATTTTCAGAAAAAGCACGAGGAGGCGATGAGATGGAAACAGCCATATTCGTACAGACATCCTCAGTACCCAGTCGCTTTGGAAGTTGAGAACACGTCACTCCTCCTGACCATTTGTGATCCAAACAATATATGCCTGTCAGACGCTCAGGTGGATGAGATCCTTTCACGGCCTCACGACAGCCTTAGAAGAGATCTTGAGAATATTCTTCTGTTCAACATCGGTCTGTCCTGCGATGGCATTCCGAAGGAGATGTCATCCGAGCCGTTCTCAGGTGTGATCGGCCACTGCGTGATGCTGCTCGGCGAAGTAGGCAATGATTCTTCCAGTCTGAACGCAGTGCTGGAGGTTCTCAGGCAGAATGATGATTTTTTGGACTATCACATTGCCGACAGTTCAATGGAAATCATCGTTCCTACGATTTATAAACTGGCGAAAAACAAGCTCGATGCTTTGATGGATTTCATGAAGGAAACCGGCTTGGAGAATTTCTGGAAATTCACTGTCGCCAATGCGGTCGCGCAAATCTCTTTCTTTGAGCCGGACAGGAGAACTGAGGTCATCGCCTGGTTCAAGGAGTTGCTCACGGCCATCAACAGGGACTTTCCTTCGGCGACTTATACCGATGCGATGCTCAATGGCCTTATCGTAAGCGATCTCATAGACATTGACGCGACCGAGCTTCTGTCCGAGATCAAGACAATGTACGACAACGGTTTCGTGAATCTTATGACCTGTGGAAATTTTACCGAAGTGGAAAAAGCGATGATCAGGAAAGACCACTCGCCTTCCCCTGAAATCGAACCGGACATAAAGGTACGCTACGGTCTGCTACGCAAATCCGTCGAATAACGTCTGCGAAATATGTGTCAGGCAACTTCAAAGGAAGCATCCGCAAGCTCCTTCCCGGACTTGCGGATCGCCATCCATTATGCTACTCGGGATGAGCGAACGATGCGATTGTTCCATCATCAACTCCAGTGCAGTTGACAATCACATCAACCGGTGTCCCGGCCTCGAAAAGCTTTCTTGCGATAGAAAGTCTTGTCTCCTCACGTCCTTTCTGCAGCCCTTTCTGCAGCCCTTTCTGCAGCCCCTCCTGCAGCCCTTCCTCCAAGCCCTTGCGCACGGCATATTCCTTCTGCGCTTGAATGTCCCACTCGTTCATCTTGTCAATCTCGTATTTAAGTTTCTTCTCCTTGTCGAACGCCGCCACCTCACACGCCTCGGCGAGCCGCCTTGAGATCCCGCCGGCCTCCTCGATCCATTCGGGGATCCTTTGGAAGCCTTCACTGTTCTTGAATATGTAGAACAGCCTGTCGAACTCCGTCACGCACTCCTCCAGCGTCTTGGTGAACAGTGTCATCTCCACAAAGATAACACTAATTGTCTGATCCGCAACCATTCCGGTGCGTTTTTCGGTGAACCTCCAATGGGAGATGAAGTGGTCGGTGTCCCAGAGGGACTCGTCATCGTGCCTCAGGCGATAGTTCAGGAACGACACCACGTAGACCGGCCGCAGCCCCTTGTACCGCACCCCGTCCGAGAGTTCGAGATGGTAGAGTCCCGATGCGTAGTAGACGCACCTTTCGAAGAAGAAGTCCTCCTCCGAGGCCTGCATCTCCACGACGAACGTCCTGTCGTCCTTGTCCACGCAGACCAGATCCAGCACGGTCTTCTTCCCGTAAGGGACATCCCTCCGCTGCTCCCTGTCGGAATACTCCTTGATGTCCTCGATCCTCGCTTCCGGAGGCAGGATCTGGTTCAGCACCCCGATGAGGATGTCCTTGTTGTTCCTGTCCGCGAACACGGCCTTGAATCCCACATCGCTCCGCAGATTCACGAACGGAGCGAGTCCTTGTCTCTTTTCATTGAAATACATAGTTCAAATTTTAAACAAACATTTGAACAGCAATAATATGCACAATAAATGTAAAAAACGAAAAGAAACATATACGGATTATAAAAAACAGAAATATTTTCGGTTGTTACTCCCTTAAGGAACATGAAAAAAATAAGTTGCTTCAGATTAAGAGAAGATTTTCGAGGATAGATCTTTTTTTGAAGAAGGAGTGTGCCGGTGGCACATGACTGATGAGAAAAGAGATCTAGACCGAAAAGATTCCTTAAGATGATGCAGGTTATTTTTTGAATGTTACTAAATACCACTTGGAACCTATCTAAGCGGCTAGCCCGATGGTTCGGGCTCACCAACCATGGTTCGGCAGACTCTGTTGCCGTACGCTGGCAGACGCTTTGACGAGCTCGGCGACCACCAGCGTATCAGAACCGAAGAGCTGCACAGCGCCCAAAAACGTTCTCCGAATATTCCCGTAAAGTATAACTGGCTGTCTTTGAATATATTCGCAAATCCTGCCAGTCATATTCAGAGGGCAACATTTCATAACTCTTTAATATTCAATAAACAACATTATACGTCTTGATATTCATCAATCAGTGGAATCTGGGGTGCTTTCGTGCTTGTGATGTTACCTACATGGTTCCACAAATTAATAAGGGGCAGACCGGATGTCGAGCCTACCCCCTATAAAGTATTATTCAAGCGAGTTATTTCTTTGCGAAATATCCTCCTCCATTGGTACCATTATATGTCCATTTGTTGTTGTAGTTGAACTGGTAGATAGTAGTGTAACCGCCTTCCTTGTAACCTTTGGTCACAAATGAGAAGCCGCAGCAGTACCTCCCTTCAGAAACGAGTCTTTGGGTACCTGTGCCAAGACCGAACTTAGGAGATCCGAATATGTCGTCAACTCCCCATCCGATCCATGCATGGTTGCAGCCGTCAACACCGAATTTAAGCGGAGCGAAGTAACCTGCTGAGTAGGTTGTGCTGTTGGTAAGCTCAGTGATGCAAGCCATTTCAGAGCCATCGCTTACTTTTTGATAATCAAGAGACATATAAGTATAAAGCATAGGAGTGCCATTCACTATTTCAAACGATACCGGAACAACGAAGTCAAGGTACAGACCTACGAGATCAAGGTTGTGGACGTGACCGTTGATGGTCTTTGGATTCTCCACGGCCTTGAACTCCACGGCGGTCTCGTGTTGCCTCCCAGCATGGTTTACAACAGAAGTATTGCTGACACCGGTAGTATTGAAGGAATAATTATAGAACGTATAATTCCCCGCAAGATCTTTAGCCTCAACCTGATTTACAGTGATCTTGCTGCCGTTGGAAAGTTCCAGGGTCGCGGTACGTGGCGCTCCGGTGGTGTTCTCTGTCCAGGATGCGACACCGTCCTTGTAGCTCAGCCAACCTCCGACACCGGCGGTCTTGCCGTTATCCGCAACTGGTCCGGAGAGTTCTCTTGAGCCGGATTTGTCATCTTCCCAAAGTTCCACCTTTTCCGAAGGGGTGACGTCACCGCAGTTGAAGGTCGCGGAAACAGGGGCGCTCTCGGCGTCCCAGGAATCTACGGCGACAACCGTGACGGTGTACTGACCGGACTCTGAAAGAGTACCGAAATCGACCGTCCAGCTGGACTTCATCTCGGAGGTATTTGGATGGAGGTAGAAATCAGCGAGGATCTTCTTGGTCGCAGCCACATTGCCAGCCTTGGAGAGGGTAACGATATAGTGGTGAACGAACTCATCGTCCTTTCCGGCGGCGAAGGTCACCGAAGCAGTCTCGGCTTCTTTTACATCCTTGACATCGATCGTACTCATTGTAGGAGCCTGGTTGGCGGCCTTGCGGGTCACGTTGTTGTACTTCGCAAGGTTCGCGCCAGCAGCGTCAGGGTACTGCATCACGTATGGCTCTCCGATGGTTCCGTTGTTGAAGAAGTCCATCCTGACAACACGCATATTGCCATTTACATCGAACTGCACCAGATAACCTTGTGAGAAGTTGTTGGCATCGTTCATCACGGTAGGAGTGTTGCTGATTCCCTCCCAGCCAGCAGGCTCGATGGCCATATACCTTGTGGATCCACATCCGAGAGCCG
>OCLD01000043.1_pt1 | contig 31250 bp, 20 predicted proteins | sample 1495911 | NCBI WGS metagenome assembly OCLD01 (sample SAMN03418271, study PRJEB22391) | human gut metagenome | biome: human-gut; feature: organic feature; material: feces | host: Homo sapiens | place: Tanzania | collected 2013-01
TGACACTTTTTTCAGTTGACCAAATTTCCGCCGTACATTTTTCATTTTTCTGAAGCGTTGACCGGAGACTACAAGGGTGTAGATCATTCCGGCGCCTGGGAGAAGATGATCAACTACTGTGAGAAGGAGAACCGTGTAGGCTGCATTGACACCGAGCACATCAGTGTCTATCTTGATGACCCGATGACGGCTCCGGCCGAGAAAGGTGGTCACTTCGACAGGCTCAGTGACCGACGTGGTGAGTTCAAGGTCCGATGCCCGGCGGGGATCACAGCAGGACAACGAAGGAGGTGCCGAGCGAGAGCATATTCATATATTCATTAGAAGATTTGCTGTGGGGCGGGAGGAGGTTGTAGTCCAGGAAAAGTCTCATTCCGTAAGAGGAATTGACCTTGAAGGACAAAGACATGCCGGTGCCGAAGGTGAAACCTCCGGCTGAGGGCACTGTCTTGCCGGCAAGGCTCAGTTTCGGATAGCGGACATAGCCGCCGAGCAGTTTTGCTCCGGCTGACCAGAAGGAAGACAATGGAAGGGAGAAGTAGCCTCCTCCAGAGAAAGAGACGGCATCAAAAGAGTTTTTCGCCTCATCGTCATCAGTGAATATCAACGTGTTGGTAGCCGTGAAGCGTCCCCCGATCCCGAAATGCCGCCAAGGAAACCAAGCCCCCTCAAGGCCGGCGGTGCTTCCGGTGGAAGTCCGGAACTCGTTGGTCTCGTCTGTATCGTAATCACTAAGCGGCAGATTCACCCCGAGATAAAGGCCCAAGAAAGAAGTTCTCGGACTTACATCATCGGGATAGTCGGCATAAGTGGCAGACAAACCTTTATCCTTGAATATCAAGTCGGTGATCCAGTACCCGGCCTCCGTGGCGAGGATTCCGACCCCGGCTCCCGTCAGCACATCGCTGAGCCAATGCTTGTTGTTCGCGACACGCATAAGCCCGGTCGCGGCGGCCACGGAATAGGCCCCGACACCGATCCATGGACTCACACTGCCATATTCCTTGGTAAGCATTGTGGCGGTCATGAACGCCGTGGCGGTGTGTCCCGAAGGGAAGGATCTGTCATCTGAACCATCCGGTCTGGTGACGTTGGTGGTGTTCTTCAGCGTGCCGACGATGCCCGCCGTCAGAACGGCTGAAAAAGCGTCCGACACCGCCATTCTCTCCCACGAGCTGCGGCTTTCCACCCCAAGCGCTTTCAGTCCGACCATCACCGCGAGCGGGGAATATTGCAGGTAGTCATCTGCGCTCTTCTTGAAATCAGGAATATAATCGTTCCTCAATCCCCGGAACCGTCCGTCCAATTTCTTGGCCACCAGCCCTTCCGCGATCAGCGGAGCGCTCACGACAGCCACCCTCCCCAACCGCATCTTTGGAAACTCGATGCCTGTGCGGATGTTTTGAGGCGACTGTGAATATGATTGTGCGGCTGTCGGTGACAGGTCGGACAGGTCGGAACTGTCTGACGAAGAGGTTGCGTGACGCCCTGTCTGCCACCAAGGGAGCAGATTTGACGGAGCTGAACCGTCTGACAGACTCTGCGAGCCAGCCGGCAGAGCCAAAATCAAGGCGAGAGGTACGGATATGATTCTTCCAAGCATTATCTGTAGTCAGGTTGGTGATTTCCAATCGGCAAAGATAATCCTGTTTTTGAAGAAAATCCGTTTTTATTCAACTTTCAATCGAAATGATTTCTCAAGATACGTCCTTCCTTGACCCAAATGGCGGGATGACCGTCCCGATCAGAAGAGCTCCCCGCTGAAAAGACTCCGTAAATAATAACCATGCGGAATGTGGTAAATAACCCAAGATTCCGCAGCCTTATTTTCGATAACCGTGCGGAATGTGGCAAAAATTCCAAGATACCGCAGTTATCTCAAATAATATTCATATTTTTGCAAAATGGAAACGCTCCAGAAAGGCTCGCTTCATAGAGGAGACAAACACGCGCAAGGCCGTGCACATCACAATGGTGACAACCTACGGTGTCAGGCACAATGAATATTTCAACGACATCCAATCCCAAGTCACACTGGATGACTTATTTGCCGAAGTATTACTTCTATATTTTTCAGGGATATGTCAGACGCGGCATTTGAAAAGACACTGACCCTCGGGGACGCCATCCGCCTTTCCGGACCGATGGCGTTCAACATCATGATCAAGCCCGCCGGGTCACTCTGCAATCTGGACTGTAAATATTGCTACTATCTCGACAAGGCTGAGATCTACGGCGGCAAGGAACCCCGCATGACCGAAGCGATGCTGGAGAATGTGGTTAAGGAATATATCAGCGCGAACGGAGTGCCGGAGGTGACCTTCAACTGGCACGGTGGCGAGCCGTTGGTGCTGGGGCTGGATTTCTACCGCAAGGCTTTGGAATTTGAGAAGAAATATGCCTGTGAAAAGGTCATCCACAACACCATCCAGACCAACGGCACCCTCCTGAACCGGGAATGGGCGAGGTTCTTCCGCGAGAACAATTTCCTTGTGGGAATATCCCTGGACGGCCCCAAGGATATTCACGACAAGTACCGCAAGGACAAGGGTGGGTTCCCGACCTTCGACAGGGTGATGAGCGGTCTGAATATTCTTAAAGGTGAAGGAGTTGAGTTCAACACTATGTCCACGGTCAACCACGCCAGCGAAGGCCGGGGATTGGAGACGTATCTTTTTCTGCGTGAGGTCGGCAGCGGATTTATGCAGTTTATGCCTGTGGTCGAGCACGTCAAGTACCCGTTGAACGGGGCCGGGAAGCCGGACAAGAAGAAGCGTCCGTTCATCGTGAACCCGAAAGCGGACGGAGCGATGATCGCTCCGTGGTCAGTGAGCGATGTGGGCTATGGCCGGTTCCTCTGCGACATATTCGATTATTGGGTCAGGAATGATGTCGGCCGCATATTCGTCACCAACTTTGACGCCACCCTGGCCACTTGGGTCGGCGAGATGCCCGGCACCTGCACATTCGCCCAGACCTGCGGAGGCAATTCCGTCATCGAGCACAACGGCGACCTCTACCCTTGCGACCATTTTGTCTATAAGGATTATCTCCTCGGCAACATCACCGAAAAGCCGATCGCCGAGATGATGAGCTCGGACAAGCAGACAGCCTTCGGCATCGACAAGCGGAACAAGCTCCCCACCAAATGCCTTAAATGTGAATGGCTTTTCGCCTGCAACGGCGAGTGCCCCAAGCATCGGTTCAACACCTACGAGTCCCGCCAAGGCAGAGGCGGCGTAAGGATCGAGACCGGCCTGAACGCCCTCTGCGACGGTTACAAGATGTTCTTCAGCCACGTCGCCCCCTACATGGACTATATGAAAGACCTCCTGTCCCGCAAGATGTCCCCCGCCTACGTCATCCCTTGGGCCAGAAGCCGTGCAAATCAACAGTAATAACAGGCAAAAGGTTACCTGTGCGTGAAATCAAGCGAATCACTCACGAAAGGGGTGGTTTACCGTCTCTCGTTCGTAAGATGGACGGTTCTGCGCACGGATGACATTATATTCATTTCTACAAAAATGATTTTATTACCAATTTTCATTTTTGCAAAAATGTTTTTATTTTTGTCATCTAAAATGATTGATATGGAACTTTCAGACATTCGCCCTCTCATTGAATTTTATCACAGCAAGTTATCACAAGTGTCGCTCGATTTCAAACGTTACTTGTACAATAAGATTAATTGGAAGGCCAGAATCATCGGCATCAGAGGCGAGCGAGGGGTGGGAAAGACAACTATGCTTATCCAGCGCATAAAGGAGAAGTACACCAATCCTGATGACACAATCTACATCTCATTGGATCATCTTTGGTTCAAAACGCACTCTCTTCAGGAACTGATAGGATTTCTGTACAATCGTGGAATCAACGAATTCTACATCGACGAAGTGCATAAAAACGAAGACTGGAGCCGTATAATCAAAAACCTCTATGACCAATATGCTGACCTTAGAGTTATCTACACTGGTTCTTCGATGCTTGAACTGGACAATTCTATCGTGGATATGTCCAGACGGCAGACACCATATATTCTTAAAGGAATGTCTTTCCGCGAATTTCTCGAATATGACGGCACTATTGACATCCCGGCATATGGTCTTGAAGATATTCTTTCCAGCCACAGCGCAATAGCGTTGGACATTGTGTCACGCCTTAAAGTTCTACGAGAATTTGACAAATACCTTCATTTTGGAGTATATCCTTTCTATAAAGAGGCCGGCGACGATTTTTTGACGATGTTGCAGAACGTGGTCAAACTTGTTGTGGAAAGCGACCTTCCGGCCGTGGAGAAAGTGTCCTACCCCACCATCGACAAATGCAAGAAACTGTTCATGATCATCGCCGAGAATGTTCCCCTGCAACCCAACACGGAGAAACTGGCTTCATCAATGAGCACAACCAGAAACACACTCCTCTCTCTTCTCTATAAACTTGATGAGGCAGAAATTCTGAATCTTCTCACAACTGAACTTAAAAATTATAAAAGACTGGTCAATCCAGAGAAAATCTATCTCGGGAACACCAATCTTATGTATGCGTTTTCGCCGAAGATCAACATCGGAACCATGCGCGAAACATTCTTCATCAACCAACTGTCAGCGGTATCTTCCGTGCAGATGCCGGCAAAAGGAGATTTTCTTGTAAATGGCGACTATCTGTTTGAGATAGGTGGCGACAATAAAAATTATGAACAGATCGCGGACATCCCGACAAGTTACCTTGGCATTGACGGCATCGAGACCGGCTACGGCAACCGTATTCCTCTATGGATGTTCGGACTTTTGTACTGATTTGTGAACGTCTCGCGCGTGAGACCACGTGGAATTTATGTCAGAACCTGAACACTCCGGAATCAACATCCGAGTTCTCAAGGCTCTTGGCGGAGTGGTTCTCCTTGCCACGCTGGAAGAACCAGGAGATTGTGAAGCCGAACTCACGGTTCTTGGTACGAAGGTTTGTATGCGTCAAGTGACGAATAGGTGCGACACCCTCTCCAGACCCTTCCGGTACAGTCCGTCCAGCATCTTCCCGCCGAAAGTCTGACGGCATGACAGCGACCAGTCGCTGAAAGAATCGTGTCATAAACCTTACGTTACAGAGCACGCATTGGCTGAAATTAAGATCCACTATCTATGTAATGAATTCATATCCAAGAGATAACTCGACATAATAAATTTGAATTTAACCCATAATTCACATAATGTACTAAATATCAAGATATTAACAAAAACCGTGTTAGATTATAATCTTACTTCATACTTAAAAACAACCTTAGAAAGCATCAGAAAGACAATATTTTGGCATTCAAGAGTTAGGTAATATTTTATGAAAACAACATCAAACACATCTAACTTTACAGCAAGTTAAAAACGTTAAAAAATCATGCGCTTTTGGAGGATATCTTTTCACACATTATGTTTGGCAATTCTTCTATCACATTCATCCATCTGTGCCAAAAGTTTAGATGGTACTTTATGATTTTGTTTTAAGATATTTTTTTTCTATCTTGGCAAGGATGAAGTACAAAGGAGAAAAGATAACCAATAATTTGTTTTAAATAATAACCGTATGAAAAAGAGTTTGTTAATCACCATTTTTGCAGCAGTCTCATTATTGCCGGTCCACGCGCAGCAGCCTGACAGCGTGATCACGGAGATCCTTTCGGCGTCGGTCATCACGGAGGGAAACATAACATATAAGGTTGACAGAACGACGCACTTTTTCTCGGCGGCGGAGGTGAAGGCGGCCAGGGACGGACGGGAACTTGTGGCGACGATTCCTAACCTGCTCATCGACAAGCAGAGCAACACGCTGGCGACTCTGGCCGGCAAGAAAATCCTCATCCTGATCAACGGCATCAAATCAACTGACACGGACTTGCAGCTGATCCCGGCCTCGAAAATCAAGAAGGTAGACTTCTACGATGTGCCTCCTGTGCGGTACATGGACATGGCGGACGTGGTGCTGAACGTGGTGACCTCACGGCTTGACACTGGCTGGAACGGGAGCGTCTATACGAGGGTCGGGCAGATGTACTCCCACGGCGATGCGGCTCTCAGCCGGGTGAGCGGGAACAACAAGCTGACAGTCAATCTCGGGGGTCATTTCAACCACAAGCGCAAGGTCTGGGATGAGGAGACCGGCGAGTTCTCCTACCGGCTCGGGGGTGATGAATATAAGTATGAATATTCCCAAAAGCAGCGGGAATGGGGAAACCAGTACAGCGGCGGTGTGGCGTGGCTGAACGGAAAGCCTGGTGACTATATGCTCCAGATTTCGGCTGACTATTCATTCTTTAATAACAAGATGAGTCGCGACAGATACATCGATTTTGCCCTTAATGGTCTGAAAGACACTCGTTCTGGGGTGGCGAGCAACGATGTCACCACGATGAAGCCAACGGTGGATGTTTATTTCGAGAAGACTCTCTCCGAGACGAGCACATTGATGGCTGACGTGACCGCGACATCATATTCAAACGACCAGAACGCCTTCACGTCCGAGACTGATGCTTTTGAGGATTTGCTGGATTTGAGAACCAGAAAGAACTCCGTCATCGGAGAGCTGGTATATTCATACGCCAAGGAAAACCGGACGTTCAACGCCGGGTACAGGGGAGCGTTCGGTTTTCTGCGGAGCGACCTTTCGGGAAGCGGCGTAACGAACGTGCGGACCGGACGGCAGAGGCTTTACGGTGAATATTCCTCACGCCACGGCTCGTTCTCGTACCGTGTGAGCCTCGGGGCGGAGAACAACATGAAGGCCGGTGACGACGGCTTTTCGAGATTCGCCTTTTCTCCGACAGTGCTCTTGTCTTATAGGTTGAATAAGAGGAATATGCTGCGTCTGCGTCTTGACTCGGAGACCTCGATGCCTGACATACAACAGATGTCCGGCAACAGGATTCTGATCATGGAGAACTTCTACCGCAGGGGAAATGCGGAAGTGCACAACAGCACCGGCTACCAGTCGAGGCTTATATATTCCTATAACATTCCACGAAAGCTGATTGTCCAGACCGACGCGCACTACAACCGCACCGCAGGCTTCCTCTATGATGCGTTCGTGCAGGACGGTGATGCTTGGTATCTGGAGACACGAAACGCCCACCGTTTCTCCGAGGCGGGTATGAATATGATTGTGACATATATCCCTTGGAAGTGGCTGCGCCTTGGAGTGGATGTCTCCGCTGACCGCCAGACAATCAAGGAGACCTCCTCCGGTGAGGCTTTCAGCGACTGGTTCTTCCCGGTCTATCTGAACGCATCCGCTGTCTGGGGCAACTGGTCACTGTCATGCCGTCAGACTTTCGGCGGGAAGATGCTGGACGGACTGTACCGCAAGGGCTTGGAGAAGGTGTCGTACCTGTCCTTGACCTATGGATGGAAGAACTGGCAGTTCGGAGCCCAGTGCCTGTTCCCGTTCTACGATGACAAGTACTCCAACGAGACTGTCTCCATCGCTCCGGTCCGTCACGTGACACAGACTAACCTTCGCACCAAGAACCGCGAATTCGGCTTCACCATCTCATGGTTCTTCCTGCGCGGCAAGGAGAACAACTCCGTCAAGAGCCTTGAGAACTCGGATGTTGACTCGGGAGTGTTCAGGTTCTAATGGGTCTGCATAGGCATCATCCCGTCTGTCGTCAGCGTGACGCGACAGATTGTGGGGCGGCCTGCCTTAAAATGATCGCTGAATTCTATGGCAAAAGACATGAATTACAGTCTCTAAGAGATGTGTGTCATGTCTCAGAGAAAGGAGTGTCGCTGTTGGGCATTTCTGACGCGGCGGAGTCTATTGGGTTCAGAGCCAAAGGCGTAAGGCTGAGCTGGGAACAACTGCGTGACGAGGCGCATCTGCCATGCATCGTGCATTGGAACCAGCGTCATTTCATCGTGGTGTATGATATAACCAAACGGAAAGGACATCGTAGAGTTTTGGTGGCGGATCCGGCTGAAGGTCTGCTTAGGTATAAGGCGAAAGACTTCCTTAAAAACTGGATTGAGGACAGGGAAAGACAGTGCGGAATCGCATTGCTTTTAGATCCGACATCGAAACTCTACTCGGAGAACGGTGATGTTGGTGAAAGGTTCGGGCTTGGCTTTATCATTGGCTACCTTCGCCCTTACAAGGCGTTCATAATTCAGATACTTTTGGCCATGTTTGTGGCAAGCCTCATCAGTCTGATGCTGCCGTTCATCACACAGGCGATTGTGGACAAGGGTATAGGAACCGGAAACATACACTTTGTTGTCGCCTTGTTGCTCGCGCAGCTGTTCCTCACTTTAGGCGGCATGGCCAACGTACTTGTCCGTAGCTGGCTTATGCTGCATATAACATCCAGGGTGAGCATATCCCTTATCTCCGACTTCTTTGCAAACTGATGAGGTTGCCCATGACGTTCTTCAACGGCAGGACAGTGGGGGACATCATGCAGAGAACCGGCGATTATGTCCGCATTCAGAACTTTCTTACAAGTTCGTTGCTCAGTATCGCCATCGCGTCTGTGTCGCTGCTTGTCTATTCCGTGATAATGGCCGGGTACGATGGCCGGATACTTCTGATATTCGTCATCGGTACAGCCTTCTATGTCGGTTGGATACTGACATTCATGAGACGGAGGCGCAAGCTTGATTACATGCGTTTTCAACAGGCCTCGGCCAATCAGAACACCATGGTTCAGATTGTAGGAGGGATGCAGGACATCAAACTGAATGGATGTGAAAAGCAAATGAGATGGGATTGGGAAAGAATCCAGGCGCGACTATTTAAAATCAAAGTCAAGAACCTCAGTCTTGGCCAGGCACAGGAGATGGGAAGCACGTTCATCGACCAGACAAAGAACATCCTAATCTCATTTGTGGCCGCCAAATCCGTGATTGACGGGACAATGACGCTCGGGATGATGATGGCTCTCCAATATATTCTTGGACAGATGAACGCCCCTGTCTCTCAGTTTATTGCCTTTGCGCAGGCAACTCAGGATGCCTCCATCTCTTTGGACCGTCTCGGGGAGGTTCAGAAAATGAAGGATGAGGAACCAGCCGGCGAGGAAAGAATTCATGTGATCCCGGAAAATTCTGATTTGGAGTTCAAAGGGGTGAGCTTTCAATATGATGGCCCGGGGTCGGCCAAAGTTCTTGACGGGATAAATCTGTTGATCCCGTCCGGAAAGGTTACCGCCATTGTCGGAGCGTCCGGCAGTGGCAAGACCACAATGATGAAAATGATGCTCGGTTTTTATGCCCCGGTTGACGGGATGAGGCAGCCGATGTGAGATTGGATGAGGCAGACAAATCCATTGCACAAATCAAGACTGACTATGATATCATCAAAAAAAATTATCTGGAACTATACCTGTCTCAAGGCTCTTGGTTGGAGAAATTGGCGGACATCCTCTATTCGGCTCAAGATAAAAATTTGAAGCCATATGGATTAAGAGCGGCTGTTTACGACAAAATCTCAGACATGATTGGTGGAATCAATGTGGATGATGCGGGACAAAAGCGTTTTGAAGCGGAATTGAACAAACTCTATGGTGGCATTATGACACAGTTCCGTCGCGAGTTCCACGATCTGCTGGATGAGACCGACATCCGTTTTTTCAGTTGTGTTGTCGCCCGTTTCGAAGCCTCTATTATACTGCGGATTTTTAATCTACCAAGTAAAAGTGCAGTTTACATGAAGAAAAACCGCCTTAAAGAAAAAATCCGCAAATCAAAAGCTCCAGATAAGGATAAATTCCTTTTGTTCTGAAAGATGCATTCCACGGCAATAACCATTATCCAATGGAAGTTAACCAATAAGTGATCACCTGACCTCTTCGATGGATTTGATGCCGTCGCGGGAGAGGTCGATGCGGAAGCGCTTGAACTCGGTGGTGTTGTCGTACTTGTACTGGAGGACAAGGTTTAGGTAATAGTCACGGTCACAATCAACGGTCTGGATGGATCCATCGTCGTCGAGGGTGCGCATCAGGACGCTCGGGTCGTCCATCTTCTTGATGAAATTGGTGACATTCAGGCGGATGATGTCATTGATGCCGCTGAAAGAATATTCAGAATTAGCCTGAAGCTTGTCCCTGTCGATGTGGACGGACTTGCGGTAGAGGATGATCTTCTCGGCGGTGACGTTGCTGCTCTCGACCTCGGTGAGGTGCGAGCTGTTGCGAAGGGTCATCACGTCCGCCGGGATCTTTTCCGGCTCGATGAAGTCCACTCCTTCTTTCAGCCAGCCGAGCTCGGTGTCCTTGTGGATGATCTTCGCCTTGTTGTCGAAGTACTTGCTGCCGACACGGTGGGCGAAATAGTAACGCATCAGCTCCTTGATGCGGTCTTTCAGCATATAACTGATAATGAGAGCGATAAACAGCGGAAGGGTCAGCGAGCCGAACTTCTTCTGGAAGGCGAAGCTCACCACGGTGGCGAACAACATCGCCAGACCGGCGGCGATGCTGAAATAAAGCTGCTCCACGATCACCCCGTCCCGCCGCTTAGGAGCGCGGAGGTAAAGGTCGCTCTCGATGTACTTTTTCAGGATGCTGAAGCGATGAATGAATATGCGGTTGTGCAGCCGGTCATCTTTCCGGATCTCCGGGTAGCCGAGCTGCCTCATGTGCTTCCCGATCCTGCGGTAAAGCGCCGTCGCCTTGCCGGCCAGCTCATCCAACTTCCTGCCTCTCAGCCACTCGATGAGTTCAAGAATATGCTTGCAGGTGATGTCGCAAATGAATTCGTCCCCGGAAAGGTACATCCTCATCACGCCCTCTGGAACGGTCGGAGCGTTGATGATGGTGCGCAGTCCGACATATTCATCACAGATTTTTCCGGCGTTGCGGATGAAGCCGTCGCACAGGGTCTCCGTGTCCGAGCCGATGCGGTTCTGCTTGATGTGCGCCAATTCATCGCGCAGGGCGCTTTTGACGATGGCCGCGAACATCTTGATCTGATATTCATATTCAGAGATCAGGGTCCGGGTCGGGTTGGACGCCATCTGGATGAACGCCTCGCGGATGTTGCGAAGAGGCAACGCCGGGCCTTCCACTATCTCGCGGAGCAGGAAAACGGGGGTGATCAGGCGGATGTTCGACTTGACATCCTGGTAGAACATATCCTTTGGATAGGTGGCCCTGTTGATGTCGAGACTGCCGGGCACGAAGAACCACATCGCCAGAGAGAAGTCGTTCATCCGCAGTTTCTTGCGGGTGACGAAGCCGACTTTCAGCTCTATCGAGTAGCGGTCGTGGATTCTGGTGTCAATCTCGATCATAACAAAAAACCGCCTCATTCTTCACCGTCCGCCATAACGATGCGGCTTTCAAAAAAGCCCAGGCATACATTTGCGAATATAACAAATTATCCCACAAAGAACAAACCCGGGGTAATGCCGAGCCATTTGAGGACGGTCTCGCCCCAAAGGAGGATTATCAGCCAGGAGATGGTCATCATAGTGATGCCGAACTTGAAGGCGTCCGTCATACTGTACTGGTTGGTGTTGTACAGAAGGGCGGCTGGCTTGCTGTTGAACGGCAGCACATAGACGTGCTCGATCAGCATCGAGACAGGAAGCGCGAGGCTGATGACCGGATAGCCGAACCGTTCGGCGATGCCCATCGAGATCGGCACGAAGATCATCGTCCTGATGGTCTTGGATTGGAAAACCAGACCTGAGTACATCATCAGGAACGTCAGGATGACGTACAGCACCCAAAACGGAGTGTTGTCGGTGATGCCCATTGAATCGAAGGCCGCGTTCACCATCGTGCCGGGCAGACCGGTGATGTTCAAGCCGGCTCCCAGGGTGTAGGCTCCTGCGGAGAACAGCATCAGATGCCACGGGATGTCAACGTCGTTCCATTTCACGACCCCGATTCCCGGCATCAGGGCGATCACGGCACCGATGAAGGCCACGGTCGTTGCGTCAATCCCGTGCAGGCTGTCAGTACACCAAAGGATGAGGACACCCATAAATATTCCAACGGCCTTCCATTCCTCGACGGTCATCCTGCCCATCGCGTCCAGTTCGGTTTTCAGACGCTCCAGACCGCCGTCAATCTGCGGCTTTTGCTCGTCCTTCTTCATCGGGAAGAACACGTACATCCCCATCAGAAGACCGATGATCAGAATCAGGAAACTCATCGGGCCGCAGGACACCAGCCAGTCCGAGTAACCGAACTGGCTCGCCCCGTTCGGCAAGACCGCTAAGGGAGTCCTGTGGATGGCTCGCCCCGGCGGCGCCGAAGATCAAGGAGATGGCCAACAGGTGGGCGCCGCTTCCGGTGTAGAAGGCATTCGCTCCGATGTTCACTTGGAACAGATTCTGGATCACGAGGTTGCGCCCGAAATTGTTTCGGTGACCGTCAGACGCTCCGTAGATGGCGCAGACAACCATAAAGATCGGAAGCATTATCGTGGCCTTGACGGTCGTGGCGGAGATGAACATCGATAGCACGATGTTGATTATGAGGAAACTCCACAGGACTCCCTTAGCGGTCTTGCCGAACTTGATCACGAACCACATCGCAAGGCGTTTGGCGAACTTGGTCTTGACAAGCATCGAGGCGAGCACGAAGGAAAGGATATTCAGCCACATCACCGGATGTCCCAGCTGGGCGAAGGCCTCCTTCTGGGTCGTGACACCGCAGAGGACGATGAGCAGGATGATGATCAGCGAGGTGAGATAGTTCGGAATCGCCTCGGTCATCCAAAGGATAAGGCCTGCCGTGAATATGGCCAACATCGCATAGTTGGACCTTATGAACGCGGGCAGGCCTATCTCGTTCAGCCGTGCCAGGGCCTTTCCCGACACGGATTCAGCGGTGAGGCTGTCGATGAAGCCGAAATGTCCGAACCAGTAGATAAGGACAAAGGCAAGTATGGCGAGCGGGCCGCCGAGACGCGCCATCCAGATCTCGAAGCCGCTTTTCTGCATCTTCGGAAGCTTTTCGAGGCGGTAGTTGTTCATATCCAGAGGGTCTGACATATTCGTGAATATTTTAAATTGAACTTTTGTGCTTTGAAGGTCACTTCGACAGGCTCACCAATCAAAGACCCTGCTTCCAGTTCTTGTAAGGGTTCTTCATCAGCATCGAGTTGTAGTACTTGGCGTCGCCGGTGACCTCCTCGCCGAGCCAGGACGGCTTGTCGAAAGCCTCGTTCTCGTCGGAAAGTTCCACTTCGGCCACCGTAAGTCCCTCATTGTCACCGTAGAACTCATCCACCTCATAGGTGTGCTCCCCGGCCTTCACAAGGTAACGGGTCTTGTCAATGACACCCGGCTCGCAGATCTCCAGCAAAGCCTTCACATCCTCGACAGGAATCTCCTTCTCCCACTCGAAACGGCTCGCGCCGCTGGCATTGCCGATTCCCTTGATGGTGATGAATCCCTTGTCACCCTTCACACGCACGCGTACAGTCCTTTCCGGAACACTGCTGAGGTAGCCTTGAGTGATTCTTGTAGCCTTGAACGCATCCGACTTGAAGTCGCCGTTCACCAAAAATTTCTTTTCGATTTCCTGTGCCATAATCTATTCGTTTGCAAGTGGTTTGTCAATCATTCCGATAACACGCTTGATAGCCTGGAGGTAGTTGATGTTCTCCACGCCCTCAAGACCGACATCCTTGATGGTCTTCTTGATGTCCTCGATCTCAGTCGATTCGCTGTTGATGGTCACGACCTTGGCCCCGTTGATGAGCACGTTGCCGACCTCGCAGATCGTGTCGTTGACCATATAGCCGAAACGCTGCTTGTGGACACGCACGGCCGCAAGGTCAGGGTTGGCCTTAACCATTGCGATGAACTCCTCGTAGGTGTAAGTGTCCTTCGTCAGCTTAGGCATCTCGACCATGAACGCAGGGAAAACCTCTTCCTCAAGCACCTTGGCGCTGATAGGGAACTCGCCCTTCATCAACGGATTCCACTGCTCAAGGCCATCGACGGTCTGGACGTAGGTCTTGATGTCCATCTTGCCGTCTCGGATCTTGGTGTTGTTGATGTCGTTCTTGCGCGAGATGATGTAAATCTCGTCGCTTGAGCGCTCCCAGACCTTCTCAGGAACAGGAACGGACAGGCGCGCCATCCTCTTGTGTGCCTCACAGAAGCACTGTCCAAACGAGCGGAACTCGAAGCGAGGCTTAGAGATCTCGCCAATCTTCATTTCTTCTTTTGCCATAGCAATCAATTATTTATGAATATATTAATTCCATTAATGCATACCCCCCCCGGTCACTTCGCGACAGCCCCTATGGACACGGGGAAAGGATTCACCAAACCCCTTCGGTCGCTTCGCGCACTTTTCATCCAACCCCCCAGTCGCTTCGCGACAGCCCCTGAGGGGCACGGGGAAAGGTTTCCCCGAACCCCTTCGGTCGCTTCGCTCCGAATCACGTGACTTTGTGGGCATTATCTATAATTCTATTCCAAACCTTCGACTTTGTCAGCGGTCTCGTTGGCGTTCTTGGCGGCCGGGGTGGCGGAAGTGAAGTACCAAGCCCCTGTCCCGTCAGGAACACGGCTGTAGGACGCGCTTGCCTTCTTGACGAAGTTCACGAGATTGAAGCAGTCCAGACTTCCGCCTTTAGGGTCGAACAGTTCCACCTTGACAGCCTTCTTGGCGGAAAGGCCTGAGCCAAAGAAATAGCCTTCCGGATGCTCTGCGTGATCGGCCTGGACATCGGTGCTGTAAAGGAGAACGAACTCTCCTGATTTAAGGATGGCGGAAGGAGCCGTCCAGACATCCTTGCCGTCCTTCTGGATGGATATTCCTTTAATATGGATGTCCTCTTTCCCTTTGTTGTAGATCTCGATGAATTTGTCGTTGCCGTTGAGCTCGTTCAGAGCCAGGCCAGTGTAGTCGATCGGAACCTCACCGACGGTGTAGGAGACCTCCGGAGAACATTCAGTGTTCCCGTCTGTGCTCGCTTCAATGTGATAGACGACCTTTGTGCCGACCGGGGCGGCTGGGATAGTTCCTTGGTACACGCCCGCATCATTTGTCATTCCGATCATAGGAACAGTCTTTTCAGCTTCTGTCCCAGCCTTGTACAGCAACTCAACCTTTGTGATCTCCACCAGAGCGGTGACTTTCGCTGTCACCGTCACGGCGTCATCCTCTGTGTAGGCAACGGTGTTCTTTATGTCGGAAATGCTGGCCACATCGTAAATCTTATCCTCAACGCAGGAGGCGAATCCGGCGAGAATGAGAGCCAACGCCGAAAACAATGCTATCTTTTTCATATTCATAATATTTTATAAATCAATTAGAAAGCGACTTGGAAACGCATCGCGAGCATATGGTAGTCAACCCCGGCCTTGCCGGCGCCCTCTACTACCTTGGTGTAGTCCTTGGTAGGATTGCCGGCGGCGTCGTGACCAACGAACAGCTTGCCCTTGCCGTTGGCATAGCGGTCATTGTTGTTGTACTGGTAGTTGATGACAAACTTCACGTTCTTGGTCGGATAGAAGTTGATCCCGAAACTGAACGCCTCCGCGCTTCCTCCGAAGTAGTCAGCGGTGTTGAAGTCGCAATATTCATAACGCACGGCAAGTTCGACATCACCCCAGGAGCGCCCAGGAGTGATTCTGGTCGGTTTGGCGCCATCGTAGTCGTAGTTCTGACGACCGCCGAAAAGAAGATAGGAAGCCTGCGCGTACCAACCGTCGGCCCACTGGGTTCCGAGGTTGTTGATCTTCTTGTCCAGAAAAGCCCCGCGGGTGAGGTAGGCACCCTCATAGCGCAGCCCTTTGTAGAAACCGGCAAGCTCTGCGGTCCAGGCAAGCTCATGGTCAAGACCTGTGATGACATCGGTGTCGAGGTACTTCTTCCTGTTGATGCTCGTAGAGTTGCGGCTGCTGTAGCGCGCGGCTCCGTAAGCGTCGGTGGATGTGACCTTCGGCTCACGGTAGGATATCGCTCCGCCAAGATGAAGAGCCGACTCCGAGCACTTATAGAGAGGACGGAAGACTACTTTCCCCGTGTAGGACAGGCCTGCGTTGCGGCCAAGATCCTTGTTGTTGTCCTTCATGGCCGTGGCCTCTTCGGCTCCCTTGAGCTCAGGTCCGAACACACCGCCGGCGAACCAGAACCATTTGTTTGAATATGTCAGATTCAGCCCCAGATGCCTTGACGGTGCGAGCGAGGTCACCATCGGGCGTTCCATGAACATAAGGTAACGGGATGTGGTGTTGCGCTGGATGGAGAAAGACTCCTTGAAATTACCTGCCTTGATCTCAAGCCCGGGCACTCCATTATAGGCCAGAATGGCATCCTTGAGTTCACATATTCCATCAGCCCAGTCAGTGTCAATCTCTCCGTACCAGTTCCTGTCCAGCTGGGCCTTGACGGCGAAACGGGCACGGCGGATGGACATTCCGTTTCCGATGTGGTTAGGATTATCCTTCCCGTCAAGTCGGGAAGAAGTGAAGTCCGGACCTCCGAAAAAGACAGCGGCGTCGCCCTGCACACGGATGTCGAACCACATCTTGTAGTCGATCTTCTTGGCGTCCAGCACCATGATTCCGTCCTGGATCTTTACCTGTCCCGGAGTGGAGTTCACCTGCTGACCATACTGGTTCAGTTCAACCTCTGAATCCTTCTTCGTGTCCGTTGTCTGGGCGGACAACGAGACTGCCAGAAAGGCTGCCAGAGAAACAAAAACAACTCTTTTCATACTTTACAACATTAAGCGATTAATAAACTTGGTTATATAGTTTTGACAAATTCCGTCAGATTCTGCCCTCTGGCCAGGCCAAGCTTCGCGCGGAGCCTGTGCCTGCCGATCTCGACACTCGTCGGAGCTATATTCATCAATGTGGCTATATATTTCGTGGAGAAACCGAGCCTTAGCAGCATAGCCAGGCGTCTCTCCTGTTTTGTCAATTGTGGGAACCGTTCGGTCATCCGGGTCGTGAAATCCTTGTGGAGGGTCTCGACCTGGGCATAGAAACTGTCTATCTCGTTGGAGAAATTCCTTCTGAGATTGAGATCGGTGCGGAGTTCGTGAAGAAGTTCGTCCTTCTTCTCTGGTTCCATCTCCGCCTGAGCCTGTTTGACCTTTTCGTAGAGTCCGTCCATGAACTCTTTCTGCTCGCTCAGGTTCATCGCCACGCTGACGAGTTCCTTGCGCTTGAGATCCAGCAGGTTGTGCAGGTTCTCATTCTCCGCCTGCATCGTCTTGATCTCCATCTCGTTGATTGCCCGGCGGTTCTCGTTCAGTTCATCGTCCATTTCACGAAGAGTCCTGCCGGAGGTTTTCGATGCGCGCAGATAAAGGAACGACATGACCGTCAGACCGCCCGAGACAAGGGCGAGAAGCATAATGAGGAGCCCGACCTGGGCGTTCACCAAGGAGAACAGGTTCGGATGTATCATACCAGAGATAAGACAGGCGAGAATCATCGCCAGAAGCGGAGTCAGAAGCGCGTCCGTACCGATCTTGGAGGCAAGAGGCATCCAATTGACCTCCTTGTTCTGAGCCAGTTCGCAGCCGGCAAGCCCAGCCAACATCAGAAGCCCCGGAGCCAAAGGAGTGGCTTTCAATTGAATATTCCCGATCCTCAAATCGAAAGAGAAGATCAAGGTGACAAGCGCGGCGGCAAGCGTCATCGCCAAAGCGGCCTCGGCATTGATGTCGAACCACCTCTCCATAAGTCTGTGCGAGTTGGCTCCGGCCTCGCCCTTTACCAGCAAACATATGGCTATGGCAACAGCGGCAAACACCAACAGTTGGAATTCCAACGTTGAGACCGACGGAACAAGCCCTCCAAGGTTGAACCCTATGGCAAGCATCAGCGCCGAGGCCGCGATCGTCATCGCCAGCCCCATCCTGTTCATCTTCGTAAGCAGATGACAATCAGACCTTGACGAAATCGCAGAGATTACCTTGCAAAGAATGATGGCGATAAGGATTGTGAATATGACCGCAGCCAGCCACGAAAGCGGCACCGACCACTTGATAGCCGACGAACCGCTTTGGAGCATCCGCGTCCCGGCTATCGCTCCGGCAAGAGAAAACACTATGGAAGCGTCCTTTATGAATATCCTGACGGCCACTACCGCCAAGGTCGCGGCGAAGATCACCACAGCGTAATCCCTGCCGGGAACAAGCTGAGGAGACACAGGACGGGAAAGGCCGACCCCGACAAACAGCAGAAGCATTATTCCCGGGACACGGAACCGTCTGGCCACAGTGTGGCAGGTTCCGGCAGGTGCCAGAGCAACGGGCAGATCCGTCACCGAGAACCATCCCGTCAGGATGATGACAAAGAGTATGAACACCGTCACTGTCATCAGATGCTTCTTTTGATTGACATAACCGACAGCTGGTCAGCCACTTTCTCGGCCTCCATTGAAATCTCCTCGATGTGGAGTGCGAAGTAGCGCAGATGGAACTTCTGGCTGAGCCTTAATTCGTCCATCGTATGGAAAACCTTCTTCTTGAGGGATTTGGCCTGCTTGTCCGCCTCCTTTTCGTAGAAATAGACCCTGTGAACCTTCTCGGTGATACTGTCCGAAGTCCTGAAATAGGCCTTGGCCGCTGGAATGGCCGTCTCCACAGCCTGAGTGGACAACTCCGTGAGTTTCAAGAAATCCGCATTCAACTCCACCGGAATGAACGGCCTCTCTATCTCGAACTGGAACAGATTGTCGTTCAAGGTGTCGATGATGTGGTCCAAGGCCTCCAGAAGACGCATGATGTCCCCTCTAAGCCTCACAAGACTTGACTGTCTGTAAAGTCCGGCCTCGATCTCCCTGCGAAGGAGTTCCGCCTCGTTCTCCAGCCGGGTCATCGTCTGAAGATTCCCTTTGAACGCCTCGACATTAGTATAAAGATAGTTCTTCACCCCCTCACCGAAAATCAGCAAGGCCTGGTCGATCGTGTCGAAGAACTTGTCGATGTCACCTATGATTTTATTTATTCTTTTCTGGTATAGCATATTCAGTAGTTATTGTGTCGCTTTAGTGTTTCGGCTTATCGCGATGCCGGCATTACCGGTCATCAGCACTGTCAAATTTAGACCAGAATCACGACGAATCAAAATGAGTAAATTGCCCAAACATTGTGTTGTAAAGTTTTCAACAATAACTAAACGGTTGAAAAACAATAATGTTCCTCAACCGTCTGTAAAGTTAGCAATAAAAACCGAACTCTGCCTTTATGGTGTTTTGTAAAGGTCAAGTTTCTTCTGTCTTAACAAAAGAAGGCAACTCTACAAGCTTTCCATCAAGCATCTAGATGCAGCAGTGTCGCAATATTTCTTGCAAAACGCCATCAGCCACCCCACCACTGGGTCACACGCCAACAGCATCCCGGCTGAAAAACTATTGCCTTAGACCTTGACTTTTTCAACCAAAGTGTGTCCTCATCCACCTCTGTGGCACAGTAACGTGAAAGCTTTTTGTAATCGAGATAGGTTTACGTCTCTGCATTGCGGAACACAAGCGGATTCAGGGTGCCGTAACTGATTGACTTAGGCAATGAAAACACCATCAACATCCTACATTTCAATGAATTATAACATACTCTCTTTTATTTCACACATTTCAATGTCGAGACCTTGTCGTTGCTTGCCGATAACCAATAATAGTTCATAACATTCTTTAATCAGTGTCGTACATGGAATCAACCCTCATCCGTTCTCTTTCAATATCTTGAAGATAATCCGGCAATGGGCATAGAATTATTTTAATATAACTTGGTGTTATGCCATTGTTTTTATGGTACTTCATCTTATCCGCCAATATTCGCGTATAGAAACGCTCTCCGACAACGACCTCTCTGAAAACTTTCTTTCTAACAATAATCGAACTACTATAATATTTCCCCTCAAACTCAACATCATAATACAAGGTTCCGTCCCACTTTCGTGTTATAACGGCCACAGCGTCTTGCCCATAATGGTTAATTCGATATGAGTTGTAACCCTTCCAACTATAATACATTACACCCCATATCAATACAACCGGAACTAAAACATAGATGACTATATTAAATATGACATTCCTCATGACACAACTTTATTTTACAAAACGCCTTCAGCCACGTTGCCACCACAATCCTCTCAGGTGGCACATCGGTTGAAAAACTGTTGCCTTAAGCATTGACTTTTTCAGCCGCGGTTCACTCTCATTCACGTCTGTGGCATAGTAACATGAAAGCGTTCTGTAAAAGTTATCGTACTTTCTTATATGGTGGAAACGTATCAATTCCACCGAGAGATAATAAGTTACCTTTGCGCAAAAAAGTAAATGGAATATTCTCAAAAACTGACATTTATGGCGTGACAGATTTCCACGGCAGAGCCAATATCAGAAATAATACCTTAGGCCGATAGAGGGTTGGATGGCGAGGTTGTAGGTCACCACATCGGTCTTTATGTCATAATCATTCTGGCCGACTTTCTTGATGTTGGTGAAGGAATAGCCAAGAGTCAGGAAGCTGACGGAGAAGGCGAAATGAGGTGTCGGGCGGAACTCGAACGCGCCCGGAGCCAATTCTACACCGTAGCCAACGACATCCTTGCTTACGTAGATGTCCCTGGTTTCGACCTTTACGCTCCCGACGGTTCCGAACATTGCAACCCCAGGCGTGAAATAGAAGCCATCCCTGATTTTCAGGTAATATGTCAGGTCGGGACCTACCAGAACCAGATTGGTGTTCTGACGAAGCCACCCATCACTGCTTTCATCATACGGATTGGACTCCAAAGCATATTGCACAGAGGCTCCGAGCCTCCAGTTGTCAGCGAAAAACCAGCCGAACTCGCCCCCGGCGCTGAAGGAGGTTGATGCCGGCGTTCCACTCTCCGCTGATCTGACACTTGAATATCCCCCGGAAACCCCGATTATACCTCCGATCGAGACCTCACCTTTCTTCTGTGCCGAAACGGAGCCGCAAGTGATAATGGCAAGAGAGGCACAAACTGTCAATAACTTATTCATAGTATTGAATATTAATATATTCCTTTAAAAGCACGATGCCTACGAGGCGGCTTGCAGGCTACAGATTCAACTTCAGTGTGAATGAAAGATCGATATGAGAAATATTCTCCTGTTTGTCCTTGTCCAGAGTTGTTTGAGAAGTCTTCACACCGTTCTGTTCCAATGTCAATGTGGTAAGCGTTCCTTCTATCGAAGACAGGTTGACACCTATTGACCACATCTTGTTCAAGGCATAATCATAGCCGATGTTGTACAACAAGCCCAGTGTGCCTCCTGTCAGTTTCATCTTTTCTATGACCATTCCTTTGTCACGATAGTTTATGTAACCGACACCGATATCCGCCGTGAGGGTATGCAAGCCGTTTCTGCTGGAAAACCTTGTGCAGAACATCGGGCCGATGAATGATATCTGTATGTTGTCTTTCAATTTACCAGTGACAGTGGTGCCGTTTTCGTCAGTGCCAGTCACCGTCGCGCCATTGCTGGCCGAGAACGCCTTGTAGCGAAGACCAACTCCCATAAACTCCTTGAAGAACCAAGTCGCATCGGCTCCATACACGAATCCTCTTCTAAGTTTCTTCGTGTAGGATTTGAAGTCATCTGACACGTCATTGCTGATCTTGCCGAGTCTGAAGCCACCTCCTCCCTCAAGGCCGAATCTGAATTTTGAATATTCCCGTATAGGTTCCTGCTCCTGTACTTGTTCCCGTTCCTGTTCCTGAGCGGAGATGATGCCGCCTGACACAAACGCCAAAGCAGCGATGAAAGTGATGATTCTTTTCATTGTAATATGATTAATGATTCTATAGGCAATCTTTCAACAATGCATTAATGGTTTGCGATTTTCTAAATCCGCGAATGTCCGTTGTCTTGCATTAAGGGTACATAAAAAATCTTAAAATAAACAAAATGATCATTTCAATCGAGCATAATCTCCAGTTGTAAGATTTTCAATCTCGACTTCAACAGAAACAACTTTATTGGCAGAAAGAAAAATCGTGTTGGCATTACCTACCAAATAACAAGATAATTCGAAAGGATCTCGTTTCGGTACTTTATGGTTCAAAGAAGAATCTTCGTTTGTCTTATGCATAGTGACTTGTGTAATTACTTCTACACAAGTAGTGAATAACATCTTCGCATAAACGGGAAATGATGCGGCTATACACATCATAAATAAAACCAGAAGGTAAACTTTTCGCATACTCGCTTGTATTATTTTGTTTGTGCAAATGTATACCTATAATCCTCTAAAAACTCAAAAACGGGCATTTTTGGCGTTACAGATTTCCGCAGATTAGGGAGCATCGAGAACTATATTTTCAACGTTTTACACATAGATAAATACTATCGTTAAAGACAATGCACCCATAAGCCATTGATTATCAATACCCCCCCCCTAAAACAATTCAACCTGTAACGAAATTATGCGAACAATCGGTACAGAGTCTCGTTTGGGCCGGCATAGCCGTTCAATTTTTCACGAAGGCGATGCTTCTTCACTCTGACATTCTCCTTGGAAATGTCCATCAAGAATGAAATTGTAGAGGTGTCAAAGCCTACTATCAGGTAACAGATAAAGCGGATGTCATCATCTTTCAACTTTGGAAAGTCGGATCTGATCTTGGAGACGATGTCATCAAGGTCAGCGTTTATCCTTGCCTCAAACTTTTTCTGGCCTTCCGATCCGCTGGCGATCTCCTCAAACAAGGCTTGGGTTGAGGATATGACATCGTGGTAGGCTTTCTCCTTTATTGATTCAAGTCGATGCGACGATGCGGCGTCATAGTACTTTCCGATTTCGCTGAACCGCTTTTGATAAAGGGCAACGTACATCTCACGCAAATCCTTGATCTTATCCTGCTCACGTTCATTGCGTGATTTCAAATCCAAAATGTCCTTTTCCCTTTCGCTCTTCTCCTCATTAGCCCTGTTCCTCACCGTTTCTAAAAGTCTCTCGGATTCTTCCACGGCTTGTGTCAGTCTGTCTTTTTCACGGATCAAGGTGCTTTTCCTTTTCATAAAGATGACATAGAGCAAAGCAATTATCATTAAACCTGTAATGAGAATTATGATGCTTCTTTGATTGGATATTGTAGATTTTTGTTCAGAGACCTCAGCAGTAAGACGATAGTAGTCACTTTGAGCCTTGAAAACAGATTGAGCCAATTTCTTCTTAACTACGTCATTCTGATGAGACAACATACTTTTCAACAAAGCCAGGGCTTCTTCATTTTGTCCTTTACACTCCGCTATCCGGTATCTAATCTCCATCGTTTTTCCATTCGCTTCACGATTGGACAACTGTGAAAGAATATTCTCCGCCTCTGATTCCTTCCCTGCCAAAAGGAGAAGATACGCATATTCATAATACGACTCCAAACTAAGATTACCGCGATGTTCGGCGACATATTCAAGCAATTCAAGGTCCCTCTCAACATCTTGTTTCTCTTGATACAAGTCATTGCTGACCAGATCCTCCATAGCATAGAGGGCAAGCCGTGATGTCGAGTCCTTCCCGGAATAGACAAGCGAGTAAAGGCTGTCGGCCACATCAAACCGTTCATTGTTATGATAAGCCTGGGCCACTTTGTACAGCGATAGATCAAGATCCTTGTCACCTATTTTCTCAAAGCACTCATAGGCCAAGATAGTGTTTCTCAACTCTTCCTCATCATTGAAAGATGCGTTGTAAGCATCAGCGGAGGCAGCATAAATCAATCCTCTGTGGTAATAGTCATATTCACTCGATTCCCGCAAAGCCTGTGAATAGAAAATGACAGCATTCGGATAATCCTTTCTGTTGGCATAAATTCGTCCCAGATAATAGCAGGACAGCATCTTGTCCTGCGGCGAACCTAATCTCTCGTAATATGCAACTGTCGGTTCCAAAATAGACAAGGCCGTCGTGTCAATGTAGTTCTTGTCCAACGCCATCGCAAACAGCAGGGAATAGCGGGCACGAAGCGACTTGGTGTTCAGTGTCAGTGAATCAACTTTCCTCAGAACCCGCAGGGCACTGTCCGGCCTTTCCTGAATGTAGGTCTCGACATCCTGAAGCAAAGACTTGGTCTGCCTGTTGTCGCAGGAGACTAATAAAAATGACATCAAGAGGAATATAATTACGAATCTGTTCATCTGTCAATAGTTACAAGTTACGGACTTTTAGAGGCCTACTAATATTCACCGTAAATTTATAAAGGTTAACGAAATAATCAAAATATTCAAGAATAGGTGTGAACTATTTAACCTTCCAGCCGTTGATGCGGCCGGAAGGTCACGTTGTTACTTCTTTTTATAGATGCAATAATTTGAATTAAAAGTCCTTCCAGCCGCCGCCGAGGGCTTTGTACAGATTGACCACGGAGAGATTCTCCTTCGTCCTTGCCTCGCTTAACTCCAACTGAGAGGCAAGGTACTTTCTTTGCGCGTCAAGGACGTCCATATAACTGATCACACCGTTTATGTACTGGCTGTTGGCCAGCACGACATATTTCTTGGACGCGCGCTCCATCTCCACCTTCACGTCAGTGTTGGAACGGGCGGAACGGAAAGTCACGGTGGCGTCATATACCTCTCTGAGCGCCTGCATAACATCTTTCTCGTACTCCAGCCTTGTCTGCTCGTAGGAGGCCACGGCGGCTTTGAGGGCGGAACGTCGTTTGCCGAACTCGAAGACCGGTGAAGCCAGTGTGGCTCCGGTGAACCAGAACGGGGACTTCAGGAAATCCTTAAGGGCGTTGTTCTCCTCTCCGGCTCCAAGATTGATGGTAAAGGACGGGAACCTTTCGGCCATCGCCACGCCCACGCGAGCCTCCGCCGCCCTGAGAGCGTTCTCGGACTGCATAAGGTCAGGCCTGCGCCTGAGGATGTCAGACAGAACTCCGGACGGAACAACGGTCTTTGACATTTCCGATAAGGACAAACCTCGCTCCACATCCTTCGGATACGATCCGGTAATAAAACACAACTCACTTTCTTTCAATGCGATTTGTTTCTGAAGATCCGGCACCAAAGCCTCGGTGGAAGCCAATTCCACAAGAGCCTGCTGGTAAGGGATCTCAGATGTCAGTCCTCCTTCCGCACGGAGTTTGGCCTGATTCACGGACTTCTGCCTTGTGACCAAAGTGTTGGTGACTATCTCCAGTTTCTTGTCCAAGCCCACCAGTTCATAGTAGGCGGAGGCCACACTGGCGATGACGCTCATCCTCACCGCTTTCTGAGCCTCGACAGTGCCGAGGTAACCGGCCAGTTTCTCTTTCTTGGACCATTTCAGTCTTCCCCAGAAATCCACCTCCCACTGAAGCGAGGCCTTGACTCCGAATTCAGGTGAGTCCGGTTTCGGATCCGTTCCCCCGTAATTGCTGTGATCATTCTGCGCATAGCCTTTCACCGAGACGGAAGGCAGCTGGGCGGATCTTTGCACACGGTACCTGTACTCCATCTCCTTCAGACGCTCCGCAGCGATGAGGATGTCTTTGTTATATTCCAAAGCCGCGTCTATAAGCTTCTGCAATTCAGGAGACTCATACACTTCCCGCCAGTCAAGGTCAGCGATGCCCCTGTCGCTCGAATCCTCGAAATAGGCTTTCGGCATCTCTCCGAGGTCCGGCTTATCGCAATACCTCGATGTGGAGCAGGAATCTAAAGTCAGGGAAGACACGGCCATGACTGCGACGACCGACAAGGCCTTTCCCGCCTTACGGAGTTTTGGTCTCCACTTCGAGATCCTTGATCTCAACTTGTAGATCAGCACGAAGAAGAACGGAACAAAGACGATTCCGACGGTTATGCCGGTGATCATCCCGAAGAACACTCCGATGCCGATGTTCCTGCGGCTCTCGGATCCCGGGCCACTGGCGAACACGAGAGGCAGCATGCCAAGGATAAATGCCAAGGATGTCATCACGATTGGTCTGAACCTCAGTTTTGCGGCGGTGACCGCAGCCTCTTCCAGATCCTTTCCGGCCTCAACCTCTTCTTTGGCGAACTCTACGATCAAGATCGCGTTCTTGGCCACAAGGCCGACGAGCATCACGAGACCTATCTGGAAATAGATGTTACTCTCCATTCCAAGCACAGCCACACCGAGATACGCTCCGGCTATCGCGATCGGAAGCGAAAGGATGACGGCCACAGGAATGGACCAGCTCTCGTACTGGGCAGCGAGGAAGAGGAACACGAACAGCAACGCCAGCGCAAGCACGAGTCCAGTCTGCCCGCTCTCCTTTTTCTCCTGATAGGACATTCCGCTCCACTCCACTCCGATGTTGTCCGGCAGATGCTCCTCGGCGATCTCCTCAAGTATGGCAAGGGCCTCGCCGGAACTGGTTCCGTTGGCGGCCTCTCCGCTGATCGTGGACGAATTGTACATGTTGAACCTCTTGATCGTACCCGGCCCTGTCGTGAAATGCGTGGTACCCAGAGCATTTACAGGGATCATCGTGCCTCCCGAACTCTTCATGAAGAAGAGGTTCAGATTGTCGGAGTGGGCGCGGTACGGGGCGTCGGCCTGGATGTAGACACGGTATATTCGGTTGTACATGTTGAAGTCGTTGACATAGATAGCACCGGTGAACGCTTTCAGGGTCGCGAAGACATCGGCCATCGACAGCCCCAGAAGCTGGATCTTGTCACGGTCCGCATCGAAATACAACTGAGGGATGTCCTTTTGCATTCCGGAGGACAATCCGGTGAACTCTTTCCTCTTCATCGCATAATGAAGAAGCGTGTCCGAGGCGTTCTGGAGATCCTGATAGGTCGCGTCCCCCCTTGCCTCAAGCACCATCGAGAATCCGCCCGAAGTACCGAGTCCAGGGATAACGGCAGGTGTGCTGATGTACACCTTGCTCTCCGGATAGCGTGACAAGGAGTCTCTCACCATCGCTATCGTCTTGGACATATTCGTGACCTTGCGCTCTTTCCATGGTTTCAGGATCACCGTCAAGGTGCTGTTGGACTGCGCGGTACCTATCCGGGGACTGGAGCCGGTGACATTGAGGACATATTCAACATCGCGCTGCCGGAGCAGAAAATCCATCGCGCGGTCCGTCACCTCTCTGGTCCGCTCAAGCGTGGCACCCGTCGGAAGCTCCAGCTCCACAGTGAAATAGCCCTGATCCTCCTTGGGGATGAAACTCTGCGGAACGAGGCGACCGAGTATGAATATTCCCACAATCGCGACGCCGAAGACAGCGAACATCCTCTTCGAATTGTGCAGCGCGAAACGGACCATCCTCGCATAGAGCGAGGTTCCTTGCTCAAGCCACTGGTTTATCTTTCTGAACACGAAGTTCTTAGGCTTGTCATCATCGTGCGGCTTCAGGAATTTGGAACACATCACAGGGCTTAAGGTCAGCGCCACAATGGTGGAGATTATCACGGAAACAGCGATCGTGACTGTAAACTGCCTGAACAATTGGCCCGTAATTCCGGAAAGGAAACTTACCGGAACAAAAACGGCGCAGAGCACAAGCGACATCGCCACAAGGGCGCTTCCTATCTCCCCCATCGCCTTTTTTGTAGCCTCGTACGGGGACAGATGTTCGGTTGACATGATCCTGTCCACATTCTCCACGACCACGATAGCATCATCCACAACGATTCCGATGGCCAGTATGAGGCCAAGCAATGTCATCATGTTCAGAGAGAAGCTGAAGATCAGCATCACTCCGAAGGTGCCGATCAGGGAGATCGGCACTGCTATTGCCGGGACGAGCGTGGCCCTGACATTCTGAAGGGAGAGGAACACCACGAGGATGACAAGGATCAAGGCTTCGAACAAGGTTCTGTAAACGTGATGGATGGACTCCGAGATGTAGGTGGTCATGTCGAACGGAATGTCGTAGGACATGCCGTCAGGGAAGCCCTTGCTGATCTCGGCCATCTCCGCCTTGACCTTGTCGGCGACCTCCACGGCGTTAGCTCCGGGAAGCATAAAGACGTTCATCACGGCGGCGTTGCGGGCGTTGATGCCGCTCTCGGTGTTGTACGACTGGGCCTCAAGCGAGATCCGGGCCACATCCCTGAGGCGGATGATTGATCCGTCCTCGCCCGTTCTGACCACAATGTTCTCGAACTGCTCGACCGATGAGAGACGGCCCGGAGCCGTGATCGGGATGGTGACATCCACATCCGTGATCGGCTGCTGCCCGAGCACTCCGGCCGCGGCCTCACGGTTCTGATCCTTCAGAGCGTTCTGCAGATCCTTGACCGTTATCCCGAGGCTGGCCATCTTGTCCGGCTGCACCCAGATCTGCATCGCATAGTAGCGGCTTCCCACGTTCGAGACAACTCCCACGCCAGGAACACGCCTCAATCGGTCCTGAATATTCAAGGTTGTGTAGTTGCTGAGATAGACCTCGTCGAATTTCGGGTCATCCGACATCACGGTGATCGTCATCAGCTTGCTTGAGGACTCCTTCTCCACCGAGATTCCGTTCTGCACAACTTCGGCAGGAAGTCTGGACTCGGCCAGCTTGACCCTGTTCTGAACCTCCACGGCGGCGAGATCCGGATCGGTGGAGATGTCGAATGTCAATGTCGCCGAATAGCCTCCGTTGTTGGAGTTGCTTGACTCCATGTAAAGCATCCCCGGCGTTCCGTTGAGCGACTGCTCGATAGGTGTCGCCACGGCCTGCGACACGGTCTGCGAGTTGGCGCCCGGATAGGATGTCGAGACGCGCACGACCGGAGGGACAATCTTCGGGTACTGGTCAACCGGCAGCATGGTCAGTCCTATGAGCCCGACAAGTACGATTATTATGGATATGACAGTCGAGAATACGGGCCTGTCTATAAAGAAATCGGATTTCATAAGTTCGTGTCTATTAACATATTCCTTAAGAGCGAACCGCCTCCACCTTCATTCCGTGGCTCAGCTTGTGCTCCCCTTCCACCACAATGACCTCTCCGGGATTGAGGCCACGCTCCACGACAGTCGTGTTCTCCACTTCCGGTCCTGTCTGGATGAAACGCTTCTCCACGATGCCGTCATGTTTCAACACGAATATGAACGAGCCGCTCTTTTCGATGATGATGGCCTTGGTCGGCACCGCCACAGCGTTCTCCCTCACGTCCAAAAGGACTTTAACGTTGGTGAACTGACCCGGCAGGAGCTCACGGTCAGGGTTAGGCATCTCGGCGCGTACCGAGAACGTCCCTGATTTGGCGTCCACAAGAGGATCGGCGAAATCCACCAGCCCTTTGTACTTATAGACGGATTTGTCAGCCATAGTGATGGTCACATACGGATCCCAGTGCCTGCTGGTGTCCTTCTGGCCGAGATTCACATTTCTGGCCTTTGATTTCTGGTAGTCAAGATCAGTCATCTTGAACTCCACAAGCACCGTGTCGCTCTTGACCACATTTGCGAGGAAGGACTGCGATCCCGGCCCTACAAGAGTGCCTATGTCCACATGCCTCTCGCTGATGTAACCACTAATAGGAGATCGCACCGTGGTGTAGCTCAACGCCAGACGGGCTTCCGTCAGATTCGCCTCGCTGACCTGCACGTCAGCCTTGGCGCTCTCATAGGCGGCCACGGCGTTGTCCAGATCAAGCTGGCTGGAGGCCTTCTGCTCGAACAAAGGCCTGATCCTCGCCAGATCCCTCTCTGCCTTAAGGGCCATCGCCTTGTTTTTAGTCACCAGTGCCTCTGCCCTGTCTACCTGAGCTTTGTACTGTTTCGGATCAATGATGAAAAGTATCTGGTCTTTCTTAACGTATGTTCCTTCCTCAAACATCATCTTCTCAAGATAGCCTTCGACCCTCGCCCGCACCTCCACGAACTGCTGGGCGCGGATCCTTCCCGGAAACTCCCCGTAGATCTCCACATTCCTTGTCCTGACCGTGTCAACGCTGACAACAGGAAGATCCTCCAAATGATGCTTTGGCCGGAGAACAATGATGACAACAGCCGTGGCGACAACAGCCACAGCGACCGCGCCAATAATGGCTCTTTTGTTAAGCTTGCTCATAGCGATCTTTTTTTGCGAACCAGGCTGCCCTGATCCCGTGTATTGAGGCATCGCCGCATCAAAGACCGTTCCAAATTAAATAAAGGCCCGCAGTGTGTTCTTTTTCAGAATTGTACACAACCTCTTTTTATGATTGGATTTCAACCGACAATCACGGCGGGCACCCTCTTTCTTACAAAACACCTTCAGCCGATGTGCCACTGAAGCCCACTCCAGCAGCACATCGGCTGAAAAACTATTGCTCTAAGCTTAGACTTTTTCAGCCATAGCGTGCCCTCACCCACTTCTGTGGCACAGTAACGTGAAGGCGTTTTGTAATCGGGAAAGGTTTACGGCTCCGACGGGACGGAGTTTTAGCGGCAATATTCGCAGTCCTTTTAGAGATGGTCTGGTGGTCTACAAACGTTCGTGGCACCCAAAATGCTGATTATCAAGGAGGAAAACGGATTACATGGTACTTCAAACGGCACTAGATGATCGGTCTTATTCCTCATTTTCAACTGGTTAAGTGCCACACGCAATCCTCATCATCAGAACTGGAAGTAGATGAACGACTGTAGGTCGGCGGTGATGAACTGGCAGATGATGAAGACGGCGAGGACGCAGACGAGGGCCATCAGCGGGAGGGGCATCGAGGCGAACCAGATGCGGTAGCGGCGCTTGAAGTTCTCGGGGAGCCAATGGATGACCATTCCGAAGAGGAAGACGAGGATCACACCTATGTGCTGCTGAGCCATTTGCGGGATCAGGGACAAGTCCCAGTCGCCGCCGATGCGCTCGACCATATTCTTTGCCGTACTCCACGCTTTCTCATTCGCCTCGGCAGGGTTCAGGTTGGAGCCGCTTCGGAAGAAAAGGCGGGTAAAAGTAATGAATATGAACGTCATAGCGACCGCCCAACCTGTCTCAAGCCACGAGAAAGCGGCCTTGAAGCGACAAAGATGATAGAGCATCCGCACGGCCGCGCCTATGAATATGATCAACGTCCAGACGAAGAACATATTGAACACCGAAGCCGGCACAGTGATTTTAAGAATATAAAAGGCCATGCAGACGAGTCCTATGACGAGCGTCCGGACGTAGACATTGCAGCTTTTCCAGAACCTGTAGATCAGCATTCCGAGGCCGTTCAGACCGCCCCAGATCATAAAGTTCCAGCTGGCGCCGTGCCAGAGGCCGCCAAGGAGCATCGTGTCCATCCTGTTGATGTCCGAGATGAGTTCTTTGCGGTATTTCTGGCAGAAAGTGATCAGAAGTGCCAGCACTGCCGCAATGACCAGAACCACTCCGAAAACCCACCAGTTCTTGGCCAAAGCCGAGGCCAGGAA
>OCLD01000045.1_pt1 | contig 30944 bp, 28 predicted proteins | sample 1495911 | NCBI WGS metagenome assembly OCLD01 (sample SAMN03418271, study PRJEB22391) | human gut metagenome | biome: human-gut; feature: organic feature; material: feces | host: Homo sapiens | place: Tanzania | collected 2013-01
GATAATCAGGAGTTATCAACAACGACCACAACGGTCAGTAATGAAGTGAATTATGCAATTCCTGTTTCTTCTATTTATTATAGCACTGTGCAGCAGCCGAAAGCAGAAAACGGTGAGGAGGAAGATCCGGACGACGATGGTAACCCGGAGAATACCGGAAACGCAGGAGATAATGGCGAACCGGAGAATACCGGAAATGCAGAAAGCAATGGCAATACGGAGAATACCGGAAATGCAGAAAGCAATGGCAATGCGGAGAATACCGGAAATGTAGGAAGCAATGGCGATGCAGAGAATACCGGAAATGCAGAAAGCAATGGCGATGCGGAGAATACCGGAAATGCAGGAAACAATGGCGATGCGGGAACAGAGTATTATGTTGTGACTTTTGAATATGCAGATAAGCTTACAGCGGGTGATGAGAGAAGCTTATACGCCATTGAATCCGCGCAGAAGCTTGTGCCGGACGGTTCCGGTCGTCCTTATGATTTGTATGCATTGAATACGGAATCCGAAGACTCCGTTGAGACCTTCTCCGATGATGAGGAAGCGGATGCGCAGGCGCAGACATATTCTTCAACGGCAGTTCAGGCAGTACCATCGAATGTAACCACGGATAAGGTATTCCTTTATGTAGGGGCCGGAGCCGGTGAATACAAGCTGACCGATGAGGCAGATTTGAGTGAAGCGGATAAAGCGGGGCAGGCACCGGTATGGATGGAGGTACGGAATGCACCGACCTATTTCCGTTTCAATGGTGGCCGTGACTGGCTGAAGCAATATGTTTTCCACACCCTTTCCGGTGGCGATAATGCGAATGACAACTTCAGGATTGAAGTCCGCACGATTCGCGCAGATCTCCTGACACAGGATATGATTAAGCAGGCGGATCTCATATATTTGGAGGACGGAAGAGCTCCCTTTATTAATAAGGAAAGCCAGAAGCTGACATTCCAATATATCACTTCGGATACAACCAGAGAGAATGCCTATGCACTGGTGTGCCGTGCGGCAGTTGATCTGCTTCCGGTGATTGTGGATTATGATGCAACTACGAATGAGAATTACAGTAAGCTGGACTATCAGGGGCTTGCAAAGATGTTCCTGAAGGAAGATCTGGAGACTTACGTGAATGACGCCCAGACGGTTCCGGACTGGTTATTTGCTTATCTGGATAATTCCAATTATCCCAACCGCACGGATAACGGTAATCATTACGTGAACCGGAATGTTTATGTTGTAAACAGTGGTACATCCCTTGTCGATAAGGATTTTCCGGATAACTTTGATGGGGAAAGTGCGGGAAACGGATTTTCGGAGGTTTTGAATCTGATCCGGTCTGAAAATTCGCTGCTTCCGGAAGAGAACCGGATTCCGGAAAATGTGGGCAAAGCAAAAGCAATGGAGTATATCATTAATTATTCCGTTGGATTTGTTGCGGATTTTACCGATTTACGGATTCTGGAGCTGCAGCCAACGAACAATGAGGCAGATTTATGGGCAGAGACGGCCAATGACAGTACCACACTTTACTGGCAGCGTAATGCGACCGGTTCTATTAAAAAACGGGTGTTACAGAGTTCGAAAAAAGTAGATGCAACGGTTACGACCAGAGCTGTGGCAGCATTTAACAGTGAATGGGAGGATATCAACCAGAATTATAATCTGGTATTTATCGGACTGGACGGACAGAAGCTGAATTATGAGACAAAACCGTGGAGAAGTACGGTATATAACGATTCCAACCTGAATAATAAGCTTTATCATACGGGTGACCTGGCAACAGGAAGTGATGAACGGTATGACATGTCTGATATTACAGAGCGTAAGAAGCTGGAACTGTTGGACTTCATGAGGGCAGGTTATCCCATACTCGTTGAAAATGATTTCTTTACCGGTAAGTCAGCAAAGAACGGTGCCGACAGAATTAACACGAAATATGTAGCAGAAGATACCCAGATGTATGATTTCTTAAAGCAGGCCGTCACCGACTTCCGTGATCGGATTTACACGATTGATGATGTGCACAGCAATATTCTGTTTATGGCACAGCTGAATATCGATCATCCTGTGATTTCGGTATCGGATACAGCGGACTTCACATTTACGGAGGCAGTAAACGGAGAATTATCCGTAAGCTTTACTTATGCGATCTCGAACCAGAAGGGAGACAGCTACGAAGGAGAGTGTCATACGGAAATTTATCTGGATATCAATGACGATGGTAATTATACGGATGTGGAACGTGTGGATAACCGGGCGGCTGAGGGAGCAGTAGTCCGTGCAACAGCAGAGAACGGACAGGCAACGATTGTCTTTACGGAGTCGCCGGGATCGAGAGCCGTTCCATATAAACTGGAGGTTCTGGATAACAACAATTCCTACCGCAGATCCTCGGTACAGGGAATATTGCAGGTGACGGATGGAACGAAAGAAAAGATCCGGGTATTGCAGATCGGAACGAAGGATGATGCGACCTCACTTGCAACACTGTACCGGCAGGAAAATTCTACGCTTGGCTATTACCTTAAGATGGCAGAGAATACCATGAACGTTAAGTTCGAGATTGAAACAATGGATTCTGAAACGCTGGGAGGACAATTGGAGAAAAATGCGAATTACCTGAATCAATGGGATCTGTTGATTATAGGTTTTGGAAGCGGATCCGATGCTTTTCCGAAGGATGCGGTTGCCGGTTATGTGAATGAGGGACACAGTGTACTGGTAACGGGGAAGCAAGCAACGGATGCGCGTGCACTGGATTATCAGCTTCTGGGACAATATGAAAGCAGAAAGACTTACGGAAAGCTAGGCCGTGACTACGGTTCCCTTTTCCGTTATGCAGGCCTGGAGGCATGGATGTTTACCGAACAGAGCAATCTGGGAGCATCGGGCATCAATGAGGGAAGTGTATTCCGTTACCCTTATGCTATTCAAAAGAGTGTGACACTGGATGGCGGCAGAAGCTATATGGCATATGATTATCTGCTTGATCTTGGCAGCTTACAGGCACCGTTTGTAACGCCGTGGTTTGTTTTTGCCGGCAGCGATGCCTATGATGTTTCACCGGGAGATGGAGCGAACAACTATTATCTTTACAGTAGAAGTAATGTGGTTTTTATCGGTAATGACGATTATTCTTCTTATACCTATGATGTGGATAATCCACAGAATCCACAGGGAAAAGGACTTAAAGAAAGTCAGATGTTCGTAAATGCCATGATGCTGGCATACGATGCCGGTGTACACAATATGAAGGTAGATATTGTGTCCGGATTTGATGCGGGTGCAGCAGAAGTAACCAGTATCAGCATTCCGTTTGATCAGGAAATCGAGACACAGAATGGTTTGCTGGATGAGACTGTGGATGTATTCTTTAAATTTAAGAACAGCAATCTCACACTTTCCAATGTGTATGCCGTGAACTTCTACTATGAAGATGCGGCAGGAGGAACCACTCTTGATGTGGGAGATGAGACGGTACAGGTGACACCGTTTACAAGCAGTATGTGGACGGTACAGGATAATGCCCTCACGGAAGTGGCAGCTTCCCAGCTTCGGCAGGGAGTGGTTTACCGGTTAAAAGCCCCGGTAATTGCACTTCAGAATAATACGGCAGCCACAAATGCCAGAATTTATGTGGAAATGGTTTCGACGCTGGAGCGTCCGGATGGGGTAGGAAGTAAGACAGTCCGTGGTTATGATTCCGTGACCTTTACCCGTACACAGCTTTTCCTTTTGGAGTAAAGCAGGAGCCCCGGCTGCATAGCAGCGGTTTTGCCGGTGGAATTCTGAATAGTAAAATCTTATATAAATAGAAGAAACTCATCAGGCAGAAATTTCCGTTTTGACTATAAATCGGAAATTTCTGCTTGAAACTTTTTGGGAAGTATTGTATAGTGTAAAATCGTATATGGTTTAAGACTTTAGCACAATAAAGGAAAAAGGGGTTTGAAATGGCGAAATATCTGGTAATCGTGGAATCACCTGCCAAGGTGAAAACCATAAAGAAGTTTCTGGGAAGCAGTTATGAGGTTGTGGCAAGCAACGGTCATGTACGGGATTTCCCGAAGAGTCAGCTTGGAATTGATGTGGAGCACGGTTATGAACCGAAATATATTACCATCCGCGGCAAGGGCGATATTTTAGCGAATCTGCGTAAGGAAGTCAAGAAAGCAGACAAGATCTATCTCGCAACCGACCCGGACCGTGAAGGAGAAGCAATTTCATGGCATTTGTACTGTGCATTGAAGTTAGAGGATAAGAAGGTGTATCGTATCACATTTAATGAGATCACGAAGAATGCCGTGAAGGAATCCTTGAAGAATGCGCGTGAAATCGATATGAATCTGGTGGATGCCCAGCAGGCGAGACGTATGTTGGACCGTATGGTGGGTTACCGGATTTCCCCGCTATTGTGGGCGAAGGTAAAGCGGGGCTTAAGTGCAGGCCGGGTACAGTCTGTGGCACTCAGGATCATCTGTGACAGGGAAGAAGAAATCAACAGTTTTATTCCGGAGGAATACTGGACGTTGGATGCGTCCCTGCAGGTAGACTCCGAGAAGAAACCTCTGGTTGCCAAGTATTACGGAACGAAAGAGGGGAAGGTAAATATTAAGAGTAAGGAACAGGTGGAGGAGATCATGAAGGAGTGTAAGGCAGCCTCCTATGAGATCGCCGAAATCAGGAAGGGAGAGCGTACCAAGAAGTCTCCGCTTCCGTTTACGACCTCAACCTTACAGCAGGAAGCCAGCAAGGTGCTGAACTTTTCTACCCAGAAAACGATGCGTCTTGCACAGCAGCTTTACGAAGGTGTGGAAATCAAAGGCTCCGGAACCGTCGGTGTAATCACCTATCTGCGTACCGATTCCACGAGAATTTCCGATGAGGCACAGGCTGCTGCAGAAGATTTTATCAAAGAAAATTACGGAGACCGCTATGCAGCAGGCGGGGCAAGAGAGAACCGGAAAGATAACAAGAAGATCCAGGATGCGCATGAAGCGATCCGTCCGACTTCCCTTGCATTCAGCCCTGTGGTATTAAAGGAATCCTTATCCAGAGACCAGTTACGGTTATATCAGTTAATTTATAAGCGTTTCCTTGCCAGTCAGATGACTCCGGCGGTTTATGAAACGACTTCGGTAAAGATTGATGCCGGAAAGCACCGTTTTACCGTGGCAGCATCGAAGCTTGCCTTTGACGGCTTTATGAGCGTTTACATCCAGGAGGATGATAAGGAAGAGACGAATACGTTGACGAAGGGACTTGATGAGCAGTCGAAGTTAACGCTCCTGGAATTTGATGAAAAGCAGCATTTTACACAGCCTGCTCCGCATTATACCGAGGCTTCCCTGGTCCGTGCCCTCGAGGAACTTGGAATTGGACGTCCGAGTACCTATGCGCCGACCATTACCACTATTCTTGCCAGAAGATATATTGTGAAGGAAAATAAGAACCTCTACGTGACCGAGCTTGGTGAAGTGGTGAACAACATCATGAAGGAAGCATTCCCAAGTATTGTGGATGTGAACTTCACCGCCAACATGGAAATTCTTTTAGACAGCGTGGAAGAAGGGAAAGCAAACTGGAAGACCATCATTTCGAACTTCTATCCCGATCTGGATGAAGCGGTGAAGATTGCTGAGAAAGAGCTTGCAGAGGTTGAGATTAAGGATGAGGTATCCGATCAGGTCTGTGAGTTTTGTGGCAGACAGATGGTGATTAAATATGGTCCGCATGGCAAATTCCTTGCCTGCCCGGGCTTCCCGGAATGCCGAAACACCATGCCATACTATGAGAAGATTGGTGTGGCCTGTCCGAAGTGCGGTAAGGAACTGGTGCAGAAGATGACACGTAAGGGCAGAAAGTATTACGGCTGTCTTGGGGCACCGGACTGTGATTTCATGGTATGGCAGCGCCCGTCAGGGGATAAATGTCCGAAGTGCGGTTCCTTAATGCTTTATAAAGGAAATAAGCTGGCCTGCATGAACGAGAACTGTGGCTATGTGACAAAGATTGAGAAGAAAGAGGACTAAGGGAGATTTATTTTGAAATAATTTCTGAAAATTTTATTAGTAGTATGGAATTATTTAAAAATTCACGCATTATCATTGTAAATAAAGATCAATTGTGGTATACTGTGCTTTAGTAGACAGGAAACAGAAAATTGTAATTTTATTCACAGGGGGAAAGGCGTGTAAGAATGAGTAGTGTACAGTTATTAGATAAGACAAGAAAGATCGGGAAGCTTCTTCACAACAACAATTCGAGTAAGGTTGTATTCAATGATATCTGCTCTGTTTTGTGTGAAATCCTCGATTCCAATGTATTGGTAATCAGCAAAAAGGGGAAAGTGTTAGGCGTTGGTGACTGTAAGGGGGTAGAGTCCATTACAGAACTGATTGTTGATCAGGTAGGAGGCTTTATTGACGGTATGCTGAACGAACGTCTCTTGGCGGTTCTTTCCACGAAGGAGAATGTGAACCTTGAGACACTGGGCTTTGAAGATGAGAATGTCCGTAAGTTTCAGGCAATCATTACGCCGATTGAGATTGCAGGTGAACGGCTTGGCACTCTGTTTATTTATAAGTGTGAAAAGCAGTATGATATTGACGATATTATCCTGTGTGAATATGGAACGACGGTTGTCGGACTTGAGATGCTGCGTGCCGTGAACGAAGAGAGCGCGGAAGAAACAAGAAAACTTGCTGTTATTAAATCCGCAATTAATACGCTTTCTTATTCCGAGATGGAAGCGGTGGTGCACATTTTTGAAGAGCTGGACGGTATGGAAGGAATCCTGGTTGCCAGCAAGATTGCAGACCGTGTGGGAATTACGAGATCCGTCATCGTAAATGCGCTTCGGAAGTTTGAAAGTGCAGGTGTTATTGAATCGAGATCGTCCGGAATGAAGGGAACTTATATTAAGGTATTAAACGATATGGTCTTTGAAGAAGTTGAGAAACTGAAGCGTGAGAATATCCATTAAGAGCCGTCAAATTCAAGCATACAGGAAACTAAAGGATTAGTTTAGAACGATAAAAGGATTTATGAATACAGAATTCGTAGATCCTTTTTTAGTATATATGTACTAGTTCCATAAAGCAAAAAAATCTTGTGTTTTTTGATAAATATTTCTATAATGTAACAAGGGAGGAAATGCCTAATGATCAATTCGAATGTTTTTGACTATATTAACGTAATGGGGAAAACAGCAGACGCATCCTGGAAGAGAAACGAAATTCTTGCAAATAACCTTGCAAATGTGAATACCCCAAGATATAAACGGCAGGATATTAATTTTGAAGCCCAGCTTCGACAGGCTCTCGGAAACAGCCGGTATGAATCGGTGGATGACAAGGTAGCCTCTTTACATGTCGAAGATCTGCAGGCGCGTGTCTATACGGATGCGGCGAACTTTTCGTACCGCCTGGATGGCAACAATGTAGATGTTGATACAGAGAATGTGGAACTGGCGTCCAATCAGATTAAATACAACGGACTGATCAGCAGTATCAATCAGGAATTTGCCAATCTGAGAATGGTTATGAAATAGGAGGACTACATAGATGAGTATTTTTACTTCCTTTAATGTCAATGCGTCCGGAATGACGGCAGAACGTTACCGTATGGATATCATTTCCGAGAACGTGGCGAATATGAATACCACCCGTACCGAGGATGGAACGCCTTACCGCCGTAAGGTAGTGACATTCGAAGAGAAGGGACCGAAACAAGGAACCTTCAGCAGTATCTTCGGAACAGCCAGTGACCGTTATAAGAATCAGGGTGTTAAGGTATCTTCGGTTAAGGAAGACACCTGGACGCAGATGAATATGGTGTATGATCCGTCCCATCCGGATGCGGATGAGAACGGTTATGTGACTTACCCGAATGTCAATGTGGTGACTGAGATGACGAACCTCATTGATGCGAGCCGTTCCTATGAGGCGAATGCGACAGCGTTTAATGCAAGCAAGTCGATGGCAATGAAGGGACTCGAGATTGCACAGTCATAGGCCACAGACAGAAAATAAAAAACAGAAGAATGCAGATTCTGTGACTTTTACAGGAGAGCTGCAGGAGGAATCAACATCATGGTAGATGTGTCTAGTTTTTATAATATATCTTCCAATGCCATTCGCAAGGCTGCGGAGAATACATCCATTCAAAATGCCGGTCACTCCACAGGAGAGTTCGGAGGACTTCTTGATAAGGCAATTGAAAATCTCTCCACAACAAATGCTTATTTATCTGACGCCGAGAATGAGCAGATCAAATGGGCTCTTGGTGAATCTGAAAACACACATGACCTTAGTATTGCACTTGGTAAGGCATCGACCGCATTAAGCTATACGGTAGCGGTACGTGATAAGTTTTTAGAGGCATATAAGGAAATTATGCAGATTCAGATTTAAGGAGTTAGATCATGGCTGACAAGATAAAAGAGCTTTTAAGTAAAGTTCTGGAATGGTGGAATCACTTTTCCACCAAACAAAAAACGTTCATTATATCAGCTGGGGCAGGAGTGATTCTTGCCTTGGCTATTTTGGTTACCGTTTTGACAAGACCACAGTACACCCTGTTGCGAAACTGTGATACCACGAAGGAAGCTTCCCAGATAGCAGAGCTTCTGGATGGTGAGGGACTTGACTACAAGGTTTCAGATGATGCCTATCAGATTTCAATTAATAAAAAGCAGCTTTCCCAGGCAAATCTGCTGCTTGCTTCTAACAATATCCAGGCAAATTCCTATACAATCGATAACGTGACAAGTGGCGGCTTCAGTACAACCGAGTCGGATAAGCAGAAGCGTTATGAGCTATACATGGAAACGAGACTGGCACAGGATCTTCTGGCAACCTTCTCTTTTGTGAAAACTGCGGTTGTGGATCTGTATATTCCGGAAAATGACGGAACGCTGATTTCCCAGCAGGAGGATGCTTCCGCATGGGTGGTTCTGGAGCTGAGCGAGGAGATTCCACCGGAAACCGCTGCAGGTATTGCCAAGGCGATTGCAGTTTCCGTCGGTAACAAGACCGAAGAGAATATTGTAATTATGGATACACAGGGAAATACCCTGTATTCCGGATCGGATAACTACAGCGTTTCGGGAACCGCAAGCTCCCAGCTCAGTGTGAAATCACAGTGGGAGAATAAGGTGAAGAATGATGTCCGTCAGGTTGTGATGGGGACGAACCAGTTTGATAAGGTGGAAGTTGCCGTCAATCTGGATGTGGATTTCTCAACGAGCAGCCAGACCGACCATGAATTTTATGTGGCAGACGGACAGACACAGGGATATCTGTCATCCGAACGGATTTACAGTTCTGAAGCAACGAACGGCAATTCCGATGTGCCGGGAACCGATTCCAATGGCAACCAGGAATATGTTTACCAGGACAATTCCCAAAGCTCTTCCACAACTTCCGAGGAAGAACGGAAATATACACCGAGCGAGAGGATTACGGACAAGCAGATCCCGGCAGGAACGGTAAATTATACGAACTCATCCATTTCCTGTGCGTTTACCAAGATTGTAATGGTGCGGGAGGATGATGTGAAGGCGCAGGGACTCTTGGACGGGGTTACCTGGGAGGAATACAAGCTTGCAAACGAAGGCCAGACGGTAGTCACCGTGGATCAGAGCTTTTATGATATGGTTTCCAAGGCAACCGGATTCCCGACGGATAATATTTCCATTGTGGCATATTCCGAGAATATGTTCATTGATTCGGAAGGACTTGGAATCTCAGCCACGGATATCATGACGATTGTTCTCATTGTTGGTATTCTGGCGTTGCTTGTGTTTGTTGTACTGCGCAGCATGCGTGGAGAGAAGACTTCAGAGGAACCGGAAGAACTCGCCGTAGAAACGTTACTGCAGTCCCAGCCGGAGGTGGAAATTGAGAATATTAGTACGGAACAGATGTCCGAAACCAGAAAGATGATCGAGAAGTTTGTGGATGAGAATCCGGAAGCAGCAGCCAGTCTTTTGCGTAACTGGCTGAATGAAGACTGGGGTTAAGTCTGCACTTTAGGAAGGTTAAAAAATGGCAATGATGAGCGACGAACATATGAGTGGACTTCAGAAGGCAGCAATTTTATTGATTGCATTGGGCCCTGAAAAGTCGGCATTGATATTTAAGCACTTAAAAGAAGATGAAATTGAAGAATTGACACTGGAAATAGCCAACACCAGAAGCGTGACGCCGCAGGTTAAGGAAGAGATCATAGATGAATTCTATCAGGTCTGCCTGGCTCAGCAGTATATTGCCGAGGGCGGTATCAGTTACGCCAAGGAGCTGTTGGAAAAGGCTCTCGGAAGCGAGAAGGCCATGGATGTCATTGGAAAGCTGACTGCATCTTTGCAGGTAAAGCCGTTCGAGTTTGTACGTAAGACCGATGCATCCCAGCTGCTGAACTTTATCCAGGATGAGCACCCGCAGACGATCGCCCTTATCTTATCCTATCTGCCGCCATCCCAGGCTGCGTTGATTATTTCCGCATTGCCACCGGACCGTCAGGCAGATGTTGCCAAGCGTATTGCGGTTATGGACCGGACGAGTCCGGATATTGTGAAGGAAGTGGAAAAGGTGCTCGAATCCAAGCTTGCATCTTTGGTAAATCAGGATTACACCATCATCGGCGGTGTCGATGCTGTCGTAGATATTTTAAACACGGTAGACCGTGGAACCGAAAAACACATTATGGAGAGTCTGGAAATCGAAGAGCCGGAGCTGGCAGACGAAATCCGCAAAAAGATGTTCGTATTCGAAGATATTCTTCTTCTGGACGACCGAGCAATCCAGCGCGTGCTGCGTGATGTGGACAATAATGATCTGGCACTTGCACTTAAGGGTGCGAATGAACAGGTACAGAATGCAATCTTCAACAACCTTTCCAAGCGTCTTGCTGTTATGATTAAGGAAGATATGGAATTTATGGGGCCTGTGCGTATGAAGGATGTAGAAGAGGCACAGCAGAAGATTGTAAATATTATCCGTAAGCTGGAGGATTCCGGAGAGATCGTAATTTCCAGAGGCGGAGGTGACGAGATCATTGTCTAGTAATTTATATAAAGCGGGCTTCATTCATTTGGGTGAAAGTGCCCGTGTCATTGACATGAATGAGATACTGGAACAGCGCCTTAAGGAAGAAGCGCAGCGCAGAAGCCGTCAGCCGGAGCGGGAACTTGTTGCGGCGCAGGATGGATTTACGGAAGGCCTGGATGCGGAGAAGGTCGATGTTTTATTAGAGCCGGATGCGGAAGCCGCTTCCACGCAGAATGCCTCGATTCAGGAACAGGAGCAGTTAAACAGGGAGATTGAGGCGGCGAGGAATGAACTTGCGGGCCTGCAGGCTCAGATTGAACAGGAAAAGGAACAGGCGCAGCTCGAAATCGAACAGATGAAGGCCAAAACCTTTGAAGAAGCCAATGAACAGGGCTATCAGGAAGGCTACCGGAAGGGAATGGATTCGGTACAGGAACTGCAGAAGCAGTACGAAGCAGAACGGCTGCAGCAGGAGCAGGAGTACCAGAAGAAGCTTGAAGAAATGGAACCCATGATGGTAGACACCCTGTGTGATGTCTACAGTCATATTTTTAAAGTAGAAGTGAAGGAGCATAAGGAACTGGTTTTGAAGCTTTTACAGGATACGCTGCTGAAGGTGGACAGTACAGGCTCCATTATGATTCATGTGGCAAAAGAAGATTATGCTTATGTGCAGGAGCAGAAGGCTGCTTTACTCGAAGAAGCCGGTATGCAGAGTGGTTCAGTCGAAATTGTCTCGGATGCAACACTTGCCCGTGCACAGTGTATGATTGAAACAGAAGGCGGTGTGTATGACTGCTCACTCGATACTGAGCTTGCAGAATTGAAACGCCGGTTGATGCTGCTTGCTTATCAGAAGTCTTGAGGAAGAAGCAGAAAGGAAATACCGGGATGGATATTTCAGATATTCAGTTTGATAAATATAGAACGGTATCCACGGACAGCTTATTTAAGGTACGTGGAAAGGTGGTAAATGTCGTAGGGCTTACCATTGAGTCAGCAGGACCTTCAGCCAAGCTGGGTGATATCTGTATGATTTACCCCAGTGCAGCAAATGCGGGAAGCAAGCCTGCACTTGCCGAAGTGGTTGGATTCCGCAATGGAAGAAACCTGCTGATGCCCTATGAGAATGTGGAAGGAATCGGACCGGGAAGCAGTGTGGAGAACACTGGTGCACCTTTAAAGGTACGCGTGGATGATTCCCTGTTATCCCATACCCTGGACGGATTGGGACGCCCGAATGAAGAGATGGTTTTATCAGGCGAGGAGTATTCAGTGGAGGCAAAGCCTCCGGATCCTATGTCACGAAAGATTATTTCCGAGGTGCTTCCTCTGGGGGTAAAAGCCGTAGATGGTCTTATTACGGTTGGCAAGGGGCAGCGAATCGGAATTTTCGCAGGTTCCGGTGTGGGAAAGTCTACTTTAATGGGTATGTTTGCCCGGAATACCAAAGCAGATATTAACGTCATCGCACTGATCGGAGAACGAGGCAGAGAGGTGCGTGAATTTATTGAGCGTGACCTGGGACCGGAAGGTATGAAGCGTTCAGTTGTTGTAGTCGCAACCTCGGATAAACCGGCGCTGGAACGTAAGAAAGCAGCACAGACAGCGACGGCAATTGCAGAATACTTCCGCGATCAGGGGAAGGATGTCCTTCTGATGATGGACTCCATGACACGTTTTTCCATGGCACAAAGAGAGATCGGGCTTGCAAGTGGGGAGCCTCCGGTATCACGTGGCTATCCACCGAGCGTTTATTCCGAGATGCCAAAGCTCTTAGAGCGTGCCGGATGTTCGGATAAAGGCTCGATCACCGGACTTTATACCGTACTTGTGGATGGTGACGATTTCAATGAACCGATCACCGATACGGCACGAAGCATTCTGGACGGACATATTATGCTGGACCGTAAGCTGGCGCATAAAAACCATTATCCGGCGATTGATGTGCTGCAGAGCATTTCCCGTTGCATGAGTCAGATTGCAACGAGAGAGCACAAGTCCTATGCCGGTAAGCTTAAAAATGTCATGGCGACTTATGCAGAGGCAGAGGATCTGATTAATATCGGTGCATATAAAGCAGGAAGCAACCCTGACATTGATTATGCGGTTTCCAAAATCGGAGCAGTCAATGAGTTTCTGATGCAGGATGTGTCCGATAAGTTTACCTTTGAACAGACTGTATCCATGTTGAAGGAAATTTTCGATGGCTAAGTTTAAATACCGGATGCAGAGCATTCTGGAAGTAAAAAAGAAGCTGGAAGAGCAGGCAAAGAACGAGTTCGCGGCAGCAAGGGCAGCTTTGAATGAGGAAGAAGAAAAGCTTGAACAGTTAAAGAAACGGAAAGAAGCTTATGAAGAGGAAGGGCGTGCCTTACGGGAGGACACCCTGAATATCATGGATATCATTGAGAATAAAGAAGCGTTGCTCCGTATGGATGAATTTATTGCAGACCAGCAGCTTAACGTGAAACGTGCAGAGGATCGCATGGAAGAGGCAAGACTGGCGCTGCAGACCGCCATGCAGGAGAGCAAAACGCAGGATAAGCTGCGTGAGAAGGCGTTTGAACAGTTCATGAAGGATGAAAACGCAAGGGAATCCAAGGAAATCGATGAACTTGTCAGTTATACATATGGCAGGAAAGCATAGGAGAGAGTATTTTGAGTTCGGATTTAGAAGATGTAATGACTCCGGAAGAGGCGAAAGCGGAAAAGCAGCGTCTGAAGGAAGAAAAGAAACAACTGAAAAAGGAACAGAAGGACCAGAAGAGGGCAGCAAGGGCAAGGGCAAAGGAAATTGCCAGTCAGGAAGCAGATCTTGCAGATGAGGAAGAGACAGGCAGTGGTTCGGTATTTTTAGTTACCTTTATCATTGTACTGATCTGGATTGCGATTCTTTGTCTGGTTGTAAAGCTTGATCTGGGTGGGTTCGGAAGCAATGTACTGACGCCGGTATTAAAGGATGTCCCGGTTGTGAACCTGATTCTCCCGAAGAACAGCGATACGGAAGTATCTACTGATAATTCCCAGTCATACGGCGGTTACAGCAGTCTGCAGGAGGCTGTGGATTATATTAAGGAGCTGGAACTGGAGCTGGAGAGGGCAAAATCCGCCAATACCGAGAATACGGATGAGGTTTCCCAGTTAAAGGCGGAGATTGAACGGCTGAAGACATTCGAAGACAGCCAGCTGGAATTTGAGAAGATTAAGACCCAGTTTTATGAGGAAGTTGTCTATGCCGACAAGGGGCCCGGGATCGAAGAATATAAGAAGTATTACGAATCCATGGATCCCGCTACGGCAGAGTATTTGTATAAACAGGTGGTAGCACAGACAGAAGAAACGGATGAGGTCAAAAATTATGCGAAGGCTTATTCCGAGATGAAGCCCAAACAGGCAGCTACCATTATTGAAAATATGACCGATAATTTAGATCTGGCAGCACGGATTTTAGGAGTAATGGATGCTGCCGACCGAGGCAAAATTTTAGGAGTAATGGACCCGACCGTTGCGGCCCAGCTCACTAAAATTATGGATCCGGAGTCTTAAGGAGGCTACTCCTTTGACCGATATATTAATTGTACCTTGAAAAAATAATATAGGAGGAAAGAAAATGACGAGTGCACCTGTAAAGAACGCGGCTTCGCTGCTGAATTACATCAACACCGGAAATAACGTTCCCGCCAAAAAGAGTGGAACGGATAATGATTTCGGAAGCGCGATGGACAAAGCAACGACAGGAAACCGCAATCTGTATGAGGCACGTCCGTCAGCCGCAACAAAGAGTACCGGAGCAGCGGATGCTGTGGAAATGTCAAAGAACACAGCAGACAGCCGTAAGGTTACCGGTGTGAATAACACCGAACAACCGCAAAAGACCGGCTCTTTCGAAGAACAGGCTGATGAAATCACCAAAGCTGCCGACAAGATGAAGACTTCCATTATGGAAACTCTCGATGTGTCGGAAGAAGATTTGCTTCAGGCGATGGAGATTTTAGGGTTGGATATGATATCTTTATTAGATCCCACAAATTTATCCCAGCTTGTTTTAACCTTAAGTGGCGAAACGGAACCCTCATCACTACTAACCAACGAAGCACTTTTTCAGAATCTCCAGTCATTGCAGCAGATGGCAGGTGAGCTGACACAGGAACTGCAGCAGACACTTTCCCTGACACCGGAGGAGTTAACCGGCGTAATGGAGGATGTACAGGAATGGATGCAGAATACCGGCAATGTTTCAGCGGATGAAACGGTCAGTGAAGAACCTGTGAATGACAATGTCACCGGAGCAGAAGAAAAAGAGCAGAGAATCAATGTGGACATTCGTGTGAACGGACAGGAGGTTTCGTTGGAAACCGATGGCGACGGGAATGTAACAAGAACCGTTCAAATGACGAAAACCGACTCCGAAGATTCGGGAAATACCCCGAAGCAGGAGAGTGGCAGACAGAGTTCCGAAGGAAAAGACACCGGAGCTGATGTGTCGTCCAGTCAGACAATGTTCAACAATCCGTTACAGAACCGTGTGACGGTAAATGAAACCGGTTTTACACAAAGCACAACCGCTTATACCTCGAACACACAGGAGATTATGGATCAGATTTTAAGTAACATTAAGATCCGGATCACCCCCAATGTAGATTCCCTTGAAATGCAGCTTCATCCGCAGAGTCTTGGAACCGTTCATGTACAGCTTACGAACCATGCAGGAGAGATTACCGCATTGTTCCATGTACAGAATGAAGCCGTGAAGACCGCTGTGGAGACACAGATGTTACAGCTTAAGGAAGCACTGAATGATCAGGGAGTGAAGGTAGAAGCCATTGAAGTATCCGTAGACACCAGAGGCTTTGAGAGCAGCTTATGGCAGGGACAGGAGAATTCCGGACAGGAAGCGTATGAACAACAGCGCAGAACACCGAGAAGAATCAACCTTGCTTCTCTGGATGCGTCTTTTGAAGAAGAGGCAACCGAAGAAGAAATACTTGCTGCAAAGATGATGGAGGCAAACGGAAATACCGTAGACTTTACCGCATAGGAAAGTCGGAAAGGAGAAAACATGGCAGTAAGTGCAGTAGTTAAGGATGGCGAGATCCAGCAGACCGAAGCGGAAACCTCTGCGAAGAAAGCAACGAAAAGCAACAGTGGTATGGATAAGGATGCCTTTTTACAGTTGCTGGTAGCACAGATGAAATACCAGGATCCGTTAGAGCCGACATCCAACACCGAGTACATATCCCAGTACGCAACCTTTTCCCAGGTAGAGCAGATGCAGAATATGGCATCCTCCATGGAATTGTCCAGAGCATCCTCTATGGTAGGGAAATTAGTAGAAGTAACCACAACCGATTCAAGTGGAGAATCCAAGACCATTCAGGGAACCGTGGAATATGTTACCTACGAAAATAACAAAGCGTATGTATCGATTGACGGAACGAAGTATTCCGCAGACGATGTCACTGCAGTCATTAGTGAAGAGTATCAGTCTTCTTATGATCTTGCCGTAGCATTCTGTGTGGCAATGAACAAGCTTCCGAGCCTTGATCAGTTAACCTATGGAGATAAAGAAACCGTAGAGACTCTGAAAGCCGGCTATGAGGCAATGACTACCTATCAGAAAAGTTTTGTTCCGAACGATTATGTGACGAAGCTTCAGAAGTACGTGGAGCGTATGGAAGAGTTGGTAAAGGAACATGACCGTGCACAGGAAAGCACAGATGAGTCCGGAGAAAGCGGAGAAGCCGGAGAAACTGGCGAAGATGCTGATGAGACACAGGAAGTATAAGGATCTCAGGGAGGAGAACTAGTATGATCGTGAAGAATAACGGATTTCTTACGATTGAGCAGCTGCAGGATCAATACCTGAACGGAGTAAAGGGTAATACTCCTGTGAAGACCACGGATGGGAAAAGCTTTCAGGAAATTCTGGAAAGTGCGCAGAGCAGCAGCCGGGAAGTGAGATTTTCCAAGCATGCCGCACAACGGCTTTCAAACAGAAACATTGAACTGACGCAAAACCAGAAGGAACGCTTGCAGGCAGGAACCGCCAAAGCTTCTCAAAAGGGAATCAGAGAATCCCTGGTGCTTGTGGATCAGCTGGCATTTATTGTGAACATTCCCAATAATACCGTCGTAACCGCAATGCAGCAGAACGAAACAGATGAAAATATTTTCACAAATATTGATGGAGCCGTTATTATATAGCCGGACCTTACGGAGGCTTACATTCCCGACTGACAGACGGAATGGAGAGACGACTCGAAACAAGGAGGTCATTTCATTATGATGAGATCATTATATGCTGGTGTGGCAGGTCTTAAAACACACCAGACAAGAATGGACGTTATTGGTAACAATATCGCCAATGTAAATACAACCGCATACAAGTCACAGTCCATGACTTTCAGTGATCTGATGTATCAGACCACCCAGGCGGCATCCGGTGCGAACGCAACAACCGGTGTCGGTGGTATCAATGCCCGCCAGATCGGTCTTGGATCCAAGACGAGTGCGATTAAAACCGCAATTACCCAGCAGGGTGCAACACAGACAACAAACGATCCGTTTGATATTATGATTACCGGAGAATCCTTCTTCGTTGTTAACAACGGAAGTGAGAACTTCTTTACCAGAGACGGTTCCTTCTATGTGGACGGCGCCGGCAACCTTGCCATGACCAGTACCGGTTATAACGTTATGGGATGGCTTCCGGATACCGAAGATCCTACCACAATCAAGCAGGATACCGTAACGGCACTCCGTGTCATGACCGAAGCCAATATGACCTATCCGGCAGAGGCAACCAGTCAGGCAACCTTCGCCGGTATTATCGATACGAATGATACGAATGTAACCAGTACAGAAGGAAGAGTGGTAAATCTTGAGGTTTATGATAACAAGGGATTTAAGTACACGGTACGCTGCTCGCTGCATGATGCCAGCACAGCGGATGATGGCGTTTTCTTCCTGCAGATTGATGATATTTTGGATACGAATGGTAAGAGTGTTGTGAAGACAGGAACAGGAAATATCACGGATTATGTAAAATTTGGTGCAAATACGAAGGGACCGACCGCTGATACGACTGCATATCTCCGTTACAGCACGAAGGATGGTTCGTTCCTGAATGTTGGAGCTGCAGATGGCACAACGCAGCAGAATACCATAGTCTTTGATTTTAACCAGGATAATCTGCCGAGCTTTGATGATATTACCGCAGACTTTTCCGCAACCTCAAACCAGAACAACAACGGAAGTTCTACCTTCGTAGGCTCGAAGGGTGACACCAAGGGTAACGGTTCCGGACGTAAGGTTGGTGAAATGAGTGGTATCGCCATTCAGAAGGATGGTAAGATTTATGCTTCTTACGACAATGGTCAGAAGAGACTGTTAGGACAGATCGCAGTTGCAAATTTCGCAAATGCATCCGGCCTTTCCAAGGAGGGAGATAACCTCTATTCCGCAACACAGAACTCCGGTGACTTTAACGGAGTCGGCGAAGACATTACTGCAAACGGTGGTTATATGAACTCCGGTGTACTGGAAATGAGTAACGTGGATCTTTCCGCAGAATTTACCGAAATGATTACCACCCAGCGTGGTTTCCAGGCAAACAGCCGAATTATTACCGTATCGGATACCCTGCTTGAAGAATTGACGAATCTGAAACGTTAAGTGCTGAATAGTTAATTGGATAAATAAAAGGGAAGCAGAGGAAGCTTCAAAACGCATAAAGGTGTAAGGGAACGTGCAAATTCTGCACGTTCCCTTAAGCAATTTCCCCGGAGGTGGAGCCGTATGATTGAACTGACGAAAATGAGTGGTAGAAAAGTACTAGTAAACCCGGAACTTATTGAACTTGTTGAAGAAACGCCGGATACGGTCATTTTATTTACCACCGGCAGGAAAATAATTGTAAAAGAAAGTAGACAAGAGGTCAAAAATCTTGTAAAATTGTATAGAAAGGATATTTTTGCAGATTAACGCAAAAAAGGTGATACAAAGTGGATTTAGCGTCAATTCTTGGTTTAGTGTTATGCCTTGCCATGTGTGTATATGGTATTATCAGTAATGCAGGTGCAGAGAACTTTTATCGATACATAGATCCCCCGTCAGCAGTTATTACATTTGGTGGCTCTTTTTTTGCGATTATGGCATCGACCACTCTGAAAGAGTATGTCGCCGGACTGAAGAGTTTTCTGCTTGTGTTCAAGACACCGTCCAATGATGTGAAGTCCATGATCAGCCAGATCATTGATCTGTCGAATGTGGCACGTAAGGAGGGACTTCTTTCGCTGGAAGAGGCTGCGGGAAATCTGGAAGACGAGTTTATGAAGAAGGGAATCCTTCTGATTGTGGACGGTACGGATCCGGATCTGGTACGTGGCATTCTGGAAACAGAGCTTGTCAGCATTGAAGAACGTCATAAGAGCAAAATTTCCTTCTGGGAAGACCTCGGTGCGATGGGACCTGCCTGGGGTATGATCGGTACGCTGATCGGTCTGGTTAACATGCTTTATGAAATGGACGATCCGAGCAGCATCGGTCCTTCCATGGCGGTAGCGTTGATTACCACCTTATATGGTTCCCTGCTTGCCAACTGGATATGTACTCCGGTTGCAACCAAATTAAAGTTAAATAATGCAAATGAAATTACAATGAAAGAAATTGCTATTGAAGGATTACTTTCGATTCAGGCAGGTGAAAACCCGCGGGTTATTGAAGAGAAACTGAAATCCTTCCTGGCTCCGGCAGACCGTGCAAGTGATTCTGCCGAGGGAGGTGAAGAGGTTGGCTAAGAGAAAGCCGGAAGAACCGCCGAAGGGTGCGCCTGCGTGGCAGTCAACCTTCGCAGATCTGATGAACCTCCTGTTATGTTTCTTCGTTATGTTGTTTTCCATGTCTACGATGGATGCCCAGAAGTTTGAGCTGATGGCAGCATCCTTTAACCAGACCTTCAGTATCTTTAGCGGAGGCGCTTCTGCAATCGGTGATGGTATGCTGATCAGTAATGGGGTGAGCCAGTTGAATGAACTGGATGATTACATTAACAGCACCGGCATGAATCCCGAGGGAGAAGAAATGCCCAAGGAATTTGAAGAAGCTAAGGAAATGGTAGACGAGGAGCAGCTGAAGCAGTCCGAAGAACTGGCAGGGAAGGTGGAAGAAGCTCTTGAAGAAAAGAATCTGGATAAAGAAGTGGATATCGAATTTACTTCCCAGTATGTACAGCTCACGGTAAATGGAGCCTTGCTTTTTGATTCGGGAAGTGTAGAATTGAAACAGGAATCTCTGTCCATGATGAACCAGCTCGGAATTATCCTGCAGCGGTTTTCGGAAGGGACAATTGAAATAGAAGGGCATACGGACAACGTTCCTATGTCCGGAGCGAAGTATTCCAACAATGATGAACTGAGTGCGGGACGTGCGCTTTCCGTGTTCTATTATCTGCGGGATAACACTACGCTTGATATGAGTAAAGTAAAGCATTCGGGACGAGGCGAATATGTTCCCATTGCGGACAACTCCACACCGGAGGGGAGAGCTATGAACCGCCGTGTGGAAATCCGGATTTATAACGCATTAAGTTCTTACAACTAAGAAAGGTGTTGACATCATGAAGAAAAACCTCATTTCAGTTGCAATTCTGGTATTGCTGATCGTAAATATTGTCCTGACCTCAATTATGATGTTCAGTGTACTGAATACCAACAAAAAGACCGCGGCATTTGTTACGCAGGTAGCATCTGCCATTCATTTAGAGCTTGGAACGGATGGAGAGGCTCAGGAAGAAGAAACAGTTACCATCGATGATATTGATACCTATACCATCGCAGACATGACCATCCAGTTAAAGCCTTCTGCCATTACCGACAGTAATGGAGAGACCACCACGAAGGTTCATTATGTGAGCACCTCGATTGTACTTTCCATGAATAAGAAAAACAGCGATTACAAGACCTATTCCGCAGACCTTGAGAATAAGGCAGATCTCATTAAGGGCGAGATCACAGATGCATTCAGCCAGTATACCATGGAAGAAGCTTCTGAGAATCCGCAGGCAGTAAAAGATGATATCCTCAGCAGAATTCGTGCATTATATGGATCTGATTTCATTTTTGATGTAACCTTAAGCAATCCTCTTTATCAATAATACGCATATAACTGCGTAAAGAAAGAAGGAGGTGAGAACCGGTGAGCGAGGTACTATCGCAGGATGAAATTGATAAACTGCTCAATCAGCTGAGCACTGGCGAGCTTGATATGGAGCAGATGCAGGAACCGAAGGAAAAACAGATAAAAGACTATGACTTTAAACGTCCTGCCAAATTCTCAAAGGAGCACCTGAGAACATTAGAAATTATATATGAACATTATGGACGATTGTTGTCAACGAATTTGCCGGTTTATCTGCGCAAGAATGTGCAGGCTACGGTAGCAAGCTCAGAAACGGTAACGTTCTCTGAATTTACAAATGCACTTTCCAATCCTGTTATTTTGGGAATTGTGGACTTTAAACCCTTGACAGGTAATGTTATTATAGAATTAGCACCCAATCTTGGATTTGCCATGATTGACCGTATGCTCGGAGGACAGGGAATGCCTCTGGAAAGAAATCGTGATTTTTCTGAAATTGAAATGACTATTATTCAGAAAATGATGATTGTGTGTATGCAACTGATGCGGGAACCATGGAGAAATGTATTGGATATCTCTCCAATGCTTGACCGGATTGAAACGAACGTACAGTTCGCACAGGTCATTGCACCGAGTGACATGATTGCAATTGTGACCATGAATGTGAAGATCGGTGATGTGGAAGGATTTATGAACATCTGTCTTCCTTATTTTACACTGGAAGACATCATTGATAAATTGAATACGAAATACTGGTTTTCGACTATGCAGAAGGATGATGCCACAGATTATGAGGAGCACATCGAGGCTCTGATTAAACGGGTGGATGTCCCTGTAAGGGCAGTGCTTGGAAGAAGCCAGGTATCCGTGAATGATTTCCTTGGTCTTCAGTGTGGTGATATTATAAGGCTGGATACCAACGTGAATTCTGAAATGTCAGTCTATGTAGGAAATATCCGTAAATTTACGGCTTTGCCCGGTTCGAGTCAGGACAAATATGCTGTCCGGGTAACATCAGTAATCAGAGAGGGGGAGTAAGGCATGGACGGAATGTTAACACAGGATGAAATAAATGCACTACTCAACGGAATGGACTTGTCTGGTAACAGCAATGATGCTTCCAATGACGAGCCGGCTGCAGATCAGGCAGCAACAGATCAGCCAGCCGCAGCAGCGGCCACGGCTTCTCCGGCAGAAGCAAGTGAGGATGCACTGACCGATATAGAGCGTGATGCGATTGGCGAGATTGCCAATATCAGCATGGGATCTTCTGCAACAACGTTATATTCACTGGTCAATCATAAGGTTAATATTACGACACCGGTAGTTACGATGGCTACATGGGACACTGTCGTTAGCGATTACCAGAGACCGTGTGTTTTTATTAAAATCAAATATACATCGGGCCTGGACGGCGCCAACATTATGGTGCTTAAGGAACATGATGTAAAGGTTATCGCAGATCTGATGATGGGCGGTGATGGTACCAATACCGATGGGGAACTTGGAGAACTTCACTTAAGTGCCATTTCAGAAGCGATGAATCAGATGATGGGTTCAGCGGCAACTTCACTTTCCACAATGCTTGGAAAAGTGATTGATATCAGCCCCCCGGAAGCAAGTCTCTTAAATCTGGAAGAATTTGAAAACGGGGAATCGATAGAAGGATTCTTGGCAGGAAACTTTGTGAAAATTTCTTTCCGAATACAAATTGATGATCTGGTAGACAGCACGATTATGCAGCTCTATCCGGTATCCTTTGCGAGAAGCCTGTATGAAACCTTTGTTGCATCGGGTTCTGCTGATACACAGCCTGCACCGGAAGCAAAAGAGCCTGCTCCGGCACCTGCGCCAACACCGGCTCCCGAACCGTATGTTCCACCGGCAGCAGCTATGGATGAGAATCGGACGATGAGTAATCCTGCGAATATGGGAATGCCCCAGATGAACATGGAGATGCCGAACATGAATATGGGAATGCCGAATATGGGCATGGGAATGCCGAACATGAATATGGGAATGCCAAATATGGGTATGGGAATGCCCCAGATGAACATGGGAATGAATATGGGGATGCCTCAGATGAATGCACAGCCCATGAATGTACAACCGGCACAGTTCCAAAGCTTCAATAATATGGCTTCTTCAATTGCAGGGCAGGAAAATATCGGTCTGATCCGTGATGTTCCGCTGGAAGTTACAGTGGAACTGGGTAGGACGAAGAAGTCTATTGCAGAAATCCTGGATTTTGCACCGGGAACAATCATCGAACTTGACAAAATTGCCGGAGAGCCGATTGATGTACTTGTAAATGGCAAGTATGTGGCTAAAGGCGAGGTTGTTGTAATCGAAGAGAGTTTCGGTGTCCGGGTAACCGAAATAATTAACTAGAAATAGGAGAAAAAACTATGGCAAAGAATATTTTAATCGTTGATGATGCAGCATTTATGAGAATGATGATTAAGGACATTCTCACCAAGAATGGATACAATGTTGTAGGAGAAGCTGAAAACGGATTAAAGGCGGTTGAAAAGTACAATGAGTTAAAACCGGATTTAGTTCTGATGGATATCACCATGCCGGAGCTTGATGGTATTGGAGCTTTAAAGAAGATTAAAGAAGCTGATTCCAATGCACTTATTATTATGTGTTCTGCTATGGGACAGCAGGCGATGGTTATTGAATCTATTCAGGCAGGTGCAAAGGACTTCATTGTAAAGCCATTCCAGGCCGACCGTGTATTGGAAGCCGTTAAGAAAGTAGTGGGTTAGTATGCTCCTTGCAATTACATCAAGGGCAGACAGTTATCTCCAGTTTCTGACCGTCCTGCTATTGTTTGTGTTTGTTCTGGTGATTACCTACTTCACAACACGCTGGATCGCGAGATACCAGAAGGTGAAGAGCAATGCAAATAATCTGGAAGTCATTGAAACCTGCAGAATTACTTCCAACAAGTATCTGCAGATTGTGCGCGCCGGGACGAAGTATGTCCTGATCGCCATTGGCAAGGATGAAGTACATATGCTGGCCGAATTGCCGGAAGAAGAGTTGATACTTACAACAGATGACGGACAGCAGCAGATGGACTTTTCCAAGGTATTTGCCAATGTAAAGAATCTGGGGAAAAAAGAGAAAGAATAAATGATGCACTTTATGAAAAAGATCATAAACATAGTATGCCTGCTGATGACGGTAGGCATATTGTGTATTATCCCGCAGTTTTCCGTGCAGGCCTCTTCCACATCGACGGGGCTTACCGGAGAGAGCACGGAGAGTACCACAAGACAGGATCCCGGAACTGCTGAGGATCAGAATGATTTATCCCAACTGAATATCGGCAACACCTTTACCATTACCAGTAATGAAGGTAATGGACAGATTAACGGGACTTTAAGGATTCTGATTACATTGACGCTGATCGCACTGGCACCTACTCTGCTGATCATGCTCACTTCATTTACCAGAATCCTCATTGTGTTACATTTTACCAGGGCAGCACTTAACACCCAAACAGCGCCTCCAAACCAGGTGCTGATTGGGTTAGCTTTGTTTTTAACCTTTTTCGTGATGCGTCCGACAGTCACAACGATTTATACGGAGGCGCTGGTTCCGTTTGAAAACGGGGAAATCACGCAGGAGGAATTTTTTGATGAAGGATTACAGCCTTTAAGAGAGTTTATGTATGGGCAGACGCAGACAAAGGATGTCACACTTTTCTTTGAAATCAGTGGTGAAGAATGGGACGGAACACTCAATGGAATTCCCACGGAAATTCTGATCCCCAGCTTTATTATCAGTGAGCTCAGAACTGCATTTATTATCGGTTTTTATATTTATATCCCGTTCATTGTAATTGATATGGTTGTGGCGTCCACCCTGATGGGAATGGGAATGATGATGCTGCCTCCCACGACGATTTCCATGCCGTTTAAAATACTTTTGTTTATTCTGGCTGATGGATGGAGCCTGATTATCGGTAATCTGATTAAGACCTTCTATTAGGGATATGATCAGGGACACGCTTAAAATGCGGGAAGGAGTAAATTAAATGGGAATTGAAGAGGTAACCGCCGTTTCGAGTGAGGCTCTTTATCTGGTAATTAAGGTTGCTGCGCCGGTATTACTTGTTTCGTTGATTGTCGGCCTGATTATCAGTATTTTTCAGACAGTTACATCCATTCAGGAGCAGACACTGACCTTTGTTCCGAAAATCATAGCAGTTTTCCTTACGCTGATTGTACTTGGTCACTGGATGCTGAATGAAATGACACAGTTTATGATCCGTTTGTGGTCTGATTTTCCTTTATACATCAGGTAGCTTATGATCAATTATGATTTTACTTACAATGAATTACTGTATTTTCTGCTGATTTTTGTACGGGTGGCGAGTTTTGTTTTTATTGCACCGTTTTTCAGTATGGGAAATACGCCGGTGAGAATCCGCGCCGGATTGAGTTTTTTTATTACCCTGCTTTTGTATCACAGCCTGCCGGAAACCGAGATTGTGTATAACGGGCTTTTGGAATACACGGTAATTGTGATGAAAGAGGTTATTACGGGTATTCTGCTGGGATTCGGAACAAATTTCTGTACCTCGATCATGGCTTTTGCCGGACAGATCGTGGATATGGATATCGGGTTGTCCATGGCGAGTATGTTTGATCCGACAACGAAGCAGCAGACATCCATATCGGGTGTTATTTATAATTATATGATTATGTTAATGTTGATTATTTCAGGAATGTACCGTTATCTCTTATCAGCGTTCGTAGAAGCTTATACGCTGATTCCGATTAACGGAACCGTATTCCGTTTTAATAAAATGCTGACCAGCTTTATCAGCTTTATGACAGATTTTGTGGTCATTGGATTCCGGATCTGTCTGCCGGTTTTCGTCGTGATGATTCTTCTGAATGCCATTCTCGGTATACTGGCGAAGGTATCTCCGCAGCTTAATATGTTTGCGGTTGGTATCCAGTTGAAGATTCTGGTCGGTATCGGGGTGTTGTTTTTAACCATGTCAATGCTGCCGGATGCGGCAGGCTTTGTCTTTGACCAGATGAAGAGGGTTATGGTGAGCTTCGTAGAGGCAATGAGTTAGGAGGATTGGTCCCGGTGTTGGAATATCAGCTTCAGTTCTTTGCCAAGGATGGTCCTGGTGGAGAGAAAACCGAGCAGCCGACTTCCAAAAAGTTAGACGATGCCCGGAAGGAAGGGCAGGTTGCCAAGAGTAAGGAGGTTGCGAATGCCGCCGGAATTCTGGCACTGTTTCTGATTGTCCGGTTTTATGCAGGGACACTCGGAGAAAGCTTCGTGAATTATTTCCGTGGAATCTATAATGAGATTCCGGATGCCATTCAGATGTTTGACAGTGCAGTTCCGTTTGCCACGATTTCCGTGATCCTGCGTCAGATGATTCTGCAGATGATCATTATGATGGGACCTGTTTTACTGATTGCCGTTATCATTGCATTTGTCTGTGATGTGGTGCAGGTCAAGTGGAGGATTACCGGAAAACCGCTGCAGCCCAAATTCAGCAAATTAAACCCGGTAAAGGGATTTGGCAGAATTTTCTCTAAGAATTCACTGGTAGAACTGCTCAAATCCATTGCAAAGATCGGTGTAATCGGTTATATTGCATTTTCCGAGGTTAAGAAATATGCCTCAGATTTGTATCTTCTGTATGATATTGGTCTGTATCAGGCGATCGGGCTTGTAGGAGATATCCTGTTTTCTGTTGGAATCAAGGTGGCGGCGGCCTATGTGGTAATTGCGTTACTTGACTTTGCTTACCAGAAATGGAAGTTCAGGCAGGATATGATGATGACCAAGCAGGAGGTCAAGGACGAATATAAGAACCAGGAAGGGGATCCGCAGATCAAGGGAAAGCAGAAACAGCGTATGCGTGAGGCTTCCCAGAGGAGAATGATGCAGCAGCTCCCCGAGGCGGATGTTGTTATTACAAACCCTACACATTTTGCGGTAGCAATCAAGTATGACCCGGACAAGTACGATGCCCCTTATGTGCTTGCGAAGGGCGAGGATTATCTGGCACAGAAGATCAAGGAGATTGCCAGGGAACACGATGTTGAAATTGTAGAAAATAAGCCGTTGGCACGTATGCTTTATGCCAATGTGGATATCGGAGGGCTGGTGCCTCCGGAGCTTTATCAGGCTGTAGCGGAAGTTCTTGCTTTCGTATATCACCTGAAAGGTAAAGTATAAAAGATGAAAGAGACCGAAGACGACAGGAAAGGAGAGCAGACATGAAAAAGGCAGATGTTGGTGTAGCAGCATATATCGTAGCAGCCTTTGTAATGCTCATCGTGCCCGTTCCAAGCTGGCTTCTGGATGTTCTGCTTGCATGTAATATTGCAATTGCATTTACAATTCTGTTTACCACGATGTTTTCCAAGGAAGTGCTGGATATGTCGTTTTTCCCGACCATTCTGTTATTTACCACAATTTTCCGTATTGCACTGAATGTATCCTCCACCCGTCTGATTCTGACGACGGGAGATCCGGGACAGGTGGTAGCAACCTTCGGAAGCTTCGTTGGCGGCGGTGACCTGATTGTCGGTGCGATTGTCTTCCTGATTTTGCTGATTGTGCAGTTCATGGTTATTAATAAAGGTTCCGAACGTGTGGCTGAAGTAACGGCTCGATTCACTCTGGATGCAATGCCCGGTAAACAGATGGCGATTGACGCCGATTTAAATACCGGAGCGATTAACGATGCCGAAGCAAAAAGGCGGAGAGATAAGATTCAGGAAGAAGCAAGCTTCTTCGGTTCCATGGATGGTGCGGTAAAGTACGTAAAGGGAGATGCAACGGCAGGTCTTATCATTACCGCAATTAATGTCATCGGTGGTATTGCCATGGGTGTACTGCGGCAGAATATGGATATTACCGCAGCTCTTAACAAGTACGTTATTCTGACAATCGGTGATGGTCTGGTGAGCCAGATTCCCTCCCTTCTGATCTCTCTTTCCACAGGTATTCTGGTTACGAAGGGATCGAAGGATGCCGACTTTGGCTCGGTACTGATCGGACAGCTGTTCGGTGTGCCGAGAGCCCTGTATCTGGTAGGTGCAATTATCACAGCCCTTGGTATCATCACTCCGCTCCCTACGGTGGTATTCCTGGGACTGGGATTGATCTTTGTAGTGACGGGACGTGTGATTGCAGGAACGATCGAGACGGCGCAGATTGAAAATGAAGTCGATACGGAGGAGGCAGCAGCCGAAGAGATCAGGCAGCCGGAAAATGTGAACAGTCTCCTGCAGGTGGATCCGATCGAGCTGGAGTTTGGTTACGGAATCATTCCGTTGGCGGATGTGAATCAGGGTGGTGACCTGCTTGACCGTGTGGTTATGATCCGAAGACAGATTGCACTGGAATTGGGTACGGTAGTTCCGATCATCCGGTTGCGTGATAACATCCAGTTAAATCCGAACCAGTATATTATTAAGATTAAAGGCATTCAGGTGAGCGAGGGCGAAATCCTGTTTGATCACTATATGGCAATGAATCCGGGCTATGTGGAGGAAGAAATTACAGGTATTCCTACATTTGAACCGTCCTTCCATCTGCCGGCAATCTGGATTACGGAAGGACAGCGGGAACGGGCAGAAAGTCTTGGATATACCGTAGTAGATCCGCCGTCCATCATTGCAACCCATCTGACGGAAATTATCCGTCAGCATATTGCAGAACTTTTAACCAGACAGGATGTACAGAATCTGGTGAACAATTTAAAGGAAACCAATCCTTCCCTGGTAGACGAGCTGATTCCGAAGCTTCTCGGACTTGGCGAGGTGCAGAAGGTGTTGCAGAACCTGCTTAAGGAAGGTATTTCCATCCGTGATCTGCTGACGATCTTTGAAACACTGGCGGATTACGCACCATCGACAAGGGACACGGATATTTTAACCGAATATGTGCGTCAGAGCCTGAAGCGGGCAATTTCTAATAAATTCTTCCCGCCGAATGAAACAACGAGCGTGGTAACGCTGGATCCGAAGATTGAGCAGGAAATCATGGCAAGTGTGAAGCAGACTGAAAACGGTGCTTATCTGACACTGGATCCGGAACGTACGAAAGCCATTATCAAATCGGTGGAAACAGAGATTGCAAAGCTGGAAAACCTGGGAAAAAATCCCATTATCATCACTTCCCCGATTGTCCGTATGTACTTTAAACGGCTGACGGAGGATTATGTGAAGGATTTAATTGTAGTATCCTATAATGAAGTGGAAAATAATGTAGAATTACAGTCTGTAGGAATGGTGACAGCATGATAATCAAGAAATTTCAAGGAAAAACAGAAGCAGAAGCAGTAGAAAATGCAAAGAAGGAATTAGGAAACGGCATTGTTATTATGAATGTCAGGAATGTGAAGAAGAAGGGAATTTTCAGTTTCCTCAGACAGCAGCTGGTTGAGGTGACGGTGGCGCTTGAGGAAGAACCGGTAAGACCGGCCGGAATTCCTGAAACGAACCGGAATCTGACAGATGCCATTGCCAATATCCGTTCTGTCAGTGAAAGATCCCTGCAGCAGGAAGCAGCAGAGAAAAAGGAGCAGAGTGCGCAGGAGGATAAGCGTGCGGACAGCGCAGCTATTGAAGAAAAGCTCGACAGCCTTCATTTTCTCTTAGAGCAGCAGATGCAGAAGCCTGAGGAGAATAAGTCAGAGGAAAAGACAGAGGACACGGAGGAAGAGCCTCCGAGTGAAATGGAGCAGTTTATGAAGCTGCTTTATAATACGATGCTGGAAAATGAAGTCAATGAAAAGTATGCAAACCAGATCATTGATGAAATTGAAAAATCCAACAAGCCGAACATGCCGTTTGATTATGCGCTTTCGAATATTTATCAGAAGATGATCCTGAAATTTGGAAAACCGGCAGGTGTTACACCGGCGGCACAGGGACCGAAGATGATATTTTTCATTGGACCTACCGGTGTCGGAAAGACCACGACAATTGCCAAGATTGCTTCACGCTTCTGTGTGGACGGCGGCAGAAAGGTGGCGCTGCTTACTGCGGATACTTACCGTATCGCGGCAGCCGAGCAATTACGTACTTATGCGAATATCTTAGAGGTTCCTTTCCGGATTATTTATTCGGTTGAAGAAATCAGTCAGGCAATGAGGGACTTTAAGGATTATGATTATATTTTAGTGGATACTGCAGGACATTCCCATCAGAATACCGAACAGAAGGAAGTAATGAAGGAATTGATCCATTCTGTGGATGGAATTATCGAAAAAGAAGTATTTCTGGTATTGAGTGCAACGACGAAGTACCGGGATCTGTTAAGTATTGCGGATACTTATTCGGATGTGACGGATTATAAGCTGATTTTCACGAAGCTGGATGAAACCACAACACTTGGAAATCTGCTGAATCTGAAGCTTTATACCGGTGCGCCGCTATCTTATGTGACCTGCGGACAGAATGTGCCGGATGACATCGAAGATTTTAATCCGCAGAAGACTGTGAAAAGGCTGCTTGGAGGAAAGCAGAAATAGTACAAAATATGATTCAATACAAAAGATCAAAAGATCGGGGATGAAAAATGGATCAGGCAGAACAGTTAAGAAATATTATAAAGGCAAGTAATGTAAAACGCAGTAAGCCCACGGCGAGGGTTATTACCGTAACCAGCGGAAAAGGCGGCGTTGGAAAATCGAATACAGCAATTAATCTGGCAATCCCGTTTCGTCTGATAAATCAGGTCACTCATATT
>OCLD01000046.1_pt1 | contig 30249 bp, 30 predicted proteins | sample 1495911 | NCBI WGS metagenome assembly OCLD01 (sample SAMN03418271, study PRJEB22391) | human gut metagenome | biome: human-gut; feature: organic feature; material: feces | host: Homo sapiens | place: Tanzania | collected 2013-01
TCGCCACCCAAAGCGTCAAGTACCTCAAAGGTGAGCTCTTTATGGATGAGAAGTAAGGCGACATATTCATCATCATAAAAGGCTGCGGTTCCGGATAAATTGCGTATATTGCCGTCACTAAAACAGACGGTTGTGAGAAAGATTCTGGTTTTGTCGATGATGATGTTGGCTTTGTGCCCGGTTATGCACGGGCGGGAGGCCAGAGTTGCTGAATATCCGGATATTAACGGACATTATCTCAAGAGGGAGTGGAGGCGGTACGAGCGGCTTTCCAGGCGTGACAGGCCCGAGAAAGAGATCGCTCTGCTGACGTTCATCAAAGAACAGGCGCAGAAGAAACGGCTGGACAAGGATTACTACGATGCTGTGGTAACTATCGGCACGACACAGGCGCGGAGGAACTGGAAGCTGCGGGACTCTTTGAGAAACGTATTGACGGAAGAGTTCATCAAGGCCGGAAAACCCATAATGGCATATTCATTAATTAATTCGGGTGATTTGGGACGGCAGGAATTTGATGCGCTGCGGTTCGCGGAGGATAATGCCGAGGTCTTGAAAAAAGGAAAAAACGATGATTTTTGGAGGCTTGGCTACTGGGGCGAAGGCTATGTCTGCGACCACGAATTCATCCCTGATGACTATGAATATATTCTTTGGCACTGTCTGTCAGACGCTTCCGCGCACGACAAGGCTTTGGAGCTCTTGAAGGATGCGGTCGCCGGGAACTTTCCTCAATCTGCGTTGCTTGCCTATAGTGAGGCGCTTCGCAAGGATGGAGACAAGGAACTGGAACGACTCGCCACGGACTGGAGCGGAAGCGTAGTGGCGTTGCTGCCGAGGAAGGTGCTGCTTAAAAGGGAATATGACAGGTTGGTCAAGGAGGGCGGAGCATCGCGGCAGTTTGCCGAGCTTGACTCCAAATGTCAGGCTTTCGAGAAAGAGCGGGAGTCGTGTATTCCAAAATATGTAAGTTCGGATCTTCTCTTTGTTTCCTCTAATGATGTGAATAAGATAATCGCTGAGGAATGTGGAGGTGTGATTTCGTCATTGATTGATAGGCTGGAGGATAAGGATGTTTCCGTGTTGGTCCGTGAAGACACCGTGCTGGTCCGGTTCAGGAATATCAAGTCGGCCAATCTGTCGGTTGAGAGCCAGGGTAAGAGTGTGTTCCGTAAAAGGCTCGACAATCCGGTCCGGAGTTTTTACGTCTGGGACACTGTGAAGGTGGCTCTGCCGGAGCTGGAGGATGGAGACTATTGGATCAAGGTTTCCGGCTCCGGGAAAGAGGCCGAGATCTCGTACGTTCACAAGACAGTGTCCGTGGCTGTCAGGAAGCAGGGTGACGGATTCGCGGTTTTCCCTGCTGATTACATCACCGGAGAGCCTTTCAAGGAGGTTGATGTCAAGATGACGAGAGGGGAGCGGGTGCTCTCGGCGCATCTGAGCATTGATGGATTCACGTTATTGCCTTCCGAGATGCAGGAACTGGCGGCTAAGAAGTCCGGACTTGAGTGCAAGGTTGTCTGCTCGGTGACGGATGGGAAAGCTGTTCGGCTCAGCAAGGAGGTTGTCATTGTCAAGGCGTCGTATCTTGACCGTCCGGTCACTTCGACAAGCTCAGTGACCAGTAGGGCTTTGGTCGCTGAGCCTGTCGAAGTGACCGTAGGGAATCATTCTGAAACAGTAAGTGAAGGCACGAGTAACAAAATAAGCAAGTGCCAAAAAAGAGAAATAAAATCATTATCTAACAACTAATTACGAGCATAGGTTATAATTTCAGTTGATTTCATTATTTGCATCTAATAGCAGTTATTAGGTGTATTTTTGTTACTTGTTTGTTACTGCATATGGGTTATTTTTTGTACCTTTGTATATGAACCAAGTAACATTTGAACTATGCCAAGAAAGAAAGTGAGCAAGGCTAAAGAGCCGGTTCGTATTCGCTACAAAAATCTGGCGAACGGAAACAAGTCGATTTATCTCGACATCTATCAGAATGGCAAGCGGAATTACGAGTTCTTGAAGTTATACCTTGTCCCGGAAACCAGTTCGGAAGCAAAGATACAAAACGAGAACACTTTAGTTGCCGCCAATGCCATCAAGTCACAACGCATTATTGAACTTACCAATGATGTGGCTGGAATCAAGAATAACGGTCACAAGGCTAAAATGCGTCTGACAGATTTTATGATTGTGTATCGTGATACCCAATACGCAAAAGGACGTTATTCCGTGAAGCCGTGGGTAGCAGCCACTGTTCATGTCATTAACCTTTGGCGGCCGAATGCCACCATCCGTGAAATCGATAAACAATGGTGCGAGGAATTTATTGCATGGATGCTGAACGACTACGAGACCAATAAAGGAACAAAGGTCAGCAAATCAACTGTAGCCTGTTATCTCAGATGCATACGTAGCGCACTTAATCTTGCCGTTGACAGTGACATGATTGCAGTCAACCCTGTCTATCGTGTGAAATCCGACATCTTCCAACTTCCGGAATCCAAGCGTGTATTTCTGACGGTGGAAGAAGTAAAAAAGTTGATGGACACTCCCATCAAGAAAAAGCATGAACAGATCAAAGCGGCTTTTCTTTTTTCTTGTTTCTGTGGATTACGTGTCAGCGATGTGTGCAAACTCACCTGGAGAGACATTGTTCAAGAGAACGGCCAGTGTCGGATTGAGATTACGATGATCAAGACCAAACAACCCTTGTATCTTCCACTCAACAAGCAAGCAATGCGCTGGTTACCCAAGCGTGGCGATGCCCAAGTGGATGACAAGGTGTTTCCGGAGGTCTCTAAGGTTCATCGTGAAACGATTACCAAATGGGCTGAATCAGCAGGAATTACAAAACACGTGACCTATCATACCAGTCGCCATACCTTTGCGACCATGGCATTGACAATGGGCGCGGATCTTTATACGACAAGCAAACTTTTAGGTCATAAGAACGTGAACACGACGCAGATTTACGCAAAGATTGTAAACCGTAAGAAAGAAGAAGCTGTCTCTCTTTTGGACAGCGCATTTGAATAACAATTTAAATTATTACAAGCATGAAGAAAATTCACATGCCTCTCTCTTTTTGAGAGAAAATGCGCCGAATGCAGGATGCGTTTGGACAATGCGGAGGATGTCCGCAGACGAAACCTCGCAATGCTTCTGTCAAAAGCGTGCAGGACATACACCAACGAAGTGTTGGAACGCCACAAGTTGTACGACCGCTTTGCAGACGATTTCATCAACCTACATCGTCATACGGATTGCGTATGTGCGTTGGGCAAGAACAACCACTGTGCAAATCTGCACATCGTAGAGGGTATCCTTACCACAAGAAAGGATTTGGTGATACGCTACTTCGTGAACAAATCCCTGTCATTGGAACAACTGGAGTCATTGGTACGGGAATATGATACCACCGTACCGCCAATCCAGGCATGCCCACGCCAGTCAACCAGGCTTGACTATGCTCCTCCGGCATTCGGATGTTATTTTGGTCAAAAAGAAATCAGCCTCATTACGCACTATGCGTTTGAGGCTTTTCTGTTTATAGGGGATTGCAGTGAAGCTGAAATCGAGGCTCTGTTCTCCTGTTCCCTGCAAACACCCTTGCAGGTGAGAAACAACAGAATGGCAGCCATCTTCTTTGACGAACTCAGCAGGAAAAATCTTATCTGCCGTGAATGGCAGCTGGTCATTGACAAAAACGGGCTTCTCGAATCATCCACAGGAACCAAACTCACTGCCAACAAACTATCTTCGGCTTTGAGCCAGTCACAGGGAAACGACATCAAATACAGACCCATGTTTGCGGAAATGGCGAAACAATTGCAAATAATATCGTCAACTGCCAAGAATGAAAACAAGTGAAACGCCAAATCTTTAAGAAATGACTTAATACAATTTCTGTCATAAGGTAGCACCGCGACAAGTTCATTATGCGAGGTGTAATTTTGTCCTCCGAACCGGTCATGTTAGGAGGTGCACCTCCTATTGTATAAACATTAAAGAAACAAATATGGCAGCAATTGAAGATAAACCCGATGCAACTGTTGGACGGATGCTGGAACGGCTGAATAAGATTGAGAACTTGTTGGCAGGGCTTGGCGATACCGCCGAACTGCACAAGCGGATAGAAAACCTTGAAAACTCCCAGTACACGAACAAGGATGTCCTCACTTTTGATGAAGCCTGCAAGTATCTCGGAGTTTCAGACAGTCTGTTGTACAAACTGACGGCAGCAAAAGCAGTCCCTCATTACAAGCCGCGCGGAAAAATGATTTATTTCAAAAAACTGGAGCTGAACGAATGGCTCCTGCACAACCAGGTCATCACCGTGGAACAAGCCAAACTGGAGGCGGCCTACTATACCTCCATACTACCAATCCCAAAGAAAAAGAACTATGGAAAACGAAATAAGAAATGACTTTCTGCCGGTCAATGAAACCGAAGAAATGAATCTTTCAAAAATTTTGGACGATGCGCTGATTAAAGCAACCGACACCTACAAGACACCGCCCCAAATAATATGGATAGACAATTCCACCATTGCTACCTTGGGGAACTTTAGTGCCTCTACCGGAAAGGCGAAATCAAAGAAGACTTTCAATATCTCCGCTATTGTGGCGGCAGCTTTGGCAAATGGCAAAGTCTTGAATTACCGTGCGCAACTGCCCGAAGGTAAGCGTAAGGTGCTATACGTTGATACCGAACAGAGCCGTTTCCATTGTCACAACGTGTTGGAGCGTATCTTGAAACTGGCCGGGCTTCCCACCACTATGGATAATGAGAACCTTGACTTTATCGGTCTGCGTGAATATTCTCCCAAGATCCGTCTGCAAGTCGTGGATTACGCTTTACGCAAGAACAATGGCTACGGTCTGGTTATCATTGATGGCATACGAGACATGATGCTGGACATAAATAACGCTTCGGAATCGGTCTGTCTGATAAACACGCTGATGAAGTGGTCCTCCGTCTATGATATTCACATCCATTGTGTACTGCATCTGAATAAAGGGGATGACAATGTGCGTGGTCATATCGGTACGGAACTGAACAACAAGGCAGAGACCGTACTTGTCATAAGCAAAGACAGCAAAGATGCCAATATCAGTGAGGTAAGAGCCTTGCAGATAAGGGACAAGGACTTCCCGCCATTTGCTTTCAGAATAGACGAAGACGGACTGCCGGAAATGGTGGAAGATTACCACTCGGAAAAGTCTGTCAAGTCTGTAAGCAGTCTTGGCGTCGAGCAACTTTCAATGGAACAGCATAGGGAGGCGTTGGAATATGCTTTTCAAAGCAAACCCATCAAAGGGTATGAGAATGTCATCAACGCTTTGATTAAGGGATATGCCGGTATCGGCTATATCAGGAAACGAAGTGCGGTGGCTAAAATGCTAACGTTCCTGTTATCCGATGTGAAGCTGATTGTAAAACGGGATAAAGTATATCATTATGGAGAAGATAAAACAGACCGGGAAATTTTTGACCCCGACCGATAAAAAGTGTCCGCAAAAACACTCCACTTTGCTCCGCCTATATATAATATATAAAGCGTGGAGTGTTTCTTTGAAATGGCGCGAATGGAAAACTGATTGGATTATCCAAGATTGTGGAAGGCAAAAAGTGTCCATAAAAACACAAAGAGACAATGAATATAAAAGAAGCGAAACAGATACGGCTCGTGGAATATCTGCGGATAATAGGACATTCTCCGGTCAATGCGCGTGGCTGCCAGTATTGGTACCTCTCTCCATTGCGAGAGGAACATACCCCCTCGTTCAAGGTCAACGATAATTTGAACGAATGGTACGACTTTGGGCTTTCTGCCGGAGGTGACATCATAGAACTGGGAAAACACCTTTATCGTACTGGCAATGTAAGTATGATATTGCTCCGCATCAGCGAGAATGCTATTGGCGTACCTTTTCAACAGTTACAAAGCCGGAGTGTCCGTCCCTGTCCTATCGAGGAAGAAATGGGAAACGTGGAAGTAAGAGAACTGAGCCACTATGCCCTGTTGTCTTACCTCCGTTCCAGGTATATCAGCGAGAATATCGGCAGGCTGTATTGCAAGGAGATTCATTATGAGCTACGCAAAAGACACTATTTCGCCATAGCCTTTGAAAACAAGACCGGCGGTTACGAGGTGCGCAATCCTTACTATAAGGGATGTATAAAGGGGAAAGACATATCCGTCATCAGGTATAACAAGGATATAATCCAAAATCATGTCTGCGTGTTCGAGGGCTTTATGGACTTCTTGTCTTACCAAGAACTTCATAGAAAAGGAGACTTTCATGTCTGTATCGACAGTCCTACCGATTTTCTTGTGATGAACTCAGTCAATAATCTGAAAAAGTGTCTTGTGGAACTGGAACGGTACACCGCCATCCATTGCTATCTTGATAACGACCTTGCCGGACGAAAAACAGTCGAAACCATTGCCGGACTTTGTGGCAACCGTGTAACTGACCATTCGGAATGTTATTATAACTACAAAGACCTCAATGACTATCTGAGAGGTAAAAGGCGTTAGTCTTTGTCTTCCCTCTGATAGAATTATATTATCCACGAAAGGCTCTCCCTAACATGGAGGGCTTTTCTTGTTTTGTGTTTACAGTGCAATTCCAGTGCAGTTTATAGTGCACTTTACAGTGCATTTTCTGGTGTACTTTTGAGTGTACTTTTGAGTACACTCCTCTTATTGATGCAATTAGGATATGAAACAAGGCGGTCATCCGTCAGTATTCCGAATAACCGCCTCATTATAAATTTACTTGCTTGTTCGTTCAAATCGCTTTCAATGAAAACGCATATTTGAAATCGATGAATGAGTGAGTTCCCTGATTGTCTATCCATGCCGGTTCCTCATGGCTCTTATATGATATGGATACAGAATTGTCATTCTTGAACGTATCATAAACCTTTTCAAGTATTGACAACTGTTCGTTGGAAAAACTTGAAATGTCGCATGGCATATCCGACACAAGTTTATTGCCCACATTCCCGTTCTTACCCTCCACTTCAATCTGGTCAATATCATCAATCAGACTATACACCCTGTCCCATCTGTTGGGCACCGGACCGTATTGGATGGCTTTGAATGACAATCCCGTAATGGCTTGTCCGTTTTCCCGATAAGACAGGAAATCCGTATAAAACAAAATCTTGTTCATTTGGGTAACAAACACACCGTTGAATTTTTCAATGAAGAACAAAAGGACGTTCTTCAACTTGCTTATGGATAACATGGCATAGCCATTATATCGGCTGCGTATATTGTCTCCGAAAACGAGTTTGTGTATCAAACCGTCCATGGATGACCGGTCTTCGCACTCTTCCAAACGTGTTTTTATCTTCATGTATTCATCGTCAGACAATACGTTTTTGGCCGCATCCACAAATGTCTCAAATGTCTTTGGAGACTGGATGGCTTTCAATACTCGTCCGTTGGCCACATTGGGAATTTCTCCATTCTCGTACAAACGGTACTGGTTATCGCCAAAACCTAAAATCCTTGACATCTTCAATGCCGACAACATATAACGGCTGCGTATTTCCTTTATCTCATCGGGATAAGGAATGCCATGGGCAGTACGATAACTATTGTATATCTGCGAAGTATTGAACGTATCCACCTGCGTGGTCGTGAATGTTTCCTGCGTATCGACACATTGATAACACAGGTGGGTGTACTCGTATTCCTCTTTTCTAAAAACAGTCTTTCGAGTCTCTGTGACAAGGACTGCTTCGCCTCCTGTAAATGGACTTTTCATGACTTACTTAAATTTATATGTGATACGATATTCTGCTATGTGAAAAGAGATACAAATGGCACTTGAATTACTGATGCCCATTGAAATCTTTATATATATGTCACGTCCGCTAACCTCTTTCCCGAATACCCACATTTCTCCTTTTTTATTTAAGGTATCCTCTATCGGTCCTTCCACGTAATCTTCGGGGTCAAGGTTCATGATGACATCTTCCCGGTATTTAGGCGTTATCTCCAGTTCCAAAAGAGTCTGCATATTCTTGCCCCTGTCGTCACGAAAGACAATGCCGAATACTTTTACCTTTTGAATGAATCTGGAGAGAAACAACTCAACTTCTTCCTTTGTAGCCATAAACTCCTGTTATTTTGAGTGCAAAGTTAATGCTTTTATCTGAATTTGGCAAGAAAAAGCCAATAAATTCAACTTTATCGTTGAATAAGGTAAACCCAGAGGCTTCGATAAAGAGAATATCGGCCACACAAAGCTATGTATGTAAAGTCAATCATTCACTAAAGATTCCGAGAGAATACATTATCGCTTCTTTCCGGTTCGTTTTTCAGCTTAAAATTGCGTCCAAAGTATGATATTTGAGTATGATTTTAGATTTTCTCAGAATAATGTTTAATATTCAGCCGCTTTTCGCAAGGATATTTCGTAGTATGAAATTATTGTACTTCCTTTGCGTTCATATTTTAATCATATTCTAAAATCAGACTATAAGATATGAAAGCATATTTCATCTTCGCCATTGCGCTGACCGTGGCATACATCATCTACTACGCTGTGATGATAGCAAGAGACCTTTATGGTAAAAACGGGGAAAAGATAAAATCCGGAGAGGAAGAATTTGACGTGAGTGATTTTGACGAGGAAGAAAGCGTCAGCGTGGTGGAAAACGACAAGGGATTCAATATCGGTGACAACGAGTATGAGACACACTTCATCGATGAGACACAGAATGTATCGGAGGAAACACATCCCACAGACGAAAAGCCGAGACAGGATGTCATCGAGGCTCTGAACAACAAGGCCAAGGCTAACATGGAAGAGACACTGGTCACCTTCTCCAATCCTTATAACTCCGCAGAGCTGTACAAGCTGATGATTCAAAACGGCATTGGAGAATTGCATCCGGACGGAGGTGTAACCACCAAGAACGTAATTGATGAACTATGACCCGACACGATGGCAAAAGAATACTAAGCGCACTGTGTACGCTGCTCCCTTGCTCCGTCTTCGCCAAAAGCGGCGGCGTGAACTACTCGTGGGGAGCAGACGCGCTGGCTTCCATGCACGACTATGTGGTGACGATGATGCTCTATGTCCAGTACATCATTTACGCGGTTGCAGGAGGTTTTGCGGTCATAGCCGCATTCCAGATATATATCAAGATGAACACGGGCGAGGACGGAATAACCAAGCACATACTCACGCTGGCCGGAGCCTGCCTTTTCATCATCGGTGCGACAATAGTCTTTCCGGCATTTTTCGGATATCGAATTTAGAAAATCACGAGTGTAAAACAATCAATGAAGTTCAATTAAAACAAGACAAGCATGTTTGAAAAAGTAAAAAGATTCGCAAAGAAGATCGCGACTTCAAAGAAAACGCAGATGACCTGCCTGATGATGGTGTGCGGTGTGGCCACTTTGATGGCACAGACTACCGCAGGAGACTACTCGGCCGGAACAGCGGCACTGACCCAGGTGAGCGAGGAAATCGCCAAATATGTTCCTATCGTGGTGAAACTCTGTTACGCCATTGCCGGTGTGGTAGCCGTAGTGGGTGCGATCTCGGTATACATCGCGATGAACAACGAGGAGCAGGATGTCAAGAAGAAGATCATGATGGTGGTCGGAGCCTGTATCTTCCTTATCGCGGCAGCCCAGGCCCTTCCTCTGTTCTTCGGCCTCTCCTAAACCGCAGGTATCATGAACGGGAAAGAGGAGCACTATCCGGATTATCCATTGTTCAAGGGGCTGCAACGTCCCCTTGAATTTATGGGTATTCAGGGTCGCTATATCTATTGGGCGGCAGCCACGATAGGCATCGCCATTGTCGGCTTCATCATAGCCTACTGTGTGGCAGGATTCGTCCTTGCCCTGATTGTCCTGTCCGTCACCGTGACAAGCGGTGTGGGACTGATTCTGTTCAAGCAGCGCAAGGGACTGCACAGCAAACGGCAGGAACGTGGGGTGTTCATCTATGCCTACTCAAAGAAAATGTAACAGAAAACCATTTGACCATGAATGGATATATTGAATGTTGAACGTGGGTGGGCTTGGCCTTTCAATAGGTCAGCCTGCCCTTAATTGTAAACAGCCGAATGATTATATATGTTTTCATAGTCTTCATTGCCCTTTGCGTGGGCATGGCCGTATCGGTCTATGCCTTTGGAACTGGCGGCAAGCGGAAACGCATCTTTCAGGACATCTATTTCTCCGTGGAAGAAGCGGACGGGATTGGTGTGGTATATACCAAGACCGGAGAATATTCCGCCGTGCTGAAACTGGAGAACCCGGTACAGAAGTATTGCGCCAATATCGACTCTTACTATGAGTTCACGCAACTTTTCACCGCCATTGCCCAGACTTTGGGAGAAGGCTATGCCATACACAAGCAAGATATTTTTATCCGGAAGAAATTCACGGAAGAGAGCGATGAGAACCGTGAATTTCTCTCCACATCCTATTTCCGTTACTTCAACGGAAGACCTTATACCGACAGCGAATGTTACCTGACTATCACTCAGGATGTCAAGAAAAGCCGTCTGTTTTCTTTTGACGGCAAGAAGTGGCGAGACTTCCTTGTAAAGATACGCAAGGTTCACGACCAGCTGCGTGATTCCGGCGTACAGGTGAGATTCCTGAACAGGCAGGAAGTCAATGAATATGTTGACCGCTATTTCGCCATGAACTTCCGTGACAAGGTGGTCTCCATGACAAACTTCAAGGTGGATGACGAATGTATCTCCATGGGAGACAAACGGTGCAAGGTGTATAGCCTTGTGGATGTGGATAACGTGAGCCTGCCGTCTGTCATCCGTCCCTATACCAACGTGGAGGTCAACAACAGCAGTATGCCGATGGATATGGTGTCGGTTGTGTCCGGCATTCCCAATACCGAAGCGGTGGTGTATAACCAGATGATATTCATTCCCAACCAAAAGAGGGAACTGGCCTTGCTTGACAAAAAGAAGAACCGCCATGCGAGTATGCCCAATCCCGGTAATCAGATGGCGGTAGAGGACATCAAGCGTGTGCAGGAGGTGGTGGCAAGGGAAAGCAAGCAACTGGTCTATACGCACTACAATCTTGTAGTAGCCATGTCCGCGGACACCGACCTCCACAAATGCACCAACCATCTGGAAAACCAGTTTTCAAGGATGGGCATCCATATTTCCAAAAGAGCCTACAACCAGTTGGAACTGTTCGTCAACTCCTTTCCGGGCAACTGTTACGGTATGAATCCCGACTATGACCGTTTCCTTACCTTGGGTGATGCGGCAGCCTGTCTGATGTACAAGGAACGCATCCTGCATAGCGAGAAAACTCCTTTGAAGATATATTACACGGACAGGCAAGGCGTGCCTGTGGCTATCGACATCACAGGAAAAGAGGGCGCGGAGAAATTGACCGACAACAGCAATTTTTTCTGTCTGGGTCCTTCCGGCAGCGGCAAGTCGTTCCACATGAACAGCGTTGTGCGCCAGCTTCACGAGCAAGGGACGGACGTGGTAATGGTAGATACCGGAAACTCATACGAGGGACTGTGCGAGTATTTGGGTGGAAAATATATCTCCTACACGGAGGAATGCCCGATTACGATGAACCCTTTCCGCATCAACAGGCAGGAATTGAACGTGGAAAAGACAGGTTTCCTGAAAAATCTCGTGCTGCTGATTTGGAAAGGCAGCCAAGGGACGGTCACCAAAACGGAAGACAGGCTGATCGAGCAGGTCATCACCGAATATTACGATACCTACTTCAACGGTTTCGATGGTTTCACTCCACCCCAACGGGAGGACTTGCGCAAAAGCCTTTTGATTGACGAGCGAAATAAAAGCGGCAACCGCGCTGAAAGTGAAACGGAACTGAACGCACGGATAGAAACTGTCATAGACGAGATAGAACGCAGGAGAAAGGAACTGAAAGTGGAATCACTGTCATTCAACACGTTCTATGAGTTCTCCGTACAGCGCATTCCCGACATCTGCAATGAAAACAGTATAACCGGGATAGACATTTCCACCTACCGGTATATGATGAAAGACTTCTATCGAGGTGGCAACCACGACAAGACGCTGAACGAGAACATGGACAGTTCGCTGTTTGATGAGACCTTCATTGTCTTTGAAATCGATTCCATAAAAGATGACCCGCTCCTGTTCCCCTTGGTGACACTCATCATCATGGACGTGTTCCTGCAAAAGATGCGTATCAAGAAGAACCGCAAAGTCCTGGTCATTGAGGAGGCATGGAAAGCCATAGCCAGCCCTCTTATGGCAGAATACATCAAATTCATGTATAAGACCGCCCGAAAGTTCTGGGCTTCAGTGGGCGTGGTCACACAGGAGATTCAGGACATCATCGGGTCTGAGATTGTAAAGGAGGCTATCATCAACAACTCCGATGTGGTAATGTTGCTTGACCAAAGCAAGTTCCGTGAACGCTTTGATACTATCAAGGCTATTCTCGGTCTGACAGACGTGGACTGCAAGAAAATCTTTACCATCAACCGACTAGAGAATAAAGAGGGGCGTTCGTTCTTTCGTGAGGTCTTTATCCGCCGTGGCACGACCAGCGGTGTGTATGGTGTGGAGGAACCGCATGAGTGTTACATGACCTATACCACGGAACGGGCCGAGAAAGAAGCCTTGAAGCTCTACAAGGCTGAACTGCAATGTAGCCACAAGGAAGCCATCGAGCGTTATTGCGCTGACTGGGATGCTTCCGGTATAAGCAAGTCCCTGCCGTTTGCCCAAAAAGTGAATGCTGCCGGGGAAGTATTGAATCTTCATCAACCAAAGACAAAACAACAATGAAACGATTCGCTCTCATAATAATGACAATAGCCACGATTTTCGCCCAACAAGTTCATGCCCAGTATTACAGCGTGAACTTCGATGCGAAAACCGTGGCCGCTATGGTTGCCGCCTACGGTACTGGAACCGTTGCAGAAGCGTATTATGACGAGCAGGTGCAGAATATACTGAAACACTACAAGGCTTCGGAAGTGGCCACTGCCGGAATATTTGCCAGCAAGTTCCTGGAGAGGAAGGCACTCACTGATTTGGGCATCTGGAGCAGTGCCACCGAAAATTACTACTACCGCAGGATTTATCACTTGGTGGCGCACAAGATTATCCCGAAGACATGGATTGTCGCCAAACTGATGCTCCGTTCTCCGCAGACCGCACTCCATTGGTGCAGTTATCTGATGAAAGTGTGCGATGACACCAAATCCCTCTGTATGCAGTTCGAGAGCGTTGTCACCAACAGCACACTGTCTTTCTCCGATATCGCCTTTCTGGAAATCAATGAGGAAATCGCCTCCATCTTAAAACTCTCCGAGATTGGCAACGTGGACTGGCAACGGCTCTTTGATGACATATCCAAAGTGCCGGGCAACTTCACCAAGGAAAACCTGAAAGCCGATTTGGACAAACTTTACCGGATGGGAGCCGGTCTTGCCACTTCGGGAATCACCAATATCGGGAACGCCTTGCTGCAACAGAACTCGTTTCACGAGCTGATGAACGGGAAGGTCAGCAAGGTCATTGACATCTACGAGCATTACAACGGACTTTTCGAGCAACTGGAGAACAATGCCGGACAGACCATACTGGGCATCGTGGGTGGTGAAGAAAATGTGGCAGGATTGTTCAAGTTCAGCGACTACAACCTCACTTCGTGGATTACCGATTATCTGGACGAAACAGCCGGGAATTACTACACCCAGCGATGGTACATCGCGAGGCGTGACCGTGGCAGTGTCTCCCTCTGCGACTATTATCCCCCGACAGATGACAAGAGCATCCTTGAAGGTGGTGAATGGACCCGCTTCAAGACAAGCGATCCGAACTTCTATCCCGACGCATCGCAAAAGGAGCAGGCCCTTTCCAATTCGGAACGCTACGCCGGATGGTCAAGGAACAGGGTGCAGCAGTTTAACAATGCCAATGACGGGTTCAGTTACACTATCAATTATTATCAGAACAGTTATATCATTAAAAAAGGAAAGAAGCAGACCAAGAAGGCATACGCCTACGAAATCCACGTCACGAAAGGCTGGAACAACGAGGAAATAGTCTATGAAGACGTGTTCGATTCCTATTCCATGGATTTGAACACATTCAAGGCTCAACTTAATGCGCGTCTGTCTGAGTTTAACGATAACGAAGACGACTATGTCTATTATATCGCTTCCGAAAGCCGGAACTATTACCAGGCAACCAATGAAGAGAAACTGAAAGGATGCGAGACGGTAACAATCAGTGTCACCTGTTCGGACGGTGCGACACTTGAGCAGGGAACAACCCAGTACAAGTGCCGGAAATGCGGAAGTACGCTCAACGCCCATTCCAAGGAGTGCGCGATGAAGACTACGGCCGAAAGCGAGGAACTGGATTTGTCTGAACTCGATGCCATGCAGCGGGAAGCGGACAACAAGGTTTACGCGCTCCAGTCACAAATATCCGCATTGGAAAAGGAAAACGAATCGCTTATCAAACAGATTGCCAATGCCAGTGTGGAGGAAGCCGTTTCTCTCCGTCAGAAATACAATGAGAACAAAGCGGAGATAGACAGGTTGAAACCTGAACTTGCCGCCTGGCAGCAGAAGCAAGAGGAAATCGCACAGGCAAAAGAAGAAGCCCGAAGCGACAACGATGTGCAGACCGATGACTATTACCGGATACCGGCTATCATGCAAGACTGCAAGACTGCTTACAATATCACTTGGCAGGACAATAGTTCCTGGAACGGCTACACCTATATCCGAAAAGGCACAATCCCGAATATCAACGGCATCATCACATTCAAGGCGACACTGAAAATCGCCCGAAAGCCCAAATACTTCCTTGGCATCAAGATACACAGGGCTATCCTGCAAATATCGTGGGACTTGACAACGGAGTATTCCGATACCCATGTGGTGGAAGTGATTACACTTGACCCCGATATGAGCGACAAGGAAAAGACGAAACTGGTCAATGACCGCATAGCGGAAATCGCGAAAGAATATCCGAAGTGCAAGATAACGACTGAATATGCCCGTACTGCACCGCAGGAGGACACGAAAACAAACGACATGTATCACCTGCTTTGGTCAAGCGACCGGCTGGAGATAGCCCGTGAAGTGGATTCCCGGCTCACGAAGATTTACGCCGACTTGGTATCATTGGAAAAGATGATGCACTACAGGCGCAGTATCATTGACGTGCTGAAAGATGTTCTGCCACCCGTTGACGATGATCAGGGGCGCAGACTTTCCCTTGTGGAGGAATGTCACGACCGTTGGATGGAAAACGCACGAAACAGAAAGACTAAGGAGGGCAAGCGATGAAAAGAGGCAGGACATATATACTCGGATTGTTGATAACGCTGCTGGCACCCCTGTCCGCAAATGCGCAATGGAGTTTTGATGTGGGGACGGTTGAAGCCTATATCAATGACCACAAGCAACAGCGAAGCCTCTTGCTGGCTCGCTCCACATTGGAACACAGCAACAAACTGTTGCATGAATACAGCCGCAAGGAAACAGTGGGTTATAAGGAGCTGAACGTGGATCTGGACAAGTACACCAGAGCTTTCGATGTAATTGACGTGATGTACCAGTCCCTGCGCACGGCATTGAATGTACATTCCACCTACAAAGGGGTCAGCGAAAGAATATCCGACTACAAGGCGATGCTTGAAGATTTCAATGAGAAGGTCATCAAGCGGAAACATATAGAGTTGGCGGACACGCTGATATTATCCATCAATGCCGGAGTCATACGGATGATAGCACAGGAAGGAGAATGCCTATATAAATCCGTGAGCGATTTGGTTCTGTACGCCACAGGTGCGGCGGCTTGTTCCACTTCGGACTTGCTGATGGTGCTGAACAGCATCAACTGTTCTCTTGACAATATCAAGAAGCATTTGAACCGTGCCTATTTCGAGACCTGGCGGTACATACAGGTTCGTATCGGCTACTGGAAAGAGAAAGTCTATCGTACCAAGACCAAACGGGAACTTATTGACGATGCTTTCGGACGGTGGAGACAATCAGGTAAACTGGATTATTGATAACTAAAAAAAGAGAAATTATGAAATGGATTTTTACAACGATGCTGTTAGTGGCAACCATTGCGGCAAACGCCCAATATGTTACCTACAACCACGATTCGCCCAAGATGAACCAAATCACGGTGGAGGAAACCGGAGCCGGTGCACTCAAACCGGAACCTTATTACACGTTGCTGCACAACAAGTACAAGAAAACGGCAGCGGTCAAGAACAAACTCACATTCCGAACGGCGGCAGGCGTGGCTTCCTATCAGCAGGTAGATGAAGCGGAAGCCATGGATTCCGCACTCACAAGCAGAGCCAAGATTGAAGCCTTGAATGTCGCGGACCGACAAGTGGATCTGGCCTGGCTTGCGGAAAAGGACAAGGTGGAATCCCAGATGCGGCAGTTTCAGAAGAACATTGACCGCATAACGATGACAGGCGGCTCACCAAAAGAAAAAGAACGGTGGAATGACTATTACCGTATCTATCAATGCGCAATCAAGGCAACAAGGGATGCCTATATGCCCAACGCGCAACGTAAGAAAGAGTATCTGCAAATCTATGCCGATGTCTCCCGGCAAAACGATGTACTGGTGAAATATCTCGTCCAGTTGAGCAACCGCAATGCCACGAAGAATCTCCTTTCGGCAACGGACAACCACTCGATAGACAAAAGAAGCATTATCAGCAATGCCATGAGCCGCTGGAATGAATCCCGGTCGGCAGTGCGAGGGTCGCAGAATGATGACGGAAACGAAGACGGAAATGAAAAAGAGAGTGTGAACAGATAAAATTTAATGGAAAAACAGATGGCAAGCGGAGATATACTTTCAGATTTCGGCATCAATCTGCTTGAAGAAGAGATTGATGATGTGATTTTTCAGACCAACGAGTTCCTGACGGATGCCACCTTCACAGGTTCACAAGGCCCGTTTTGGTGGATTCTCCAGATGTGTATGGCACTCGCGGCCTTGTTTGCAATCGTCATGGCAGCAGGTATGGCGTACAAGATGATGGTCAAGAACGAACCGCTGGATATCATGAAGTTGTTCAAGCCATTGGCGATTTCAATTATCCTATGCTGGTGGTATCCTCCGGCAGACACGGGTATGGTAAACAGCGGGAGCAACTGGTGCGTGTTGGATTTCCTATCCTATATCCCTAACTGTATCGGCTCTTACACTCATGACCTGTACCAGGCGGAAGCCACACAGATAGAGGATAAATTTCAGGAGGTGCAGCAACTCATCTATGCAAGAGATACGATGTACACCAGCCTGCAAGCACAGGCGGATGTGGCACACAGCGGAACTTCCGACCCCAATCTGATAGAAGCCACTATGGAACAGACCGGGGTGGACGAAGTGACCAATATGGAAAAGGATGCAGCCAAACTTTGGTTCACATCACTTACTTCCGGGATTGTTGTAGGAATAGATAAAATCGTGATGCTCATAGCCTTAATTGTGTTTCGCATAGGCTGGTGGGCTACTATTTACTGCCAGCAAATCCTGCTCGGAATGCTCACGATATTCGGTCCGATACAGTGGGCGTTCTCGCTATTGCCCAAGTGGGAAGGAGCCTGGGCAAAATGGCTGACAAGGTATCTGACGGTGCATTTTTATGGTGCGATGCTATACTTCGTAGGATTTTATGTCCTGCTCCTGTTCGACATCGTGCTGTGCATACAGGTCGAGAACCTGACAGCCATCACACAGAGCGAGGCGACGATGGCGGCCTACCTGCAAAACTCTTTCTTCTCGGCAGGCTACCTTATGGCGGCAAGTATCGTGGCATTGAAATGCCTGAACCTTGTTCCGGACTTGGCCGCCTGGATGATACCTGAGGGCGATACCGCATTCTCAACCCGAAACTTCGGTGAAGGTGTGGCTCAACAGGCGAAGATGACAGCGACCGGTGCAATCGGCACCATGATGCGATAACCGTAAACTCATAATCAAGAATATACAATGGTAATCAGAAATTTAGAAAACAAAATCAAGTTAGTGGGAATCATCTGCTCGTTCTTCCTTGCCGGTTGTATCATCATCAGCGTGAGCAGCATTTGGACGGCACGGACAATGGTGACAGATGCGCAGAAGAAAGTCTATGTGCTGGACGGCAACGTGCCGATATTGGTCAACCGTACGACGATGGACGAAACCCTCGATGTGGAAGCCAAGAGCCATGTGGAAATGTTCCACCACTTCTTTTTTACGCTTCCTCCCGATGACAAGTACATCAAATACACGATGGAAAAGGCGATGTACCTGGTGGACGAGACCGGACTTGCACAGTACAACACGCTCAAAGAGAAAGGCTTTTACTCCAACATCTTGGGAACGAGTGCCGTATTCTCCATTTACTGCGACAGTGTACGGTTTGACAAAAGCAATATGGAGTTCACTTATTACGGACGGCAGCGTATCGAGCGCAGAAGCAACATCCTGATGCGAGAACTGGTGACGGCAGGGCAACTCAAACGAGTGCCGAGAACCGAGAACAATCCGCACGGACTGCTTATCGTAAATTGGCGTACCCTTCTCAATAAAGACATCGAACAGAAAACAAAAGCAACCTATTAAAATTTACAGATATGAACACCAAAGGATTCCGCAGGATGCTGTTCGGCGAAAAGATGCCGGACAAGAACGATCCACAATACAAAGAGAGATACGAGCGTGATGTGAATGCCGGTCGCAAATTCGCCCAGGCGACACGTCTTGACAAACTGGCCGCCAAGATACAGGGCTTTGCCAATAGGAACAAGATACTGTTCCTTGTCATGGTATTCGGTTTCGTAATCGGCACATTCACCTTCAACATTTATCGGCTGACCAAGGCTTATCGGCATGGTCAGGAGACAAGAAGTGCTACAGAAATGCAGGACAGCCTGCTCAGAGAACGCCACAAGGAGCCGGTTGCTCCCATTGTTGAACCCACTCAAACCAGACAACGATGAAAAGGATATTCGAGAAAATCAATTTCAGGCAACCCAAATATATGCTTCCTGCCATATTGTATCTTCCGCTGTTGGGCGCATCCTATTTCATCTTTGACCTCTTCAATGCAGAAAAAGCGGAGATAGCCGACAAGACACTCCAGACCACGGAGTTCCTGAATCCCGACCTGCCCGATGCCACCATCAAGGGCGGCGACGGCATAGGAAGCAAATATGAGAACATGGCAAAGTCGTGGGGCAAGATTGCCGACTACACGGCTGTGGATAACATAGAACGAGACGAACCCAATGATGACAAGGAAAAATACGAATCGCAGTACAGCCAGGACGAAGTTGCCTTCTTGGGTGAACTGGAACAGCAGAATTTACAGGCAGAGGAAGCTGCCGATGCCAAAGCGAGAGAGCAGGAGGCCCTCAAAGAACTGGAGCGTGCCCTCGCCGAAGCACGACTAAAGGCGCAGGCACGGGTGGCACCTGTTGAACCGCTTGCAGAAGACTGCCTTGAACAACATACGGAAACCGGAGTGTCCGCAAGCGGAACAATCAATGAAGACAGCCGGGCGGTAAACGCTCCTTCCGAAAACGAAGAACCGGGTGAAATGGTCAAGAAAGTAAAAGTGACCTCCGACTATTTCAACACCATTGCCCAAAACGAGCATGAGCCTAATCTGATCAAGGCGATTATAGACGAGGATGTCAAGGCCGTGGACGGAAGCCGTGTCAGGCTTCGGCTTTTGGATGATGTGGAAATCAATGAGACGGTGGTCAAAAGCGGTTCTTATCTCTATGCCATCATGAGCGGTTTTTCATCGCAGAGGGTCAAGGGAACCATTAACAGCGTACTGGTGGATGATGAAATCATCAAGGTCAGCCTTTCGCTCTATGATACCGACGGACTGGAGGGGCTGTATGTGCCGTCAAGTTCATTCAGGGAAACCGCCAAAGATGTGGCAAGCGGAGCGTTCAACAGCAACATGAACATGAATACCGGCGGTAATGGCAACAGCCTTACCCAATGGGGAATGCAGGCTATTCAGGATGCCTATCAGAAGACGAGCAACGCCATCAGCAAGAACATCAAGAAGAACAAGGTCAACCTGAAATACGGTACGTTTGTCTATATCATCAACAGCAAGGAAAAAAGAAACGCAAAGTAAATAACCATTCAAAGAATCATAGATATGAAGATTATCAAGACTATCTGTATCGGAGTAACGGCGGCATTGTCGAGCCTGCCTGCATTCGCCCAGCAGACTTACGAGGAACTGGAGCAACTGACCGTCAACGAGCAAGTGACCACGGTCATTACCGCTTCAGAACCTATACGCTTCGTGGATATTTCCACGGACAAAGTGGTCGGTGACCAACCGATAAACAACACGATCCGTCTGAAGCCAAAGGAGACGGGACATGAGGACGGTGAGGTACTGGCCGTCGTCACCATTGTCACGGAACGCTACCGTACCCAGTATGCGCTGCTCTATACCACAAGGATGCAGGAAGCCGTGACGGACAAGGAAATCGAGTTCCGGGAACGTAACGCCTATAACAATCCGGCCGTGAGTATGTCACAGGCGGATATGACGCAGTTTGCGAGGCGTATATGGAACTCTCCTGCCAAATACCGCAACGTGAGAAGCCGGGAACACCGCATGACGATGAGATTGAACAACATCTATGCGGTCAGTGATTATTTTTTCATTGACTTCTCCATCGAGAACAAGACCAATATCCGTTTCGACATCGATCAGATACGGGTAAAACTCGCTGACAAGAAGTTGTCCAAGGCAACCAACGCCCAAATCATAGAGCTGATCCCCGCATTGGTACTTGAACAGGCAAAGTCATTCCGTCATGGCTACCGTAACGTCGTCGTGTTGAAGAAGATGACCTTCCCCAACGACAAGGTACTGACCATTGAAATGACCGAGAAACAGATAAGCGGCAGGAACATACATCTGAATATAGACTACGAGGATGTGCTTTCAGCCGATTCGTTTAACCGTGTATTATTGGAGGAGGAATGATGAAAAAGATATTATTGGTATTGGTTGCGGTCATAACATTTGCCATGAACGGCAAAGCGCAAAGCAACATCGACCGTCTTTCATTGGGTTTTGGTTGCCTGTATCAAAACGGGTTGGATCTCACCCTCTCATACGAACATGAGGGCAAATACCACCACATGTGGGAGTTTTTTGCCAACGGTTATCTCAAATGGGATGAATGCGCATCCTGCGGTCATATCTGTCCGGAATCATTCTGGAGGAATTTCAGGAGTTACGGATTCGGAGTAGCCTACAAGCCTTGTGTGGCGCGTGGTCGCAACCATTACGGCAATGTCCGTATCGGGGCATCGGCCGGGAGTGACACAAAACGGTTCTTGGGCGGCATCCACCTCGGCTATGAACACAATTATGTGCTTCGAGGTGGCTGGAGGCTGTTCTGCCAGGTGAAAACCGATTTGATGATAAAAGGAGAAGACCTGTTCCGCACGGGCATTGTCTTAGGTGTAAAATTACCTCTAAACTAAGGGAAAATGAAAAAGAAATTATACATAAACGCTTGCAGGCTATTCAGCCTGTTGGCCATCGTCACGTTATTCGTGGCCTGTGACGCACACCGGGATTTCCCGGACACGGCAATGAAACCCTGCCATATCCTGTGTACGGACGGCAAAGTATTGTCGGTATCAGACTTCAAGCAATCCGAAAAGCAGCCTATTGCCGTGGTGTTCCATGTCAATCACGACGAAGCCATTGAAGGCAACGGCTATGCGGTTTACCTGTGGGACTTGGCACCGGAGGCTTTTGCAGATAGCGTAGGTGTAAACCAACGCACATCTGCTGACATCACGGCACTGGACGGCAACGAGAACACCTTTGCAATCTACGACACCAGAGAAACCACCTCGCCTATGGCAGAAGCGGTCTTCGCCCTGTGGCGGTACGGACAGTCGTCCTATATCCCATCCGTGGCACAGATGCGGATGCTTTATAATGCCAAGAGCCAGATAAACCCCATCATCAGGATGTGCGGTGGCGACGAACTGCCCGATGCAGCCGATGACTGCTGGTACTGGACAAGTACTGAAGTGGCCGGGCAGGAAAAGGCGAAAGCGTGGCTCTATTCCATGGGAAGTGGCTCGATGCAGGAAACACCCAAGACACAGGCGCACAAGGTACGTGCAATCATTACTTTGAGAGATTAAGAATCAGAACACACAAGAATTAGCGAATAACGGGAAACGAAATGGAAGAAAGCAAAGAGTTACAAGGATTTTACAAGATATTCCGTTCGGTCATCTATGTCTCCATTCTGCTGGAGTTCTTCGAGTATGCCATTGACCCGGCCATGCTTGACCATTGGGGCGGCATACTCTGCGACATACACGGGCGTATCAAGCGGTGGGTAATCTACAATGACGGGAATCTCGCATATAGCAAGTTAGCCACGTTCCTGCTTATATGCATCACCTGCATAGGGACAAGGAACAAGAAGAAACTGGAGTTCAATGCACGGAAGCAAGTTCTTTATCCTATTATAATAGGTATGGGGCTGGTTGTATTGTCTGTTTGGCTGTTCGGATATCCGATGGAAACAAGGCTTTACACTTTACGGTTGAACATCTGGCTTTATATGCTTGCTTCTGTAATCGGTGTAGTACTGGTTCACATCGCCCTTGACAATATCTCCAAATTCCTCAAAGAGGGATTGCTGAAAGACCGTTTCAATTTTGAGAACGAGAGTTTTGAGCAGTGCCGGGAGTTGCAGGAGAACAAGTATTCGGTCAATATCCCCATGCGCTACTATTACAAGGGGAAGTTCCGCAAAGGTTGGGTGAACATCAGCAATCCTTTCCGAGGCACATGGGTGGTCGGTACACCGGGTTCCGGCAAGACTTTCTCCATTATCGAACCATTTATCCGGCAACACTCTGCAAAAGGCTTTGCTTTAGTAGTCTACGATTACAAATTTCCGACTTTGGCGACCAAATTATACTATCATTATAAGAAAAACCAGAAGCTCGGGAAACTGCCCAAGGGGTGCAAGTTCAACATCATCAATTTCGTGGATGTGGAATACAGCCGCAGGGTGAACCCTATCCAGCCGAAGTACATCAATAACCTGGCTGCCGCATCTGAAACCGCTGAAACTTTGCTTGAATCCCTGCAAAAAGGCAAGAAAGAAGGAGGCGGTGGAAGTGACCAGTTCTTTCAGACATCCGCTGTCAACTTCCTGGCAGCCTGCATCTATTTCTTCTGCAACTGGGGCAAAGAGCCATACGACAAAGACGGCAATATGCTCACGGCAGAGAAGGTACAGGACAAACAGACCAAGCGGATGATACCCACCGGACGTGTGTTCAATTCCGCAGGTGAGGAAGTGGATCCGGCTTATTGGCTCGGAAAGTATTCCGATATGCCACATATCCTGTCATTCCTCAATGAGAGTTACCAGACTATTTTCGAGGTGTTGGAGACAGACAACGAGGTCGCTCCCCTGCTCGGCCCGTTTCAAACCGCTCTGAAGAACAAGGCGATGGAGCAGTTGGAAGGTATGATCGGTACGCTGCGTGTCTATACCTCTCGCCTTGCCACCAAAGAAAGTTACTGGATATTCCACAAGGACGGTGACGACTTCGACTTGAAAGTATCTGACCCCAAAAGCCCTTCTTATCTCTTGATAGCCAATGACCCGGAAATGGAAAGCATTATCGGGGCACTCAACGCCCTTATCCTCAATCGTCTGGTTACACGAGTGAACACGGGACAAGGCAAGAATATCCCGGTAAGCATCATCGTGGATGAGCTGCCTACCCTGTATTTCCACAAGATAGACCGCCTTATCGGTACGGCACGAAGTAACAAGGTGTCGGTAGCGTTGGGATTTCAGGAACTTCCGCAGCTCGAAGCGGATTATGGCAAGGTAGGTATGCAGAAGATTATCACTACAGTCGGTAATGTGATCAGCGGCTCAGCCCGTTCCAAAGAGACTTTGGAATGGCTGTCTTCCGACATTTTCGGAAAGGTAGTGCAACTCAAAAAGGGTGTGACTATTGACCGGGATAAAACTTCCATCAACCTGAATGAGAACATGGATAGCCTTGTTCCTGCATCCAAAATCTCCGATATGCCGACCGGTTGGATATGCGGTCAGACAGCTCGTGACTTTGTGCAGACAAAAACAGGAAGCGATGGAAGCATGAACATTCAGGAAAGCGAGGAGTTCAAGACCTCCAAGTTCTACTGCAAGACAGACTTCGACATGAAGGAGATAAAAAAGGAGGAAGCCGGCTATATACCGCTTCCCAAGTTCTACACCTTCAAATCAAGGGATGAACGGGAACGTATCCTTTACAAGAACTTCGTACAGGTCGGAGAAGATGTTAAGGAAATGATTCAAGAGATTCAGAAGTATAAAGTCAAATAGATAAAATATAGCGACATGTAACATAAACCTGAAAATTCATGAAAAACAAATAAATATTATTTGTTTTTCTGAAAATAATATCATATTCACTGCGAAAATTTGGATAGTAAATGCTAGAAACGCAACATAATAATCAAAAAATAGTTCTTAAAAAGGTACTATGGTGCTTTGATGTTCAAATTAAAGGCCTTTAAATATTGCGGCAATACCATTTGCTGCATAGTCTTTTGGGGGAGATAGTAGCAATTTTAGTTTCTATCAGATAGTTCTTATACCCGCCCCCACAAAAAAACAAAATCAATTTTCGGATTAACGAATTGTTTTGGCAATTATTATATTCAGTAACAATACAACCATTTAAATTAAATATTATTACTTCTATTAAGGATAAGAGGCATCTGTCTTATACGATCAATTTCCTAGTAGTGTCAACGAAACCATTCTTTGGAACAAGTCTTACATATAATAAAAATTTTGCTTTTTTTTATTGACGAAAAAGACATTAACCCAATAATAATCCAATATAAATATTCGCATCCCCAAAAAAAAGAATATTTCAAATGGCATTGATATGTAAATTCAATATATAAAACATACAATAGAGATGTTACAAGTAGAATAAAAGTAGCTTTTTTTGTTTCATCTATTGCTAATAAAGCATATTGATAATTACTCGATATTGCAGCAACAAGGCAACTACAAAGAACCAGAAAACCAGTATAAACTGATGAGTACTCAAAACTCTGAATACCAAATAATGTCATAATATCCTGCCAAAGTAATATGATGATTATCGAAATAAAACAACAAGAATATAAAGTCCATTTAATGCCTTCATTGATGATTTTTGACAATGAAATCTCTGATTTTCCGGTAGATTCTGCCACAAGGGTATTTGTACAATATGAAAATGTGTTTATTGGAATGAACATGATAACCATAATTACTCTCATAACGTTTGCTACTGCAAGACCTTCTATTCCAAAAGCTCCGATACGGAAAAAAAAGAAAAGCCAAGTTATTATACTGAGAAAATTTTGTGAGGCAATTAAAATGGAGTTTTTTGCGCTACGCATTGAGGCTTTTTTTATTATTCTAAGCGAAATCTCTTTTTTCTTTATTTTATTTAGGCAAAATAATATTGGAATCAATCCGATAAATTCAGATAAACAAGATGATAATGCTAAGAATGAAATTTTATCGAAAAAAGATATATCTGAATATACTACAATTGCATTTAAACCACAATTGCAAAAAACAGAAATCCCTCCGGAAATAAAAATGAATATCGTTTTTTTGTACGAAATTAAAAAAGCTTTCACAACAGCAAATGTGAATAATGGGAAGATTCCATAAATCCGAGAATCCAAATAGTTGTAAATTATCTTTTGTATTTCTTGATCGGATGATAAAATAGAAGAAATATCAAATAGTAGTGTCTTTACAAGAAAAAATAAAGGTATAGCGAAAGAGAATGTTACAATAAAAGAACTGATAGTATATGAAGATACGTGCGGAGAAGTTCTTCCTATTCTTGAAGAAATCAATGTTTGTGATGCAATACTAATACCATTAGCTATGGCTGTAATGCATAAATAAACAAGAGAAAATAATGAAGATGCTGCTAAAACAGTAGAACTAATTCGTGCAGAGAAAAAATTGTCTGAAAATATCAATAGACATTGCAGAGTATTGAATAATAAAAGAGGAAAAGCAAGTCTTAACATACTTTTCCTCTTAATTTTTGTCACCTTATCTTTTAACATAAGTTATCACTATAAGCCTCGAGCCCTAATTTGATAATCTCATTAATTAAATTTGATTGAGATATTCCTTCATATTGCCATAAAAGTGGAAACATACTCCTATCAGTAAATCCCGGAATAGAATTCAATTCATTGAAAACAACCTCTCCGTTTTGTGTTAGGAAAAAATCTACCCGTGCGAATCCAAGGCAATTCAAAGACTTGTAAATCTTTTTAGAATAATCCTGGATTGTTTTGATTACATTTTCTGAAACAAGAGCTGGTATGTGAATTTGAGATTGTGTATTTTTGTACTTTGCTTCATAGGAATAAAAATTAGTCGGATATGAAATTTCCCCAACTGTAGATGCTTTTGGGGAATAATTACCTAAAACACCACATTCTATTTCTCTTCCTTGGATAAATTCTTCAAATAAAATCTTGGAATCACATAAAAAGGCAGATTCGATTGCTTTAAGATAATCTTCTTCTTTCTGTACTATACTAACACCAAACGAAGATCCAGCCCTTGACGGTTTTACGATAAACGGAAGTCTTAATACTTTGATTACTTCTGAAAATATTGGAACTTGTTCTCCTTTTCTTATCACGATGTCTTTTGAAACTTTTACTCCTAATCCTCTTACTATGTCTTTTGTTGTTGCTTTATCCATAGAAATTGCCGCAGCAATTAAACTAGGACCAGCATAAGGTATCTGTAGAGACTGAAGTAAGCCTTGGATAACTCCATCTTCTCCATTTTTTCCGTGTAAAACAGGAAAAACAATATTTGGATTACAAAGTTCCTTTCCATTCTCTACAAACTGTAGACTCGTTTTTTCTCTTGTTCTTAGTAAAGATACTTCACTAAAGGCTTGTTCTTGATTAACTAAATCAAGGGAAATATCGTCTTTTTGTGGTATATATTTCCATAAGCCATCTTTTGTAATGTATACAATGAATAATTGATACAATTCTGCATCAATAAATGAAACTACATTCTTTGCTGAAAGAATTGATATGTCGTGCTCGCTTGAAGCACCACCAAACAAAACTATGAGATTTAACATTTTGGTTTTCTATATTTAAAACATGCGATATTATAAAATTCTCCTGATCTCCGTGAATCCATAACTTCAAAATATGGAAGATTATCAAAAAATACTTCTTCAATAAACCCCACATCAAGAAAGATTCGTCTCAATTCATTAGCTGTGTATGCTGTACGACCTCTGAAATTGAGAGGAGTTGCGCCTACAACTATTCCTCTTTTTTTGAGATTCAAGTAGAAGTTTCTAACACTTTGAATGATGTTATTACATCGATCCAAATAGTTGACGTTTGTTATTATATCATATTGCTCTGTGTTTGATTGAGAGGTATCGTATGATAATTTTTCAAATACAATATTTTTTCTCTTGAATAAAGGAATCTTGAATTTGATGTTTTCAAAATCTGCAAACTCTATATTGTCACATTCTTTTTCCTCCCTTGAATTAAGCATATTCGCATAGTAAATCATTTTCTCTGACGCATCAATTCCCTTTATCATAGCGTTTGGATAGAGCTTTGAAAGATCAAAAGCCGTCCTTCCAACTCCACAACCAACATCTAATATTTTTGATACATCAGGTTCTCCGATACTCAAATTGGTTATAGAACTATAAACCCCTTCAGAATAACCAAATCCATTTATGTATCCATATGCCCATAAGCATATATACTTAAGGACAAAATCATCTTGAGAATATCTTCCGTCAAAACTCATAAGAATAGTGAATTGTTTGAAATTTAGATCTAAAATCAATTACATCCTTCTTTACTGATTCTGTTCTGTCTCCATATAATAATACTCTCTGTATGAAAGTCGCAATTTCTTTCATTTCTGGTTCTTTCATCCCAAGCCTTGTTACTTCAGGAGTGCCTAATCTAAGACCAGAACAATCTTTGTAAGAGGTATTACATGGAAGCATATTTTTATTAACCATAATATTTGCTTGCTCTAATTTCTTAACAACATCGTCAATAGGCATATTTAAATGGTTTTTTATCAAAAGCATGTGAGTGCTAGTCAGTTCCTTCCCAATACAATATGGTTCAAAACCTGCAAGAATTAGTTGTTTGCCCAATTCCCTTGCATTGCTTACAATCTGTTTGGAATATTCTTTTCCAAATTGCATCATTTCGTCAAAAGCAATAATTGCAGCTACTGTTTCATGAAGGTGATGCCCTGATACAGTAGCAGGAAACGTTGTTTTTTAATAATTTCACCTAAATCATCTCTTCGCGTTACAATCATTGCATGCTGGGGACCGGGTATTGTTTTGCACGTTGAAAATGTCATTAAATCAACACCTTTGTCTAAAGGATTGTAATAGCAATCTCCAAGAATTAAACCAATAACATGAGAGGCATCATACACTGTTATAATGGAATTTTGTTGACAGAAATAAATTATTTCATCAATATTCTGAGGTTGCAAAATAACAGAACCTCCAAATATAACAAGTTTCGGATGAGACTTTTTAATTTTGTCAATTGATTTTTCTACATCTATTGTGAACCCATCTTCCTTTATAGAAAATTCTTCAACATTCAGTGAAAACATTTTTCTTGGTGTAGCCCCAGACATACTTATGTGAGCCCCATTCTTAATTGGATAACTGATAATTATATCTTTAGGCTGGGTAAAAGCAGTATACAATACCATATTGGCATGAGTACCTGATATTGGTCTCAGATCCACAAAAGAAGCATTTAATGCCTCTTTTATTAGTCGCATTCCTAATTCTTCAATGTAATCGTAATATGTCAATCCTGGGAAGATTCGTTCTCCTAGCCAACCTTCAGCAACACGATTTCCTAAATCAGATATTAGTGCTTCTTTTACATGGCTACTCATTACATTTTCACTTGCAATAAGGCTAATCGAATTATCCATCAAGTGATTATGATTACGCATTGCCGTAACAAAATCTCGAATATATCCATTCATATTTTTCTATATTTTAGAGATTTCCATTCTTTTATCATTAAAGGCATTTAAAATAATCTTTCTCACCATTTCTGCATATTCAAATCCTTGAAATTTGCAGATTTGTGGAAATATTGAAATTGGTAATAAGCCTGGAATGGTATTAAATTCAAAAGTGTATATATCTCCTTTTTTGTCCAAAATCATATCTGTTCTGGAAAGCCCAGAACATCCTATTTCCAAGTGAACACGTTTAGCTATACTTACCATTTCTCGTTTTAATTCTTCTGGAATACATGGATCGATGATTTTTTTATTTCTAGAAGGAGTAAATTTGCATTCGTATGAATACAATTTGTCATTAAGTAGTATAGATTGACAAACAGGAAGTTCGTAAATATCTTTATCATCTTCTAATATTCCCGTTGAATATTCAATTTGGTTTCCATCTATAAATTCTTCAATAAGACACTCTCCATATTTATTTAAATTATCACTTCCTAATCTAACAAAATCCTCTTGTGTAGATATTAAGTGAACTCCAAAAGAAGAACCCGTCATTATAGGCTTAATAATAAAAGGAGAATTGAATTCATCTACTATCCTCTCATAATGAAAGAAATCCGATTGAGTTAGCAAACGACCTTTAGGTGTCTTTATTCCCAAACTTTTAAAAACTTGCTTACATATAAACTTATTCATTCCAACAGCACTTGCACATACACCCGATCCTGTGTATCTTATACCAAGCACTTCCATTAGGCCCTGTATTTTTCCATCCTCTCCATAAGCGCCTTGATTAGTAATGAAAGCAACATCTGGCTTTGCTTTTAAAAGAATTTTTACAAAATTCTCATTCGTAACATCATGAATAGATACATTCCATCCATTTTCCTTAACAGCCTGAGCTATCTCTTTATATGTTACAATCTCATTGGTTTCATGAGACCATCCTCCTTTTATAACTGCAACATTCAAATCTTTCATGGCAAATCATCATTATCGGCAGGTATACAATAGTTCGTTAATTTTTCCAGTGCCTAAGCGGCCCTGGCAGTAAATAAAACCA
>OCLD01000047.1_pt1 | contig 29927 bp, 18 predicted proteins | sample 1495911 | NCBI WGS metagenome assembly OCLD01 (sample SAMN03418271, study PRJEB22391) | human gut metagenome | biome: human-gut; feature: organic feature; material: feces | host: Homo sapiens | place: Tanzania | collected 2013-01
ATGTCGGGATGGCCGAAGAGGCGCTCCTGTTCCTCGCGAAGACCGGAATCCTGAACCTGGAAGGCGGCTTTATGGTCTTGTACAACAAATTGCAGATTGAACGGCTCAAAGACAGCAAGTGCCGCTACAAAAAGGACGACTACCACAATCTGGACGACTTCTACAAGCAGCGGATCCAGCAGATCCACATCATCGGAAAGTATGCGAATATGATGGTGTCCGACAAAAAACGGGCGATGGAATATGTCCACGACTATTTTGTGCTGGATTTCAAGGCTTTCATAAAGAAATATTTCGATTCGAAGGAGGCGAAAAGAATCGACAGGAACATCAGCGAGAAAAAGTACGAAGAGCTGTTCGGAAGTCTGACCGGGACACAGTCAGACATAATCAATGACAGCGAATCAAGGTTCATCGTGGTTCCGGCCGGACCTGGAAGCGGCAAGACCTATGTCCTCGTGCGCAAGCTGGCCTCTTTGATCCTTCTGGAGGATGTCAAGTCCGAGCAGCTTCTGATGCTGACATTCTCAAGGGCCGCGGCTACGGAGTTCAAGAAGCGGCTCAAGGCTCTGATCGGCAACGCCGCCGAATATGTCGAGATCAAGACTTTCCATTCATATTCATTTGATATTCTTGGAAGGAAAGGTTCGGTAGAGAGGTCTGAACATATTGTCGCCGACGCTGTCGCGGAGATTCGTTCAGGCAGGGTGGAAAGAAGCCGGATAACCAAATCTATCCTTGTCATTGACGAGGCACAAGATCTTGGTGAACAGGAATTTGCATTGGTCAAAGAACTTATCCGGTGCAATGAGGATATGAGGGTCATGGCGGTCGGTGACGATGACCAGAACATCTACGAATTCCGTGGCTCTGACTCCGGGAATATGAAATCCCTGATCACAGAATATGGAGCGTCTGTCTATAATATGCTGGAGAATTTCAGAAGCTCCCAGACGGTCATCTCTCTGGCGAACTCCTACGTTAAAGGAATATCCGGACGTTTGAAGTCCGATCCGATCGTAGGTAAGAGAATTGATCCAGGGAATATCCGTTTGGTCCGTCATTCCACTCCCGACTATGAACAGGCCATTGTTAATGAGATTGTTTCGGACGGAAGCCCTGGCAACGTCTGCGTTCTTACCGCCACGAATGACGATGCCCTGGTGATCTCGGCTTTGCTTAACAAGTCCGGACGGAAAGCCAGGCTGATTCAATCCCGAGAAGGATTCCAATTGTCCGACCTTGCCGAGTTCAGAAGTTTTATTGACACCGTCCTGGAATATAACTGCGCCTGCCTTGATGACGTGATGTGGGCTGAGGCTGCGGATGCTGTGCGGCGCCGTTTCAGTGACAGCGGATGCCTTGATTTGCTTGAGAACTGCCTTGCCGCTTTTAATGAGGAATATCCAACACGTAAGTACTTCACTGATTTTGAGAACTTTCTGCTGGAGTCTCAGATAGAGGATTTCACGAGGTCGAAGGACTCGGAGATAGTGGTCTCAACCATACACAAAGCCAAAGGTTGTGAATATGACAACGTGTATATCTCGCTGAAGGGACTACATAATGTGACCGACCAGGAGCGCCGGATGGTCTATGTTGGAATGACCAGGGCTAAGAACAACCTATCGGTGCATTTTGACAACGCGGACATATTCACAGATGAAGTGTCCCGTGCCGTGATGGTTGGAGATGATTCTGTCTATGGCGCTCCGGAGGAGGTTCTGATGCAGCTTTCGCATCGGGATGTCGTGCTGAATATGTTCAAAGGCAACCAAAATCTGTTGCAGAGTCTGCATTCCGGAACCAGACTTGAGCTTGATGGTGACTACCTGTCCGCAGAGATCGACGGTTGCCGCAGGACGGTTTTGAAATTCTCGGCCTCGTTCCGTGAAAAACTTGCCAAAATGGCTTACAAAGGATATTCACCGGTCGAGGCCTGCGTCAGATTCCAAGTGTTCTGGCGTTATGATGATCCGGTAGATGGCCGTGCTGATCCTGTCCGCCGTGAGATAATGATAATTCTTCCTGACTTGACTTTTCATAAATCGTGACCGTGGAGGATAAATACTTCACTATGAGTGATATAACAGAGCGTCCTCCAATGGGTGGAAGGACGCTCTGGGATCTCGATGATTTCCAATCGATTAGGCTCCACGGTATGTGGCGTTGTTTGTTGCCGCTCGGCTGCCTTACCGCTCAATGAAGAGCGGCTCGGCGCGGAGGTAGTTGCCGGTCGGGGTGAAAGAGGCATCCTTTATCCTGATTTTCCTCGCAAGAACCGGTGTCTCGGCGTTTTTGGCCGCGATGAAGGAATATGTTCCTTTCTCGGTAGCCCAGCCGGAGCGCTGCTCGTCATAGGAGGCGAGGAGGGGCTTCGGGATCCTTATCTCAACTGTCTGCGACTGCCCTGGGGCAATGGTTCCGGTCTTTGTGAAGCCTTTCAGCTCGCGGGTAGGTTTGTCCATGTCCTTGCCGGGGGCTTTGACGTAGATCTGGACGACCTCCTTTCCTGAATATTTGCCGGAGTTCTCCACGGTCAGGTTGACGACATATTCATCACCGGCGTCCTCCACGGTCATTCCGCTGTACCTGAAGTCCGTGTAACTCAGGCCGAAGCCGAACGGATAGGCGGTGCGTACCTTGTTGGTGGTGTAGTACCTATAGCCGCAGTAGATGCCTTCACGGTAGTTGACGTAGTCGATGTTCTCGATGTCGTACCGTTTCGTGACTCCGGCTGGAGCCGGACGGTGGAACGAGTAGTTTACCGGTTTGTCGGTGAGGAGCTGAGGCATGGTCTCGGATGTCGGATCATCGTAATAGCTTACAGGAATGCTCATCGGAAGCCTTCCGCTCGGAGTTTCCTTACCGGAAAGCACTGAGGCTATGGCATGTCCGGCCTCGCATCCCGGAAGCCAGCTCATGACGATTGCGTCGGCCATGTCCTGCCATGCGGTCATGTCCACGATTCCGCCGACATCCAGCACGACAATCAGCTTTTTGCCCTCTTTGTGGAACGCTGTCGAGACTCCCTTGATAAGCCGCATCTCGGCGTCGGACAGCAGATAACTGAATTGGTAGAGTCTGTCCTTGCCTTCACCGAATATGCGGCCGATGGTTATGACGGCCTTGTCGGCTTCCTTTGCGGCCTGCTCCAGCACGGCTTTGGACGGCATGGCCTCGGCCGGACGTTCGGCATCCACGAACCATTTGTCGAACTTGCTGTTGATCCTGCGGGTATTGAACCTTTCGTATTTAAGGCAGTCTTTGTAGAAGTCGTCTGTCGTTTTGTCCAGTCCGAATCCCGCGTCGGAAAGCCCCTTCTTGAGGTCTATCACGTATGAGCCGTTGACGTTTCCGGCTCCTGTGCCTCCGGTGATGAACTCGTAGGAAGTCACTCCGAACAGCGCGATCTTCGACTCGGGCGCCAAAGGCAGGGAAGCCGCATCGTTCTTCAGCAGCACGATTCCTTCCTCGGCGGCTTTCCGGGCCACAGACGCATTGTGCCGGAGGTTCGGTTTATTGGAATATTCATACCCTTTGAACCGAGGGCATTTGACGATGAGCCTCAGGAGTCTCGCCACAGCCGTGTCAACCACCGGCATAGGCAATGAGCCGTCGGTCATGGAGTTGACGAGACGATTGTAGTGCTCGTCGCTGCCCGGCTGGATCATGTCGTTGCCGCTTGCGACCATCTTGTCTGAATATAATCCCGCGGCCCAGTCTGTCATGACCACACCTTTGTAGCCCCAGTCATCACGAAGAACTCCTGTCGCCAGGTCGTGGTTCTCTGCGGCCAATGTCCCGTTGACATAGTTGTACGATGTCATGACAGTCCACGGATCGCTCTCCTTGATGGCGATCTCGAAGTTCCTCAGGTAGATTTCGCGCAGTGCCCGGACGGGAACCCTTGCGTCAAGGTAGAGCCTGTTGAGTTCCTGATTGTTAGCGGCGAAATGCTTGATGGATGTTCCGACTCCTTGGCTCTGGATTCCGCGGATGTAGCCAGCCGCGATCCTGCCGGCCAGAAGAGGATCTTCGGAGTAATATTCAAAGTTTCTGCCGCACAGAGGATTGCGTTGGATGTTGATGCCAGGGGCGAGCAGGACATCGACTCCATATTCGAGAACCTCATTGCCTATGGCTCCGCCGACCTCCTCGACAAGCGATGGATTCCAGGTGGAGGCGAGGGATGTTCCGATCGGGAACTTGGTGCATGGGCGGTCGTCGATCCTGACTCCCGCAGGGCCGTCCGCCAGCACGATAGCCGGGATGCCCAGCCTTTCTATCGGGTGGGTTGTTCCGGCGGAACCCTTTACGTAGAGAGTCGTGTAGCCGACTCCGTCGAAGGCTTTCGCTCCGCTGCCTACCAGCAGGGCAGCCTTCTCCTCGGTTGTCAATTCATTGACAATCTGTGAAATATTATCACCGTTCAACTTCAACGGAGAACCCGCGAGCAGAACGGTGACCAAAAGTGAACCAATCATCATTGACTATGCCTTGTCCATCATTGTGAATATCCTTCCGCGGACTTCCTCGATGGTCCCGGTACCGTCGATCTCCTCATACTTGCCTGCCTTCTTGTAGTACTCCACAAGCGGTTCGGTCTTCTCGTGGTAGGTCTTGATGCGGTTGTTGATTGTCTCGTCCCTGGCATCATCGGCGCGGCCTTCGATCGCGGCTCTGTGCTTGATGCGCTCCATGATCATCGTGTCAGGGATCATGATGGAGACAACGGATGTGACAGCCTCGCCGTTCTTCGCGAGCATCTTGTCAAGAGCCTCGGCCTGGGCGATGGTGCGAGGGAATCCGTCAAGAAGGAAGCCGGAGACTCCGGTCACGGTCTTGAACTTGTTCTCGATCATGCCTTCCACAACCTCGTCCGGAACGAGCTCGCCGGCGTCGATCAGAGCCTTTGCCTTGAGGCCAAGCTCAGTACCCTTGGCGATCTCACCGCGGAGAAGCTCACCGGTGGAAATGTGGCAGAGATTGTATTTTTCTACCATTGCGGAGGCCTGGGTGCCTTTCCCGGCGCCCGGAGGGCCAAAAAGAATAAAGTATTTCATATCTGTGTCCAATACATAAATGTCTTTGAGGTTTCTTCCGATCTCGTTGTAGTCAAGCCCGAAGCCGACAATGAAGTCATCCGGGATCTCCATCGCCACATAATCCAGCTTCACGTCCTTTGTGTAGGATGCCGGTTTGAGGAGCATCGTACAGATCCTTGTTTCTGTGGCTCCTTTCTCCTTTAGGATGTCCTTGAGCGCCACGATCGTGTTGCCGCTGTCCACGATGTCCTCGACGACAATGATGCGTTTGCCTTCGATGCTTCTGGTCAAACCCATGACCTCGCGCACGTTGCCTGTGGTGTGGGTGCCGTTGTAGGACGAAAGCTTAATGCAGACCAGCTCGCAGTTGAACGTGAGCCTCTTCATCAGTTCGGACGTGAACATCAGTGATCCGTTGAGGACACAAAGGAGTACCGGGCAATCGGTACATCCATTGAAATCATGGTTGATCTTCTCGGCAACCTTGTCGATGGCTTCCTCAAGCCTCTCGTTCGGAATGAACGGCTTGAAGGACTTGTCAAATAGTCTGACGTTGCTCATTGTGGTTCGTTATTTACGATTAAAAAACAAAATTAGGCAATATTCCTTTAAAAAACAGAAAAACTTCGCATACGTTTCTTTTTTCTTTTCGTTTTTTACGTTTTTTAGTCATACCTTGGCAATCTGAACTTACTTAGACGTGGGAGTAATGCGACTCTCCGTCCATTGACAACAAGAATTATGGATGTACTGAAAAACTTCATGGTCGTGCTGTACGCGCTGACTGTTATTTCCATGAATGTGACCGCTCAGTCCGATGAGCGGATGAAGGCTATACTCTATCTTTGCGGCGCTGATTCCGAGGAGGAACTGGACGGGCAGGAGGTGGAAAGGTTCGCCATGCTGGCCTCCCGTCCGTTGGAGATCAATCTCGCGTCAAGAAGTCGCATGGTCTCCAGCGGACTCATGAGCCAGTACCAGGTGGCGAGCCTTATGGACTACCGCTCGCGTGACGGCGATGTGCTTTCCGTCTCAGAGCTTGCGGCCGTTGACGGTTTCGGAGAGGAATACGCCAGTGCCCTCAAACCATTCATCTCGTTTGCTTCCAATGCTTTACCCGGACAGACAGAGTCCGTGTCAAAGCGTCTGACTCACGAGGCGCTGGCACGTTCGGCGGTAAAAGGAGAGGCTTTCAACTATGGGGCTAAGTACAGAATGAACTACGGCGAGACGTTAGAGTTCTCATCCGCCGCAAGGACGAAATATTCAGACAAAGATCAATTCCCTCCGTCGGCATGGTCGATGAACATGACATATTACGGCAAGAGAAGGCTCGGGAAAGTCATCATCGGGGACTTCAACGCGCGCTTCGGCCAAGGGCTGACACTGTGGAGCGGTATGTCCATGTCGGGGCTGTCCACGTCGTCTTCGTTCAGCAGACGTCCCTCGGGCTTGTCGCCGTCTTGGTCATGGTCCGGGATAGGAAGTCATAGGGGAGTGGCGGCTGACTTAACGGCAGGGCGCATGGTTTTCTCCACGTTTGTCTCCCTTCCGGGACTGCGCTCATGGTGCGAGAGCGGCAAACCGGCGGAAATCTCCTTGATGACCGGGGCGAATGTCACTCGTTACTCTCGTAACTGGCAATTCTCCATCACCGGCTACTGCCTGACTGGACCATTGAATATGTCTGCTGAGCCTCAGGGAGGCAAACTGTCCGGAGACTTCCGCTACTCATGGCGTGGGGTGGATTACTTCGGAGAGTTGGCATGGGATTTTGCCGGAGAGAGTCCCGGAGCCGTACTTGGCGTCGTGTTCCCTTGGGGTGGAGACTGGAAACTTTCATCGGCTGTCCATAGTTATTCTTCTGACTTCAGTTCGGATTACTCAGGAGGAATGCGAAGCTGGACAAAGACTTCCGATGAGCACGGCGTCGCCATCGGTCTGGAAAAGTCGGGGGCTTTCCTTACAGCCGACCTTGCCGTCAAGGATGGAGACCGTTCCAAGAGACAGGTGCGTGTCCTGTTCAAACTGCCGTTGCAGCTGACAGGAACTTCCGTGCTGTCAATAAGGATTACCGAACGGTTCCGCCCTTATGAGGAGATTCTGAAATACCGCACGGGAGCCAGATGTGATCTGGACTGGTCCAGTTCCGGACTATCCGCGCGCTATGGTCCGGCTGACAAACCGGCGTGGAAAATCAGGGGTAGGATTGAAGGACTGCTGTGCCGTTCTCTGGCCGGTCTGACCTATCTTGAAGGTGGACGGAAAACGGATAGGTTCAGCGCTTATCTGCGAGGAACAATATTCATTGCCGATAATTGGGATGACCGGATATATTCATACGAGAGGGACGCTCCGGGGAACTTCACTGTCCCGGCCTATTATGGACGTGGGTGGAGTCTGTCCGCTGTCGCCGGATGCAAGTTCCGGTTTGGCAAGGGAAAGGCCCTGAAGCTGTATTTCCGAGCCTCGGCAGTGGCATATTCATTCATGAAAGAACCCAAACCGTCAGTCTCGGATGCGAAGATTCAGGCCGTGATGGCGTTTTGACCGTTACTTGGGAATTCTGATTTTCATTCCGGGCTTGATGTTCTCACCTATTCCGTTGAATTTCATTATCTTTTCGGCGGTCATGCCGGGAAACTGCCTCGCGATGCTGTAGAGAGAGTCGCCCGCTTTTACTGTGTAGTCCGTGTAACTCATCTGGCTTGAGGCTGATTTGACGGCTGAAGCGGTCGGCGCCCCGCCACCTTTGTAGATGCGTATCTTCTGCCCGATGCTGAGGTTCGTGCTCCTGAGGTGGTTCCACTTCTTGAGCTGGTTCACCGTGACATGGTACTTCGCCGCGATCTTTCCAAGAGTGTCGCCCTTCTTGACCTTGTAGGTGATGGTGCCTCCTGAATATGTCTCATTGGATGAACTTCTGGTGTTCACGAGTGTTTGAGGGTTGAGATATTCGGAAGCCTTGTAGGTGTAAACAGAGTCCTCGTGGGCGATGAAGTCGCTGGAGTAGTTGTAAGGAATGCGGAGGATGTAGGTCTTGCTGTCGCCGGGGATGACATCCTTGATGTACTGTGGGTTGAGGTTCCTCAGCTCATCGACCGAAATCCCGACCAACTCGCTGATCTGTTTGAAATGCAGGTTTTTATGAATCTCGAAAGTGTCAATCTGGGCCGGCATCTGCATGTTGGCCGGAACAAGCCCGTACTCCTTGCTGTAGTGGATGGCGTACATCGCCCCGACGAAAGCAGGGACGTAGCCTCTTGTCTCGCGGGGAAGGTAGTCATAGACCGACCAGAAATCCCTCTTGCCTCCGTTCCTGCGGATGGCCTTGTTGATGTTGCCTGAGCCGCAATTGTAGGAGGAAATAGCCAGATTCCAGTCCCCGAAGACGTTGTAAGAGTCTGTCAGGTATCGCGCCGCGGCGTCAGCCGACTTGAACGGATCGAGCCTTTCGTCCACGAACGAGTTGATCTCCAGTCCGTAAAGCTGCGCCGTCCTGAACATGAACTGCCACATGCCTTTCGCACCTGCCCTTGAAACAGCCACCGGGTTCAGGGCTGATTCGATGATGGCCATGTACTTGAGCTCGTCCGGAAGATTGTATTTGTTGAATGTCTCCTCGAAGATCGGCATGTAGTACTTGCAGAGGCCAAGGATTGCGCCCATCTTGGTCGGCATCTTTTCCGAATAGAGGATCATGTAGTTGCGGACCTTGTCGTTGTAGGGGAGTGTGATGAAAGAGTTCATCTTCTCCAGCCGGGCTTTCATCACATCGTCCGGAACGTTGGAAGTGAACCGGATCGAATCCATGTCGTAGCCGTTTCCCTCCTCGTTTTTTTTGGCCTGACGGTGCAGGTACCAGATGCTCAGAAGGCTGTCTGTGATTTCCTGCGTGTAGTCCTCCGGATTCAGTCCGGCCGCGGTCTTGAACCGGTTCTCCTCGTAGATGCCGATCATCTCGTCCGCGATGCTGTCTTTCAGGAGACTCTCTTTTCTGAGTTTGTCCAGAACCTTTTGCAGGGAATCGATCTGGTTCCTGAGTTCCAGATTCTCTTCCTTGAGTTTCTTTTTGAAGATCTGTGCCTCCGCGTTCCCTTGTAACAGGAAGGACAGGAGCAGCGTCAGCGTCAGAGCGGCGAAAGTGGTTCTTCTCATTCTCGAATGCTTTGGTTAAAATCTCAGACCGACCTTTATTCCTATGGCGTTGTCGCCGAACGCTCCCATTCCGAAACTGCCTCTCGGCGGATTGTGGCTGGCCGGGGTTGCGACGGCGTATTCGTTGTAAGGGGAAACATATTCATTGTAAGGAGAGATGACTGTAGGCGTGACTTTCAATGTCAGGTCGTCATTCACCTCGAAATCCTGCATGTAGGCGAACACATTGGCGTCTATTATCTGAAGCAGGTAGCTTCCCACAATGGCCACGACAGAGTAGTCTCTGTAGCGTCTGAACACGTTCCTGAAATACAAGGCTCTTTCCGCCGGAATCTGTCCGGTGTAGTTGCCGTCCGGATTTGAGGCCTCGTTGTGGATTCTCTTGTACCTTTTGTAGTTCTTGCTGTAGGTGGCGTAGAAGTGGTACGAGCCGACCAGCATTCCCCAGTAGATCGGGATTTTCCAGTACTCGCCGTTGTAAGCCTGACCGAGTCCCGGGAGAAGGATTGAATATATAGTCGCCTTTCCCGGCTGGTTTTCCACATCCCTCTTGTAGTTGAAAACTCCGTCCATCAAGGTCGCCCAGTAAATGAAACCGGCGCTTGCGAACATGTATTTCGCCATGTCCCTGGAGCGGGTGTCCAACTCGTACTCCATGTTGGGGTCAAGCGCCATCGCTATGTCGTAGCCTTTCTTGGAGTGCCTGTACTTGCTGTTGTAGTGGATGCCCAGTCCTAAGGTCGTTCCAATCCCACCATAGACGATCGGCAGTTTCCAGTACTGCCGGTTGTAGATCTGCTCGGATCCGATGAACACCATCGATCCTGCGAACATTGTTCCGATCCTCAAGGTCGTGTCCTTGTGGCTCACACCTCTGAAAAATTCCCTGAACGACCACATCCTGTCCACGGAATCCTTCGCCGATGTGGTGTCACTCGGGTCATTGTAGGTCTGTTTGAACGCCTCCTCCCTGAACTGGGCTTTAGCCACGGTGGAGAATGCGACAAGGCAGACCAGTGCCAGTATTGTCCTGAGAATCAGATTCTTCATTGTTCTTCTTAGATGTTCGAGTCCTCAAGAGCCTTGAGGAAGCGGCTCACTTCCTCGTCGGAGTTGAACTTGATTGTCATCGTTCCCTTTCCTGAGGCAGAGCGTTTCAGGCTGATGCTGTTATCAAAAAACTTGCCGATGTGCTCAAGTACCCTGTAATATTCATCAGGAAGATCCTGTTGCTTGGGGGTTGACTTGGCGTTCCCGCCTTTGCTCAGCTTGTGGACCTTCTCCTCCAGTTGACGCACCGAAAGGCCGTCTTTTATCACAAGGTCGCAGAGAAGTTCTTGAATATGTGGATCTTCTACCCCGAGAAGCACTTTCGCATGCCCGGTGCTGAGTAGTCCGGTCTTGAGGTCGTGCTGAACCTTGGTAGGAAGTTTGAGAAGCCTGAGGTAGTTGGCCACAGAGGCGCGCTTCTTGCCGACACGCTGCGCCATCATCTCCTGCGTGAGGTTGCACTCGTCCATCAGCCTCTGGTAGCTCATCGCCACTTCTATCGGGTCGAGATCCTGCCTCTGGATGTTCTCCACGATGGCCATCTCCAGCATTCCCTGATCGTCAGCCGTGCGGATGTAGGCCGGGATGATGTCCATTCCCGCCCTCTTGCAGGCCTTGAACCTGCGCTCGCCGCTGATGATCTGGTAGCGTCCGTTCTTGAGTTTGCGCACCGAGATCGGCTGGATGAGGCCGAATGTCCTGATCGAATCAGCGAGTTCCTCCAGCGCCTCATTGTCGAACGCCATACGCGGCTGGTAAGGGTTCGGCTCGATCAGATCCACCGGGATGCGTAGCACGTCCCCGTAGTCCTGCTCCGGCTTGGAGCCTGCGATCTCCTTATTAATGTACCCGACCGGCTTTCTTTCCGGTCCTATTGTCTGGATGTCCCCCAAAAGGGCGCTGAGCCCTTTGCCCAGCCTGCTTTCCTGCTTATTGTTGGCGCTCATTGTACTTTTCTTTTGCAAGTCCTTTGCTTTCCTGCGTTTACCTTTCGTTCTTCTCCAACACTTCCTTGGCGAGGTTCATATAGTTGGTCGTTCCGTTGCTGACCACATCGTAAAGGATGATAGGCTTGCCGTGCGAAGGTGCCTCGCTGAGGCGTATGCTCCTCTGGATCACCGTGTTGAAAACCATGTCCTGAAAATGCTCCTTGAGTTCGTTCACAACCTGAGCATGAACTTTTGTCCTGCCGTCGAACATCGTCACGACGAACCCTTCTATGGTAAGCGAAGGATTTACTCCGCTTTGCACCAGCCGGATTGTCTGGAGCAGTTTGCCGAGTCCCTCAAGGGCGAAGAACTCCGGCTGCACTGGAATCATCACGGAATCTGATGCCGAAAGGGCGTTGATGGTGATGAGCCCAAGGGAAGGGGAGCAGTCGATGATGATGTAGTCGTAGTTGTCACGGATAGGGGCGAGCCTTCTCTTCAGGATCGTCTCCCTGTCCTCCACGTCGATCATCTCGATCTCCGCTCCGACAAGGTTGATGTGTGACGGTATCATCTGAAGGTCAGGAATCTCTGTCTGAATCAGAGCATCCTGAATGTCAATCGTGCCGATCATGACCTCGTAGATTGTCCTCTTCTCATCATTGTCCGGAGAAAAATTCAGGCCGGATGTCGTGTTCGCCTGCGGGTCAGCGTCAATGATGAGGACTTTCTTCTCAAGCACGGCCAGCGAGGCCGCGAGGTTGATGGCGGTAGTGGTCTTTCCCACTCCACCTTTCTGATTGGCTATTGCTATGACTTTTCCCATATCCTGTGTGTATATTCAAATTTCAAAGTTACGGAAAATCTCTTGAAATGACGAATAAAATCAAACCTTGCCACAGTATTTCCGGAGCGGAGCTCCTGAGGTGACATTCCGGTGCGGAGTGTAGTAACGTCCCTCTTCACGCCGGATCGACATCAAGCGCGATGTGGCCTGAATATTTTTTCTCCTTCTCGAAGCGTTCCACAGCGGCCGCCAGCGTCTCCTTGTTTCTCACGAGCGACCTGTCTTTCGGCAGCAATACCCTGATCTGGCGGATGTTCTGGTTTGAAATCTTGTCGATGGCCGGGGAATATGGCCCTATGACATCCGGGCTGTTCTGAACGCCGGGAGCAAAACTGAGTCTGGCACCCAAGGCACCGCGTATAGCCTCCGCAAGCTCACGGCTCAGCAGATCCACTCTCGCCTGATTGTAATCCTTGACGATGACTCCGATGACTCTTGAATATGGCGGATAGCCGAACATCTTTCTTTCGCCGAGGAAGCGGGCCATTGTGCCGTTCCCGTCCAGTTGCCCCTCCATGCTTTGATAGACAGGGTGTTCAGGCTGGGAAGTCTGGATTACGAACAGACCCTTCTCTCCACGCCGTCCGCACCGGCCTCTGAACTGCTCCAGAAGCTGGAGCCCCCTCTCGTCCGCCCTGTAGTCTTCCTGTCCGAGAATCGAGTCGGCCTGAAGTACGGCCACAAGGGACAATCCGCTGAAGTCGAATCCCTTGGCAACCATCCTTGTGCCGATCAGTATGTCGATTTCTCCGTTGGAGAATTTCCGGATTGTGTCGGTCTCATATTTCCGGCTCTGTGCCGTGTCGCTGTCCAGACGTGCGATCCTTGCGTTAGGGAAGAGATTGGCCGTTTCCTCCTCGATCTTCTGCGTGCCTGATCCCAGCGGCTTCAGATTACCGCCGCATTTCGGACACTTGCCGGTATATTCATACACCCTGCCGCAGTAGTGGCAGACGAGCCTTTCGCTTCCGTCGGCGCGCCTGTGCAGGCTCAGGCTGACGTTGCAGCAGCGGCATTTCGGAATTTCGCCGCACTCCTGGCACTGCACGATCGGGGAATATGCCCGCCTCTCCCTGAGAATCAGCACCTGCCGGTGTTCGCCGAGGCATTTGCCCATGTGCCCGATGAGTTTTCTGGAGAAACTGCCGATCATTCCGTTCTTGCGCCGCTCGGCGATTGTGTCGATGATCTCGATGTCCGAGTCTGCCGCGTCGTAGAACCGTTTGTTCAAGGTGACAAGCCCGTAACGCCCTACGCCGCAATTGTACAGCGACTCCAGCGACGGCGTGGCCGATCCCAGAATGACGTTGGCTCCGAATATCTTCGCCATCATTATCGCCGTTTCGCGACCATTGTATCTCGGTGCGGGGGAGTCCTGCTTGTAGGACGTGTCGTGTTCCTCATCCACAATAACTAACCCTAAATCCCTGTGAGGCAGGAATATGGCGCTTCGAGTCCCGAGAACGACATAGCCGTGATGATTTGTTTTCTCTATGGCTTCGCAGGATGAAGACTTGATGGTCAGCGTATCTTCTGAGGCAGAGTCTTTTTTGGCATTGGTGTTTTGGCTGGCATCCACATATTCATTTATGTCTTTTGCTGACGCACAATGTCTCAGGGCAGCCGCCACATCCCGTTTCCTGACCATTGTCTCGCCGGAATGGAAAACCAGCAGTTCTTCTGGAAACGTCTCGCTGATTCTGTCCTCCAACTGTCTGCTGAGCGCGATCTCCGGCACCAGATAGAGCACATTATTTCCTCTCTCCAGTGTCTCCTGTGCCAGTTTCAGATAAATCTCCGTCTTTCCCGATCCCGTAACCCCGTGCAGCAAAGCCGGCTTCCCCTTTACGAAAATCTCCTTTATTTTTGAATATGCCTCCTCTTGTGCCGCTGACAGTACAATCTCCTTTTCGGTTTTTACTGATGTCTCGATGGTTGAGTCTCGTCGAACCACAGCCTCATCCTCCGGCTGATATGCCATAGAGAAACGCTGGTCGGTCACTGATCCGCCATCTCCAGTCACTGAGCCTCCACCTCTGGTCACTGAGCTGCCATCTCCCGTCACTGATCCGCCATCTCCCGTCGCTGATCTGCCATCTCCAGTCACTGATCTGCCACCTCCAGTCACTGATCCGCCATCTCCCGTCACTGAGCTTGTGGTTCGACAAAGCTCACCAACCATCGACGAGACCCTCCTAACCAATAATCCAATCTCTTCCTCCAACCTCTCCTTCTCAGCCAAATACCTTTCCCGACTCTCAGCCTTCCGAGCCTTCGCGGCCATTTCCGCCTTTTTCTCCACCCTTTCTTCCAGCCTCTTGATCTTATCCTCAATTTTAGCCCGATTCTTCTCTTCTCTCTCCTCTTTGAGTGCCTCATGACGAGCCTGTACAACTTCCTTTTCCACCTTCTGCGCCGGATAAGCAGCCTTGTAAACCTCTCCGACTGTACACAGATAATATTCCGCTATCTGTCTCCATAACGCAATCTCCTCTTGTGTGACCGGTTCCAGCCCCTCGGCCATTCCGACAATCGGCTTCACCTTGTCCACAATCCCCATCGCCTCCGCCTGTTTCCCGGCATTCTCCACGCTCACCACTCCGACATATTCCTTCCCCGCGAAATTCACCCGCACCCGCTCTCCGACCCTAACCTGTTCTCTGCCCCCCTTTTTCACTGGATTACCTTTTCCGGTTTCTGAATCAACTCTTTCGCTCACTGAACCACCATTTTCAGTCACTGAATTGCCCTCCACGCTCACTGAATCACCCTTTCCGGTCACTGAGCCTGTTGAAGTGACTGAAAACAAGCCAGACGCATCCCCAGCCGATTCACTCAATTCAATTTCTTGATAATAGAACGGCTCCCACTCCAGCCGGAGCGGAAGAATCACCTGTATGAAAATCCTACCTGTCACAGCAGCGAATTTAGCCAAAAACATCCACTCAGCGAAGAAAAACGCAAATTCTTCTCAAAAAAATTTGCAACCAAAAGAAAAATGCCTATCTTTGCATTCCCAAACGGAAACGGTGTCGTAGCTCAGATGGTAGAGCAATGGACTGAAAATCCATGTGTCGGCAGTTCGATTCTTCCCGACACCACTCATTAGGCCGCTGATGGACATTCATCAGCGGCTTTTCCTTTTTATATGTCAGTATCAGATCTCCTCCGAGATGGGGCAGGGGCTCGCTTCGACAGACTCAGCGACCCACGAATGAGGGATCCCGTACGCACGATTATCTAACCGTGAACCTATCATGCCTATAATCAAATGATTAGATAACTGTCTTCGGTTGGTTTACGCTAAAGACGATGTACTAACTACTTGATTAGAAGTCTGTTATTCGCCACCTGCTGATTCTTAAGAGGTGATGGATAACGTGTTGATCATCAGTCATTAAAGTGTTCAGCTTTAGCGTATTTTTACCATAGGGATAATCTTAATATCTTGATTTATAGTGACTTGTCTGCCACGGTACAATTGTCACATCACATACCACCGTCTCAGTCCAATGTAGCCAGTAGCAATATAGGCAGCCAACAAAAAACTCTTTCCGGAATTTTGGTAACGTGCAAAATTCCGGAAAGAGTTTTCTGCTTGGCCCCACCTATGCTTTTTCCAGCCTACAGTCACCCGGGCCCTTGATGTTCTCGTCAAGGATGATCTCACCGACGGAGCCGTAGCGTATGAAGCCGGTGCGTGGGTTCTTGATGGATGGGACATGGCCTTTCACTGTTGCCTGGACGGAAGAATATTCAAAAGCCAGATCAGCGTCAGCGCCCATTGTGCAGTCCTCCAGTACGAGGTCGTCGCAGTAGCACAGAGGCTGGGTCTCGGTGATGTGGCAGCGGACAAGGCGGAGGTTCTTCGAGTACCAGGCAAGATATTCACCGTTGATGACGGAATCGATGACGGTGACATTCTCGGCCTCCCAGAAGGAATCTTTGGAGTTCAGCACACAGTTCCGGATCTCCACATTCTTGGCATACTGGAAACTATAGTTGCCGTTAAGCTTGACGTTGGTGAGTTTAACATTCTCGCAGTGCATGAACACATAGTCGGCTCTGTCGATCACCGAATCCTCGACCACGATGTTCCTGCAGTCCCAGAAAGTCTCCGTGCCGCCGGGAATCTGAACGTTCTTCAGCTTGATGCCGTCCATCCTCCGGAAGGTCTTCGGAGCGTCGATGATAGTGTCGTATATCTCGCAATTCCTTGAATACCAAAGTCCTGAGCGTGCGCCTACAGTCAGCAGACTGTCCTTGATGACGAATCCGTCACACTCCCAGAACGGGTACTTGCCCTCGAACTGGCAGTGTACGGCTGTGATGTTGCCGGTCTCTTTCAGCGCCGATTCCCCGGCGTGGATCTTCACATTCTCAAGATAAAGGTCGTGTCTGCAGTAGAGCGGTCTCTCTCCGCCGAATTCCTGGTTGATGATCTTTTCCATATTCTCAAGTGATCTTTAGTTTCATCCATTTCTCGCCGCGCAGTCTCCAGTAGAACAGCAATCCGCGGACATTCAGCTCGATGCACATCGCCACCCAGTAGCCGACGAGCCCCATCCGAGGTGTCAAAATCAGTGCCAGTCCGATGCGTATCACCCACATGCTTCCGAAGTTCATCACGCTCGGCACCAGCGTGTCGCCTCCGCCGACGCAGGAACCGTAGCCGGCGATCGAGAACGCATAGAGGGTCTCGGCGAACGCCTCTATTCTCAACACCTTGGCTCCCAGGGCGATGACATCCGGATCCGAGCTCAAAAGCATCATCAGTTCTGTGGCGAAGATGAACATCAGCGCCCCCAGCACGGTCATGATCCCTGCGGCCATCATCATCGTGATCTGCGAGAACCGCTTGGCGACTTCCTTGCGTTTCGCCCCGAGACTCTGGCCGACAAGCGTTGTGGCGGCCTCCTCTATACCGTATCCTGGCATGTAACAGAAGCTTTCAGCGATGATTGCCAGCGAGTTGGCCGCAATGGAAATAGGCCCGAGCGGCGCCACTATGATGGTGCTCATAATGTGCGATCCCCTCATTATGATGTTCTGGAGCCACATCGGCGCGGTGATGCCCCAAGCGTTGCGCACAGTCTTGCGCCGTGGAATGAACGTGCCTTGTTCTCCTTTGATATTCAATTCCTTGGAGCGTCTGAGGATGTACCAGATCACGAATATTGAGGTGACGACCTGCGCCGCACCAGTTCCCAGAGCCGCGCCAGCCACTCCCATCTCACAAATGTAAATGAATATGTAGTTGAACACCACATCAAGGCCGCACATTCCGGTGTACATCAGGCTCGGAATCTTCATGTTGCCGCTGGCCTGTAGCATTGAATTAGCGGCCCATCCGACAGCGCCTATCGGAATGAACGCTGAATATATCAGGAAATATTCAGATGCGTCCTCATTGATTTCCGGTGTTCCGCCGAGCCAGTGGGGGAGCGCCCCACTGATGCTTACGCCTATCACTGCGAGAACCAGTCCGATGATGAAGACCGTGGTGAGCCCTTGCCTCATCACAGCTCTGGCTCCCTTGAAATCCTGCGCTCCGCAAAGGTGGGCGACCTGGACTGAGAATCCCGAGCTGGCTCCGGACTGGAATCCACCCATTATCCAGGTTGTCGTGGCGACCAGACCTATTGACGCTGATTGGTTCGCACCAAGTTGGCCGACCATTCCGGCGTCGATGTACTGCATCAGCACGGACGAGATCTGAGCGGCAATGGCGGGCAGACTCAGCAGAATCGTGAGCCGAATCTGCTGTCCGAGAGTCATCGGGAGGCCGTTCCTGACCATCCCGAGAAGTATGTCCTTCTTTCCCGATGCCATAAATTGAGGACAAAGATATCCACTTAAAATTATATGGCAAAATGAATTTTGCCATATAATATATCTTCTATTCCCTCCCCCAGACTGTCTGAAAAGTCTTGGCTAGAGTTGAAAAGTATGTATCCCACTACAGGGGCGACAACGAATTCTCAATCCTCACTGGGGGGTACTTTTACTTTTAAGACAGTCTCCCCCAGTCACTACGTGACAGCCCCCGGTGGGGGCACTGGGGACCGTATTCCCCGGACCCCTTGCGTCGCTCCGCTCCGATCGATTCGTTCTACATTTATATTCATTTATCAAAATCAAAGGATTTTGTGTAGTTTTGTATTATGAAAATCGCGATCATCGGTGCCGGGGCGGCGGGGTGTTTCTGCGCCGTGGAGCTGAAACGGAGGATGCCTTCCGCTTCGGTGAAGGTCTTTGAGGCGGGGGCGAAGGCTTTGGCTAAGGTGGCGATCACCGGGGGAGGACGATGCAACCTGACCAATTCCTTTGAGGGAATATCCTCTCTGTCAGCCGCTTATCCTCGCGGCGACAAACTAATGAAACGCCTTTTCCGTTCCTTTGATCAGCGAAGTACTTGGCAATGGTTCGAGAACGAAGGCGTGAAGCTTGTGCTTCAGGAAGACCATTGTGTTTTCCCGGCGTCACAGGACGCGATGGAAATCGTTAACACCTTGCTGGCAAGGATGCGACAGGCCGGAGTGGTATTGCATATGAGACATAAGGTCTCAGGAATAAATCCCTGTTCAGACGGAGGATATGAATTATCTATTGAAGACGCAGAATGTAGCGGAAGGTCGCTTCGACAGGCTCAGCGACCTGATTCTCTGGCTCCGGAATCGATAATATCGGTCCCTGAGCCTGTCGAAGGGCCGATATTACAGAAATCCCAACGACTCGATAAGCATAATTGTTTGGCTGACATAGTTGTCGTCACCACCGGCGGCAGCCCGAAACTTTCCGGTCTTGGAATGCTTGATGGCCTTGACCTTGAAATCGTCCCACCTGTCCCGTCCCTCTTCACTTTCAACCTTCCCGGCAGCCCTGTACGTGAACTGATGGGCACAGTGGTCGAGAACGCATCGGCATCCTTGGTAGGCACGAAATTCAAGGCCTCCGGTCCGCTCCTGATCACGCACTGGGGAATGAGCGGTCCCGCGATCCTGAAACTCTCCTCTTATGCGGCCCGCTATCTCGCTGAAAATGAATATTCCGCAACTCTCTCAGTGAATTGGTTCGGTGACGCGGGCGAGCAGGATGTCCGTGACAGAATCACTGCGCTTTCAAAAGACAGTCCTCAGAAACAGATTCTGAACACCCATCCGTCCGAACTGCCGTCAAGACTTTGGAACTACCTGATCTCCAAGTGCGGAATCCGTGAGGATGCCCGCTGGGCCGAACTGGGATCCAAAGGAATGAACCGTCTTGTGAACACATTAATCAATGACGAGTACCAGATCCGTGGCAAAAGCCGTTTCAAGGAGGAGTTCGTCACCTGTGGCGGAGTCGCTTTATACAACATCAACCTCAATACCCTTGAGTCCAAGACTCATCCCGGCCTCTATTTCGCCGGGGAGGTCCTTGACGTGGACGCGATAACAGGCGGTTTCAATCTGCAGGCGGCCTGGTCAATGGGTTACACTGTCGCCCGATCCATCACCCTACATCAGGAATCATAAAAATGGCTGGCCGCTGAGCTTGTCGAAGCGTGCCAACCATTTCTGAGAATCAATAGAACCAATGTCACTTCGCAGGCTCAGTGACCGGATGACCTATTTAGCCAGTTCCTTGCGAAGCGTCTGGGCGACCTCCTTAAGCCCCTCCTCGGAGGATCCGATCCCGACGTAAGCGATCACTCCGTTCTTCCCGATGATCACGCAGCGCGGAACTCCAGACTTCGCGTAAAGCCCGAATATGCTCTTGTCCTCATCGATCAGCGTCAGCGGCTTGAGGTATGAATATATTGTCCTGCCTTCCTTTCCCGCGAAGAACTTCTCAAGTGTCGCCCTTGTGTCCTTGTAGGCGATCGGCTGGAAGACGAAATCCTGGTTGCCGTTGAACTCCTTGAGCGTGGCCGGAAGGTTCTCAGGCCTTAACTCATGCCTGCAAGGAGGACACCAGCCGCCCCAGAAAAGCAGCATTACGACCTTGCCCTTCTGATCTGCCAGTTTGAACGAGCCGTCAGCGAACCTCTTCCCGGTGAAGTCGGCCGCCTTGTCACCCTCCTTGAGGATGGTGGTCTCTCGCTTGATCTTCTCAAGCTCCTGTGCCTCCTGGTCTGCGGATCTGTTTTTGTTCTGCGCCCCTGCGGATAATGAAATGCCAAGCGTCAGCATCGCAATCGCAACAATTGTAATCGTCTTTCTCATATTCATGATATATATTTGTGCAATTTAGCGAATATTTGTGATTATTCAATAGTTGTGTCGGAATTTGGTTTATTCTGAAAATGATTATATTTGCGCCCATTGAATATTAACGAACTAACAGATGAGTAGAAAAGTTATGTCTTTGCTGGCGGCCACGGCGTTGTCAGCGTTGCTGCTCTCCTGCGGGAAGGAGGAAGTCAGCGTGGAATATGTCCACACGTCTTATGAAAAATCGGATTTCCCGGAGACAATCTCATTCAACGGCGGAACCTTCAAGTTCTCGTTCAAGGCTGACACCGTGAAACTGACAAAGGCAAGTGAACCCATATTCCTTGCATGGAAGTATAGGGTGAATGTCGGTGAAGCTACCGGAGAGCCTGTTGAGATTACCTCCAAGACAGATGCTGTAGAGATTTCCGTTCCGTCCAACTACACCGAGAACACCAGGACAATCACGATCGAGGCAGCCTTCACTCCGGCTCCCGAGAGCTATGATGAAGAGCCTTCTTCCGATGTTGTCTGGAAGGAGGTCGCTTCGGCCACTCAGGACGCGGCTCTTGTACTGATCGAGGATTTCTACTGGGCAAAAGGCAACATCACCCTGAAGGACGGCAAGTTTGCGATAGCCGAGAATATGTCCGACGCTGGACTGTACTTCAAGAAAGGTAGCAGTTATGGTGTCAGCTCGGAGCCGGACACCTATGACGGTCTGGCTTACACTCCGTCCCGCGTCAAGATTGATCTTGCAGCGATTCCGGAGAATGATCCGGCCGATGATCCTTGCGCGAAAGTCGATCCGGGGCTCAGGCTTCCTACCTACGAGGAGGCTTATTACCTTTACTATCAAGAAGATCTTGACAAAGAGCACACATTGAATGGTGTCAAAGGTGTCGGCTTCAAGAATTGTGACTACTTCCTGCCTTTTGCCGGGACGATGTCCAAGACGAACGGGACGATCTCGATGAAGAATTCCTATGGCGCTTACTGGCTTGATGGCGAGAGCTACGAGGGTGACCGTTCGATTTACGTGATAAGTGATGAATATTCAATGATCTACTACGACCTGTCCAACACGAATATGGCATCGGTGCGCTGCGTGAAGAACATCAAGCAGCCGAGTCTTGTGTCGTATTCCCCGAAGACCCTTGATAGTTACAAGGAGTTTAATCTTGAGGTTGTCACAGATCCTGGCGAATTCGCGCTTTATAAGGTTGAACTTCTGTCGGATGTAGGTGATGTGTCCGAGATAAGCTGCACGCCGAAGGTCACGACAGTGACGTTCAAGAATATGGAGGCTAACACGAGCAAACAGGACAAGACTTGGAAGATCTTCATCAACGGCAAGTACACCGGTGAGTCATTCGTCCAGCCGGCTATCGCTAATTATGCTTTCTATGCCGGTCACTCACCGGCCAAGCACGATCACACCGCGTTCGATCTTAAAGTCAAAGTTGACACGGATCTTAGTGATGTCCCTGTCGAGGTTAAGAGTAATGACGGTTTGTCTATGACAGAGAGTGCCTCAAAGTCTGATCCTGTCGTTTGTTTCTCTATTCCTGAGAACACGAGCTACACAGACGATCGTGTACTCTCTATTTATGTAAACGGTGAGAACACAGGCAGGACTGTGGTTCAGGCCGCGGCTCCTAATCCGAATGGATTCTCTGTGATTTGGAGTCCTGGTTACCTGACTGTGAAGGACGGGGCCTATGCATTCGCCGGACCTAAGGAGGTAGGAATGTTCTTCAAGTGGAAGAGCCGCTACGGTGTGGATCTCGGGCAGGACATGAAAAGCTCGCTCAAGTATTCAGGTAAGGCCTATGGCCCTGAAGAGACCACGATTGCGTATGCTGACATCAAGCCTGATGAGGTGGATCCTTGCTCCTTAGTCCTTCCTGCCAATACATGGAGACTACCTACTACTGAGGAATTCTTGAATCTCACTAAGGGTGGCAGCAAGGAGTGGAAGACAGAGTCCTATCGTATGTGTTCTGACGGAGAGCAGAATGTCTACCTTGCGGCTTCCGGTCAATTAAACAAGACTGGTACTGGCGTATCCCTGCCAAAAAGAATATTTGTATGGACTGGAGATGCCGGGGCGAAGGCGGATAACGGCAAGTTCTTGCTCTGGTACTTCACCTCAGAGGCGGCAGAGGCAAAAGTTACAGACAATGGTATAAACAAAAACCAAGGCCTTCAGGTCCGCTGCGTAAGGGACAAATAATAATCTTGATGAATATGAAGGAGCCGGCCGGGAGTGATCCGAACCGGCTCTTTTTTTCGGCAAAATAAAAAAAAAGAGGCCGACTTGAAGTCAGTCTCTTCTCTTTATTCATTCGGGCCGGCGGAATGCTTAGAAACTGTTTTGAATTGTTTGTTTGAAGGTTTTTTCACCTCAAAGAACATTTCAAACAATTCAAAAACAGCTTCTTATTCCGAATATTCCGCGAAATCGGATTTCGAGGCTCCGCAGACCGGGCATTTCCAGTCCTTAGGGATGTCTTTGAACGGGGTTCCGGGCTTTATGCCACCGTCAGGATCGCCCTCGGCGGGGTCATAGATCCAGCCACAGCGCAGGCATTCGTACTTTTTTGAGTCACTTGCCATAACAGTTATAGTTTTAGTGCAACATTAATGGTGCGCCACCGCGGCGCACCTGCACCTGAATCCTGCAAAAACTATTCCATCAATTTCTTGTATTTGAACCTCTTAGGTTCTGTGTTGCCGAGACGGGCCTTGCGGTTCTCCTCGTACTCGGCGTAGTTGCCCTCGAAGAACACCACGTTGGAGTCACCCTCGTAAGCGAGGATGTGTGTGGCGATCCTGTCCAGGAACCAACGGTCGTGGCTGATCACGACGGCGCATCCGGCGAAGTTTTCCAGACCGTCCTCCAGGGCGCGGATCGTGTTCACGTCCACGTCGTTCGTCGGCTCGTCCAGAAGCAGCACGTTGCCTTCGTCCTTGAGGGTCAGCGCAAGGTGAAGCCTGTTCCTCTCGCCTCCGGAAAGGACTCCGCAGAGTTTCTCCTGATCTGAACCGCTGAAATTGAACCTCGACACCCAGGCGCGGGCGTTGATGTCCTTGTTGCCGAGCCTTACCCACTCGGAGTTCCCGGCTATGGTCTCGAACACAGTCTTGTCCGGATCGATGCTCCTGTGCTGCTGGTCCACATAGGAGATCTTCACGGTCTCTCCGATGTCTATAGAGCCTGTGTCCGGTTTCTCGATGCCCATGATGAGCCTGAACAGCGTGGTCTTGCCGGCGCCGTTAGGGCCGATCACGCCCACGATTCCCGCAGGCGGAAGGGCGAACGAAAGATGCTCGAAGAGAATCTTGTCCCCGTAGGCCTTGGACACATCCTTGAACTCGATGACCTTGTTGCCGAGGCGCGGTCCGTTAGGAATGTATATTTCCAGATTGGCCTCCTTCTCCTTGGAATCGGCCGAGGCCAGTTTTTCGTAGGCTCCCAGACGGGCTTTCTGCTTGGCCTGACGGGCCTTGGGAGCCATGCGCACCCACTCCAGCTCGTGCTGGAGGGTCTTGCGCCTCTTGCTCTCCTGCTTCTCCTCCATCTCCAGCCTCTTGGTCTTCTGCTCCAGCCATGAGCTGTAGTTGCCCTTCCACGGAATGCCCTCTCCTCTGTCCAGCTCAAGGATCCAGCCGGCCACGTTGTCGAGGAAGTAGCGGTCGTGGGTCACGGCGATTACCGTGCCCTTGTACTGCCTCAGGTGAGCCTCAAGCCACTGGATACTCTCGGTGTCAAGGTGGTTGGTAGGCTCGTCAAGGAGCAGCACGTCCGGCTCGCGCAGAAGCAGGCGGCACAGGGCCACACGGCGGCGCTCGCCACCGGAAAGGGTGGAGATCTTCGCGTCAGGCGGAGGGCAGTTCAGAGCGTCCATAGCCCTTTCGAGCTTGGCGTCTATCTCCCAGCCGCCGAGATGTTCGATCTTCTCTGACAACTCGCCCTGACGCTCTATGAGAGCGTTCATCTGGTCATCGTCCATCGGCTCCATGAACTTGAGGGAGATCTCGTTATATTCATTGAGGACATCCATGACTTCCTGGACCCCTTCCTGCACGACCTCGATGACCGTCTTGTCGGGATCCATCTGTGGCTCCTGCTCAAGGTAGCCCACTGAATATCCCGGAGCCCAGACCACCTCGCCACGGTAGGATTTCTCCACACCGGCGATGATCTTCATCAGGGTCGATTTACCGGAGCCGTTCAGGCCGATGATGCCGATCTTGGCCCCGTAGAAGAATGAAAGGTAGATGTCCTTGAGAATAACCTTGTTGTTGTGCGGGAGGACTTTGCCCACACCGTTCATCGAGAAAATTATCTTTTCGTCCGCCATTTCGTTGGTAGATGTTTAAATTGTTTTCTATGAATATGTTAATGTCGCTTTCGGCCGTCTTTGCGGATGAAGTCTCCGACAAAGGCGGCCAAACGGTTCAATACTAATAGCTTCCCCCTCCGATGAATCCGCGAAGCAGCGATGTCGGCGGGATCTCCTTGTCAGAGACCGGCACGAAGTAGTGCAGGAATTTCAGCAGTCTGTGCGCCTCGCTGTACTCAGGACAGTTCTTCGGCACGGTCGCGAGGATCCTCTCGGCGTGGGTGCGCAGCACGGCGAACTCCACCAGATAGGCCGAGTTGAACAGCACGTCGGCGTTCTCCTGGAACGGATATATCCACTTGACCTCGGCCCTGCGCACGTTCGGCCAGTTGGCGATCGACTCCCGTGCCGTGAACGCCCCCTTGAGGTAATCCCTCACAATGCGCCGCAGCAAGCGGTTGTCGCTCGTAGGAATGCAGTTGTGGCAATCCAGCGAAATGGAGGTGATGGTGTTTATGAATATCCTGAATTTCTCCTTCTCCGGCACCTTCTCCGTCAGACGAGGGTTCAAAGCGTGCAGCCCTTCGATCAGCAGCACGGATCTTTCTCCCAGCTTTAGATTCTTGCCGTTGAACTCCCGGCGGCCTGTGACGAAGTTATATTCAGGAACCTCAACCTCCTCGCCGTCAAGCAGTTTGACGAGATCTTTCTGGAGATATTCATGATCCACAGTGTCGAAATTGTCGAAGTCGTAGCTTCCGTCCGGCAGTTTCGGGGTGTCGATGCGGTTGACGAAATAGTCGTCCGTAGAGAACGAGATCGGATGCAGTCCGCAGGCCTTCAGCTGCACGCTGAGCCTTTTGCAGACCGTGCTCTTACCGCTGCTGCTCGGTCCGGTGATCAGGACCAGCTTCACCGGATTCTCCGGATCGTTATGCCGCCTCTCGATTTCCTCGGCGATCTGGACGATCTTCTTCTCCTGCAATGCCTCGGAGATCTGGATAAGGTCGGAGGCGTTGCCTTTGAGGATGGACTCGTTGACATCCCCGACGTTGGAAAGCCCCATAATCCAGTTCCATTTGTGCGTCTCGGCGAACACCTCGAAAGTCTTAGGCTCCTCGTGAAGCGGCGCCAGATCTTCCGGATGATGGCGGTCAGGGATGCGCAGCAATATTCCTCCGTGGCAGAGCTTCACTCCGAAAGTCTTGAGGTAGCCAGTGCTCGGCACAAGCTCATCATAATAGTAGTCAGTCACATCGCCAAGCGAGTAGCAGGTGATGTAAACCTCGCCGCACGTCTCCAGCAGCTTCACCTTGTCGAGGTCGCCGGATTCCTTGAATATCCTGATGGCCTCTCCGATCTGGAGTTCTTTCCTTTTGAAAGGAATATTCTCGTTCACGAGTTCCCGCATCCTTGAGCCGATGGCCTCCACATCCTCTTCCGTGAGGAATGAACCATCGTTCTTGTAAACCGAGCAGAAATAGCCCTTGGAAATCGGTCTGCGGATTGTCATCCTGCTTTCCGGGAACAGATCCCTTGTGGCCTTGTACAGAAGGAAGCAGAGCGAACGGCTGTAGAAATTGCGGCCGATGTACGTCCTGTAGTCCAGAAACTCCACGTCACGGTTGTGGAAAACCCTGAATCTCAACCCTTCCGCCACGTTGTTCACCTTGGCGGCCAGTATGTCATACGGTTTGTCGAACTCGAATGCCGGTGCGATGTCCAGCAGGGGAGTCCCTTCAAGGAACTCCTTATATGTCCCGGTGTTCTTGCAGAAAATTCTTACCATAAGTAATCGTTAAACAATAATTTGCTTCACCTTAGGCAATCTTTTCGGTCTATATTTCTTTTCTCCTCAGTCATGTGTCACCGGCACACTCCTTCTTCCAAAAGAAATCTATCCTCGAAAATCTTTGCCAAATCTGCGGCAACTTATTGTTTGCCGCTTACCAATTGATGCGGTTATGGACAAAGATACGAACAAAAATCCTCTCCGGCAAAAGCGTTTTCCGGAAGTCTTGTCATGGTCGGATGAATATTCCTTGAATAATTTGTGAATATTCTTCTTTTCGTCCCCGGCCATTGTCGGAAGTTGCGCGGAAAATGTTAACTTTGTTGGCTTTTTGAAATATTCAATAGGTATAATAATGAAAAATGCAATCGTTTTCGCGGCAGCTGCCACGCTGCTTTCCGTCGGAGCCTTCGCCCAGGACAACCTGAAGAAGGTGAATGATGTGATCGAGCCGCTTCCGGCCGGAAGTGTGACATTCAACGGCTACTTCGCCGATGACATCCAGAACTCCATCGACCACTGGGTCAACGGAGTGATGCCTTACGACAAGGTCATCGACTATTTCATCAAGGGACGTCCGCAGTTCGCTCTCGGCGAGATGCCGGGAAAGTGCATCCGTACAAACTCTCTGCTTTACCGCTACAACGGAGATCCTAAGCTCAAGGAACTGACCAAGAGCCTCGTTTACAAGCTCATGGCCACCGAGAAGAGCAACGGCAGCATTAGCTGCACCGCTGTCGATGAGCAACCGGGCAACCGTGACGGTGACATCTGGGAGAGAAAGTATGTAATGCTTGGCCTTTTGCAGTACTACACTGATGTCGAGCAGGATCCGAGAGTCCTCTCGGCCCTTGAGAAAGAGGCGAAGAGCGTGATCGATCAGGTGGGACCTGCTCCGAAGAAGAGCATCACCGACCTTGGCTGGAGTTCCACAAAGATCGAATCCTCGTCAATCCTTGAGCCTATGGTGAAGCTCTATTTCATCACCGGCAAGAAGGAATATCTCGATTTCGCTGAGTATATCATCAGGACAGGAGCCTCAAAGGGCAGCAACATTTTCCAGCAGGTCTATGAAGGCACCCACCTCTACGAGGTCGGAAAGCCTTACCCTAAGGCCTACGAAATGACTTCCGTTTGGGAAGGACTCGCTGAATATTACCGCGCGACCGGCGACCCGAGGTGGAAGGTATGCCTTGACAACTTCTTCAACGATGTGATAGAGAACGAGATCACCATCATCGGCAATGCCGGTTCAGACGTTTACTGGCCAAGACTCAACGGTGAGGGATGGAGTAACACTGCCGTGGAGCAGACCAATCCGAACATCAAGAGGATGATGGAGACCTGCGTAGGTGTGACTTGGATGAAATATTGCTCTCAGTATCTTCGTCTTACGGGTGATCCTACAGCTGTTGACTACATTGAGAAATACGCCTACAACGGCCTTCTGGGCGCGATGAAGCCTGACGGAAAAAGCTTCAGCTACGTGAATCTTCTGAACGGAGCGAAGGTCACAAACAGCGGTTGGGGGACCAATATCGACGGCCAGCCTGTGACCTGCTGCAACCTCAGCGGCCCTTGCGGCCTGTCCTACCTTCCTTACATCGCCGCGATGCAGTCAAAGGAAGGCCCGGTCATCAACCTCTACAATGCAGGAACCGTGACAGCCAAAACCGCCACCGGCAAGGAGGTGAAACTTGGAATCGTCACTGAATATCCTCGCGCGAATGAGGTCCGCATCTCTGTGGACCCGGCCGCCAAGGAGAAGTTCACCGTGAAGCTGCACATTCCTTCATGGAGCGAGAACACTTATGTGGAGGTGAACGGCAAATATTGCGGTAATGTCGAGGCCGGTAAGTACCTTTCCCTTGAGCGCAAGTGGAAGGCCGGTGACAGCATCTACATCATCTTCGACATGAAGGCCAAGCTCATCAAGGCCTCCGAAAACGGCCGCAACCCTGAGGGCAAGTTCTTCCAGGCCGTGCAGTGGGGCCCGCTGGTCCTCGCCCGTGACGAGAACATCGATCCTGACTACAACAAGCCTGTTCAGATCATCGCAGACGCCAACGGTGAGGTGAAGGTCAAGATTGTTGACGCTGAGCGTCCTGGCACCAGAATGCAGTTCCTCGTCCCTACCACCGAAGGAGACATCAAGATGGTTGACTACTCATCGGTTGACTGTTGGAAAGGCAAGCACATCCAGACCTGGCTTCCGACCATCCGTTAACATCCCTTTATTGTAAACATCTCGTAAAGAGCATAATCACTCCGACAGGCTCAGTGACCAACCATCCGGTCTCCGGGCCTGTTTCTTTTGTCCTGTCACTGAACTTTCCCCATCGGTCACTGGGCCTGTCGAAGTGACCTCCCAGCCCATTCTCCCTCTGGTCACTGGGCCTGTCGAAGTGACCTCCCAGCCCATTCTCCCTCTGGTCACAGGGCCTGTCGAAGTGACCTTCCAGCCAAAACGCAGCCTTCTTCTGAAACAGAGATTCCCGTATCACTCCTCGGACAGAGACAGACTGAGAACAACAGTTCGGCTCATCTGAAGGATTTTGGCTATGCCTGCACGACAGCCACCAAGGGCAAGAATTCAAACACTCTGCAGTTCAAACTTGCGAACCAGATTGGCTGGATAATCGTCGAACACACTTTCGCGGAGGCTGAGAAAATTATGTCGGTGACCATCGACGCATCGGAAGTCATCTTCGTAACGGAAGATACTCTTGATGTGACGACATCAACCATTTCGGAAGATGCTCGTGACAGCAAATTCACTCTTGCACTCGGCAAAAAAAGTGATGAGGGCCTCTTGTTCGCGACAGGCGACACTTTCCGTGGATTCTTCACGGTGGCTCCTGTTGACCTTTCCGGAAAGGCCCTTACCATAACGGCCGCTACCGAGGACGGTAAAACCATTGTACTTGGAACACCTGTCAAAGAAAGCGCAACATCACGAAGAGCATATTCGCCGTCTGCACAACCTCCGCTTCCGCAACACCGGTTGCGACACTTGATGACGTGGAATATTCTTCTTTGTTTGAATGATGCCATAGCCGCAGCGATTAATGGCACGGCAAATACATCGGAGATTTACTTGGTGGATGATGTTAAGTAAAATGTAAAAAATAACCTGCATCGCTTTAAATTTGCAATATATTGATGTTCAGGGTGATTCTATGTATTTAATTATATCGATCGATGCAACTTCTTTTTTCAGCATCTCTTAAGGGCATTATCCGCAAAGAATGCCAATCATTTACAAACCAAGGGCACGCTAAAACGCCACCAACGGTATTCAATCCACTATCACTGTGGCTGACCCTCCCTCGGGATATGGGGGTCAGCCACACACAATGGCCTTCCAGCGTTACCAGAGCCATTCTTGCGTGCCTGTGGTTTGCACAGGGTTTGCACAAGGCTCAAAAAAAACAAAACGGCAGAGCCGTTCTATAATGTTCAGGGTGATTCCATGTGTTCAATTTTACCGATTGATGCAACTTATTTTTTTTTTCTACATCACTTAAGGGCATTATCCGCAAGAATGCCAATCATTTAC
>OCLD01000048.1_pt1 | contig 28939 bp, 25 predicted proteins | sample 1495911 | NCBI WGS metagenome assembly OCLD01 (sample SAMN03418271, study PRJEB22391) | human gut metagenome | biome: human-gut; feature: organic feature; material: feces | host: Homo sapiens | place: Tanzania | collected 2013-01
AATTCCGTTCCAAGAAGCCGTTGCAGCTCCTCACTCTGATTTTCACAGTCTGCCATATAAACAATGTATTTCTGAGACTCTGCAGCATTTCCACTCAGAAAGTTCTCACTGGTAAGAATCTCTCCCTCTCCCGAAATGGAGGCAAGGTAAATATTCTCATACTCACTCAGCTCATCCAGAAGCCACCAGATATGCGTTTCGGAAGCTTCATTATATAAAACAATGACCGGCGTTGTTTCATTCTGGTGGACGAATTCCTGTATCTTGGCTTCTTCCGGATAAAGGAAAAATACTTTATTACCGGTCAGATTCAGTGCTGCCATCAAAACCACCACCAGCACTGCCGCTTTACCTGTGATTTTCTGCCTCTTACCCGGTGCACTCTGTTTCCCCATCTCTTCCTGTGGCAGATTTTGGGATGCCATCAATGCAATCCTTTCAGCAGCCTCTGCATTTCCCTGTTCAATTTCTTTCTGCACCATATACAGGCTATATACCAGCAACAAAACCATTACTCCGTAAATTGGAAGTTCATAGCGGTTTGAAGTTTCCCCGAGTAACAGCGCAGTCTTCGCAACCGTGAAAAAATATCCTGCTACGGTAAACAGAAGAAGTCCGACCGGCAATGTCAGAATCCTCTCCCGTTTCTGTTCTCTCCCTGACCTTTTCGCTCTTTTCTGTAAAAACCGGTTGGTCATGGCAATCAGACAGATCAAAAGGAGCCAGAGTGCCAGACCACCGCCCATCATATATTTATCAAACAGGCCAATAAAAAACTGTAATCGTTCCAGGGTATTCGATGCATTGGCAAACTCACCGACCGCTTCTGTTCCGCGATATCCCCTGAAAATATGGGAAAGCGCCGAAGGATAATAAACAAGCGCTGCTCCAAAGGCTGCTGCACACGTTCCCACATAGGCTATGAGACTCTTCCACTTCTTCTCTTTCAAAAGATACAGACAGAATCCGGCTCCCAGGAAGAAGTGAAAAATAATATAATAATACTGCGTCAAAAATCCCAAGAATACGGTAGGGGCAAGCAGCAGATAAAAGCTCCGGCTCTCCTTTTTCCGGACAAGGGCACGCAGATGCAGGCACAGACACAACAGTACAAACACGGTCAGCCACTGATACATCCGGATAAACATCACGCCCGAAATCACCGCAGCGCCAAAGCCCCACATCCCACAGACGGTTCCGGCAAGGACGTATCCTCTTTTCCGGTAAGGCTGCTTCTCGCTGTCGGAAAGCTCCGGCTGCATGCTTATGGGATATACCGCTGTAAGATAAGCGGCATAGGCAAGCAGGATAAAAGAAATCACAAACCCCAGGAGATTTACGCTGATTCCCTGCCATTTGCTGAAGATCCCGGGTGTCAGGGAGCACACGGTATGCAGCAGGTAATAATAAAACGGAGGATGCACGTCCCAGGACTGCATCTGCTTTACCACCCCATACCGGAACTGCTCTCCCGGCAGCACTACAAGCTCATTGCGGAAGCTCTCACCGGTTGTCCATTCCCTGTCATTTACGAAAAGTCCCGCTGTTTTGTTGGAGGAATAGTAGGAATACAGTTCATCCTCATGGTATCCGGCCTTTCGGCTCCCATAATAAAGCAGCACAATGATCTGCAGACACAGAAGCAGTGTCATTCCTATGAAAAAAATCTTTTTACTCTTTTTCTCCACGCAAGTTCTCCTCTTGAATCTTGTTTTTCCGTAATGCCCAATGTACCTTCCGCACCAGCTTCGGTGCCGTTCCGAGCAAAAGAAGATAGGTTTTATTCTTCCGGGTCAGATAAGGATTCTTCCGGATATCCTTCTTATGCTTCCGAAGATATTGCTTCACCTGCTGATAAAACTCATTGTCGGAATTCATCATCGAAATAGGAATATGCAGCATATAATCCAGCCGCTGAAACAATCCGAACCGCATCGCCTCCTGGGTAAGAAGCGGGTACTGCTCCTCCACAATCTTCGATACCCGGTCCGCATTCCTTACAATATCCGTAAACACGGGAAGAAAATAATTTTCATCATGCGTTCTGGAATTGCTCCCATAACGATAAAACACATGATAGTCCTGCTGCGGCAGTACGGCAATCTGCGGAACCTCCGGCAGCATCTGCACCAGCAGATAAAAGTCCTCGTTCAGTTCTCCTTCCGGGAATTTCCGGTTTTCAAACAAAGACCGATGTGTCAGTCTTGTACAGAAAGAGCAGTCGCCACGATGAAGCAGCAGCTCCCTCATAAGAAACTGGCTGTCCCGGATTTCTGCTTCTTCCGGCGGCTCACAGACGTTCGGAAGAAGATTTCCCTGCTCGTCAATTTCATCCCGCGAACACTGTACCATCAGCAGATTCTCCTGAACTGCTGCCGCCAAAAGCCGCTCGTACATCTCCGGCTCAATATAATCATCACTGTCCACAAAACCCAGATACTCACCCTTTGCCTGTGCGATCCCTAAGTTTCTCGCAGAAGAAGATCCTCCGTTTTCCTTATGAAAAACACGGATCCGCTTATCCTCAAGTGCCATCTTTTCTGCCAGTGCACCGGTACGGTCTGTCGATCCGTCATCCACCAGAATAATATCCAGGTACGGATAGGTCTGCTTCCGTATGGAATCCACACATCTTGGCAGATAATCAAATATATTATAAACCGGCACAATCACGCTGATTATTATCGGTTGATCCATCTCAAAATCCTTTCTGACTGCTATGCCCTGCTCAATGGTCCTTCCTTTGCGGGCATGAGTTTTCCTGTCATCTGTACTTCCTTAATCACACGCAACAGCTCCGAAGCCGCATGCTCTGCATTCCAACAGGTCGTAATGGTTTCATTCGCTGCCTTTGCCATACGCATCCGCAGTTCCGGATTCTTGACAAGTTCCGTCACTTCCTGCAGCAGTTCCTCATAATTTTTCTTAAAAATAAACCCATTCTCACCATTTTGAATTAAATAAGGCACGGCACCTGCCTGTCCACAGGCAGCAACTGCACAGCCACTGTTCATTGCTTCATTCACCACGGCTCCCCAGCCTTCTAAATGGTTACTCGGGAACACCATGATGTGGCTCTGTTCCATCCGGTCACGTACGGCTGCCGGAGACTGGAATCCATAGAAGATGACCTCATCTTCAACCTGCAGGTCCTTCGCCATCTGCCGCAGTTCCTCTTCCATCTGACCGCTTCCTGCCATATGAATCCGGAATGGAGGAAACGCTTCTCCCATACCTCTCTTACTCCGACCATCTTCCCGCAGTTTCTTAAGGTCTGCAGCCAGCCGGAGCATGTATTCCGGATGCTTTAAAGGTATAAACCGTCCGGCAAAGATAATATCAATCCCGTCTTTCCTCTTTTTCTCCCAGAGGGTGTCCCCTTCATAAGTACGAAGTTCCGGGAAATACCCGAATTTGAGCATTTTCTCCGGGTAGGCATGAATCAGCCGGAAGTCCGATGCCACATAAGCCCCGGCACAAAGCAGATAGGCCGGTGCATTCCGGTAGCGGATATGTTCTTTATATTTATGGTATAACCCTTTCGGTGAAATGGCTTTCCACTGTCCCTCACGGTAAATCCGTTCCGTGACACGGAAGGTCAGTTTCCCGGCATTCAGTCTTTCTTCGATCAGATCTTCCCTGCCACTCCAGCCCGCAAGCACACAGTCGCTCTCCATGATCTTACGGACACAGAAATCCTCTTCCTCATAAAGACAGTGCACATAAGGAATTTTCTCTCCATCAAGGGACCAGCCCATGTTGCGGCGTTCTTCATCCATCGGCTCTGTCTGGATAAAGCAGTAATCCTCTCCCAACTGCTTATACATCGCATTGGAAAAGGGAATCTGATGATGATTGATATAATTTGAAACAAATGTTATGGTCATTCTAAAATCTCCCGGTATATTTCCAGTAACCGTTCATAGTTCTTACTGCCATCATGGATATAGGACGCCCGGATACGTTCATGCGCTGACAATTCCTTTACCAGCGTCTGATCAGACCAGATCCGGTCAATGGAATCTGCCAGATCTTCAGCATCCCCATTATGAAACAGAAGCCCTGTCACGCCATCCTCGACCATGCTCGGAATCCCTCCCGTCCTGGACGCCACCACCGGTACCCCAAGAAGCATTGCCTCTCCAATCGTATTGGGGGAGTTTTCCATTACCGACGGACATACGAAAACGCTCGAACGCAGGAACTGCGTCTTCATCTCTTCGGCAGACAGCCTCCCAAGTACAATGACCTGATCCTGCAGTTCATATAACCGGATCAGCACAAGGAGATACTTTCCATACGCGGAAAGTTTGCACTTGTCCTTCGCCGTTTCATGGGAAATAATACTGTTTCCGGCAACATAAAGCTTCAGATCCGGATAGCTTTCCTTCAATCTTCCCATCGCCTCAAGCAGAAAATGCATTCCCTTAAGCGGATAATCGCCCTGCCCTAAGAAAATGCTGTGGCGCATGGTCTGTTCTATTTTCCATTCGCCATCATAAAATTCCTGGCGCATGGTTTCATTCATCGAATAATAATTGGCACGCGGATTAATCTTCGCAGTCTCCGCACGGTCAAATTCCGTTCTTCCTGTGATATGATCGGTAAGAAGAAGCGCCTGCCGCTCATTCTCGGCACGCTGATAAAACTTATTCTGCTGCTGAAGCATGGAATCCTGTCTTACCACATCGCGGAAGGATGCCTGCTTAAACACATTCTCCGGAAGCCCTGCACGGTAGGTCTTTGCAATCTCTCCACACAATCCCTGTATCCCGATCAGTGTCTTCTGTGGATTGTGAAAGGCTCGTACTGCCGCCAGACAATGTGGAAATTCGGTTCCAAAAATATGAATCATATCCGGTTTAGCATCCTTCAGAATTCCCTGAATCCGTGCTTCCAACCCCGGATCATAGTTTTCCGGCTTCGATAAATCTTCCTCAAACGCATAGCATGGCGTCCGTGATCCCTTAATCTTCAGAAATCCGGCGTTCTTTCTGTTCTTCCCACTTCTTCCGGCTCCTGCTTTTTCCTCTGTTTCTGCTGCATCGCAGTTGAGAATACTCGTCACCGATATCTTTGCCAGATCTTCCTTCCTCATCGGAAAGCAGACCGTAATCTCAAACGGAACTTTTCCCTGCAGCGTCTTTTCATAAATTCCGGATAACCATCCCTCCCGGTTTGAATAGGGCATCCCCAGTTCCCTTGCAATCGCCGGAAGCATGATGTTACAAATCCATAAGACTTTCTTCATCTGCCAATCCCCCTCTTTCCTGATACTTCATATCACATATTGACATCCTCTGTCATTCCTGCCTGTTCCCGGTCACACTCATCTCCGGTAAAGTGCCGTCTTCAGCCTGTTATAAAAAGCTGCCGTCTTCTCATTCTTTGAAATCCAGGTCCGCAATGGTGCAAGTGTTAGGCACAGAATCAGCCGGTAGGTAAACCGTTGTCCGAAAGACATATATTTCCGTACAATTTTCTTATGTTCCTCTTTCGAAAGAACAAGATTCTTCTTTGTTTCCGAAAATCCCCCACCTTCATAATCTGCAACCGTAATGCCGGTGTAAAACGGATTCGCCTTCGCCTCAAAAAAACACCACAGAAACTGCTCATAATCTGCCCTCACCCGGTATTCCGGTTGGAATGGATGCTGTAAAAGCAGCTCCCGTTCATAAAAACAAGCCTGATGGCACGGCACATTCCGGTAGCATCCAAACGCATCAAGCTTCGGATTCGAGGAAACGAGCTGCCCTGTCACACGCTCATACACATCCCCATAGTAAATTGCAGATCGCTCTGCTCCCGTCTGTTCCTGCCTGACCATCCGGTCATGCATGTTCGCAAGCACCTGCTCATCCATAAACCGGTCCCCGCAATTTAAGAAGAAAACAAACTGCCCCTTTGTCTCTTGTACCGCCTGGTTCATGGCATCGTAAATTCCCTGATCGGGTTTCGTCACAACACGTAAACCGGGCTGATTCAGATTGAGCTTCTGTAACGAGCCATCCGTTGAGACACCATCCTTTATAACTACTTCATAATCCCAGAATTCCTGCTTCTTAATACTCTGCAGGGTTTGCCGCAGCTTCTCACCGGGATTTAAACATACCACAATAATCGAGAAAAACGGTGTCATATCACACCTCCTGAACTTGTACTAACATTTAACCCTAGGTAACATCTGACAGAATCGGAACCATCTCATGAAACAGGAAGGTCTGGTATGGCAGAATACGAAGTCCGTTCTCCCCTGCTTTCATCAGAATAAACACAGCAAAATACAATATTCCGGCCAGAATCACACCCACGCGGCACAGCTTCTTAAGCTTCTCATTCTCAATACCATTCACCAGCGCAGGAATAAAGAAGATATGGGTAATCGTCAGATAGTACCCGATTCTTGAGATTATCGGTAAAAACGAACAGCAGACATACATCACCAGTGCGCCCAGATTACAGTAAAAATAAAAGCGGTTCCTTGCATTCTCCTTCACACACTTCTTATAGCAAAGAAGTGCCAGAACAAGCACGGCTGCACAGCGCAGAATATTAATCATGCTGGTACCGCCCTCTAAATATTCGGTGTCCTCATAGGTCGGATACAGGAATACGACAAGCTTTAAATAAAAATCCTGCAGGAAGAAAAAGGTCGAACAGAACAGGGCTGCAAGAACAAGCTGCCACTTTTTCCAGCATCGGGAAGCAAGGAAATAGAGCGGAAGTACGACAAGCAGCGACTTGTGCATGGTTGCTCCCAACAGAATAAGCAGAATAAACTTCCCCCACTCCTTACGAAGGACATAAGGAATTGCAAAAAGTGCAATCGCAAGTGCCAGATAGTACCGCACCGTGTTAAAGGTCTGGAAATAATATCCCAGTGCCATAAACAGGAAGAAGCTGAACGGAAAAGAATCCGCCTGCTGATAAATTGCCTTTAAGAACAGGTAAATGGTGGCAAAAGCAAACACCGCAAAGACAAGCAGATAGTTCTCAAATCCGCTGATTCCGTACAGAATTTTCACCACCCAGTTAAAACCGAATTCTGTGGGAACCATGGCATCGCACCGGATCAGATGCATAAATTCCACATATTTTGCGTAATCATTTCCCACATTCAGCCGAAGCGCAGACACCAGAAATAAAAGCAGAAAAACAGATACCAGACAGAGCCTGTTCAGTATCTGTTGACGTGTATATAAAAAACCTTTGTTTTCATAATGATTATCGACCGGCAATGAAAGTCCTACCGCCAGCACTCCTACCAAAACATATAAAATCATAAGCGTCCTCTCCGCCTATCGCAGCTTTCCTTCCCGGATTCCCTGCTTCATCAGCCTGTAAGCCGAGCGGAAATCCATTGTGGTAAGCATTTCTTTCCGGTTGCTCCACAAAAACCGGATGGAAAACGGCTTCGCCATACATCCGTAGAGATCGTGATACAATACTCCTCTGTCAAGGAAGAACTTCTCATGGTATCCCGAAAACCAGGTTGACTCCCGGTATACCTCTCTGCCTAATAACGCCGTATCTGCATAAATCCGCAGTCCCTTTTTCAGACAGTCATGCAAAAACAGGCTGTCCTCTCCGTTGCTGTATTTCGCGCCACCGCCATACAGCAGGGAATATGTGACATTAGCCTTCCAGACAGCATCCTTGCGCACGGCAATCGCATACGCCGGGTATCTTCCATAATTATACCAATGAACCCAATGCCCTGTTTCGTTATAATAAGTTCTTCTCCGTTCGTCTACTTCAAAATTAAAGGTGATGACCTGTGCTTCCGGATGCTGCTCAAATGCCTGCAGTACCTTCTGCTCATAATCATCCTCATATACAAGATCTTCATCAGAAAACAGGAGAATATCCCCATCCGCACGCATCAGTGCCGTATTACGGCTCAGTCCCACACCGCGCTCTGCCATGGACATACACCGGATGGTATGCTCCCTGTATTCATATTCCTGATAGTCGAACCGGCCGCACTGATTCACAATCCATGCATCCGTCCGGATATTCATGCGCTCTGCCAGTGTCGTAACCTCTTCATTCACGGCCGATACCAGTAATTGAAGCTTCATAACCTGTCCTGCTTTCTGTGTTTTTTGTAACCGTTCAAAGCTATGCGAAGTACCGGTTCAGATACTCCTCATCAGCTTCTGTCACAATAATGCCGTAAACGTTGCAGTCCTGATTCTTCAAGAAGGTCAGCATCCTCTCGGTCTTACGGCTCACATCATTTCCAAATGGGATCAGCAGAATCACCCCTCCGTTCTTACGGATGGTTTCACATTGCTCTTCTCCCATGTCACTTTCATTAAATACGGTAATATTCCATTCTTTAGGCTCCGGAAGAATATCTTCATCTTCCTCGTCTTCATCATCCTGGCGGACATGCCATACCAGTTCGCCACCGATATCCTTATCACCGCCGAGGGTTCCGCCCTCTTCCCAGTTTAACAGCTTATCCATATCGGCCTGACGCAGCTCTCCATGATTATCCATATCCAGCAGCAGCATGTCCCTGGAATCTCCCATCACATACAGAAGATCTGCTCTCAATTCCCTGACAAAGGGCTGGAGGCCCTTCTGGTTCCGCGTCATAATGCCAAGTGCCTTATAAGGATATCTGCGCTCCACATCGGCCTGCACATATACCCCATCATCCAGTACATACATAAATCCAAAAACAAGGAATCCAATAAGTCCAAACAGAAGTGCTCCTGCAATCAGTGCTTTCGTGGTATCATCGCTCCAGTAGATACGCTTCGGCATATCGGAACGGATGGTGACAATCCTGCGAAGCTCCTCACTCTGATCCGCATAATCCGCAAGTCCCTCTTCCACAGCCGCCTGAATTTCACGTACCATCTTCTCACTGTCACCCTTCACGGTTATGGTAAGCAGGCGGATATCGGACAGAATCTCTGCGGAAGTTGCATTCTTGACTTCCTCTTCCTCATACCCTGTGAGGTGATTCATAATTGCAATCAGAATGGGATCCGTATCCAACAGTTCATTCCAGGTGTAGCCATTATAATACTGATACACATCCCCTTTTTCATCCTGGTTAAAGGTAATGTACAGCTTGGAAACACTTTCATATTCCACAGGCATCTTCATGGTCCGGATCATCCGGTACGAAATTGCACCGATCGTTCCGCCCACAAGAATAAGCAGTAAAATAATCCATATTTTTTTCTGAAAATACAGGGTGAAGCGTTTCAGATCCATTCCCCGGTTCTTATAATCTTCGTTCATGTGCGTTCACTTTCCTTTATTTGCGGTCTTCCCCGTTCTTCATGGCCGTTGTCTGATTACTGTCTACTCCCTCAGTGCTTTCGGGCTTAATCAGAATCTTTATCGTTAACAGCATGAGCTTTAAGTCAAGCCATAAGGAATAATTCTCAATATAAGACAGATCCAGCTTTAGCTTGTCATACGGTGTCGTATTATACTTGCCATAAACCTGTGCGTATCCGGCAAGTCCTGCTTTCACCTTCATACGGAATACGAATTCCGGCATCTGCTCCACGTACTGCGCAATGATCTCCGGTCGTTCCGGGCGTGGTCCGATAAAGGACATGTCCCCTATCAGAATATTAAACAACTGCGGCAGCTCGTCGATGCGCACCATACGGATAAATTTACCGATCGGCGTAATCCGGCTGTCATTCTTGGAAGCGAGTCTTGCTACACCGTCCTTTTCTGCATCCACTTTCATACTGCGGAATTTCATAATCTTAAATTTCCTGCCGCCACAGGTACACCGCGTCTGCTTATACAGAACCGGGCCACCATCATAGCACTTGATGCAAATGGCCGTAATCAGCATAATCGGTGATGTAATAACGGTCAGTATCAGGGAAAGGACAAGATCGATCATTCTCTTTGCCATGCGCTGCTCGACAGTAAGCGCATATTCTCTCGTTAAGAAAATCGGCGTATCGAACAGATGAAGCTGATCGGCTCCGGCAACCAGTACATCCGGAATCTTCGGCATCATATAAACACGAATAGACCGGCTGTAACAGTATTTCAACAGCTTGTTCCGGTCTTCGGTAGAAATATCCCATAATACAACGGCACGGAATCCGGAGTCAATCTCTTCCTGAATCTTCCAGATTCCTTCCTTAATATTCACGCATTTCGTAATACGGTACTTGTCCTTGCGGGACTCGAATTTCCGTAAAATATCTTCAATACTGCGATGTCCATGTACAAGCAGCATCTCCCTTGGTGGAAATACCCTGCGATAAACCCAGTTACAGAACGCCGTCCAGATTCCGGATATCAGGAGCTGTACCACCAGCGCCTGCGCAAAATATACCACCGGCACAAGACGGTTGCTCATCAGGGAGATCTGGAAATAAGTAATCACATCTACAATACACAGGGACACCAGTTGGGAAAGAAAGACATCCCCCGGCTTCAGATATCCGATTTTCAATCCGCCATACGTGCTTGTAAAGAAAAATAACAATACAAAATAAATGGCAACAATCAATAAATGTCCCTTGAAGAAGAATTTCAGTCCCAGATTAAAACGGTTTACAATCGGATAATAATTCCGGAACCAGATATAAGCATAAACTGCTGTTTCAAGCAGAAGGCCGACAAGGCTCAGCCATAATACACATACGCGCTTCAGCGATTCCAAACGTTTCACATCGCACCTCACTCACTTCTATTCTTTTCGTAACTATATATCTTCCTTAATCAGATAAATCGGTCTGCGTTTTACTTCCAGATAGGTCTTGGCGAGATACTGTCCCAGAATGCCCATACAGAAGAACTGTACGCCGCTGATCAGCAGGATAATGCACACAAGGGATGGCCAGCCGGAGGTCTTGTCCCCGAAAATCATGGCTCTTGACCAGATAAAAATCAGGAAAACAAATGCCAGAATACAGAACAGAACTCCCATCAGGGCTGCCAGTGCCAGAGGAGCCGTCGAAAACGAAGTAATTCCTTCAATGGAATACACAAACAGTTTCCAGAAGGACCATTTGGTTTCACCCTTCTTACGTTCGATATTCTCATATTCCAGCCACTTGGTCTCATAGCCGACCCAGCCATAGATTCCCTTCGTAAAACGGTTATATTCGGGCATGGAAAGAATGGCGTCCACTACCTGTCTGGTCATTAAACGGTAGTCTCTGGCACCATCCACAATTTCCGTCTTTGAAATTTTGTGCATAAGTTTATAGAAGCATCTGGCAAAGAACGACCGGATCTTCGGCTCACCCTTTCTTGTAACTCTTCTCGTTGCAACCGAATCATATCCCTGCTCAATATAGGAAAACATCTCCGGAAGAAGAGATGGCGGATCCTGCAGATCGGCATCCAGGAATACGGCATAATCGCCACGGCACTTCTCAAGACCCGCATAAATTGCCGCTTCCTTTCCGAAATTACGGGAAAAGGACAGGAGATGCACCCGGTTGTCTTCTTCAATCAGCTTCTTTACCTCTGCAACCGTACGGTCTCTCGAACCGTCATCTACATAAATCAGTTCAAAATCCAGATCCTTTTCTTTGAAAAAGGGCTGATTCTTTATAAACTCGTCGTAAAAGTCCCACACATTTTCTTCTTCATTGTAGCATGGGACAATTGCACTCAATAATTTCATGGTCTATCCTCAGTTATTTCTGTAAGAGTATTACAGTAATTATTCAGAGCACATTCACAGAACCTTTGCTCCATAGCTTTTCTTTTACTCATATGGTTACAGTGTACCACATTTTTCTCTTTCCTACAACACAGGAACAGGTCAGCCGCGAAACACCGGACTGACCTGCTGCTGTGTGCATCATTACATTCTATTTAACACTTCTTCCGTGAGAACAAATCTATTCTACCTTATTGACCAGTTCCTCACCTCGTTCATAAGCCGCGATATTTTCAAAGGTAGTCTCTGCAATATTCTGTAACGCCTCATTCGTAAGGAATGCCTGATGAGAGGTCAGAAGCACATTCGGCATGGAAACCAACAGTGACAGGACATCATCCTCGATAATTTCATTCGAGCAGTCCTCATAGAAATAATCTGCCTCTTCCTCGTATACATCAAGACCTGCTGCCCCGATCTTCTTTTCTTTTAATCCACCAAGCAGTGCCTCCTTCTTCACCAGTGCTCCTCTCGATGTATTAATCAGCATCACGCCGTCCTTCATCATCTGGATACTTTCTTCATTAATAATATGATGGGTCTGCGTGGTCAGCGGACAATGCAGGGAAATGATGTCACTGTTCCGGAACAGCTCCTCCTTTTCCACATAAGTTACCGGAAGTGAGCTATCCGGATATGGATCGTATGCCAGTACCTTCATGCCAAATCCCTGACAGATGTTAATAAAGGTCTTACCGATCTTACCGGTTCCGATGACACCGACGTTCTTTCCATGAAGGTCAAACCCGGTCAGTCCATTCAGTGTGAAGTTACCTTCTCTTGTCCGGTTATATGCCTTATGGAGCTTCCGGTTCAGACAAAGCAGCATTCCCATCGCATGCTCGGCAACGGCATACGGTGAATAAGCCGGAACACGTACCACATCAATTTTTCCTGCGGCTGCCTTGCGGTCCACATTGTTAAAGCCGGCACATCGTAATGCGATCAGCTTCACCCCATGTCTGCAAAGCCGGTCAATGGCCCGTGCATCAATGACATCGTTAACAAATGCACACACCACTTCGCAGCCTTCTGCCAGCGCTGCGGTTTCATAGCGAAGCTTCGTCTCAAAATAAATAATTTCATAGCCTTCCGGCTTCTTCTTTTCAAACCATTCCTTATCATATGGTTTGGTATCATACATTGCAATCTTCATGCTGCATTCCTTCTTTCCTGCTTCTACAGATCAGCCGGCTGTCTTTCCTGTATTCCTTAGCCGGCTGCCGGATATTCATATCCAGTATCTAGTATTGCCCGACTCTGCTGTTGTTATTTAAAAAACGTAAAGGCCTGCAGTTCAAACAAGGTTTTTTCTTCAAAAAAGGCTCTCGTCCATCCTTCAACCGGAAGTTCGGTAACAAGATACAGGGCATGCCGTCCGGTTACTGCCTCGCAGCGGATCTTATAAACGCCATCCGAAAGTCCGATCTCCCCGGATCCGATCTCCGGTCCGTCTTCGGCATCGATATGGACATGCACAATGGAATTACTGCCCGTCCCCTTAATCTGTAAAGCAAGAAGCATGGTCTTCGTGCCATAGTCCTGTCCGAAATCAAAATATTTATATCCAATGACATTATCTGCCTTAATATTCGTAATTACCCGGGTGAACGCATCCTTTTCAATAATGTAGCCCTCTCCCTTTAATACACAGGCAATCTCGGCCGGAGTCAGCTCATACGGATTCAGCGCATCCTCAAATCCCAGGGATGTCATCTCGACCGGTGGAATCGTTCCGTCCGGCAGAATCTCGATCTTTTCCACGCAGGCACGTCTCGACATGATCGAATGATTCGTCATCCGGTGATAAAAGACATACCACTGTCCATTGATGTTGCAGACCGAACCGTGATTGTTGCCTGCCGGATAGTCCACACCATTATCAATAATATAACCCCGGTAGGTAAAAGGTCCTGTCGGGCTCTCTGAAGTGGCATAAGCCAGCCTGCTCCCTTTTCTCGGAGAATAAATCAGATAGTAAAGTCCATTGATTTTCCGCGGAGAGCTGGCTTCATAAAACCGGATCTCCTCCGGAATGCATTCCCGGTCGTCAATGACCGGCTCCTTAAGGCTTCCGTCAAGAATCTCATACATGTTCTCCGGATTGATCTCGTTCATATGAGAATGCTCAAAGCCATAATAACAATATACCCTGCCATCATCATCCACAAGTACCCCGACATCATTAAAAATTCCCTCATCGCCTTCGTTTCCGGGGCGGTACTCATACTTAGACAGCAGTTCAAACGGTCCCTCGGGATGATCGCTTACGCCAACGCATCCTTTGGCACCGAAAATATACATATATAAATAATATTTACCATCCTTCTCGACACAGTCCGGCGCATACAATTCGTGATCTGTCCACGGTGTATTCGAAGCATGATTCGCCGTATCCCTGGTCTGGAAGCTCGTTCCGTGGCACTGCCAATGGTTCAGGTCATTGACCGGAGCCGACCACACCTTCAGCTTATAATCGCAGAAATATCCGCAGCCCACACGGTCATGGGAGCCGTACAGATACACCCGGTCTCCAAATACTCTCGGTTCGCCATCCGGAATATACTCCCAGAAAGGTAAAATAGGATTTGCCATAAGTCCGTCCTCCTTGCAGCCTAATTATTGTTCTCTTTCTTTGTCTTAAGAGAGATAATCACATCCGTCTCTTCGGATTTATAATAAAACAGGAACAGGAAAATCAGTACGAAAACCGTAACCGTCACATAGCAGTCTGCCACATTAAACTTCGGGAAATCAATGGGAACAAAGTAAATAAAGTCCACCACGTAACGGTTCATCACACGGTCAATCAGATTTCCGACTGCCCCGCTGATCAGAAAGACGCCACAGATCCGGATCGGATTGAATCGCGGATTATCTGGCAGCGTGACCAGCTTATAAACCACAAATGCAATAATCACAAATGTTACGAGAATTAAAGGAATCTGCAGTCCACGGAAGGATCCGAATGCTGCGCCCGTATTCTCAAGGTAGGAAAATTCCAGTACCCCTTTAATCAATACAAGGCTTTCCTTTCCCTTTAATGCCGCTACCGCCCACTGTTTCGTCAACTGGTCCAGTGCAATTGCGATAATCATAACAAGAATCCCTATCAGAGTCTGCTTCTTTTTCATGTCCTACACTCCTTAACACATTTCTCATCCTAATAAGTCCTACTTTTATATTTCTCAAGATCAATCGCATAACTGCTCTCATATAATTTCTTAAGTGCTGTATCGGAATTAAACTTCTCATTCAAAGCAAAATCAAAGCTCCAGGTCATATACCACAGCCAGGGAATCTTCTTTTCCACAAGGGTTTCCGGATCCGGCAGGATACCGATTTCTCCGAGAGCTGCGCCCTTCTCTTGCCTTGTTACCTTCAAAAGTTCTTCATACTGCTCCTCATAGGCACCGTGCACATGCGGCTCCGTATAAAGATCCCTTGAAATGATATCACAATACTCATCCCCGACATAGCCTTCCGGAAGCGGAGAATTCCACACCCAGATCAGATTATCCAGATGATGATGCTGTGTATAATAACGGAACATGAAGCGGAACAGTTCTGCCGCCACTACCGGTCCTTTCGCTCCCCACCAGAACCATTCACCTTCGGATTCGTGGAATGGACGCCACAAAATCGGGATATGGCGGTCACAGAACGGCTGCAAAATGCCTGCCATATGATCAAGGTCATGACACAGAGCCTCATGCTCCGGTGTTCCTTCAATCACGGCTTTCGCCGCATTGTAGTCCGTCTTTTCTGCATAAAAGGACTTATCGCTTCCTCCCATCGGGGAAAACCAGTGCCAGGTAAAGGTCATAAGTCCGCCACGTTCTGCCCATTCCCATGCCTTTTCCAGTGTACCGGTATTCTCATCGACTTCCTTCAGGCACTCTTCATCCGCAGTCTCCCTGCGGATATTCGGAGAATACGATAACAGTTCAAAGCCACAGATTGCCGGAAGCTTTCCGGTAATCTTCCGGATTCTCCAGATCTCCGGCTGTTCCATCGTCTGGGTATGCTGACCGGTCAGAATTCCTTTTCCTTCAATTTGCGATAAATACTCCAGCACTTCCTTTACTTCCGGCTGGGCATTGGGATTACAGGGTATCGTTCTCATGGTTGTCCTAACTCCTTAAGGCTCTGCACCAGATCAATGTCTGACTGCTGTACTCTGATATTTGTTGTAATTGCTTCTTCACCGGGGCGCTGGATCGATACCTCGATCACCGTCCCCTCCACAATCTTGTCTGCCATCACGTTCCTAAGAAATGCCTCAAACTTCGGATGATTCTTCGTAAATGTATTTTTTGCCTGCATGATCTTAAACATTGCTGCGGGATTCATATCTGTTCCTCCTGATGCTGTCTATTTTCTCTCTTTTGCCACTCCTACCGGATGACCTTCGACCAGTCGCTGATACCGATATACTGCTTTGCCCAATCCATATAAGCGGCTTCTTCCTGAGTACCAAAGCTGTTAAAGGCTGCCCATCCACGCTCGGACAGACGGGAGTCCACACCATCACCCAAATTATCCAGATAAATCACCTGAGTGATATATGGATTCTTTTCAAAGGAATAGAAGGCTGCACACAAAGCCGCAATCTGCACGTCCTCACCCTGCGTTGCACTCACACCAAATTCGTTTACAATAATGTCACGTACCTGTCCGGAACGGTTTACATATTCCGGTTTACTCATAAAGTCGGTAATTACTGTTACGTTCTGGAAGGTTACCATATGATTATTGGCCACCTGGGAACGGCAGTATTCGGGTGTCTCCACGGTTACACCGGACATATCCCAGAACTTTGCATAGGTAAGCGGAACGGTATAAGGATGAACGGCAAGACACCAGTCAATGTTTCCGGTGCTGCTGATATTGTTGTTAAACTTGATCAGGAAATCCTTTACATCAATATAAGAATAATATTCCGGGTGACTCATGGGACGGTTCCTGTCCCAGCACTGGTCAAGGCTCACATAAACATTGGCCTGTGCGTTCACACTCTTGATCGCCGTGTAGCATACACGGAACGCCTGCGTATACTCTCTTACAAACGTATCCCAGTCAGTCCAGTTCATGTAGTTCCATTTTCTTTCATTAACTTCGTTGCCGATGATAAAGTCCTGCGCTCTGGAATTGGCTGCATAATTCTGCAGGTCCTTCACCAGTCCTTCAATTCCTTCATCATTGGCTGCATTCATCATATAGTAGGTATGATCCCACGGATGCGGATCCTTTACTTCATCACTTGCCTTTGGATGCGTCACAACCGTTCCTGCCCCAACCAGAATCTGTGCCGTACGGTTGACATGAGTCACCGGAACATCACCGGTTCCGCTTCCGTTGATGATAATGTTGGTCGTTTCAATACCCTGCGTGGACTTTGTGGGACGCTGTACACGATGGGAGGATGTCGACATCATTTCCGGATTGCTGATGTACTGCGGATTACCGATCATCACCTTTTTACCGCCCTGTAATACCACCAGGGCAAACTTCGCATACAGTCTGCCATTCGATGCGGTGGAATCCAGCGGAAAATGTATCACCGTATTCAATGACTGCTCACAGGATGCAACAGGAGCTGCACCATCCGGAATTGCATATTCATAAGTTTTTAACTGATACAGATAGAACATTCCATCATCGGAAGATGGCAGGGTACTGAAAGCAGCCAGATACTCAATCGTCTTGCGGTCAATCAACTGGCAGGCCTGCGATGATACGCCGCCCTTTCCTGCTGCCTGTGCTTCCGTTCCCATGGATGGGGATAAAAACAACACTGTTGCCGTGCATACTGCAAGTAATGCACTGATTCCTCTTTTTAATGTGTTTCTTGAAAAGATTGATTTTTTCACCTTTTCTCTCCTTTCGCATCCTTTATGCATTTTCTGTGCTTTATTTTTGTAATACCCAGACTACCTCTTCCTGTTTTTCACCCTTCCCGGTCTGCCGGCAGCTTCCGGAAGAAACCAATCGTAAACGGAATACAGATCAGACCGGCAAGCACATCCGCTGCTGCCTGTGCATACTGCACTCCGGCAATTCCAAAAGCATACTGCATGATTAAAATCAGTGGGATAAAGCATAAACCATTCCGCAGTGTAGACAGGAAGGTCGCATTCAGCTTATATCCGATACTCTGGAACATCATATTGTTACACACACTGAACGGTACGAGAAACAGTGCCAGACACTGTGCCCGCATCGCCGGAATTCCAATGGCAATGACCTGCGGATCATTCCGGAACCATGCCACAACCGTTCCTGCCGCAAAAAAGCCGACCATGGCAAATACACCCAGCATCACCGTTCCAAAGATCCATGTAAAATAAAATCCCTTTCTTACCCTCGAGAACTTACCGGCACCATAATTAAAGCCCGCAACCGGCTGAAAGCCCTGACCGATGCCAAGTCCGACACCGAAAATAAACATGCTGATCCGGTTTATAATACTCATGGCAGCAATCGCGGCATCCCCGTAAACACCTGCCGTATGATTCAGCACCATCGTGGAAATGCTGGCAAGTCCCTGACGCGCCAGACTCGGAAGTCCTGTGGTCACAATCTCACCAAGCGTCTTAACCGTAAAGCTGATATAACGGATCGAAAATGTTGTCTGCGTCTTTTTCCGCAAAAACATACTGAGCAGGATACCAAAGGAAAGATACTGGCTGATTGCAGTTGCAAGTCCGGCTCCTCCAATTCCCATATGCAGCACCCGGATGAAAAACGCGTCCAGAAAAATATTTAAAAATCCACCGCTCGTAAGACCGATCATGGCAAAAAATGCCCGTCCCTCATACCGCAGAATATTATTCATCACACAGCTGCTTACCATGGCAGGCGCCGCAAGCAGAATATAAAATGCATATCCCCTGGCAAAAGGAAGAATGGTATCTGTACTTCCAAGCAGCCTCACTAACGGCGTCAGAAAGCACAATCCCAGAATCAATACAACCGTACCGGAAATCAGCGCCGCATAAAAGCTTGTCGCGGAATACCTTCTGGCATCCTCAACCTCTCTGGCTCCCAGTCTGCGGCTTATTATACTTCCGGCTCCATGTCCGAACATGAATCCCAACGCCTGCAGAATCGCCATCAGTCCAAACACAACGCCGGTTGCCCCACTCGCAGAAGTTCCCAGTGTTCCGACAAAATAGGTATCTGCCATATTATAAAGATTGGTAACCAGCATACTGATCGTTGTCGGCAGACCCAGCTCCAAAATGAGCTTTTCTACCGGCTGCCTGGTCATACGGTCATACTGTGACTGCTTTTCCCTGCTCATAATGCTCCTCTTTGTATCCGCTAGACACCTCTGCAAATACTTCTCTATGTATTACTGCACAATCTGTCTAGCGACATAAACACCGCTTGCAGACGCATGGGACAGAGAGTGGGTTACCCCGCTGCCGTCACCGATAATATACAGTCCCTTATGGCAGCTTTCCAGATTTTCATCCAGTTCAACTTCCATATTATAAAACTTCACCTCAACACCATAAAGCAGCGTATCGTCATTGGCCGTACCCGGTGCGATCTTATCGAGAGCATAAATCATTTCGATAATACCATCTAAAATACGCTTTGGAAGCACCAGACTTAAATCCCCCGGTGTTGCAGAAAGGGTTGGCTCCACAAGTCCCTCTTCGATTCTCTTCGCGTTACTTCTTCGTCCTCTTACCAGATCCCCGAAACGCTGTACGATAACACCGCCTCCGAGCATATTGGAAAGTCTTGCTATACTTTCACCGTATCCGTTACTGTCCTTGAACGGCTCGGAGAAGTGCTTGGATACCAGCAGGGCAAAGTTGGTATTTTCGGTCTGCTTATCGGCACCCTCATAGCTGTGCCCGTTTACGGTAACGATTCCGTTCGTGTTTTCATTTACCACGATACCGTGCGGGTTCATACAGAAGGTCCGGACCGAGTCCTCAAACTTTTCGGTACGGTACACGATCTTGCTCTCATAAAGCTCATCTGTCAGATGGGAGAAGATTACCGCCGGAAGTTCGACACGCACACCAATATCGACACGGTTCGATTTGGTATTGATCTGTAAGTCCTTACAGATCTGCTCCATCCACTTACTTCCGCTTCGTCCAACAGAAATGATACACTTATCGGAATAATAAGAGCCGCCTTCACAAACAACCTCATATCCTTCGTCGAGCGCCTTTACCGTCTGAACCGGTGTATCAAAATAAAAGTCCACCTTATCCTTAAGCTCTGCATAAAGATTTCCCAATACAATCAGGTTAATATCCGTTCCCAGATGACGCACGGAAGCATCCAGCAGATTCAGCTTATTCTGCAGACAGATCTTCTTAAAGGCCGTACCGGAGGTCGAATACAGCTTCGTCCCCTCACCGCCGAACTTCATATTAATGTCATCCACATATTTCATCAGATCAATCGCCTGGCTTCTGCCAATGTATTCGTATAAGGTTCCGCCGAATGCGTTGGTGATGTTGTATTTTCCATCGGAGAAAGCACCTGCTCCTCCGAAACCGCTCATGATCGAGCAGCTCTTACAATTGACACAATTCTTTACCTTTACTCCGTCAATCGGGCAGTGACGCTTATCAAGCGCGTGACCTGCCTCAAAAACTGCAATCTTTACATCTTTACTGCGCTGTACCATCTCATATGCAGAAAAAATTCCTCCCGGACCTGCTCCAATGATGATCACATCGTATTTCATCCCTGAATTCCATCCTTTCCTTATTATTCATTCCTTATCATAATGATATGAGTATCAAAAGTAAATTTTGCCACTCATTAATGCATCCGAATGCTGCATTGCTATGCGCTACACAATTTCCAAGTCTGCTTTTCCATCGGATCTGTCAGAAGCCTTCCTTCTTCCTCTGAAGACGCATTTCCCGGCGTTTCTCACCGGCTTCCCATTCTGCCTTCTGGGCTTCTGTCTCAATCACGATCCCCGGAACCTCCACCGGGCGTTCATTTTCATCCATCGCAACCACTGAAAAATAAGCACGGTTAATCGGATGGCGCATGCCATTCATATCTTCAATATAAACATCCACACGCACCTCCATGGATGTTGTTCCCACATGGGTGATTCTTCCGATTAACACCACCATGTCCCTCTGGTAAGCCGGACACATAAACCGCAGATTATCAATGGCAACCGTTGTCACATCTTTCCTGCAGTGACGGATCGCCACAAGTGCTGAAAGCTCATCCATCCATTCCACAAGCTTACCGCCAAACAATCTGCCTGCTCCGTTCAGATGCTCCGGTCTTATAAGATAAATCATTTCCATTTGCGAATCGCTTACTTTTCTTGCTTCCATAGGTTTCCTTTGCTTCGCAGCCGCTTGTTCTCTTCTTCTTTCCATACTCGCATGCCCGTGCTCCGCACTCCCTGTCGTACTTCGTCCGACGCATGCTCGTTAAGGAGTGCAGAAAAACAAATGTCTGCTTCGCAGCCGCTTGCTCTCTTCTTCTTTCCATACTCGCATGCCCGTGCTTCGCACTCCCTGTCGTACTTCGTCCGACGCATGCTCGTTAAAGAGTGCAGAAAAACAAATGTCTGCTTCGCAGCCGCTTGCTCTCTTCTTCTTTCCATACTCGCATGCCCGTGCTTCGCACTCCCTGTCGTACTTCGTCCGACGCATGCTCGTTAAAGAGTGCAGAAAAACAAATGTCTGCTTCGCAGCCGCTTGTTTTTCTTTGCACTCTTTACATTATGGCATAAATTTGACCGGAACACAATTCCTTATCGACTTCCGACTTGTGAAATGCATGGAAATATCCTATAATCAGACTGGTATTGTTTATTATTTATCATACGAGGTACTTGATCATGATTATTCAGGAAATTCATACCATGGATGAGCTGCTTCATTTCGTAAGCGGCCTGACAAAGAAGCATGGGTTGAAACTGTGGTATCGCGGCGAAGAGAATTCGGAGCTGTCCTTAATCCCCTCGATCCAGCGGAGCCAGAAGCGGATTGATGTGGAACGTTACATTACCAACGATTTTTATATCCGGGCAAGACAGATTATGAAGAATCCCCCGGAAAAACATAACTACGCCGCATGGGTTTCCATTATGCAGCACTACGGACTTCCCACGCGGATGCTGGACTGGAGCCAGTCACCACTGATTGCCTCCTTCTTTGCAACCGAAACCTATAAGGTGCATCCCACACTGGATGCCTGCGTATGGGTTCTGGTTCCTGCCCGTCTTAACGAACAGGAAAGCTTCGGGCACTGCATTTATCCGATTGATGCAGACACCACACAGGAAATGCTGCTGCCGGCCTTCAAGCACAATCACCACAATCCGGAGGTTGCCGACCGCATCCTCGCCTGCAGCTCTACCGACAACAACCTGCGTATGTATGTGCAGCAGTCGAACTTCACCGTACACAATTCTCTGCAGAGACTCGAAGACATCTGCGATGAGAATACCTTATATAAAATCATTATTCCATGTGAGCGCAAGAAATACTTCATCGACAGCCTGCGTGTGTTCGGCATCACGGAAGGATCCATTTATCCGGATCTGGATCACATTTCCAGCGACTTACGAGATTCCTACGGGATTTAAGAAAAGGGGGCCCCTATGAAAATTGTATTAGAGCACTTAACGAAAAAATTTCCTAACCGCAACAAAAAAATCCGCGAGGATGTGATTGCCGTCAATGATTTTTCCTTTGAAATTCCGGACGGCAAGCTGATCGGACTTCTCGGTCCTTCCGGCTGTGGCAAGAGTACCGCTTTGAACCTGATCAGCGGTCTGTTAAAGCCAAGTGAAGGCAAAATTTTCTTCGGAGAGGACGAGGTAACCAATCTTCCTGCGGAAAACAGAGGCGTCGGGCTCGTATTCCAGAACTATGCCCTGTATCCGCATCTGACGGTAAAGCAGAACATCCAGTTTCCTCTTGAGAATTTAAAAGGAAAGGACAAGCTTTCCAAAGAAGAAATGAACCGCCGCGTATTAGAGGCTGCAAAGCTTGTTCAGATTGAAATGCTGATGGATCGTAAGCCCAGTGAGCTTTCCGGCGGTCAGCAGCAGCGTGTTGCCATTGCCCGTGCATTAGTAAAAATGCCGAAGGTCCTTCTGCTTGACGAGCCTTTATCCAATCTGGATGCCAGACTCCGTCTGCAGACCCGGGAGGAGCTGCGCCGGATCCAGTGCGAAACCAAAATCACAACCGTCTTTGTCACCCACGATCAGGAAGAAGCCATGAGCATTTCCGATATGATCATTGTCATGAAAGAGGGCGTGATCCAGCAGATCGGAAAGCCGCAGGAGGTTTATGACAATCCTGCCAATCTGTTCGTTGCGAAGTTCCTCGGAACTCCTCCGATCAATGTCTTCCGCGGACAGGTCAGGGAGCACACCTTATATATAGGAAAGGATGCCATCTTTAAGGTAGGAGATGTTGCAGATCAGGAGATCTATGTCGGCGTTCGTCCGGAAGGCTTTATTCTGAACGAAAACGGTGCGCTTCACTGTGATCTGAACCGTCTTGAGGTCATGGGACGTGACGTGAGTGTCGTTTCTACCAAAGAAGAGTCCGAAAATGCCACGATCCGTTCCATTATCAGTGCCGAAAACTCCGTAGACACCAGCTCTCCGGTTGTTTCCTTTGATTTGAAACCCAATAAGGTATTTCTGTTCCACAAGGATAACGAGGAACGGATTCCTTATGAAATCAGCAAGTAAAGGAGGCTCCCGCCATGATGGAAAAAAATAACCTCAAAGGGTGGCTTTACCTGCTGCCCGCGTTCCTGTTTCTGGGCGTGTTTATGATTTATCCCTTAATTGATGTATTCGTATATTCCTTTGAAGAAGGCTATAATTCCGCTTCTCAGACCTACTTCGGTGTCGGACTTTATAACTATTCCTATGTATTGCATGACACTTATTTCCTGCAGGCTGTGAAGAATACCTTTCTTCTTGTCATTATTACCGTGCCGCTTTCCACGCTCCTTGCCCTGTTCATTTCACTGGGTTTAAGCTCCATCAAGCCCTTAAAGGAGCTGTTTGAAACGATCTATTTCCTGCCCTATGTAACGAACACCCTGGCCGTCGGTCTGGTATTTATGATTCTGTTCAAAAAGACTGCCTACACAGACGGTATGGTGAATCTCCTGATTCAGGCTTTCGGCGGACATTCCGTGGATTTCATTGACGGTCCCTACTGGGCGAAAATGTTCGTGCTTTGCTTTTATACGATATGGGTGGTTCTTCCCTTTAAAATCCTGATTCTGACAAGTGCACTGGCTTCCGTGAACCAGACCTATTACAATGCCGCCAAGGTAGATGGTACTTCTCGTGCGAGAATCTTCCGCAAGATTACCCTGCCGATGATCTCTCCCATGATTTTTTATCTGGTCATCACCGGATTCATCGGCGCATTCAAGGCCTACAGCGATGCCGTTGCGTTGTTCGGTACGGATCTGAATGCCGCTGAAATGAACACCATCGTCGGCTATGTTTACGACATGCTTTACGGTAACAGCGGTGGCTATCCTTCCTATGCGTCGGCAGCCGCCATCATCCTGTTTACCATTGTTCTGACCATTACCTGCATCAATCTTCTGGTCAGCAAAAAGCATGTATATTATTAAGGAGGACACTGCCATGGATTACGAAAAGATTCAAAAATCTGCCAAAGTAAAAGGCATTGTCAGAAATGTTGTGATTTATACCCTGCTGATCTTCTGGGCGATTATGGTTCTGTTTCCTTTTTACTGGATGATCCTGACCTCCGTAAAAAGCTACAGCTCCTACAACAGTGAATATGTTCCATCATTTTTTACCCTGTCACCGACGATGCAGAACTATATCGATGCATTTACCACGGTTTCTTTAGGAAGATACCTTTGGAACACCCTGATTTTTACCGTGATTACCACCGCGATTATGCTGGTTGTGATTACGCTTGCTGCATTCGCCTTTGCAAGACTGGAATTCCGCGGCAAGAATATTGCCTTTGCGCTGTTCCTGTCCTTAATGATGATCCCGAACGAGCTGGTGATCATCACGAACTTTGTCACCATTACAAACCTCGATCTGCGGAACAGCTTTTTAGGGTTGATTCTGCCGTCCGTGACTTCGGTTTTCTACATCTATCTGCTGCGTGAAAATTTTGCACAGATTCCGGACGAGCTTTATTATGCCGCCAAGGTGGATGGCACCTCGGATCTGCGCTACCTGCGTAAGGTCATGATCCCGATCTGCCGCCCGACACTCATTACCATCATTATCCTGAAAGTCATCGAATGTTGGAATTCCTATGTATGGCCACGGTTGATTACCGATGATCCGAACTACTATCTGGTATCCAACGGTATTCAGGAAATCCGTGAAAACGGCTTCGGCCGTGAGAACATCCCCGCCATGATGGCTGCGGTTGTAGTGATTTCCCTGCCGCTTATCGTGTTGTTCCTGATTTTCCGTAAAAAGGTCATGGCAGGCGTATCGAGAGGAGGTACAAAGGGATGAGAAAACATACCATTTCAAAATTACTGCTTACTTTTTCCCTGATTGCCGGCGCGCTCGGGCTTACCGGCTGCCACGGCTCCAGGGGACAGAGTGATTTCACCGTTCCGGAGGACTTCGACACCTCCCGGAATTATGAAATTACCTTTTGGGCCAAGAATGATACCAATAAAACCCAGACCGAAATCTACAAGAAAGCGATTGAAGATTTTGAGGATCTGTACCCCAATATCACCGTAAACTTACGTCTCTACACGGATTACGGCAAGATTTACAACGATGTCATCACCAACATTGCAACGGACACCACGCCCAATGTCTGCATCACCTATCCGGATCATATTGCTACTTACCTCACCGGAAGCAACGTTGTGGTCCCGTTAGACACTCTTTTCAGCAATGATAAATACGGACTGGGCGGGTCGGAGCTTCTGTTTGACGGGCCTACACAGGAGGAAATCATTCCGCAGTTCTTAAATGAATGCGAATTTAACGGTCATTATTATGCACTGCCTTATATGCGCTCCACCGAAGCCTGCTATGTGAATAAGACTTATGTGGAACAACTCGGCTATACCCTGCCGGAAACGCTGACCTGGGATTTCGTCTGGGAGGTTTCCGAGGCTGCCATGAAGCAGAACGCCGATGGCACCTTTGCTTTAAACGGTCAGAAAGTCATGATTCCTTTCATTGATAAGTCCACTGACAACATGATGATCCAGATGTTGAAGCAGAAGGGAGCCGGCTATTCGACCGATAGCGGCGATATTGAAATTTTTAACGATACTACCACGGAACTGCTTTATACCATTGCTTCCCATGCGAAGACAGGTGCCTTTTCCACCTTTAAGATTTCCAGTTATCCGGCGAACTTCCTGAATGCAGGACAATGTATTTTTGCGATCGACTCAACGGCCGGCGCTACCTGGATGGGAACCCATGCCCCGCTTTCCGACATCAGCGAAGATGCGCTCGTTGACTTTGACACGGAAGTGATGATGATTCCGCAGTTTGATCCGGAGAACCCGCAGATGATTTCCCAGGGACCCTCCGTCTGTGTCTTCAATAAGAAGGATTCGCAGGAAGTGCTTGCTTCGTGGCTGTTCACCCAGTATCTGCTCACCAATGATGTGCAGATCGCGTATTCCGAAACCGAAGGTTATGTGCCTGTCACTTCGAAAGCACAGGATTCCGCCGAATATCAGGATTATTTATCCCGTGCCGGAGAAGACAACAACGTGCACTACGATGTGAAGATCAAAGCTTCCAAACTTTTGCTTGATAACACCGATCACACCTTTGTAACTCCGGTATTCAACGGCTCCGCTTCCCTCCGTGATGCTGCCGGTCAGATGATCGAGAATGTCACGAAGTCCACCCGCCGGAAACAGACGGTAGACGATGCCTTTATGCAGAAAATGTTCGAGGATGTGACCTCCCTTTACCGTCTTGATCAGAAGAATATGAGTTCCACCGGCAAGACGGATTTAGGACCTTTGCCCCAGACAGCAGTGATTTTACTCACGGCTCTCGCCGTTACATGGGCAGGAATTTTACTATATGTTATATCCGAAGCGATGAAAAAGCGAAAAAATAGGCAAAATCACCATTGATTTATCAGAACATTAAGGTATAATGTGAATTGCAGTTAATTGATAAAGTTTTATCAACCTTATCAATTACAATCAGAAGTTCTGATACACCATACATATTAGAGGTATTGTATACAGAACTTTTACTAATGAAGTTATCACCAAGTGTGATATCACATCTATTTAGGAGGAGTATTATTATGAAAAAATCATTACTTGTAACACTCGCACTTTCTCTCGTACTTGTAGCAGCAGGCTGCTCCAATACTACAGAGAGTACAACAGAAGAAGTTGCTACCGAAGTAGAAGACGCTACCGAAGCTGTTGAAGAAGATGCTGCAGAAGCAGAAGATACCGCTGAAGCTGCTGATACTGCTGAGGCTGATGCTGAAACCGCAGACGCTGCTGCTACCGAAGGCGTTATGAGCTACGCTGATTATGTTGCAGCTGATGTTGATACCGAGGTTTGCGTAGAGACTTATGTACAGGCTAAGCAGGGCTGGTGGGAAGACAACGGTGTTGGACAGGCTACTTTCTACACCCAGAATCAGGATGGCGCTTTCTTCATCTACAACATGCCTTGTTCTCAGGAAGATTATGACAAGCTTGTTCCGGGAACCAAGATCAAAGTTACCGGTTTCAAGTCTGAGTGGTCCGGCGAAGTAGAAATCGTTGATGCTACTTACGAAATCGAAGATACCGATACCTTCGTTGCTGATGCTAAGGATGTTACCGATTTACTTGGCAAGGATGAATTAATTGATTACCAGAACCAGTTCGTATCCTTCAAGGGTATGACCGTAGAAGCTGCTAACGATGCCGGTGATGCATTCCTTTACAAGTGGGATGGTTCCGGTACAGAAGGCGATGACTTATACTTCAACGTATCCCTTGACGGAAACACCTACAGCTTCACTGTTGAATCTTATCTCTGCGATAAGGACAGCGATGTTTACAAGGCAGTTCAGAACCTCAAGGTTGGCGATGTCGTTGACATGGAAGGCTTCTTATACTGGTATGAAGGTGTTAACCCTCACATCACTTCTATAAGCGTTCAGTAAGTAAAATGAAATAGTTATATGAATGAGATTATTACCCCCGTACATCGGTTGATGTACAGGGGTATTTTTCTGTCTGACATATTCCCTTCTTGAAGCTCTGTTATGTCCATTTTCTCTCATAGACTCTATCTCTTGTTTCCTGATCTTCCTTGATTTTGGACATATTTCCCGCTATTTGCTTCTTTATATCCATTTTCATCATCATTAAAGTGATAAGCTTCTTGGATTTTCTCTGCTATGGCTTGTTTTTGGATATTTTCACTTCTTGAAGCTCTGTTATGTCCAATATCTCTCATATACTCTATCCCTTGTTCCCTGATCTTCCTTGATTTTGGACATATTTCCCGCTATTTGCTTCTTTATATCCATTTTCATCATCATTAAAGTGATAAGCTTCTTGGATTTTCTCTGCTATGGCTTGTTTTTGGATATTTTCACTTCTTGAAGCTCTGTTATGTCCAATATCTCTCATATACTCTATCCCTTGTTCCCTGATCTTCCTTGATTTTGGACATATTTCCCACAATTACCCTGTTTATATCCAATTACCTGTGCTTATCTAAAAATATGCTATGGAAAGAACGAAATCCCCTGCAATAATTCATTTATAGTTCATTCCACAAATACTCTGCAACGGTCTTTCATAGGTTATTCTATAAAGTGCTCTGTAACAGACCTCTCATAGTTTAATCTATAAAATACTCTGTAACAACCTTTTCATAATTTATTGTATAAAATACTCTGTAATAATCCTTTCTATCTTCTCCATGCTCAATGGTCTTTCCTTAGTTTCATATGTCGTAATCAGGTTAATATCGGGGATGATGTTATTTGATGAATAAAGTTGAAGTTTGGAAAATGTATTTTTACAATAAACCGAATCATCCATTAAGCCAAAATGCTCCCAATAAAAATACTCTCCCGTTTTCGGATGTCGGACCGTAAAATCAGGATGCAACGTAATATCATCCAGCACCAGCGTATCCTCATATCGAAAAGGAATCTTGTGAATGTAGAGACTTGAATCTATCATCATTTCTGATTTTGATCGAACCATATGGCCGGAACATGATTTCAAAATCTTCTGCTCCGGATATTTATTATTTGTTTC
>OCLD01000054.1_pt1 | contig 27914 bp, 21 predicted proteins | sample 1495911 | NCBI WGS metagenome assembly OCLD01 (sample SAMN03418271, study PRJEB22391) | human gut metagenome | biome: human-gut; feature: organic feature; material: feces | host: Homo sapiens | place: Tanzania | collected 2013-01
ACATCTTCAAACTCATTCAAGTACTGAACTTCGTCAAGAATGACGTAATAATCCTTCTTGTCCTTGATGCTTTCATCTATGAATTTAAGCATGGCATCAGGATCTCGAAGGTCTTTGTTTCTACGATCATCCAAAGCCACTTCAATTATATGGTCTTCAGGTACTCCGCTTTCCAACAGATGATTATGAAACAAGTGAAACAAAAGATAGGATTTTCCACATCTTCTCACACCTGTCACCACCTTGATTAGGCCGTTTTTCTTCTTGCGTACCAGTTTGTCTAAGTAGATGTCCCGTTTAATCTCCATGATGCACCATCCATTACGAAAAAAAGTGATTTTGCACCTCTTTTCGTAATAAATTACACCACATTTGCGAGTGAAAATCAATAATAAGCTGGTTGTATATTCCGGAAAAAGGTGATTTTGCACCTGATTTCGTAATACAACGTAATTGTAGGCGATTTGTAGCGATTGTGAGCATCGTCGTGATGGTGAGTTTGGTGAGCAAGGTGAGCATGGTCGCAATGGATTCCAAGGACGAACGCTACAATTGCTACAAGTGCCACGGTTTCTACAGACTCACTCATAGGTATTTTGTGTGCAGTACAAAGAAAAAGGTTCTTCACGAAAAGTTGGGGGATTGGGGGATGGGAATCGAAGGAGAGCATCCATCCTTGGGGCCGTTGTGGCTCTTTGGGCGCTTGGGGCCTACTGGGCCGTTGGGGCTGTTGAAGACCGTTGAAACAATGGAGGGTGTCCGTGGCTCTTAGGACGGTTGAATCGAGATTGAAGTAGAGCGTTTCAGAGAGTACCTGAGTGCACCTGATGGTGCCTGAGCGTGCCTGAGTGTGTCGCATTCGTGTAACCGGATCGCTTTTTGGCAGGCTGGAGAGGCTGGAACGTGGTGGCGCATGATGGCATGAAAGACCTTGTTTTCGCTGTTTGTGTGCATGTTTTTGCCTAGAAAAGCGCCTTTTCGATGTTTTCATGTCATTTCGGCCAGGAAGAGGATGCCTGGACAGCCGACTCTTCGCTTCCATGAGGCATTCCCAGACTATCCGTCAGAGGACCATTCCCTAGAAAAACGTGAAGAGCCAAGAAAAAGGCACAGGCGATGCTTGATGCACTGCCTGTGCCAAAAAGCGACTCAGAAACAAAAGAGGTCAACAGACGGAAAGGCTTCCAATGGCAAGACGCTTGGTGCTCTTTGGATCGAACACGCATATCTCGCTACCAACGATGTCGCAGCGGATTGGCTGGTCAACCTTGAAGTCTATGGCACCAAAGACAACGGAAGAGATGAGTTCTCCGTTGAGGTGGACCTTGACTGTTGTCTCCATACCAGCAGGAAGCGTGGAGTACGCTGTGGCATGGATTCTGCCGTCCTCGCAGATCGTAAAGAACTCAGGGCGTATGCCAAGGATGACATCTGAGCCTTCGAGGGCGAAGGATTCCTTTGATTTGAAGAGAGCCTTCATGCCAAGGAAGTCCATCATGACGCCATCATTCTGAGGGGTTGCCTTCGCCTTGATGAAGTTCATGGTTGGGTTTCCAACGAAGTCTGCGACGAATAGGTTCGCAGGCTTTGCATAGACCGTAAGAGGTGGGTCGTACTGCTGGAGGACACCCTTCTCCATGAGACAAATCTTGGTTGCAAGGGTCATGGCCTCAAGCTGGTCGTGCGTGACGTAGACGAACGTGGAGTTGGAATCCGAGTGAAGTCTCTTGAGCTCCGTTCTCATCTCGCTTCTTAGCTTTGCATCAAGGTTCGAGAGCGGCTCGTCCATGAAAAGGACCTGCGGCTTTGGAGCCAAAGTCCTTGCAATGGCGACTCTCTGCTGCTGGCCACCGGAGAGCTCGGCTGGATAGCGAGCAACGAACTCCTCTATCTTGAGCATCTTGAGCATCTCGTCAACACGGGCCTTGATGTCCTCCTTCTTCCATTTGAGGTTCTCAAGACCAAAGGCTATGTTGTCGTAGACCGTCATGTGGGGCCACAGGGCGTAGTTCTGGAACAGGAAGCCTATGTCCCTCTTTGCAGGTGAGATGTTGACACCTGTCTCTGCATCGAATACGACCTTGTCTCCAATTGTGATTCTACCCTCCGTTGGGGTCTCAAGACCCGCAATCATCCTAAGCGTAGTGGTCTTTCCACAACCGCTTGGACCAAGGAGAGTAATGAAGTCATGCTCGTTGATGTGAAGATTCAGATCATCAACGGCGACGAATTTATCAAAACGTTTTGAAACGTGTTCCAATCTAATCTCTGGCATATCAACCTCCAACGCCCTTGTCTATGCTTGCTCCTGTGAGCTTGTTGACCAAAAGGTTTATCGCAAGAACCGTCACGACTATGAGAAGGTTCAAGGCGTTTGCGCTCTGGTCGCACCAAACCTGCCAATACTCCAGCAGTGTGGTCATAAGGTAGATGGAACCCGATGACAGCAGAGTGAACAGCGAAAGCTCCCTCATGCAGGATGTGAATGGAAGCAGGTATCCTGAAATGAAGGTGGATTTCTGTATTGGGAAGATTATCCTAAGCATCCTCTTGTACCAAGGGACGTTCACTATGATTGCAGCCTCCTCTATCTCGCCTGACAGCTGAAGCATTGCATTGATTCCGCTGCGGGATGCAAACGGCAGGTACTTTATGGAGCCAACAAGGACCAGAAGGCCCATCGTCTTGCTAAGACCCATCTTTGCACCTATTGCAAGGAACGCAGCACCCAACGCCATGGAAGGCATGAGGTACGGAAGGAACGCAAGGTTGTCCGCAAGCTTTGCAAGCTTGGATCCGCGTCTCTTGGAAACTGCGTAGCCAATGAGGATTCCCATGGTTCCCGCTATGAACGAGCAGCTTATGGAAAGCACCAAGCTGTTCTTGAACGCAGCCCAGACCTGAGGCTCATAGAAAAGACCATGAAGTCCATTGTTCAATGGGAACCCCGGATCTATCCAGTACTTGAGCGTAAGGTTGCTGTAGTCGCCAGGGATGTCCGTACATGACTCAAGGGCGAAGCTCACAAGAGGCATGAACGAACAGAACACGCAAAGAACCACGAGGATTGCAGCTGCTATGTACTTCCAAACCCCTAGCTTTATGTAGGAGATCTGACCGCTCTTTCCCGTGACGGTGGTGAAGTTCTTGCGGCTTCCAGTCACATATTGGTTGATTCCCAGAATTATGAGGCCAAAGAGAATCATGAAGATTGACATGATGTAGCCCTGACCGTACCATCCGCTGTTGATGAACTGCTTGAGCGTCGTAGTAAGGACGCTGAAACCGCTGGCTCCTCCAAGGAACTGAGGTACTGCGTATGCACTCATGCTGCTTGAGAACACAAGCAGGAAAGTGGAAAGCAGCGCAGGCATCACTATGGGAAGTGTTATCCTTCTTATTATCTTGGCCCTTGAAGCCTTGAGGATCGTTGCGGCCTCTTCAAGGTTCGCATCCATGTTCCTCAGGATTCCACCAATGAGGATGTATGCAAACGGCGCATAGTGAAGACCAAGCACTATGGCACAAGGGACGAGTCCGTAGACGAACTTCTCAGGTACGCATATTCCCGTAAGCCAATAGAGCATTCCGCTCTGATAGGAACCAATGTACGGGTTTTGGAAGAAGTTCTTCCAGAACGTCGCAATGGTCCAGGATGGCATTATGTAAGGGAAGATGAAGACCGTTGAGAAGAACTTCTTGAATTTCATATCCGTTCTCGTGATGAGGAATGCGACTACTCCACCATAAAGGATGGCAATGAAACTTGCCAGGACGGACATGAGCACTGCGTTCTTGAGAGGATTCCAGAAGTACGTACTGCTCATGTTGGAGAACAGCATCCTCTTCCAGTGGAATGTAGTCAAGGAACCAACCTTCTTACCAAAAAGCTCTGGATAGAGAAGGTCTGCAATGTTTACCGTCAAGGTATCCTTAAGAAGCAGAAGCAACGGATAGATTGTAAAGAAACCAAGGACGACCACAGTTATGGAAAGTATGATGTTCTCAGGCTTTGAGACGAAGTCCCTCACCCTGTACTTCAGCTTTCTCTTGTGGACCGCTGTCTTTGTAATTTCATTCATTCACCGATACTCCTTGGATGAAAGGAAAATAAAATTTGGGGCAGGCTTCTACCTGCCCCAAAGCTGGGCAATCAAGCTCACTTCTTTGCAATCTCTGCATTGACGAAGTCTGTGACTGTAGACTTGTTGACCATGATGTAGGAAGCATCCTCTGCTACGAGGCAGTCCTTCCAGAAGTTGATTGGCTGGTCGCCTTCAGCAGCGCCAATCTCTGGGTTTGTGGAGTATGCACCAAGGATGTCGGTACCTGCACCGCCCCATGGAGTGAAACCTTCGCTGCTCATCAGGTAGTTGATGAAGAGCATCGTTGTGTAAGGTCTTGGGCACTTTGCCGTCATCTGGACGTACATTGGATACATGAAGCCAGAGAATGGATTGACCTGCTGCTCCGTGAATGCACCAACCGTAAGGTTTGCCTTGAGGGAGGCATCGAGGTCTCTTGTCTTAGAGAGGACGAAGAGTCCAAGGCATCCTTCGCTGTCAGCCTTAGCCATGGTCTTGCAGATCGTGGAGTCTGAGGAGATGGAGAAGTTCACGTTTGCAATGAACTCTGCAACCCACTTGTATCCTGCGTTCTTGTAGGAACCAAGCTCGATGTCCTTGCCATAGTAGTCCTTGTATGCCTGAGCGAGCTTAGCTGCCCATGCATCGCTTGTGCACATGATGAGGAAGTTCATGTTGACCTGCTCTGCAGCTGGGTTCTTGAAGAACACCTTGTCCTTGAGAGCTGCCTCTGTGAGCTGCCATACGTTGGTGATCACTGGAGCGTTGTCGCCAATGTTGTTCCAAATGAAGAGCTTGTTGATGTACTGGTGCACAAGTGGAACGAGGTCGTTTGAATCGACCTTGTCAGCAACTGTGGATGGAACGTAGTTGAGCATGATGGAGGAGTTCTGCCTGTAGATGGAAAGCTGTGCACCATCCTGAATCATGACCATTGAAGCGACCTTGTTGGATGCACCTGCGGCTTCCTGGAAGAGGGTTGTGTAGATGTCGGTGTCGTTCATCTTGGTTCCAACGGCGTTGCTCTCGGTAAGACCAAGCTCAGCACCATACTTTGCAACGAAATTCGATACGGCCTTTGCGATACGAGATGTGTTTCCGTATACATAGAATGCACCTGTCTCCTGCTTTGCAAGCTCAAGAAGCTGGGAGTCTGTCATCTTCTGACCTGCCTCGATCTTGGACTCGATGGTATCGACTGCCTTCTCACCCTGGCCTTCTGCGAATGCGAAGCCGGCGACAAGACACACTACGAGTAAAACGCTCAATAGCTTTTTCATAGTTCTTTTTCTCCTTTTACATGCTTTTTACAAACATGTCACTTGATTGTAAGCGAAAACCATACGCTAATCAATCCAAAATGACAAAACTTCACATCCTGTCCAAAAAAACTTTTGCCATAGTCCAAACGTTTTCAAGAAAAAGCAACAAGGCTCCGTTTGGAAACGGAGCCTTGCATAAGAACAGCTTATCGAACTCAATAGAGCTTGCGAAGGTTGTCTGCTGCATCAAGGGCCATGAGAGCCTTTACAGGATCCTTGACCTTTGACATGAAGATCATTGCAGCAATGACGTATGGCTTGTAGGAAGCCTGCTTGTAGAGAGGATCGAGGTAGCGGTCGAACACCGTGTCATCAACCTCGCCTTCCTTGCAGGAAAGACCTGTGATGTCAGCTGGGAGGCAGTGGAGGTAGAGTGCCTTGCCGTCCTTTGTGAGCTTCATCTTCTTTTCCGAACATGTCCAATCCTTGTGCTCTGCGTTCTGAGCAAGCAGCTTCTTCTCAAGGGCGTCGATGCCGGCCTTGTCCCCCTTCTGGTAGAGCTTTGTCCTCTCTTCCATTGCTGCAAACGGAGCCCAGCTCTTTGGATAGACGATGTCAGCATCCTTGAATGCCTCGTCCATGCTGTTGCACTGCTTGAACGAACCGCCGCTTGCCTTTGCGTTCTTCTGTGCAATGTCTATGCACTCAGGCATGACTTCGTAGCCTTCTGGATGTGCAAGGGTTACGTCCATTCCAAATCTTGTGAAAAGTCCAATGACACCCTGTGGGACGCTCAGTGGCTTGCCGTAGGATGGGCTGTATGCCCATGTCATTGCAACCTTCTTTCCCTTGAGGTTCTCAACACCGCCGAACTGATGGATGACATGGAGCATGTCAGCCATGCACTGGGTTGGGTGGTCAACGTCGCACTGGAGGTTCACGAGGGTTGGTCTCTGCTCAAGGATGCCGTGACGGTAGCCGTACTCGCATGCATCGATGAACGTCTTCTGGTACTTGTGGCCTTCGCCAATGAACATGTCGTCGCGGATACCAACGACATCGGCCATGAAGGAGACCATGTTGGCTGTCTCGCGGACGGTCTCGCCGTGTGCGATCTGGCTCACCTTCTCATCAAGGACCTGCTCCTCAAGACCAAGGAGGTTGCAGGCGCTTGCGAACGAGAAGCGTGTGCGTGTGGAGTTGTCTCTGAAGATTGAGATTCCAAGGCCGGAGTCGAAGATGCGTGTGCTCTTGTTGTGCTCCCTCAGGTCTCTGAGTGCATCGGCGACTGTGAAGATTGCGTCAAGCTCCTCGTCGGTCTTGTCCCAAGTCCAATAGAAATCGTTCTTGTACATGTTGTTGATGTGCAAGGTCTCAAGATGTCTTGCAAGTTCAAATGCTTTGCTCATTTTCATTCTCCTAAATCAGCGGATAAATTAGCGGATGTCGTTTCCTGTAAGTTCCTGGCGGAACGATGTTGCGCTTCCCTGCTTGTTCTCTGGCTTGTAGAGCATTGGAACCGCAGCGTAGAGGGCTGCGCAAACCACAAGGTCATGCTTCCATGTGATCTCGTTTGGAGCGTGTGCCTGGGACTCTGCACCAGGTCCAAAGCCCACGCACGGGATTCCGTAGCGGCCTTGGATGGATACTCCGTTGGTTGAGAACGTCCACTTGTCGCAAAGTGGGCGGCCAACTCTCTTTTCCTTTGCAACGTCATCGGCCCAAAGTCTTGTGTCGCCCCAAAGTGCATGGTGGGCATCCACAAGCGCCTTGACGTGTGGTGCGCTCTCCTTGTTGATCCATGTTGGGAAGAAGCACTCGGTCTCGTAGACGTGGCCTGTCCATGCCGGTCTGTCGTACATGTACATGGAGACCTTGACGTCCTTTGCGTACTTCTTGCAGGCAGGAAGGTCCTCGATCTCCTTTAGGCAGCTCTTGTATGTCTCGCCTGCGGTCATTCTGCGGTCGATGGAGATGGAGCAGCTGTCTGCGACTGCACACCTTGATGGGGATGTGTAGAAGATCTGGGATGTTGTGCAGGTTCCCCTTCCTAGGAAGCGGGCATCTTCGTAGTGCTCTGGGTTGTACTTTGGATCGAGCATCTTGGCAAGGCCGTGGATGTGCTCATCGTCGGCTGCGTTCTCGTTGAGGTCCCTTACGTTCTCAATTACTTCAGCCATCTTGTGGATTGCGTTGTCTCCTCTCTCTGGAGCGGAGCCATGGCAGGACACACCGTGCATGTCAACCCTTATCTCCATTCTTCCACGGTGACCGCGGTAGATGCCGCCATCGGTAGGCTCTGTGGAGATGACGAACTCGATCTGCTTTGCAGCGTCCTCTGGTCCGTTGAAGTACTCGTTCACGATGGACTGCCAGCACATGCCGTCGCAGTCCTCTTCTTGGACGGATCCAACGACCATGATCTTATAGCCTTCTGGAATGAGGCCCATGTCCTTCATTATCTTTGCACCGTATGTTGCGGAAGCCATTCCACCTTCCTGGTCGGATCCGCCACGGCCGTAGATCTGGGTCTCGCTCTCCCAGCCCTTGTATGGGTCTGCGGTCCAGTTGTTGATGTTTCCAATGCCAACGGTGTCTATATGGGAGTCTATAGCGATGATCTTGTCGCCAGTTCCCATCCAACCAATGATGTTTCCAAGCTTGTCGATCTCAACCTTGTCGTATCCAAGCTTCTCCATCTCTTCCTTGATTCTATAGACAACACCCTTCTCTTCGCAGCTCTCAGATGGAATTGCAATCATGTCTCTGAGAAACTTCGTCATTGAAGGTCCGTATGCCTCGGCGGCCTTCTTGATGGCAGCAAAATCCATAAATATCCTCCATTCCTATATTTGACTGAACTTTTCAAATATCATCGAAACTTTCGTTTGCCTAAAGTCTACACCACTATGCAACAAAACGCAACAAAATTAAGCATAAAAAAGGAGAGCTCCGCAAAGGAACTCCCCTTCCGTCGAATCCGCTAGTTGACTCGCCGCAGAATCATATCTTTCCAAGAGCCTTGAGAATCTTCTCAGGGGTCATGGGCCAGCTTGTAAGCCACACGCCGCAGGCATCGTGGATTGCAATGCCAATGGCAGGAGCCGCTCCGTTGCACGCTATCTCCGATATGGACTTTGCACCAAACGGACCGTATGCATCGTTGACGTCTATGAGCACGGACTTGAAGTCCTCCGGAGCCTCCCATATCATAGGCACCCCGTAGTCCGTCATGTTGGCGTTCATGCACACACCGTTCTCGTCAAGCTTCATATCCTCGTACAAGGAATGGCCAATGGACTTCATGACAGCCCCGTACATCTGGCACAGAGCCACTTCCGGGTTGATAGGCGTACCGGCATCCTGAAGGGCGTAGAACTTCTGGACCTTGATCTCACCTGTACGCACGTTGACCGCAACCTGTGCGAAGTGCGCACCATACGGCACTGACGAAGCGGTCGTGATGTACGTCCCGTGGGCTATCATCTGACCATGGCCGCCACCGCTGCACGCAGTATGGGACAGCTCATAGTAGGAAAGCACCTTGCCCGTCTTCTTGGAGTAGACCTCACCCGGGAAGCGGATCTCAAGGTCGCCCTCGTCCTCACCCATCTGATAGGCCGATTCCTTTATGATCATATCCTTGAGCTTATTACAGGCTTCAAGGGATGCATTTCCACTGAAGAACGTACCAGAGGAAGCGTATGCCCCAGTGTCGAACGCACAGGAGTCGGTATCGCCGGAGACGACCGTTATCCTATCCATTGGAACCCTGAGCACCTCCGCCACAATCTTGGCCGATATCGTATCAAGGCCCGTTCCAAGGTCAGCTCCACCGCTGTTGAGGATGATTGTGCCATCAGTCTCAAGCTTTGCTATGGCCTCTGCGTGGTCAAGGCCAGGAAGGCCTGAACCCTGCATTATCATTGCAAAGCCCTTTCCAATCTTCCAGTCAGGATCGCTTGAGACCTCCTTCTTGCCCCACTCTATCATGTCGCAGCCCTTTCTTATGGCTTCGTCAAGACCGCAGGAACCAACTGGAACGACGGCACCTTCCCGCCCTTCTCCAAGACCCTTGAGGATTTCAAGCATGTAGCCTTCCTCTACGTGGTTCTTGAGCACCATGTCCTTGTAGTCTATGCCAAGCTTCTCTGCAAGAAGGGCCATCGCCATCATGAGGCCGTATGTGCCCTTTGGAGTGCCATAGCCCTGGTATGCGCCAGCAGGTGGAGTGTTGGTATAGAACACCTTGAGGTCGTATGCCATGTTGTCCACTTTGAAAAGCGGCAGCGTCTTCGAGCAGCTGTTCATTGGAACTGTAAGGCAGTGGTTGCCGTAAGGGCCTGTGTTTGCGCACACCTCCATGAAGATTCCGGTGATCTGACCATCCTTGTTTCCAGACATCTTCACACGGACCCTCATTGGGTGGCGTGTGGAGTTGGCAATGAATTCCTCCTCCCTTGTGTTGTGGCAAAGCACAGGCTTTCCAGTCACGAACGCAGCATAGCCTGTAAGGTCCTCTATGAGGATGTCCTGCTTTGAGCCGTAGCCACCGCCTACGCGTGTCTTTATGACGTGGATCCTGTTTTCAGGAAGCCCTGTGACCCACCCCACGATTCTCCTTACATGGTATGGAACCTGGGTCGAGGCATAGACGACGAGCCTCTGGCCTTCCATCTTTGCAAAGCAGATATGCGTCTCAAGAGGCGTATGCTGGATCTGGCTTGTCTGATAAGTGCATTCCACAACGGCATCGGACTCCTTGAACGCCTTCTCCACATCGCCAATGTGACCTTTGTTGGACGCGGCTACGTTGTGCCTTATGTCTCCGCCAAGCGGGAACTGGTAGATGACCTTGCCTTCGCGTGGATCCTTTGCGCCCTTGTTGTACTGGTCAAGGTCAGCAGGTGCGCCGGCTCTGTATTCGACTATGCCGTCATGTACCGCAGGGGCCCCTGGCGCCATCGCCTCCTCTACAGTGAAGACCGCAGGAAGCACTTCGTACTCAACCTTTATGAGCTTGCACGCAGCCTTCGCCTCCTCCAAGGTCTCGGCTATGACTGCAGCCACCCTGTCTCCAACGTGCCTTACCTTGAGGTTGAAGAGCCTTCTGTCGTGTGGGGATGGCTCAGGATTGCCCTGGCCCGCCTGCATGTAATGGGTGTCAGGCGTATTGTATGCGGTGAGGATGGAGATGACACCCTCCACCTTCTCAGCCTCGCTTGTATCTATGGACTTTATGTATGCACTTGCATGTGGGCTTCTAAGGACGACCATGTGGCAGGCATCGGATGGAACGTAGTCCTCAACGAAGGCCTTGTCGCCGGTTACGAGCTGGGCTCCGTCTATCTTGGACATTGGCTTTCCAATGTACTCGCATTCAGGTCTGAACGAAGGGGCTATGGTTGTCGAGTATTTGCCGTCCTTCATCTTCTCCTGTGCAAGCTTGACTGCAAGATAGTAGTGCTCATAGCCTGCATCCCTTATGAAGATGCCTGAAAGCGCGTCTTTTATGTCCTCTTTGGTTGGATTTGGGTTGTTCTCAAGAAGCCATGTGAGAAGAAGGGCCGCAGCCGGCGCGTTGTATGCACTTTGGACTATGCCTGCATCTATCATGGCCTGCTGGACGACCGTAAGGTGTCTGGGGTCTCCAAGGCCGTCAGGTGTCCTTATCTCACAGCCCTGGACCTCTCCTGCAAGGACGAGGTTGGAAAAGACTGGGGTTCCATCAACAAGGACGGTGTCGCTTCCACAGAAACCCTCTGCATCGTCGCTGTCGCGCACAGCCAGGTTGCCGTTGAGAAGAAGCATCTCCCTGAGTTTCATGGAAGGCTCTACGTCAAAGCTCCTTCCTCTTCCGTTGATTATGCAATCGACTCTCATCTGCTTCCTCCCTGTGAAAGGACCTTCTTTGCAAGGTCGTATGCGGTGACTCCAAGAAGATACCTCTTGTATGCTTCGCCCCCGAACATGTCTGACTTGACCTCCACTCCGCTGTGGTTCTTTGCCGCATCAAGGACTTCGTCCTCCGTTGCGCCATTTGAAATGAGCTCTGAAAGATGAGACATGAGGAAAACTCCGGTACCCTTGAGGGCGGCTGCAAGCCTAAGCTCCCCGTTGACGAGCCCTGCGCCCATAGTGAGCACTGCATGGCTTTCAGCAGTGTTCGCATAGCGCTTGGATGCCACGATTGCATCCATTGGAACAAGGACAGCGGCTATGAGGCAATCCTTGAACGATTCGTGCTCGTTCATGTACTTTCTGGTGCACCTGAACATGGTGTTGCCCTCTATGTCCACAAGCTCAAGGAGGGAACCTGCGGCAAGAAGGGTTGCATAGAGGTACGAATCGTCCCTCATGAGGGCTACGTTTCCACCAATGGTAGCCATGTTGCGCTTGGTGCGCGATGCCATGAAACGGCTGGCATCCTTGAGCCACTGGGGAGCATCGTTGGATTCAACGATTTCCTGGAACGTGCACATGGAGCCAATCCTAAGGAATCTTGAGGCTGTGGCGCACGAGCCCTTTCGTGGATCGTCAACCACAGACATTCCGTCAAGCTCAGCAATCCTTCCAATGGAAACCAAAGTGGATGCATTCACCGTGCCATTGAGTCTGTTTATCTCCGTCCCTCCTGCAAGGTAGGCGGAATTCTCCTTGTTGGAAGCCCTGCAAAAGACGGCTTGGGCTATGTTCTTGGCTATTATAAGGTTCTCAACCATAGATCCTCCTCTTCTCAAGAAGTCCTGCGCTTATCCTGTTGGCCTTGTCTGCAAGCTCCTGCTCGTCAACGCCAACGACTCTTCTGTCGTCCACCACGACCTGTCCGTTTACTATCGTATACTGCGCCGTATGGTCGCAGCCGCAGAAAAGCAGGGCCGCTATTGGGTCGCTGTGGCTTCCTGCGTATGCAATGCCCGATACATCGAAGCATGCAAGGTCGGCAGCCCAGCCTTCCTCAAGCCTTCCAACGTTGCCAAAGTTGAGCATTCTGGCTCCGTTCTCGCTTCCCATCTTGAATACGTCGCGGGCTGTAAGCGCGGTGCTGCCGTATTTGACCCTGCCAAGAAGAAGAGCGTTGCGCATCTCCGCCAGCATGTCAGAGCTGTCGTTGGAGGCACTGCCGTCTACGGCTATTCCAACGTTGACGCCAAGGTCCAGCAGCTCTCTGGTACGACATATTCCAGAACCAAGCCTCATGTTGGACGATGGGCAGTGGGCTATGTGGCTTCCTGTCTTTGCAAGCAGCTTGAGTTCGTCGTCGTTGAACCATATTCCATGTGCATAGAACACATCGTTTCCAATGAGCTCGCATTCCTGCATGAGCTCCACAGGCCTTATGCCGTACATTGCTTTGCACTGGTCCTCTTCGTCCATGGTCTCGCAAAGATGGGTGTGAAGACGCACTCCATACTTTCTTGCAAGCCGTGCGCTTTCAAGCATGCAGCGCTTTGTGACGGAGAACGGGGAGCATGGAGCAAGCACGATCTTGTGCATTGCCATTGGGGATGGGTCATGGTAGAGCTTTATGACACGCTCAGAGTCCTCAAGGATCTCATCCTCAGTCTGCACAACCGTGTCAGGGGGAAGACCGCCGTCCTTCTTGGAAAGGCTCATGCTTCCACGGGTTGGGGAGAACCTCATTCCAAGCTGATCGGCTGCCTTGAACTGAGCACCCGTGAGGTCTTGGCCCTTGCACTGCTTTGGGAACACGTAGTGGTGGTCCGTGGAGCATGTGCACCCCGTTTTGAGAAGCTCCGTCATTGCAAGCAACGATGAGTAGTATATTGCCTCTTCATCTATGTATTTCCATACTTCATAGAGATATACAAGCCAATCGAAGAGCTTTGCATCCTGCACGGCGGGAAGGTTCCTTGTAAGTGTCTGATAGAAATGGTGGTGCGTGTTCACAAAACCCGGGACCACAGCCAGCTTCGAGCCGTCTATGACCCTGTAGTCCTGTGGTGCAGCAAGCCCCTTTCCTATGGACTTGACCTTGCCGTCCTCAATAAGCATGTCCACACCATACAGCGTATCCTTTTCAGGATTCGTCATAAGTGCATATATGTTCCTAAGCAGTATTCCTTTTTCGTTCATTTCGTCTCCTTTCCAAAAGCCAAAGCGCTATGCCCTTGGCTCTGGCTGGCCTGTGACGTGGTAGCCGTCATAGGTGTCTATGACCTTCCCATTTGGATGCGTGTCCGCAACGGTGAGGAAACGTCTTATCATCCTGCGCGTGGCTTCGCGTCTGAACTCAGGCATGGCACGAGGTGAAATCACACCGTCAAAGCCGTTGACCACGTCCTCTATGAGCTGTGGTGTAAGACGTTTTCCAATGATGATGGACTCTACCTCTCTGCTGCGGTTGGTCTTTGCACCCGTTGCAGTTGCGGCCACCCTATAGTCCTTCACAGAGCCATCGGCATTGAATTTGATGGCCTGGCTTAGGGTTATCTTGCTTATTGCATTGGCCTTGCGGGTTCCCACCTTGTGCCAGAACACGTAGTCGAAGTCGTCCTCTGAAAGCGGCACTATGACCTCCGTTATCATCTCATCCGGCTTTAAATCGATGGTTCTGAACTTGACTATGAAATCGCTTACAAGGACCTCTCTGCTACTGGAGACGGAGCTGAGCTTGACCCTTGCATCCAGCATGTACAACGGACCCGGAGTGTCGCCCTTTGGGGATGCGTTTGCAATGTTTCCAGCAATGGTTGCGCTGTTTCTAAGAGCTACGGCTCCCATTCTGGATGCAGCCTGCCTGAGGTGCCATGGACACAGGGTGCTTTCTGCTATCTGTGCGCTCGTGCAGCCTGATCCTATGCAGCACTCGCCCTTGTCGTTGATGTATATGTTCTTGAGTTCAGGAAGGTTCCTGACTATCATCACGGGCTTGTCGAACTTTGGGGTGAGGCCCAATGTCCTCTTGTTGGAGACCATGAGGTCGCTTCCACCTGCAAGGACAATGACATCGTGCTTGGACTTTATATCAAGGGCCTCTTCAAGAGTCTTTGGAATGTAGCACATCATCTCTTCCATATCTCACCTCCCCTTTTGGAGGCAAGCTTTATGCTCTCCACTATGAGGTCGTATCCTGTGCAGCGACATATATTGCCACTGATTCCAAGCCTTATCTCGTCGTCCGTTGGATTTGGATTGAGGGAAAGGAGATAGTATGCGGCAATGACCATTCCAGGAATGCAGAAACCGCACTGCACGGCTCCGCCGTCGGCGAACGCCTGAACTATGATTGCACCTTTCTCCGTCCCCTTTATGCCTTCTATGGTCATTATGTCCTGGCCGTTTGCAGCCCCCACCGGGATGAGGCATGGAGTGACTATCCTGCCGTTCATGAGAATGGAGCAGGCTCCGCACTCGCCCTCGCTGCAGCCTTCCTTGACACCAACGCAGCCAAAGTCCTCCCTAAGGACGTCTATGAGACGTCTTAGTGGATCTGTGGTTATGCTCACGGGCTTTCCGTTCAATGTGAACTCTATCTTGTAATCCTTGCATTCCATCAAAGAGCCTCCTTTAGGTCCTTTCCATTGAGCATGTAGCCCATGACGTCCTCAGTTGGAACAGGGATGGCGGTTATGCGCTTTCCAATGGCGCGAGAAAGTGCATCTATGTATGCAGCACCGCTTCCGTTGAACACAAGCTCACCCATGCCCTTAGCTCCAAACGGACCCCACTCATATGGATTATCAACGAATGAGACGCCCTGTTTTGGACAGTCCATTGACGTTGGAACTATGTAGTCGCTCATGGATGTCTGCTTGAAGTGCCCGCCTACGTTCTTGAGAACCTCAGTCGATGCCCAACCTATACCTTGCAGGATTCCACCATTGACCTGACCATGGACTATCATCTCGTCTATGAGGTGTCCGCAGTCATGGCTTGACCATACGCCCTTTGTGGTGACTTCGCCTGTGCATGGGTCAACCTCCACCTCAACGGCGCACACTCCCCAGCCGTAGCCAAGGTATGCATAGCCCTGGAACGTTGACTGGTCCCAAGGGTATCCGTCCGGGTGCTCGTACTGGGTCTCGACCTCGAACTCATCCTCTTTATGGTAGCGTGGCTTCATGAGGGTTGCGGCCCTTTCTATGAGCTCACCTACGATCATGGTGGAACGCGATGCGGCTGTAGGGCCTGAGTCAGGGACCCTTGATGTGTCAGGGTCCTTGAATATGACCTTCTCTATAGGGATCTCAAGTGTATGAGCGGCTATCTTTGGAAGGATAGTATGGAAGCCCTGCCCCATCTCCGTCTGGCTGCAGAGGATCTCCACTGTGCCGTCCTTGTACTTGTGGAGCTTTGCACGGCCCTTGATTATGGCCTGCTCTCCGTTTCCAGTGAATGCGCCGCCGTGGTTGTAGAATGAGATTCCAATGCCCTTTCCACTGCCCCACTTGTACTCCTTGGACTTTCGTTCGTAGTCGCTTGCCTTGAGCACCTGATCAAGCATTTCAGGTATCATGACCTTCTCAACGATCTTTCCGTTCGTACTTGTTGTTCCACCCTGCTTTATGAAGTATCTCTTCTTGTACTCAAGAGGGTCCAAGCCCTGCATCTCTGCAATGTGACACATGTGGGTCTCCACCGCAAACAGCGTCTGAGGAGCTCCAAAGCCTCTGAAAGCACAGCTTGGATATGTGTTGGTGGCAACGCCAAAGCCCTCTGTCCTCATGGTTGGGAACTCGTAGCAACCCGTTACATGGAAGCATCCTCTCTGGAGGACGACGAACGAAGACGAAAGGTATCCGCCAACGTTGTAGTAGACCTTGCTGTCCATGGCCACAATGTTGCCGTCCTTGTCAAGGCCTGTCCTGAAAACAGTCTTGGAAGGGTGTCTCTTGACGGAGTTCTCTATGTCCTCCTCCCTGTCGAATATCATCTTGACGCCCTTCTTCATCACGTAGGCGGCAAGTAGAAGAGGTCCGCACACGACATCCGGGAAGTGCTCCTTTCCACCAAAGGCCCCACCGGTCGTGGTCTGCTGGACCGATATCTTTGAAGGGTCTATGTTCAAGAGAGGCGCTATCGACTTCCTTATATAGAAAGGACACTGCGCCGATGCATATATCTTGTATCCATCGCCGTCAGGCATGCAGCATGCACCGTTGGTCTCAAGGTAGACATGCTCCTGGAAGCCCGTCTCAATGGTCTCCTCAACGATTCTGTCAGCCTTTCTGAACGCCTCATCGACATTTCCCACCTCAAGCTTGAGATGGCAGTGGATGTTGTCGTCGTTTATGAACGCACCGCCCTTGCAGGCAAGGCCGTCGTCTATGGATACCGCCGGTTCCTGCTCTTCGTAGTCTATGACTATCTTTTCCCTAAGGTCCTCTACGATGGTCCTGTCAGGCCCAACGATTATTCCAATGGTCTCGCCAACGTACCTTACATCGTTTTCTGCAAAGCACTTCCAGTCGGTGGCTATCATGTGAAGGTAGTTGTGTCCACCCTCCGGTATGTCCCTGTAGGTTATGAACCTATAGCCATCAGGCATTTCAGGCAGCTTTATGTCTTTGATGATTCCCCTTGGGATGCTTGAACGGACGAGCCGTCCCCAAAGGCAATCCTCGAATCCATAGTCGGCTATGTACTTGACGGACCCTTCGCTCTTGGATACCGCATCAAGCCTTCTCACAGCCTTGGAGATGTCATGTGCAAACATCGTTCCTCCCACCAAAGACACCATTGATTCCTTAAAAATACAATGGTGTTCCAAAAATGAAACGCAAGCCGCAGTATGAATTTACATAGTCACACTGCGGCCTTGCATATGCTAGATAATACAGAAAAAGCGATTATCTGACTATACCGCTAGTTCCATCGGCCTTGAGGGCGTCGGTCCTTTCCCAGACCTTCTTTGCAACCTCTGCAGCCTTTGCGTAGATCTCCTTCTCATCGAAGTCGAACTGTCTGTTCTCCATGACCAGCTTTCCATTGATCATGACGGACTCAACGCAGTTGCTGCTCATGCCCCAGACGAAGTGTCCGGCTGCATTGCCTGCATTAAGCGGCGTTGGGTTCTGGTATGTTATGATGTCCAGGTCCGCCTTGTAGCCAGGCTCTATCCTTCCAAACCTGTCGCCTACGAAATACTTCTCAATGAAGGTGTTGGCTCTAGTGAGGGCCCTCATGTAGTCGCCCGGCCAATACGGACCGTTTGCATCGCGGTTCTTGAAGAATGCAATCTTGCTTTCCTCAAACATGTTGCTTCCGCAGCCATCGGTTCCAAGGATGAGGTTCCTGACCTTTGGAAGGTACTTGCTGTAGCCGACTTCGTTGTTCATGTTGCTTCTTGGATTGTGCGCAAGGTAGCAGCCTCTCTCGTTGAGAAGGTCTATCTCATGCTCGTTGAGGTAGATTCCATGCACCAGGAGAGTGTTGTCGGCAAGTAGTCCATGCTTGTCCAGCCTGTCAAGGATGTCCATATTGTAGAAATGGTGCGACCACACCTGATCGTACTCGCCCTCTGCGACATGGATGTGCGCTCCACGTCCGGTCTGGCGCGCAGAGTCTGCAAGCATCTCCATTCCCTCTTCAGGGATGGTGAATGGAGCATGTCCGCCTACCATTGCCTGGCACATGACGTTCTTGCCGCGCTTCTTCCTGTCATCGACTTCCTTTGAGAACCTTATGCCTTCCTCGACTCCGGCCTTTATCTCCTTCATGCCGTAGTTGCGGTCCGTGATTCCGTATGCAACGATTCCCCTGAGCCCGAACCTCTCCATTCCCTTTGCAATGGTCGAAAGGGAGCCGGAGATGTAGTTAGGACTCTCATGATGGTCTATACAGGTGGTAGTGCCGTTCTTTATTGCATCAAGTGTGCATATCAGGGAACTGTAGTAGAGGGACTCCTCGTCCAAAGCCCTGTCAAGACGCCACCACCATTCCTTTAGGATCTGGATGAGGTCGGTCTGGGGGCCTGCGGAGATTTGCATTCCACGGCTAAGTCCGCTGTAGTAGTGATGGTGCCCGCATATCATGCCTGGGATTACGGTCTTGCCTTCAGCCTCTATGACCTTGTCAGCCTTCACCTGGCCGCCGGCGTTTCTGCCAACAGCCTTTATGAGGTCGTCAACGACTACGATGTCTACACCTTCGAGGACCTCCACTGGATCCATGGTCTGTATGACCCTTGCATTTCTGATAACGGTCGTCATGCCTTACTCCTCAACCCTTGTAAGAAGGTAGTCGTAGCAGATGAATACCTGCTCGATGATGTCACGCACAAGCTCGGGGACGTCTCCAACGAGGTTTCCGTCTCCGTCTATGCTGCACTCTATGACCTTTCCTTCAAGTCTGACAAGGACGCTGTCGCCTTCTACATAGAAGCCGCTGTTGGTGCTGTCGTCAAAATCGTCGCGTCTGCTGAATACCGTGAACTTGTCCTTGTACGGTCTTCCATTGTGGTTGCAGAACGTGGCGCAGTTTCCGCATTCGTTGCAGAACGCATCTATATGGAGGATCTGGAACGGGTCTTCCGTTGCATCCGAGAACCTCATGTCAATAGCCACGTTGGCGCGGTTTGGACATACATCAACGCACTTGTTGCAAAGGTACGTGCAGTCCATGCAGCGCTTGGCCTCCTGCTCTGCGAACGCCTTGCCGGCACATGGGGTCTTGCAGTCCGTGCAGATATGGGTCTTTCTATACTGGATGTCCTTGAAGAACTTGTCCTCTGCCTCAAGATAGGCCTCGTCCTCTTCCTCGTCTTCGTCGCAACCGTCATCGCAGCAGTCGTCGCATCCACAGCCGCAGTCGTGGTGGTCATGGCAGCAATCGTCATGGTTGCAGCCGTCATGGCAGTCGTCATGTCCGCAGCAGCAGTCATCGTGACAGCCATCGTGGTCGCAGCACTCGGCGTCCTTGATCTCGTCAAGGACCTTGTCTATCGTGGCCTCTACGGCTTTGCGTGCAGATGCAATGCATCTTACGACAGTGGAAGGTCCGCTCTGGACGTCACCAATTGCGTATACGCCCTCGACAGGGGTTTCGTTCGTATCTGCATCCACGACAGGCCAGCCCTTCTCGTTCACAGGTACGCCGTACCAAGTGAGGGCTTCTCTGTCTGCATGCTCGCCAATTGCGGTAAGGAGGACGTCGCAAGGGATCTCAATGGTCTCTTCAGTCTCCACCGGTCTGCGCCTTCCAGAGGCATCGGGCTCGCCAAGGGCCATCTTCGTGCATACGAGCCTGCCGTCTCCAATCTTCTTTGGATTTGCAAGGAACACGAAAGAAACACCGTCTTCCTTGGCAAGGAGGTACTCCTCATGGTCTGCCGGCATCTCCTTCTCAGTCCTTCTGTAGACGACTGTGACGTTCTCCACGCCCTGGGTCCTCTTTGCAGCCCTTGCACTGTCCATTGCGGTGTTTCCACCACCTGTGACGACGACGTTTCTGCCAAGCACGTCAAGGGCCTTGTCGTTCTTGAAGGCTTCAAGGAACTCAAGTGCGCCGACTACGGCCTTCTCGTCGCCTTCCACGGCAATCCTATTGTCCTTTTCGCTTCCAACAGCGTAGTAGATGAACTCGTATCCTGCATCCTTGAGGGCCTTGACGGTGACATCCTCAAGCTTCACGCCATAGTTGAACTTCACTCCATGGGCCGCTACGAAGTCTATGTCAGCCTGAACGGCCTTTGGATCGATCCTGAACGTTGGGATTATGTTTGCAACCACACCGCCGGCATTCTGCTCGCGCTCGAATATCGTGGTGTCGAAACCGGAACGGGCAAGGAAATATGCAGCGGAAAGACCCGCAGGACCTGCACCTATGACAGCGGCCTTAACATCGGCAGGCTGACCAGGAGCGGACCAAAGCTTCTCCATGTACTCCTCGGTGCCGTTCTCGACGGCGATCTTCTTCATGTCCCTTATTCTTACGGCGCCCTCGTAGTCCATTCTGGCGCAGTGGAACTGGCACTGATGGTCGCATATGTTGCATGTGATGTTTGGAAGCGCATTCTCCTGATAGATGACATCCAAAGCCTCTGCATAGCGTCCCTCGCCAACAAGGCCTACGTAGTCAGGGATGTTCTGATGTATTGGACAGGCCTGCATGCAAGGAGAGACATAGCAGTTGAAAAGAGGAAGCGTATCAGAAACCTTGGCCTTCGCATCTCCACGGAAAGCCTTCTGGGAATACTCCACGGTGCGGGCCTTCTCGCAAAGTTCCTGTACTGCCTTTGGATCTATATCCTTGCGATTCCAAGACTTGCTCTCCTTTTCCAAGAGCTCCGCCATCCTCGCCATCCTTGCGTATCCACCTGGCTTGAGCATGTCGGTTGCCAACGTGATGGGCCTTATGCCTGTATCGAATATGTCCTTGACGGAATAGATCGTGCACCCACCGGAATACGAAACCGGAAGCTTGCCGTCGAACTCCGCACTGAGCTTTGCAGCCACCTTGGTGGAGATTGGAAGAAGCGCCCTACCAGACATATACCTCTCGTCGCCGGGAAGCACCTTGCCGTCGTTGACGTTGCCAAGGGTGTTCGTAAGCTTGACGCCAAAGCCAAGGCCTTCCTTCTTGGCAAGGTCCACCAAGCGGTGCAGCATTGCAATGGCATCGGTATACTGGAGGTCGTGCTCAAAGCTCTCTCGCTTGAGGACGACATGTCCAAAGCCGATGTCGTCGAGGATGGCCCTTACTTCATCGTATCCAAGAAGCGTTGGGTTGAGCTTGACGAACGTGTTGAGGTGCTTTTCAGTGAGCATGTAGGAACATATGGCCTCGATCTCCTTTGGAGGGCAGCCGTGCATGGTGGAGATCGTGACACCCTTGCAGATGACGGGGCTTATCCTCTCCTCTATGCCTCTAAGTGCCTTGGCATGGCCTTCCAGATCTGAGCCGCAGAGAAGCTCGTCGTCATCCACCATGGCCTTGAGGGCTGCCTTGTACTGTGCAAAGAGAGGGCTGCGCGATGCATCCATCATGTTGTCTATATATGTCTGCATCTTTGGCTGCTTGATTCCTTCAAGGTTGTAGCCAACGCTCATGTTGAATATGAAGTCAGGTTCGGATGCCTTTCCCGTAAGGGCCGCTTGGATAGCGTGAACGGCGAACCAAGCCTTGAGGTACTCGTCGAAAGCCTTCTCAAGGGTGTACTCGGTGGACCACTCTACGTTGTGGCCTTCGTCGCCTGCGTCTATGCAAGGCTTTGCAATCTCCAAGTGGTCCATGATCTGAACCGTCTTGAGCTCCATGAACCTGCCGCCCACGAGGTATGCGCTTACGATGTTCTGTGCAAGCTGCGTATGAGGACCTGCCGCAGGGCCAAGCGGTGTGGCGCACTTCTGGCCAAAGACTTCGATCGAATGCTTTGCGGACGGCTTGTAGAAATCGTCCTTGCTTATTCCAAATATCGTGCCATGGTTCCTGTACTCGGAAAAAATCCTTTCCATCAGTTCCTCAAATGGAACGGGTCTCATTCTGTCTCCCATGAAAAGCTCTCCTATTGATAGTAATCTATAGTCCATTCTACCCCATATAGGGCCAAAGTCAACAAAAAACGCAACAAAATGCAACAGTTATTTCTTTTAGCATGACCTCAAGTTTTTATTGGGTTAATGGATGGATATCTCAATTTGATTTGATTTTTTTGATGTAAAGCTAAATTCTTTCGTTGTAAAATTCGATTTATGTAAGTTTTTCACTTTATGTATTTACACATGGTGAAAGCTGTGCAATAATCGTTTGTATGAAGAAAGCAGCCTTGGGCTGAAAACGGAGGAAATACGATGCTCATCAATCTGAACGTCAACGAAGAAGTGAGAGCAAGGAACGTCAAGCTTTGCAAGGAAAAGGGAATCATCCTTCCAACCTTCAAGCAGATGGTCGATCCATCGACTGTTCCAGCTGAGATAAAGGAAAAGCTTGCAAAGACAGGTCTTTGGGATGTAAACCCTGTCAACCTTTTCAGAATCACATGGAAGAACGAACCTGTCGAACAGGGCGGTGGCTTTGGCAAAGTCAACTACATTGAGGTTCCAAAGCAGCTCACAGGCGTAAAGGCAAGGATCTTCGCACTCGTTGGAAAGTACTTCCCAACCGGAGCTCACAAGGTTGGTGCAACATATTCATGCCTCGCTCCAGCACTGGCAACCGGAAACTTCGATGCCCAGAACCAGCAGGCCGTATGGCCATCCACAGGCAACTACTGCCGCGGCGGTGCATACAACAGCGCACTTCTTGGCTGCAAGTCCATTGCAATCCTCCCTGCTGAGATGTCACAGGAAAGGTTCAACTGGCTCAAGACTGTCGCAGGTGAAGTCATTGCAACACCTGGCTGCGAGTCCAACGTGAAGGAGATCTTCGACAAGTGCCACGAGCTCGATGCAGAGCGCGGCAAGCACATCGTCATCTTCAACCAGTTCGAGCAGTTCGAGAACTATCTCTGGCACTACACCGTAACAGGTGCTGCAATCCTTGAAGTCCTAAAGGACCTTGGCGTCAAGCCTGAGAACGTGCGCGGCTACGCATCATCCACAGGAAGTGGCGGAACGCTCGCAGCAGGCGATCACCTCAAGAAGGAGTATCCACACATCGTCATAGCGGCAGGCGAAGCAAAGCAGTGCCCAACCCTCCTCAGAAACGGTTTTGGTGGACACAGGATCGAAGGCATTGGAGACAAGCATGTACCATGGATCCACAACGTAAAGAACACGGACATGATCTGTGCAATAGACGACCAGGATTGTATGGACATCTACAGGCTCTTCAACGAACCTGCTGGCATCAAGTACCTCAAGGAGACAGTTGGACTTAGCGACAAGCAGATTGCAGAGCTCCAGTATTTTGGAATCTCCGGCATTGGCAACACCCTTAGCGCAATCAAGATGGCCAAGTACTACGAGATGGACGAGGACGATGTCATCTTCACGATCTGCACGGACTCCGCAGTCATGTACAAGACAAGGCTTGCAGAGCTTGAGGAGCAGCAGGGCAAGTTCACGGAGATGGAAGCTGCAAGAGTACACAGCGGCGCCCTTCTCCACCAAAGCTATCAGGATGCCTTGGAGCTTGGCTACTACGACAGACTCCGCATCCACAACCTCAAGTACTACACTTGGGTCGAGCAGCAGGGCAAGACATACGAAGAGATCAATGCACAGTGGTACGACAGAAACTACTGGACATCCATCCCTCCAATGGCCGAGCAGATCGACAAGCTCATCGAGGACTTCAACAAGGACGTACTCGCAGACTAAACCATGTAGGTTTGACAGGGACTGCCGCAATGCGGTGGTCCCTTTTTTGTAATGGTCAAAAGACTTGGCCACATTGTGAGCGGAGTTTGGACGAAAGTGCATCCAAGCGATGGCGTCCAACCGCTTTCCAAGACAATTTCCTAGGAGTGAACGATGAAATTCAAATACGTGTGCATAGACTGCGGCAGGGAGTTCATTACGGACGAAGTCTTCTATCAGTGTCCTGAATGCGCTGCAAAATCAAAGGAAGGGGAATTCCCCCGTGGATACCTCAAGGTCGTCTACGACGAAGAGGAACTTAGGGAACTTGGAAAGAAGAACCACGTTTCCATCTATGATTTCTTCCCTTATGACGTTCCTAATAAGGAAGTATATCCTATTGGAACAACACCAATCGTCAAGCCAATGCGCCTTAACGCCAAGCTTGGCCTTTCCAATGTCTATTGCAAAATGGATGCATACCTACCATCAGGCTCCTTCAAGGACAGGGCAAGCCAGCTCATTGCAGCACAGGCCATTGCACATGACACAAAGAAGATAGCCCTTGCATCCACTGGAAACGCAGGAGCGGCCATGAGCTGTGCAGGTGCGGCATACGGACTGGACATAATCCTCTTCGTTCCAAAGACGGCCCCAATCAACAAGCTTATGCAGAGCGTCCTCTATGGAGCAACGGTCGTTCCAGTAGACGGAACATACGATGATGCCTTCCTTCTTTCGATCGCCTACACTGAGCACTTTGGAGGCATAAACCGCAACACGGCCTACAATCCAATGACCATAGAAGGAAAGAAGAGCATCTCCATTGAGCTCTTCGAGCAGCTTGGACGACGGGTTCCAGATGTAGTATACGTCCCGGTTGGTGATGGCTGTATCATAAGCGGCGTCTACAAAGGATTCTACGACCTCATGAAGGCAGGCCTCACAGACCGCATCCCCCACATTGTGTGCTCGCAGAGCGAGAAGTCCAATGCCATAAGCCAGGCGTTTGCAACGGGACAGTTCAAGTCAATAGAGGCATCGACCCGTGCGGACTCCATCTCCGTAGACATTCCGGCAAGCGGCAGGATGGCGGTGCAGTACCTCAAGCAGTACGATGGCTGGTGCACTCAGGTCACGGAGCAGGAGATCCTTGATGCACAAATGAAGCTCGTCCATGACAGCGGAATCTTCGTTGAGCCTGCAAGCGCAACCGCATGGGCAGCCCTTGAAAAGGACGCCCCTATGATCAAGAAGCGTTTTGGCTCAAACGTTGATGTATGCGTACTTCTTACAGGAATAGGCTTCAAGGACATGGCCGTCTTCGATGGAAGAGTCTCCATGCCTGCGCCTATTGAGAACAGCGTGGATGCCGTAATCAGGCGCTTCAGCTGAGCTTGGTTCAGCTGCTCTTGATGCAGCTGCACTTGGTTGAAAAACGTTCGCCTAGAGGTTATATTTTCCACTGTATCCCAAGCGATGCATTTGATGCATCCGTTTCATCTAAGGTATCGCTTGAAGACGTGAAAGGAGAACGACTATGGATAAGCTTTTGATTGGCCTTGGAATTGGCCTTGTGGTTGCCATCATCGTGTACATTTGGCAGTCGATATCCAAGCACGACATAGAAAAGAAGGGAAAGGACGAGGTTGCAAAGCTCAAGGGCCTCCTTGCTGACCGTATGGACATAGAGTCGGCAGGAGTCAACAAGCTCAAGGCTGAGAACGAAGAGCTCAAGAAAGCCAACGAGAACCTTAGAATCACCAATGCAGCCCTTGCCCAAAAGCCAGGCCGCGCAGAGGTCCAACGCCTTCAGATCTACCAGAAGGCCGTTGACCGTCTTATCATAAACAGCCCAGGCTTTGGAGCTGCATGGCAGTCTGCCCTCAAGGAAAGCGAAGACGAATTCGAGAAGATCTACTCCGGAACCCAAGCATTCTGGAAGAAGATCCTCCCCGGTCGCACCAACGCCAAGCTCATAGACAAGGACAACGTCGTAGACGAACAGTAGACATCCTTTGGGATCTTTTGGAGCCAGCTTGCATCATTGCAGGCTGGCTTTTTTGTACGTTTGAGGGAGCACTGGGCGGACTGGGCTTACTGGGCGAGCTGGGCGCACTATGGCGCACTGCTTTACCCATTGAATGCAATGCTTTTGTGTCATGACGCTTGCTCTTGCTACGGACGCTACAACTGCTACAGGTGCTACAACTGCCACAGAAGCTACAACCTCTACGGATTGGTTACAGATTCAACCATTGCGACCACGCTCACATCACTCACCATGCTTACAAACCCACCACACGCACCAAGCTCACCATCATTACAATTCGCTCACAATTTTTGAATGCAAATCAAAACAGTGCGTTTTCGTGCGTGATGCACGGATAGTCCGTGATGTGCGAGAAGTCCGTGATGTAAGGGTGGGTGCGATTCTCCCAAACAAATCTAATGCGCCTTGGTGCGTCGTAGTCCGCCGACATATGCCCTAATACGCCCTACACAGACTGCCTATACTCCGATTTCTACCCCTGCTATTGGGGTGCTTCATCTTTCCGTAAGCAGAAACGCCATGTAGTGAGGAATCGTCAACATTGAACCAGTTCTACCAACGTTGTAGTTTCCAATCTTTATTGCATGTTCTACATGGTACTTCTCTGGATGGTTGAGAATTGTCTTTGAACTCTTTGTGTTTCCTGTTGTCGCTTTGACTTCAACCAAAGACAACTCCCCCATGTATCTGATACAGAAATCGATTTCCAAACCAGTATTTTCAAGTGAGTTTTATTTGATTTTAAATATTTTTCAAATGACTTTTAGCTTGTATAACACTATTTTCATAGCGAGTTTTTATATAAGCACAATATTTTTCAAACGACATCTAAAGCATTGCCAACTTCTTCAAGTCAAAACCATTCTTAATCAACGAAACGGATAGACCACCAGTTTCAACATAAAAGAAAAGAGCCACAATTCGATGTCGGATTGAGGCTCAGGAGCTTACCAAAGACGGGACTCGGACCCGTACGGCCTTGCGGCCAGGGGATTTTAAGTCCCCGGTGTCTACCATTCCACCACTTTGGCACGAATATGATATTAAGGTCAAAACATATGTTAGTCAATTGACCGCTGTCTAAAGTGTCAAGGCAATCTGCACAAAAGGTTTTCTTTGCAATGAAGTTTCTTCAGTAAACGAGAAAAAAAGAATTACTGAAGAAAGTTTTCTTCCTAAATGTTAAATCCAAGTTTATTTGAAAGAAAAATCCAACCTAAAATGAAAGAAACATTGGTTTTGACATGGAAAACACGTTGAAACAACGTTCCCCAACCATTGAACGAGAACCTACAAAAGCTCAAGTTCAAATCGGTTGAAACAACGTCGAACACCGTTTTAAACACCATATTCAACGTTTTTCCGAGAACAAACCTCCAAAGCAGACATCCACCCAGCCACTGGATTGCGAACAAAAAACGCGAACAAATGCGAACTGAATCGCGAACAAATTCAAACCAACCGGCGACACCCCGTCTTCGTCCATGCAAGCTATTGCTCCAACACGTCTTCGAACGGCAGCTTCGTATATGCCTTGACCTACTGATAGAGTAGCCTAGCACCTGGACGCAGGACGGATTCACAAGGGTACGTTGGCGTTGAATGGATGTTGAACGGGCATGCAACGCATCTTCATGGTGCGCATGCAGGCCCATTCGCCCTGAGAGGTGTTGAAAAACGTTGAACAACGGGGTCTTCCCCAAAAGACGGGAAAGTCGTAGCCCCATACGAAGAAAGCCCTCTGCGGGGCTTTCTGTGAATCGTCGTGTTTTTTGGTGCTTTATGTGGAGCTAGAGGTCTTCGTTGTCCAGGATGGAGTAGCACATGACCCCTATCTCGTTGGCCTTGTAGTCCTCCTGTCCGTTGATATCTATGACTTCCAGACCGTTCTCCATGAGTTCGTCCTCCACCTTGTCTATGGCGCGGTACCAATCGTCATCAGAGAAACGTTCCATGTGCTCGAAATCGAGGTCGGGGCACAGCGAATGGAGGAAGTCCTTCTGCTCCTTGGTGAACTTAGGTATCTTTTGTCGGTCTTTTCCATTTCTCAAATCCTTCCTGTTCGTAGAGTGCGCCGTGACGATGTTGCCATTCGATGGATTCACGGTTACCGTGACGGTCCTCCCCACATAGTTCTTCGACGGCTCCTTGTACGGCTCCTTCTTCCTGTCAATATACAGAGGATGCCTGTTCTTTTTTTGGTCGATGCCATCTGCATTGCGGCCTTCTCCTTCATGGCACTTGATTCTATTGCAATACCAACGATTTGGCAATTTTGGTTACAATTTGGTTACAATGACGCTGCATGTTG
>OCLD01000056.1_pt1 | contig 27142 bp, 18 predicted proteins | sample 1495911 | NCBI WGS metagenome assembly OCLD01 (sample SAMN03418271, study PRJEB22391) | human gut metagenome | biome: human-gut; feature: organic feature; material: feces | host: Homo sapiens | place: Tanzania | collected 2013-01
GGAATGCTGCACCTGTATAAGTGCCGGTCTGCTGGAGAAAACCGTGCTTATGATGTTGAATGAGGAACTGCTGCTTTACGGAAATGCAGGGAAGCAGCAGGAAAATTTATCTTTCTTTTTACAGGCGAGGATTCTGTCATTAAAGACAAACCTGGAAGAATACAGGAAGGAAATAAAGCAGATACAGGCGCAGAAGGATGTCCTGTATGAGAAATATGCCCTTAGACAGCTTGACAGAAAAGAATACCGGAAAAGGGCCGACGAACTGACAGAACAGTTATCTTCCTTATCAATAAAGAAAGAGAAGGCAGCGGGAAAGCTTGCGGTATTGGAGCAGGAATGCCGGCAGACCGGGGAGGATAGGAAACACCTGCTTAGGTATCTGCATATTGAGGAACTGACACAGGAAGCGGCTGATACATTTATCACGAAAGTCTGGGTTTATAAGGATAAACGGCTGGAAATCGAGTGGAATTTCCGTATGGATCATGGAGTAAGCGCCTCTGAAATAAGATAAAAAGTTCGTGACAATAATCTGACATCAGAGGGCTTTGGGAAACTCAGTATTTCAGGAACCTTTGACATTCTGGCAGGAACAGATTGATCCTGCATGAGGCAGAAATGATACAACAGAGCAATATTTGATTAACAGACGGTCGGGATTGCAAAGAAAAATTGTCCGGATGCTTCTATACTGTTGAGTAGGAAAGGGTAACGGTTTTAGAAGGTTACCGAAATGGATGCAACAGAGAGGTTTAGCAGGGGGGACGGGCAATGAGCGAATTACAATTACCGCGATTGATCAGCAATCATATGGTCTTACAGAGAAACAAAGAAATCCATATCTGGGGACGGGATCTTCCGGGACACCGTGTCATGGTCTCCTTCCGGGGAGAGGAGGCTGTGGCGCAGACGGATGAGAAGGGAAATTTTTCACTCTTTCTGCAGAAGCAGGAGGCGGGGGGACCGTTCAGCATGCTGTTCCGGGATGATCTTGGAAATGAAGAGGTTGTCGGGGACGTGTATATTGGCGAAGTCTGGTTCTGTTCCGGACAGTCCAATATGGAGCTTCCCATGAGCCGGGTTAAGGACCGGTTCCCGGAGGATGTGAAAGACTGCAAAAATACGCAGATCCGCACCTTTAAGATCCGGGAAAACGGCGTATTTACAGCACCCTTAACAGAGCCTGAAAGCGGAGAGTGGAAGAGTGCACAGCCTGAAACAATTCTGGAGTTTTCGGCAACCGGATATTATTTTGCAAAAGCCCTGCAGGAGCTTTTAAAGGTTCCGGTAGGATTTATTGATGCAAGTCTCGGAGGATCCCTGATTGAATCCTGGATGAGCCGGGAGATGCTGAATGGGATGGACGAAGAGCTTGCACTTGCAAAGAAGTATAGTGATGCAGCGTTTGTGAAGGGACAGCTTCTTAAGAACGAACAGCAGAGCAATGCGTGGCATGCCCGTCTTGATGCAGCGGATCAGGGGTTGGCCGGGCACTGGGAAGAAGAGGGCTGTAATAGCGAAAACTGGGGAATGGTAACGGTTCCATTCTGGTTTGATGAGGTAGAGGAACTAAAGGGATTTATTGGAAGTGTATGGCTGAAGCGGACCTTTACTGTGCCCAAAGAGATGGCAGGAAAGCCTGCCAGGCTTTGGCTTGGAACAATTGTGGACAGTGATGTGGCATATCTTAATGGGCAGCAGGTGGGAATTACCTACTATCAGTATCCACCCCGGAAATATGAGATTCCGGAAGGACTGCTGCGGGAAGGAACGAACACCATTGTGCTGCGTGTCATCAGTGAAAAGGCACAGGGACGGTTTACGGAAGGAAAGAAGTACGCCATTTTTAATGAGCAGGGAGAAATACCGTTAGACGGAACGTGGAGTTACTGCATCGGGGCTGCCTGCGAGCATGTACCGGAGACGGATTTTGTGAACTGGAAGCCGACCGGACTTTACAATGGAATGACGGCACCCTGCCATAAGTATACGATTGCCGGAGTGAACTGGTATCAGGGAGAAAGCAATACACACCATCCGGACAATTATCTGGATCTGCTCCGGCGCATGATCGAAGGGTATCGTAAGGAATGGAATGATCCGAAACTCCCGTTTCAGATCGTGGAGCTTCCCAATCTCATGGTGGATATGGAGGGCGCAGAAGAGGGGTGGAGAGTACTTCGGGAATTGCAACGCCGCTCCGCAGTAATTCCGGATGTGGATGTTGCAGTAACTATAGATCTTGGCGAGGACAATGACCTGCATCCGCAGAATAAGAAGGATCTCGGAAAGCGTCTGGCACTGCTTGCCGCTGCAAGACTTGGCATTCCGGTGGAAAGTAAAGGACCGGAGGTAACGGAGATTACCGTGGCTTCAGATGAAGCGAATAACCTCCGGACGATCCGGTTAACATGCAGCCATGCGGAAGGACTGCATGCCTCGTCCGAAGACAAGGGAACGGAAATTCTGGATTTTGAAGTGGTAAATGATAACGGAGAGGTTCTGCAGCCTAAAGCACAGATTAAAGGGCAGGAAATTGTACTTACGATCCCAGATAAGGAAACGGAAGTGAAGCTTATCCGCTACTGCTACCGGACTTCCAATATCGGGGCACTGGTTTATAACCAGGCCGGCTTACCGATGAGCCCTTTTGTAAGGAGGGTATATGAAGAGACTGTTTAACGGAGGATGGAGCTTCTGGTGCGGAGAGCCGGATTTAGATGTGTCAGAGGCAGGGAAGCATCTTACGGAGTTTCAGAAAGTGGATCTGCCGCATGACTGGCTGATTGCGGATGCGAAGAACCTGTACCGGGACGGCTGCGGTTATTACCGGAAGAGCTTTTTCCTGCAGCCTAAGGAAAACAAACGATATTCCCTGATTTTTGAAGGGGTGTACATGGATACCACCATCTGGGTAAATGAGCAGCAGGCGGGAGAGTGGAAGTATGGCTATTCCACTTTTGAAATTGACCTGACACCCTTTGTAAAGGCAGGGGAGAATGAGATTCTGGTTTCGGTAAATTTCCGCTCGCCGAACAGCCGCTGGTATTCCGGAGCCGGGATTTACCGGGATGTATGGTTTAAGGAAACGTCAAAGACTTATATCCGGGAAAACGGGGTCTATGTGCATACGGAAGCGTGTGAGGAAAAGGATGGGGAGGCACCGGACTTTTTACTCTATGCGGATACGGAAATTGTGGGAGATGCATGGGATGAGGTGCGTCATACCTTATATGTGAAAAGAGAGGTAGAGCCGGAGATCGAGCTGCCCTTCGAACTGCTGCTTGGGGATGAGGTGGAATTGGTAGGGGAAGCTGCACCTGTGACAGGGAAGATGAGAGAAGATTTTGGCGCTGATTGCTGTGTCTCTGAAACAATGGCTTCTCATAGTGTCAATAATAATGCAAGTGTCTATCGTGTGAAATCCCCCAAGCTCTGGGATGTGGAGCATCCCCATCTTTATATTCTGAAAACCGAACTCTGGAAGGACGGAGAAGTAATTCAGGAAGAGTACAGTCAGATCGGGTTCCGGAGCATTGCATTTGATCCGGAACAGGGCTTTCTTTTAAACGGACGGAAGGTGAAGCTGAACGGTGTCTGTGAGCATCATGATCTGGGTGCACTGGGAGCTGCCTTTTACCGGACGGCCATGGCAAGGAAGTTCCGAATTTTAAAAGAAATGGGCGTGAATGCACTGCGCGGTACGCACAACATGACAGCACCTGCCGTAGTGGATCTGGCAGATCAGATGGGAATTCTGATGATTTCGGAAGCCTTTGACATGTGGGAACGGTCGAAAACTACTTATGATTATGCGCGGTTTTTCAAGGAATGGAGCGAACGTGATGTGGAAAGCTGGGTGATGCGTGACCGGAATCATCCAAGTGTCATCATGTTCAGTATTGGAAATGAAATATACGATACCCATGTGGATGCGCATGGGCGTGAGATCACGGTGAGACTGCGTGATCTGGTCAAGCGGTATGATTACCGGGGGAATGCCGGTATCACAATCGGCTCCAATTATATGCCGTGGGAAAACGCGCAGCACTGTGCGGAGGAAGTCAAGCTTGCCGGTTATAATTATGGAGAAAAGTATTACGAAGAGCATCATAAGGCACACCCGGACTGGGTGATCTACGGAAGTGAGACGTCATCCATTGTACAGAGCCGCGGGATTTATCATTTTCCGTTAAGGGCAAGTATCCTGACCGAGGATGATGAGCAGTGTTCGAGCCTTGGGAACAGTCCGACAAGCTGGGGTGCAAAGTCCATGGAGAGGTGCGTCTGTGAAGACCGGGATATGGATTTTTCCATGGGACAGTTCCTGTGGACCGGGTTTGATTATATCGGGGAGCCGACACCGTATCACACGAAGAACTCTTACTTCGGACAGGTGGACACGGCAGGATTTCCGAAGGATGCTTATTATGTCTGGCAGTCGGCATGGACCGATTACCGGAAAGCACCGATGATTCATATTTTCCCATACTGGGACTTTAATGAGGGGCAAAGCATCGATGTCCGTGTCTGTTCCAATGCGCCCTTTGTAGAGCTGTTCTGCAATGGACAAAGCTATGGCAGGCAGCAGTTAACGCATGAAAAGGGAAGCGGCCATCATATCATTGCAGACTATTCATTGCCCTATGAAAAGGGCGTGTTATACGCCGTTGCCTATGATGAAGCGGGAAAGGTGACAGCACGCGAAACGAAAGCTTCTTTTGGCAATTCTGCGGAGATTGTGCTACAGGCGTCAAGGAGAGTTGCGGTGGCCAATGGCAGGGATCTTTTCTTTGTGGAAATCGGAACGCGGGATGAGAAGGGAAATCCGGTGGAGAATGCGGTAGACCGTGTGACGGTGCAGGTCGAAGGGGCAGGACGCCTTGTGGGACTGGATAATGGAGACAGTACCGATGAGGACAGCTACAAGGGAAACAGCCGCCAGCTGTTCAGCGGAAAGCTTCTTGCCATTATTGAGACAGGAATGATACCGGGTGCTGTCCGGATCCGGGTTTCCGGAAAGGGCTTAAAGAGTGCGGAGCTGGTCTGTGAAGCCGTAGAGATGGATCAGATGCTGCCCTTTATGAAGGGAGAGGAAGCGCAGCGTATTTATCGTAAAGTTTTCCGGGATCCATTCGCAGAAAACGATGACCCTGGACAGACAGAATTGACAGAGGATTACGAAGAAAGACAGAGAGAAAGACAAGAGGACGAACAAAAACAGAGCCAGAAAGAACAGAAACAGGCAGAGATTCCGGTGCGGAAGATTACCTTACACTCTCCTATGGGACAGAAGCTTTCGAAGGAACAGCCATATCTTACCGTGGAAGCGGAGATTGAGCCGAAGGAAGCCACGGACCGTCAGTTACTGTTCCGCGTGGTGGATGAGCATGGTGTGGATTCCAATCTTGTTAATCTCCTGGTGCAGGGGCATACTGCGCAGCTTCAGGCAATGGGAGATGGCAGCTTTTATCTGCGGTGCATGTCACGCAGCGGAACAGACGGAATCCGTGTGATCAGCCAGTTGGAATTTACAGTAGAAGGTATGGGACAGGCGTATCGGAATCCTTATGAGTTGATTTCGGGAAGTTTATATACTTCGTATCAGGGAGAGGTCAGCAACGGAAATGAACGCGGTGTCGCAACGGCACGGGATGGAGAAACCGTGGTAACATTTGGAAACATTGATTTTGGACCGGTGGGGTCCGATGAAATCACGATGTCTATTTTTGCATTGACGAGTGAAGAATATCCGATCCGGATCTATGAAGGAGTTCCGGGAGAAGAGGGCTGTCAACTGCTTGCGGATGTGATCTATCAGAAGCCGTCCATCTGGAACACCTATCAGGAAGAAACCTATTCGCTGGCAAAGCGGGTTACCGGCATTAATACGATCAGTATAGTCGTCCATCAGAAGATCCATCTGAAGGGCTTTGTGTTCAAAAAGCTGGAAAAGGCATGGCTGTCTTTGGATGCAGCACAAGCGGATTCGGTTTATGGTGATACCTTTACGAAGGAAGAACGTGCGATTACCGGAATCGGAAACAATGTGACGATCACTTATACGGAAATGGATTTTGGAGAAGAAGGAACCGCAGGAGTCCGGATCTGTGGACGGGCAGCAAAAAGCAGCAACAGTCTGCATATCCGGTTTTTACAGGGAGAGGAAGAAAGTAAGCAGCTTGTGGAATTCCCGATGTGCGGGGAGTATACGGAGAAAGAGTTCTCCTTAACACCCGTAAAGGGCAAATGGGATGTCAGCTTCATTTTCCTTCCGGGAAGCTGCTTTGATCTTCAAAGTGTTCAATTCCTGCCTGCCGGAGCGGCAAATTAGTCTTCAAAGTGTTCAATTCCTGCCTGCCGGAGCGGCGAATTAGGATTCTCCATGGGGAGCGTCAGGCTTAGAGCCTGGACGGTTCAGTTTTTTATATTCAGACGGTGTACAGTTTTTGGCAGATTTAAAAATACGGTTAAAGGTAGAGAGGCTGTTGAATCCCGAACGCATGGAGACCTCCGTAATGGAAAGGTCCGGTTCGATCAGCAGCTTTTCTGCGTAAGCAATACGTTTCTGGATGATATAGTCATAGCAGGAGGTATTCGTGAACTGCTTAAACAGCCGGGCAAAATGAAATTTGGAGAAGCCGGCCAGTGAAGCCAGTTCGTCCACGGTGATGTTTTCGGTGCAGTGCTCGGTAATGTAATTGCAGACATTCATGAATTTATCTACATATTCGTGCTGTTTGTTCGATGTAATGCCGGGGAACATTTCCTGTGGATTGATGTTGGCGCGCCCGAGCGTCACGAAAAAGCGGATCATCAGGGAATAGATGGCCGCCTCCGCATAGGGCTGGGAGTAGTCATATTCGCGGCTGATTTCTTCCAGATAAAACCGCAGCTTCCCATTCAGATCGCCATGGGAATCACGGCGTACCAGCAGAAACGGATGGATGGTCTGCAACAGGGAGTCCATACCCTTGACGTTGCAGATCAGACTGTAGTCAAAAAGAAGAATCAGGCGTTCCCCTGTTTTCGGCGCTCTCAGCTCATGCAGTGTGCCGGGAGCGGTAATCCAGATGTCTCCTTCATTCAGGATATGAGGCTTGCCGTCGATCACGACCGTATATTCGTTTTCAAAAGGCATGATGATTTCAAGCGCGGTATGCCAGTGAAGCGGGTAATCCTCGTATTCCCGGTTGTGCCACAGACGGATGCCCTGTAAGTCTTTATAAGTAACGGTTTCGTGTGTTCCGTTTAAAATTGCGATCATGTCAGATTCTCCCATAAGTAGGTTCGTAAAACCAGTTAAGATAAGAATACGCCATTTCTGAGGGAACGTCAAACGAAAGAGCAATATTTGACTAGAACTACGCAAGAAATAAAATGCACATAAGGTAGCTCATGCCCTATACTTGGAGCATGAACAAAAAGGAAGCTGTATGGCAGCAGACAGATGGTAAATGCAAGGAGAAAGCTTATGGAATTAGTTAGAAATGAAGAAAAGCGTGCGGAATATACAAAGCGTGCGAAAGAACTTGTGTCGAAGATGACGCTAGAAGAAAAAGTACAACAGACACTTTATCAGGCACCTGCAATTGAGCGTCTTGGAATCAAGGCATATAACTGGTGGAATGAAGCTCTTCATGGTGTGGCAAGAGCCGGAGTAGCTACCGTATTTCCACAGGCGATCGGACTCGCAGCTACGTTCGATGAGGATCTGGCAGAGGAAGTGGCAGAAGCAGTGTCCACAGAAGGACGTGCCAAATTTAATATGCAGCAGGAATATGACGATACGGATATTTATAAGGGACTGACCTTCTGGTCACCCAATGTCAATATTTTCCGTGATCCTAGATGGGGACGCGGACATGAAACCTTTGGAGAGGATCCCTATCTGACCTCCCGAATGGGCGTGCGTTATGTCGAGGGGCTTCAGGGACATGATGAAAAGTATTTAAAGGCAGCAGCCTGTGCCAAGCATTTCGCAGTACACAGCGGACCGGAGGACCTGCGCCACCATTTCAATGCCGTGGCAACAAAGCAGGATATGTATGAAACCTACCTTCCGGCTTTCAAGACCTGCGTGCAGGAAGGAAAGGTAGAGGCCGTGATGGGTGCATATAACCGCACGAACGGCGAGCCCTGCTGCGGAAGCAAGACGTTGTTACAGGATATTTTAAGAAAGGAATGGGGCTTTGAAGGCCATGTGGTATCGGACTGCTGGGCGATCAAGGATTTCCACGAAGGCCATATGGTAACGGATACCCCGTTGGAGTCTGCTGCCCTTGCCATGAACAACGGTTGTGACTTAAACTGCGGTACATTATTTGCCTATTTAAAGGAAGCGGTAGAAAAGGGAATGGTGAAGGAAGAGCGTCTCGATGAAGCACTGGTTCACCTGTTTACTACCCGCATGATGCTGGGTGTCTTCGATCAGAAGGGAGAGAATCCTTATGATCAGATTTCCTATGAGGTGGTGGATTCCAAGCCGATGCAGGAATTGAATCTCAAGGTTTCCGAGAAGTGTATCACGCTTTTGAAGAATGAGAACCATATGCTTCCGTTAGATAAGTCAAAGATCAAAACCATCGGTGTAATCGGACCAAATGCCAACAGCCGTGCAGCACTGGTTGGTAACTATGAAGGAACCGCATCCCGGTATTATACGATTTCCGAAGGAATTCAGGAGTATGTTGGTGACGAGGTGCGTGTGCTCGTATCGGATGGCTGTCATTTATATAAAGAAGGAATGAGTAATTTAAGTCAGGGAAAGGACCGTCATTCCGAAGTGCGCGGCATCTGCGCAGCAAGTGATGTTGTCGTAATGTGTCTTGGACTTGATGCGACTCTGGAAGGAGAAGAGGGCGATACAGGTAACCAGTACGGAAGCGGAGATAAGCGTGACTTAGAGCTTCCGGGCTTACAGCTTGAAATCCTGAAGATGGCGTACGAAAGCGGTAAACCGGTCGTGCTTGTGGTACTTTCCGGAAGCGCACTTTCCTTTAACTGGGCCGATGAGCATATTCCGGCAATCATTCAAGGCTGGTATCCGGGTGCTGTCGGCGGCAAGGCGATTGCGAACATTCTGTTTGGTGATGTGAGTCCGGAAGGAAAGCTTCCGCTTACGTTCTATCACAGCATTGATGAATTACCGGAATTTACCGATTATTCCATGAAGGGAAGAACCTACCGTTATATGAAGCAGGATGCCATGTATCCGTTTGGCTATGGACTTTCCTATAATGAATATGAGCTTTCCAATGTAAAGGCAGACCGTGAAAAGCTTACGGAGGATGGCATCACCGTAACTGCAGAGATTTCCAATCTTGGAGAATATGACAGTGCGGAAACCGTTCAGGTTTATGTGAAGATCTGTGCAGAGGATACACCGAATGCACAGCTTAAGGGACTTAAGAAGGTTTCTCTTAAGAAGGGTGAGAAGAAGAGCGTGGAAATCCACCTTCCGAAGGAAGCATTCGGACTTTACGATGAAGAAGGAAAGCTTTGCTACCATGAAGGAGAAGCAATCTGTTATGTAGGAACGAACGGACCGGATCACCGAAGCGTGGAACTGACCGGAAAGAAGCCGGCTGAGATCACCATTAAGGTGTCGGGCTGCTGATCAAATACCTAGGGGAGGAGAATTGGGAATGAATCCGTGGACACAGATGTGGCTGAATTACTTTCCAAGAGCAGCGAAGGGAAATGAAGCCTATTTTGGAAAATACCGGCTGGATGGATTTGAGAAGGAACACCGTGTGATCCGGTCTGCGCTTCTGGAACTGGAGCGTGGAATACAGGGCATGCTGGCACTTCCTTCTCTGGCACAGGCAGAAAATGGAACCTTCGTTATTTGCAGGATTTCCGAAGCAGGAAGCGGTGTGAAAGCAGAAGGATATCATCTGAAAGAGCAGGACGGACGGCTGTTTCTGCTGGCTGCCGAAGAAAAGGGTGTTTTATATGGCGTGTTTGACCTGCTTCGCAGAATTGCCATAGAGGAATCCCTGAAAGGTGTGGATGTGCTTTGTAATCCGGACAATCCAAACCGTATGCTGAACCACTGGGATAACATGGATGGCAGCATTGAGCGCGGTTATTCCGGGGAATCCTTCTTCTTTGCGGAGGATGAAATTCTGGTGAATGAACGGACGAGGGATTATGCGCGTTTCGTGGCGAGTGTCGGGTTAAATGGCGTTGTGATCAACAACGTGAATGTAAAGGATGCGGCAACGTATCTGATTACGGAACGCTATTTTGACCGTGTAGCAGAGCTTTCCAATGTATTGGCCGATTATGGAATCAAGCTTTACTTAAGTCTTAATTTTGCTTCTCCGATGGAGCTTGGGGGACCGGACAGTGCGGATCCGTTAAACGAAGAGGTCATTGCATGGTGGAAAGAGAAGATGAAGGAGGTCTTTGCAAGAATCCCGAATCTTGGAGGTTTCCTTGTGAAGGCAGATTCGGAAGGAAGACCGGGGCCTTTTACCTACGGAAGGACGCAGGCAGACGGAGCCAATATGCTTGCCGATATTGTGAGGGAATATGGAGCTATCATCATCTGGCGGTGCTTTGTTTATAACTGTACGCAGGACTGGCGGGATTATAAGACGGACCGGGCGCGTGCCGGATATGACAATTTCATTCAGATGGATGGAGACTATCACGAGAATGTGATTCTGCAGATTAAAAATGGTCCGATGGACTTCCAGATCCGGGAGGCAGTTTCGCCCCTGCTTGGTGGTTTAAAAAAGACCAATCAGATGCTGGAGGTTCAGGTGGCGCAGGAGTATACGGGACATCAGATCGATGTCTGCTATCTGATACCTTTATTTAAGGAAGTACTGGATTTTAAAACCTATTGCCAGCCGGAGCTTGACAAGGTTGCGGATGTGGTAAGCGGCCGGACACTTGGAAACCGGAATGCCGGAATTGCAGCCGTAATCAATACCGGTAATGATGCGAACTGGACCGGAAATGATCTGGCAGCAGCAAACTTCTACGGATTCGGAAGGCTGGCATTCCATACTGCTCTTTCCTCAGAAGAAATTGCAAAGGAATGGGTGAAGCTGACCTTTGGCTGTGACTGCGAGGTGGTCGATCCGCTTACGAAGCTTCTTCTCGGATCCCGGGCAACCTATGAGAAATATACCTCACCGCTTGGTATTGGCTGGATGGTGACACCGCATGAGCACTACGGCCCGAGCATTGACGGGTATGAGTACTCCCGCTGGGGAACCTACCATCGTGCTGATCATCTGGGACTTGGCGTTGACCGGTCGCATAACGGAACAGGATATGCACAGCAGTATTACGAACCGAATGCTTCGATGTATGACGATCCGGCAACGTGCCCGGAAGAACTGTTACTGTTCTTCCACCACATGCCCTATACATGGAAGCTTGCAAGCGGAAAGACCCTGCTGCAGCACATCTATGATACCCACTTTGAAGGCGTGGAAGAAGTTCGGGAAATGATAACCGTCTGGGAATCCCTGAAAGGAAAGATTCCGGAAGAAAGCTATACACTGGTGCGGGAGCGGTTTGAACGACAGTTAGCCAACGCCAGGGAGTGGCGCGATCAGGTGAACTCTTACTTCTACCGTAAGTGCGGAATCCCGGATGAAAAAGGAAGAAAGATTTATTAGGAAGATGATATTGACTGCCGGAAGCAGAAACTGCTTCCGGCAGTTGCAGTTTCGGTGCATGGATAGGAGGTGTAGTTTGGTAAAGGGGAGTCTGTGAAAGAAAAGTTAACATTCATATTACGGTTCGCAGAATGGAAAATGATGTTGACCAGATTATGACCATGATAAGCGTTAATTTGTTTGGACTGGCAACCAATGGGATGAATATGGTTATTGCCCTGGTATTTATATATTTTTCCAATGTATGGATGGGTGTTTTTACAACCATTGTGACTCCGGTCATCGTGTATGTATCCAGATTTTTCAGTGAAAAAGCCAAAAGAGAAAACTCCCGTATTATTCAAAAAAGAGGCTTATTGTCCTCCTGGACATTTGAAATTTTGGATGGAATGCAGGAAATAAAACTTTTGCATGCGTCCAGACAGATTCTTTCCGAATTTCTCCGGAGAAATATTGAAATAGCCAGAATGTGTATTGGCTTAAACAGAATCGAAGTCGGGGCAGAAAGGGTGAATACCGGGATATCGCTGATCGCCCAGATGTGTATGTTTACCATTTCCGCTTTCCTCGTGAAATCCAATCAACTGACAGTCGGCGGGGTTACGGCCTGCTTTGCTTATTATGCAAACTGTGTTGCAGCATTCGTTTGATACCCCACTGGAAGAAGGGACAGAATGTCTCCGTATGCAGGAGGTGCCAGGCAGTAACGCAGAACGAATTGCGGGAAGCATCGAGTTTAAAAATGTCTCGTTCCGGTATAACGAAGAGCGGAGCATATTTAATTCTCTGTCATTCCGTATTAACACACGTGAGAAAATCGCTATTGAATCGATGGATTACTGGGGAAGAAAAAGGGGTTATTGTATGGGCTTTTGCTTTTCAAGAGCCTTGATCTTGTGCTGGGGATCGTGCAGCCCTCATGGAAGAGGGAAAAATTGTGGCAGTAGCAAGCTCCCCGGAAATTATGACAGATGAAAAGTTTCGGGAATTATTTGAACATCAACGCTCTTTGATTAAGGGTCAGTCGTGAGAGACTGGCCCTTTTAGAATACATGTTTTTAAAATTTCGAATTTGAATTAGTGCAATCCTGCGACATACATTACAAAAGTTGGTGTACATTACAGAAGTTGCACAATGTGTCATACAAAAGTTGCCATATATTGCGCAAATTGCTATTTGAACTATACAAAAATTGCTATACATTGAAAAACTTGTAGCAAAACGCACAATAAAAACTATCACAAAAGTTTTTATATATATAAATTGCATAAAGAAAGCAAGATTTATGAAATGAAAAGCAATATATGACAAGATAAGAGGAAAACGAAATATTATAATCAATTTATCAAAAGAGTTGATAAATGATTTTTATGGGGAGGAGTTACGATGAGTAAAACATCCAAAAAAGTACCTGCCGTGAAGAACAGGAAATCCTTCGGTGTGTACATGAAACGGTACTGGCAGCTGTATCTGTTACTCTTTCTGCCAATGCTGTATCTGATCATCTTTAAATACGTTCCGATGGTTTATATTCAGATTGCATTCAAGAAATACAGTATTGTACAGAGCGTCTGGGAGATGCCACTGGCCGCACAGCACGGTTTTGAATATTTCATCAAAGCGTTTAAGAACAAGGACTTCCTAAATGCGCTGAGGAATACGCTGGTACTGAATCTCCTTGATCTGGTAGTTGGTTTCCCGGCTCCGATCATTTTCGCACTGATTTTAAATGAACTGGTATTTACCAGGTTTAAGAGAGTGGTACAGACCATTGCTTATATGCCCCATTTCTTATCCTGGGTCATTATTTACAGCCTGGCACTTCAGATGTTTGCACCGACCAACGGCCTTGTGAACATGGTGCTGCAGAACATGGGACTTGAGGCAGTTCATTTCCTTGATAAGCCTGGTAACTGGATTGTATCCTACATATTAATCGGTGTATGGCAGAACTTTGGATGGGGTTCCATCGTATATCTGGCAGCGATCGCCGGAATCAATCCGGAGCTTTACGAAGCAGCATCGGTAGATGGTGCCGGAAGATTTAAGAAGATGTGGCATATTACCCTTCCGGGTATCCGTTCTACCATCGTTGTACTCCTGATTATGAACCTTGGCAATATTTTAGGAAGCGGCTTCGACAGACCGTTTGCTTTCCAGAATAACATGGTTATGAATGTGGCAAATGTCATTTCCACCTTTGTATATACCAACGGTATTAAGAGTCTTCAGTTCTCACTGACGACAGCGGTTGGATTATTCCAGTCCGTGATCTGTGTAATCTTCCTGTTGCTGGCAAACTGGATTTCCAGACGGCTCGGCGAACGTGGAATCTGGTAGGAGGTGTGAACGATGATTAAATCAAAATCTGCAAAAGCCGGAGACTGGATCTTCGTTCTGATCTGTGTAGTAGTTGCCATCATCTGTCTGCTTCCGATGGTGAACCTGCTGGTGAAGTCCATAAGCAGTACGGATGCACTGGTGAAGCATGAGGTTTATCTGTGGCCGAAGGGATTAAACTTCGATGCCTATACAACCGTACTTGGTGACGCAAAATATATCCGGGCATTTTTCTGGACCGTATTTCTTACCGTTATCTGCACGATTGTATCACTGGTTATGACGACCTTATGTGCTTATCCTCTGATCTTTGAGGATCTGAAAGGAAGAAGCGTTTTTAACATTATCATTACCATTACGATGTTTTTTAACGCAGGTACGATTCCGAACTACCTGCTGATGAAGTCACTGAACCTGTTAAGCAATCCTCTGGTACTGATTGTGCCGAGCTGTTTAAGTGTCTTCAATATGATTATCCTGAGGAGTTTCTTTTATGGAATTCCGGATAGCTTAAGGGAATCGGCGGAAATTGACGGAGCAACCTATATTAAGATTCTGTGCTCCATTTACATTCCGTTATCCAAACCGGTATTTGCGACATTGGCTCTGTTCTATGCCGTAGGCCGCTGGAATGGATATTCCGATGCATTGATGTATATGAAGGAAAAGGATTACTATCCGTTGCAGCTCCTTCTTTACAATATCATTAACAACATTAACAGCGTGGAAGTAGCTACGCAGGAAGGGTTCTCCACCCCGGGACTTACCGAATCACTGAAAGCAGCGATCGTTATGTTCTCCACTGTTCCGATTCTGTGTATCTATCCATGGCTGCAGAAGTATTTCATCCACGGAGTTACCGTTGGAGCCGTTAAGGAATAACCGGATTGGAGTTCAATCCGTGCATTCAATAAATCAAATATTCTATTAGGGAGGAAAAGAATGAAGAAGAAATTACTTTCCGTGTTACTTGCAGGTGCTATGGTACTTTCCCTTGCAGCCTGCGGAAGCAAAGAAGCAGCTCCTGCTGACACATCCAGTGATACAGCAGCGACAACAACGGAAGCATCGGACTCAGCCGATACTTCTGATGCGGCATCTGACAGCGCAGATGCATCCGATCCGACAGGCGGTCAGCTTGTGGATGGTAAATTCGCTGAAACCAGAACCATCGTTGTAGAAGTTTATGATCGTGGTAACGATGGCGGTTCTGATCCTACAAACAATGCATATACCAAGTATATCCAGGAAGGAATGCTTGCAGACCACAACGTACAGGTAGAGTTCAAGGCAGTTCCCCGTTGGACAGAAGTAGAAGAAATCAATAACCTTCTGGCAGCAGGTGATGCTCCGGACATCTGTGTAACTTATGACTATCCGACCATTCAGACCTATGCAAACATGGGTGGTGTTCTGGATTTGAGCGAGTACTTAACCGAAGAATACAAGTCTGTATTCCCGAACCTCTGGGATTGGCTTGGTGAGACCAACCTTTACTGGGATAAGGATCCTGAAACCGGTACAATCTGGGGAATTGAAGCAAAGCTTGCAAACAGCAACCGTATCAACACCTTCGTTCGTAAGGACTGGTTAGATAAGCTCGGTTTAAAAGAGCCTACCACCAAGCAGGAATTTGAAGATATGCTGATTGCATTCCGTGATAACGCAGATGAACTTCTTGGCGCAGATGCTGACAAGATGATTCCTTACAGTGTAAGCTACGATGTAGGCTGGAGAGCAGCTACCTTAATTGAATCCTTTATTGATCCGGATATCTCCGATAAGGAATACTATGTAAACGGATTTGATGACAGAAAGCTTACCCAGAACGGCACAAAGGAAGGTGTCCGTCTCTTAAATAAGTGGTACAACGAAGGCTTAATGTGGAAAGATTTCGCTCTGTATGGAAGCGGTGACACCACAGAAGATGATAACTTAAAGGCTGGTTATGTTGGTGCATTTACTCATAACTGGGATTATCCTTTCCGTAACGGTGAAGATTCCATTCAGGCAAACTTACAGAGACTGGTTGGAGAAGATGCAAAGTTTGTAGCAGTTGACTGTTTCGAAGACAGCAAGGGAACTCATACCAAGTTTACCGCAGGCCCGATTGACCGTAAGCTGTTCTTCCCTTCCACCAACGATGAACCTTTAGCATCCATGCTTTACCTTGACTGGATTTCTGATCCGGAGCATATTCAGTATCTCCAGATCGGTGAAGAAGGCGTAACCCATGATACCTTAGACGATGGAACCATCGTTACCAAGGCTTCTACCGGTGACACCATCCAGAATTCCGGCTTCAATATTGATATGACCATTACCTGTAACGGTCTGAAGCTGGTAGACCCTGAAATTACTGCAAAGTCTATTGCATACAGCTACTCTAACGTAGATCCTGCTGATGTAGAAGCATCAGATGCAATTGCAAAGACAGACAACAGACCCGGTAAGAACGTAAATGTTGGTGCAATCTCCGCAGAAGAAGGTATGGGCGATTCCCTCTCCAGCAAGAGAGATATCGTATATGATACCGCAGTATCTGCAGCAGAAGCTGACTTTGACAAGGTATGGGATTCCGGCATTGAAGAATACTTGGGTGCAGGCGGCCAGGCCATCATGGATGAGCGTGCAGCAAAGTGGGAAGCAACCTTCGGAAGCTCCGATATGTTACCTTAATCAAGTTGTTGTGTATAGGCGATTGATATAAATCTTCCTTTTAAAGCCCGGGGCAATGCCCCGGGCTTTCGCGTTGCACTGTGTTGGAAGCTGTCCTGTGTTGTAGTTGTTCCGTGTTGTAGTTGATCTGTGCTGTAGTTGTCCTGTGTTGTAGTTGATTCGTGTTGTGTTGTTTAATGCCGTGGCTGCTCTGGGTTATAGTTATTTAGTGTTATAGTTGCAGGACATGACAAGGATCTTTATAATGAAATCATTCAGAGTGAACATTATGGGAGGTATCCAATGAAACAACTTATGGGAAAGCTATTTATTCATCTGCTTGCGATCACGGGAATTGCAGGAACAGATCTTTATATTAAGAAACAGATTGAGGAGAAGAAGGAACTGAACTGCTGCGAACCGATCTGTAAGGGAAAGCTGCTGCTTCGCAGATATCACAATAAGGGGGCATTCCTGAACCTTGGAGAGAAGAATCCGCAGCTTGTTGCAGCAATTTCTGTAGGAATGACGGTGTTTGCAGGGCTGTTCTTTCTTTCAACCTTTTCATTTCTTGGGAAGGGAATGTTGCGCTGGGGGCTGACGATGCTGCTGGGAGGGGCGTTCAGTAACACCTATGACCGCCTCAAACGCAAATATGTGGTGGATTATGTGAGCTTCAATGTGCCATGGGAAGCTTTCCGGAAGATCGTGTTTAATATCGGGGACTTTGCCATTATGATCGGCGCGCTGGTGTCGGTGCTCTCCGAGGCGTGATGTGTGTAAAGAGATGTGGGATGCGTGATGCGAGTAAAGAATTGTGAATTGTGGGATGTGGATATGAAGATGGTTTTGCTGAAGTATTGAGCAGACATAGTCAACAATATAACTGAAGTATTCAATAGACAGAGCAAATTGGACATATTTCGCCGTTGAAAGGTGTGGTATGTCCAATTTTTTATTTCATTTTTCTATGAAATCTGTAAAAATGAAGAATTTTGGATATTTCTATCTTATTATGCTCTCATTATGTCCAAAATAGAGCGGAAAATTTGAAATGATTCCTCATAGAACAGTGTGTTTTGGATATATTGAGTAATAATTTCAGAAATATATCCAAAACGGTATCCGGTGAATAATATGAGCCCGGAGTATATAGTGATAATATGATGCTATAATATAAAGTTGGAGAGCCAAAGTATACGGAAGCAATATGATGCTATAATATAAAGTTGGAGAGCTAGAGCATACGGAAGCAATATAAAGCCATTATGAAGTCAAAGTATAAAGCTACTATATAAAATAAAAGAGTAATGTAAAATTTAGAAGGTAAAGAAACATAAAGCAATAATGAATTAAGCAAAAAGAAACACGCAAAAAGAAACATAAAAAAGGTGTTGACAAAACCAAAGAATAGCTATATTGTATTAATTAAGTAATACAACGACACAAAGCAGCAACAGTGTAAAATAACAGCAGTAAAGTCTATATCGTTATCAATAGGAGGACAGCGGTCTTTCTAAGAGCAGGACTGTACTGTGAAACAGAAAGGAAGAGGCGTATGGCATGGAAACTGGATTCAGACAGACCGATTTACGCGCAGATTCTGGAAATCATTCAGATGCAGATCATTTCCGGAAAGTATCAGCCGGGAGATAAGATTCCAAGTGTCAGGGAACTGGCAGCAGATGCAGGCGTGAATCCAAATACAATGCAGAAGGCGTTGTCAGAGTTGGAGCGGAGCGGATTGATACTGACACAGAGAACGAGTGGAAGGACGGTGACGGATGATATGGAGCTGATTCAGAAGATGCGTGATGAAATTGTAAGAGGTCAGGTTCAGGAATTCATCAATAAGATGAAGGACATGGGATTTGATAAGAAAGAAATTCTGCAGATTCTCAAAGAAAGTGAATCATAAGCCGGACGGAAAGCCAGATAGAAGGCCGGACGGAAGAACATCCATAATAAAAAAGAAATAAAGTACAGGCAGCAAAGGATAAAGAAACAAAACATAAAGCACAGGAAACAAAACATAAAGCACAGGAAGCAAAACATAAAGCACAGGAAGCAAAACATAAAGCACAGGAAGCAAAACACAAAGTACAAGAAGCAAAGTACAAGAAGCAAAGTACAAGACATATAGCATATCGGATTATGAGCTGTCTGGGCAGCAGGAGGGAGAAACATGAACGAATTAGTACAGATCTGTGATCTGACCAAGGTTTATGAACGGAAAAAGGTTGCAGTAAATCATATGAACCTGATGATCCCATCGGGGCGTATCGTAGGTCTTTTGGGACCGAACGGAAGTGGGAAGACCACATTAATTAAGATGTTAAGCGGGCTGCTTGTACCGGATCAGGGAACGATCCGGATTGACGGTAATGCACCGGGGCCGCTTACGAAGGCAGTTGTTTCGTATCTGCCGGAGAGAACTTATTTCAGGGAAAGCATGAAGGTTTCACAACTGATTGCTTATTTTCAGGATTTTTATGCGGACTTCCGTCCTGATAGGGCGATGCAGATGCTGAATAATCTGCAGATAGATCCCAATGCACGGGTAAAGACACTTTCCAAGGGCACAAAGGAAAAGGTACAGCTCATTATGGTTATGAGCCGTGATGCCAGACTTTATCTTCTGGATGAGCCGATCGCAGGTGTGGATCCGGCAGCGCGGGATTATATCTTAAGAACCGTCATCAGCAATTACAATGAACAGGCATCCATTATTATTTCCACGCATCTGATTGCAGATGTTGAGAATGTACTGGATGATGTCGTTTTCATCCGTGATGGCAAGGTTCTTCTCACCGATACGGTAGAAAATATCCGTGAGGTCAAAGGAAAATCCGTGGATCAGTATTTCAGGGAGGTGTTCGCATGTTAGGAAAATTAATAAAGCAGGAATGGCAGTCTACATGGAAAATCCCTACCGTTTTAATCGGTGCGGTGTTTGCGGCAGCAACGATTTTCGGACTCTTCTGTGCATCCCCTGTCTGGGATCTGGTGGACTGGTGGGGCGCAGATGTAATCTTAAGTGCAACGATTTTACTTTTTTACGGTGCAATCATGTGCTGTGCAGTTGGAACATCGATTTATCTGGCCGTGCGTTATTACCGGAGCATGTACAGCAACGAAGGCTATCTGACACATACCCTGCCGGTAACCTCGAATCAGCTTTTACTTAGCAAAATGATTAATTTCAGCATCTGGGAGTTGCTGTCGATTATCTGTGTTATGTTTAATATTATGCTTTTTGTGGCATTTATTGCCTTAAGAGAGGTTGGTTACCGCAGCCTGTTTGAAAGTTTCCGGGATGTGTTCGCAGATATACAGGCAATTTTGAACTCAGAATATACAACCGGCTGGGAACTTTTCATGGTGCTTACGATTATTCTGATTCTGGTTGGTACAGTATCCAAGTCCCTTCTTTATATGGGATCGGTGAATATCGGACAACTCTGGGCACGTCACCGTGTTGCGGGAGCAATCCTCGTATATGCCGGAGTTACCGTTGCCGTACAGATCGTAACACAGGCAGCCATGATTATCTTCATGACAAGTGCAGACCAGCTTGGAATGCTGCAAAATGATTATGTTTTCAGCTTCTTAAATCAGGTAATGGTGGTATCACTCCTGCTGCAGGTTGTGATTGGGGCTGTGATGTATGTGGTCAGTCTGCTGATCCTTAAAAAGAAAGTAAATCTCGAGTAACAGTTCACTGTTATATTCCCTGCCATAATTAAGATACATGAATTGCAAGAGACTACACTTTGTGTTATGATACGCTTAGTGTGGTCTCTTTTTTGAATCCGCGTAAAGCAATGGCTCGTGGGGCTTAAGAGGGAATCTGATACGGCCACAGGATAAAATGAGGAGTACGATGGAGACAATAATTGAAATTAAGAATGTGACGAAGACATTCTCCGGTAAGGATCAGAATGTCGAGGCATTGAAAGGAATTAATCTGGAAATTCATAAGGGAGAGATTTATGGAATTATCGGTATGAGTGGTGCCGGTAAATCCACACTGGTTCGCTGCCTGAACTTCCTTGAAAGACCGACAACCGGTACGGTTGTTGTAGAGGGCAGGGATCTTGCAACCCTGAAGGATAAGGAGCTGCGTCAGACTCGTACGCAGATTGCCATGATCTTCCAGCATTTTAACCTTCTGATGCAGAGAACAGTCATTGATAATATCTGTTTCCCGCTTGAGATTGTGGGAGTAGACAAGAAGAAGGCGAAGGAGCGTGCCAGAGAGCTGCTGCAGATCGTCGATCTTTCCGAGAAGGAGAACGCGTATCCGGCACAGTTGTCGGGTGGACAGAAGCAGCGAGTGGCGATTGCAAGAGCACTGGCCACCAATCCGAAGATTCTTCTTTGTGATGAGGCAACAAGTGCACTGGATCCGACCACAACGAAGTCGATTCTTGCTTTGTTAAAAGAGATTAACCAGAAATATGGCATTACGATTGTAATTATTACGCATGAGATGGCGGTTGTGCAGGAGATCGGAACGCATGTAGCAATTATCGATCATGGAGAACTTGCAGAATCCGGTACGGTAGAAGAGGTCTTTACCCATCCGAAGAGCAAGGCGGCCAGAAAGCTGGTTCTGATGGATGAAGATAACCACTATGACGAAATGAAGGGACAGCATTGCATCCGTATCGTATTTAAGAGCAATTCTTCCTTTGAACCGGTCATTGCCAATATGGTATTAACACACCGGATGCCGGTAAATATCTTACAGGCAGACACCAAGGATATTAATGGTGTGGCGCATGGACAGATGATTCTGCAGCTTCCGGAGGATGCGGTGGTTGCACAGAAGATGATCCAGTATTTGAAGGATCGAAATTTAGAAGTAGAGGAGCTTGATCATTATGTTGGATAGTCAGACACTTGCCATGATGGCAGAAGGTACCGGGGCAACCCTGTATATGACATTGATGTCAACTTTATTTGGATATATTTTAGGACTTCCTATGGGAATTATCTTAGTCGTAACGGCACCGAAGGGACTTCGCCCGAATCAGGTGATTTACCGGATTCTGGATGTGATTGTGAATATCACAAGAAGTATTCCGTTCCTGATTTTAATGATTCTGATTATGCCGTTTACCCGTATTCTGGTAGGGAAAACCTACGGGACCACAGCAACCATCGTACCGCTTGCTCTTGCGGCAGCACCGTTTATTGCGCGTATGGTGGAATCTTCCCTTTTGGAAGTGGATCACGGAGTAATTGAAGCAGCACAGAGTATGGGTGCAAACCTGTGGACGATTATCTGGAAGGTACTGCTTGCAGAGGCAAGAACCTCCCTGATTGTCGGAGCTACCATTGCACTCGGAACGATCTTAGGATATTCCGCAATGGCTGGAACCATCGGTGGCGGTGGTCTTGGTGATATTGCGATGCGTTACGGATATTACCGTTATCAGGCAGACATTATGATTATTGCGGTAGTGCTGCTTGTCTTACTGGTACAGATTTTACAGGTAATCGGAACGATTCTGTCAAAGAAGCTGGATCGCAGAAATACCAGATAGGGACATGGAACAGAGGCAGTCAGTTTATGAATAAAGCAAAGAACAAACAGCGTCCACAAGGAAATTGTGAGCAGTGTAACAACTATGTGTACGACGAGGATTATGAATGCTATACCTGCGAAATGGATCTGGATGAGGACGAGATGGCAAGATTCTTAGCAGATGAGTACCGGGATTGTCCGTATTATATCCCGGGAGACGAATATCTGGTAGTCAGAAAGCAGATGTAGGAGAACACGTTGGATACAGAAGTAAAAATCGAAAGTAAATCCGGAGGGAACAGCGACCAGAGAATGACGCTTGAGGAAATCTCTGAAATCATCGGGATTTCCAGAACGACGATCTATAAGGTCATCCGGAATAAAGGAGTTGTCAGTGACAAAACGAGGGAAAAGGTAGAGCAGGCCCTTGAGAAGTATCACTATGTAGAAAATAAAAACGCCAGGAATCTCGCCATGAACCGGCAGTATACGATCGGTTATGTAGGCTTCCGTTCTAAGAGTTCGGCGTATTTTTCACCGGAGGTGCGCAAAGGTCTTGACCGTGCGATCCGGGAATTCGGTGATGACGGATTGAATATCCTGATTTCGGAATTCGATGTGCATAACCCGATGCAGCAGATGGCAGCGGTGGATCAGATGCTGAAGGAGGGCGTGCGCAGCTTTGTACTTGCCTTTTCGGATACGGAAGTGATCCGGCAGATTCTGGAAAAGCTTAAGAAAATGAAGTGCCTGGTTGTGCTTTTAAGCCGGGATCTTCAAGAAAATACCGGGAATCATTATGTCGGTGTGGACTACTATCAGAGTGGTGTGCTGGCAGCAGAGCTTCTTGGTAAAATGCTTCCGCAGGGAGGCAGTATTTTCGTTCCGGTGACGGAGGAATATCTGACAAACCGCGATATTCAGAACCGTCTCAATGCATTTCTCACGAAGATGCAGGAGTTTCCCTCCTGTGAGATTCTTCCGGTGGTGCATGGACTTACCGAGGAAGAGGAGATCCGGCGGGAAGTGAAAGACGCGATTGTGAAGAATAAGGATCTTGCCGGAATTTTTGACCTGACCTACCGCCTGGATGTGGTGGCAGATGCGCTTAAGGAAGAAGGCAGAGAGGATTTACGGCTTACGGGATTTGACCTTTATCCGGAGATTATGGAGGATGTACAGGATTCTCTGATCGATGCCGTGGTTTATCAGGATCTGAACAAGCAGGCCTATGAAGGAATGAAGCTTTTATTCGAGGAAATGTGCTACGGAAAGCGGCTTTCCGAGAAGAAGCACTACTCCAAACTGGAAGTGGTGATGAGCAGTAATTTATCCTACTTCCGATAGGAGTTTTCAGCAATTTGCATTAAAATGAAGTCATATTTTTGGATGCATTTTCGAGTGGTATTTATTGACATGGGAATGGGAAAATGATACGATAAAAACAGAACATTTAACACGTGTTCAACCTGCGCATAAGACTTGCGAAAAGTCTTAAAGTGATAACGATTCAGAACAATAAGGAGGGTTATGATGTTATACATAGGGGTAGATTTAGGAACCAGTGCCGTGAAGCTTCTTCTGATGGATGGAGAAGGTAAGATTCACAAAATTGTATCCAAAGAATATCCGCTGTATTTCCCGCATCCGGGCTGGTCGGAACAGAAGCCTGAGGACTGGTATGAGCAGACCGTGGCAGGCATTAAGGAACTGATTGCGGAAGCCGATAAGAGCCAGATTGCCGGAATCAGCTTTGGCGGGCAGATGCATGGACTTGTCATTCTGGATGATCAGGATCAGGTGATCCGTCCCGCGATTTTATGGAACGATGGCAGAACTTATGAAGAATGTGATTATCTGAACAATGTAATCGGAAAGGACAAGCTTTCCGAATATACCGCGAATATTTCCTTTACCGGCTTTACCGCACCGAAGATTCTGTGGGTAAAGAACAAGGAGCCGGAGAACTTCAAGAAGATTAAGAAGATCATGCTACCGAAGGACTATATCGCATATAAGCTGACCGGAGTACACTGCACGGATGTATCCGATGCTTCCGGTATGCTTCTTCTGGATGTGAAGAATCGTAAGTGGTCCAAGGAAATGTGTGAAGTCTGTGGTATTTCCGAAGAAATGCTTCCGAAGCTTTATGAAAGCTATGAATGTGTCGGCTGTGTTACGGAAGAAGTTGCGAAGGAGCTGGGCATTCCTGCGACGGTTAAAGTGGCAGCAGGTGCCGGTGACAATGCAGCAGCCGCAGTCGGAACCGGAACCGTTGGAGACGGAATGTGTAACATTTCCCTCGGAACCAGTGGAACGATCTTTATTTCCTCTGATAAGTTCGGTGTGGATAAGCACAATGCCCTTCATGCGTTTGCACATGCAGACGGTCATTACCATCTGATGGGATGTATGCTGAGCGCTGCTTCCTGCAACAAGTGGTGGATGGAAGAAATTATCGGAACGAAGGAATATGCGAAGGAGCAGGAGCCGATTACGGATGACAAGCTTGGTGAGAACCATGTTTATTTCCTGCCTTATCTGATGGGAGAGCGTTCTCCTCATAACAACCCGAATGCAAGAGGTACATTTATCGGACTTACGATGGACAGCACCCGTGCCGATATGACACAGGCCGTTCTGGAGGGTGTAGCATTTGCACTCCGTGATTCCTTCGAGGTTGCGAAGTCTCTTGGAATTAAGATTGAACGCACCAAGATCTGCGGTGGTGGAGCGAAGAGTCCTCTTTGGAAAAAGATGATCGCGAACATCCTGAACTTAAAGGTGGATGTGATCGAGAGTGAAGAAGGCCCTGCCCTTGGCGGTGCAATGCTGGCAGCCGTTGCCTGCGGTGAATTTGAAAGTGTGGAAGCAGCCGCCGCAAAGATTGTGAAGATCATTGATACCGTAGAGCCGGATGAGAAGCTTGTGGCAAAGTATGAAGAGCGTTATCAGCAGTTCAAGGAGATTTATCCTGCCTGCAAGCCGATTTTTGATATTATTAAATAAGAGCAGAAGTGATCTTAAGATATTTAAGTTTTGAGTAACTGTGAAGGTATGGAACAGTTATGGTTTAGAAAATTTTATCAGGAGGAAAAGAAGATGCAGATTTATCAGGTTACCGATGAACGTTTTAAGAAATATGGCAAAGTGATCTCCAATGTGGATTTCACAGAGCTTGTGAAAGCATTGGAAGAGAAGACTCCGTTACCGGAAGGTGTAGAGTATGTTCCGGGCTGTGAAGCACTGGAAGCACTTCCTGTCATGCAGGAATTATCCACGAAGACCTATGGGGAAATGCCGATCCAGATCGGTTACTGCAATGGACACAATCATATGCTGAATGCACTGGAATATCATCGTGATTCCGAGATCAATGTAGCAGCAACCGATGCAATTTTAATGCTTGGCTTAGAAGCAGATATTACATCTGACTTCACCTATGATACTTCCAAGGTAGAGGCATTCCTTGTACCGAAGGGAACCGGCGTGGAAGTATTTGCAACCACACTGCATTATGCACCGTGTGGCGTGGACGGCAATGGCTTTAAGGTAGCGATTGTACTTCCGAAGGGAACCAATTATGATCTGAAGTCCAAGCATGCCAATGGAGAAGACGGACATTTAACCGCAGTAAATAAGTGGCTTCTCGGACATCCCGAAGGAGGACTTCCGGAAGGAAGCCCGATGGGACTTGTTGGAGAGAACTTATCTTTATAAATGTTATGATTTTATTAAGTTATATTAAGAAAATGGAGGAAAGAAACATGAACAATTTACCAGTAGTAAAGCTTGGTATCGTGGCAGTCAGCCGTGACTGTTTCCCGATCGAATTATCCCAGAAGAGACGTGCAGCAATCAAGGCAGCATACAAGGGTGACTTATATGAGTGCCCGGTAACTGTTGAGAATGAACAGGATATGCTGAAAGCGGTTGAGGATGTGAAGAAGGCAGAGTGTAATGCACTTGTTGTATTCTTAGGAAACTTCGGACCGGAAACACCGGAAACCCTGATTGCAAAGAACTTTGACGGCCCCTGTATGTTCGTGGCAGCAGCAGAAGGCGACGGCGATATGATTAACGGAAGAGGCGATGCATACTGTGGTATGCTGAACTGCTCTTACAACCTTGGCATGCGTCATCTTAAGGGATATATTCCGGAGTATCCGGTTGGAACCGCAGATGACATTGCAAAAATGATCGGTGATTTCGTACCGGTTGCACGTGCCGTCATCGGTGTTAAGAACCTTAAGATTATTACCTTTGGTCCCCGTCCGCAGGACTTCTTCGCATGTAATGCACCGATCAAGGGCTTATATGAACTTGGCGTAGAGATCGAAGAGAACTCCGAGCTTGACCTTCTTGTTTCTTTCAAGGAGCATGAGAACGATCCCCGTATTCCGGAAGTATGTGCAGACATGGCGAAGGAAATGGGTGAAGGATGCTATTACGAAGACCTCAACGCAAAGATGGCTCAGTTCGAGCTTACCTTACTTGACTGGGCAGAGAACCACAAGGGAGCAAGAAAGTATGTTGCATTTGCTGACAAGTGCTGGCCTGCATTCCCTTCACAGTTTGGTTTTGAGCCCTGCTATGTAAACAGCCGTTTAGCTTCCCGTGGTATTCCGGTATCCTGTGAAGTAGATATTTACGGAGCATTAAGCGAGTACATCGGACTTTGCGTATCCGAAGATGCAGTTACCCTGCTTGATATCAACAACTCTGTACCGAAGTACATTTACGATGAAGACATCGTTGGCAAATATAACTATGCATTAACCGATACCTTTATGGGATTCCATTGTGGAAATACGCCGGAATGCAAGATGTGCTCCACCAGAGCCGTAAAATATCAGCTCATCCAGCACAGACTTCTTGAGCCCGCCGGTTCCGAACCGGACTTCACAAGAGGTACTCTGGAAGGTGATATTGCAGCTTCCGATATTACATTCGTTCCATTATGCA
>OCLD01000058.1_pt1 | contig 26789 bp, 20 predicted proteins | sample 1495911 | NCBI WGS metagenome assembly OCLD01 (sample SAMN03418271, study PRJEB22391) | human gut metagenome | biome: human-gut; feature: organic feature; material: feces | host: Homo sapiens | place: Tanzania | collected 2013-01
CCAACGGCACGGTCGGGCCGTCATCCACTGGCCGTTGTAGTTGACGAGCGTGTCCCAGCCGAGCGTGTTCCCAATGTAATAAATCCTTACTGACCGCGTGTCCCCAGCTCATATTATCCCACTTTGTGCCGAAAGCATTGTGCTGATAAAACAGATGATAAATTCCATCCTCAAAAACAAGTCCATTGGGATCATTCATCCAGCCGTTGACCGGTGTAAAATGCATCAGCGGATGCACCTGATCCGATTCCGCAGGATCGTCAGCCTGCTTTATTTTGGTATAAAATGCCTCCTGATAGCTTCCTTCCAGACGAATGGTTTTCCCTATCCACGATGTGGTCGGAAGCGGAGCATAATAATCCACTGTTTCCCCCTCTTCCAACGGAAAAACACGATACTCTAAAACTTTCTGTTCTTCCATATAAAAAGACAGGCGCTCAGTGTTTTCCTTAATTTTTACCGGAATCAATAAAAAGGGGTGCTCGATTTTTATTTTATAACTGGTATTCTTCTGCACGGTTTTCTCCTCATATCTTCTATTACTCTGTTGATTCTGCCTGGTTTACTTCATAATTATCTCTTCATCGGACGGCAGCCCTGCAGACAGTCTGGATGGCTTTTCCATATACCAGTATGCAACGGATGTATAATCATCATATCTCGCTCCTGTCCAGCCGAGATTATCCATGGTCATACGAAACGACTTATGAAAATAAACCGGATCCTTAACATGAAAACGATAAAGTAAAAAGCGCTGCTGCCCATTATACATTTCCTGACTGTCATTACCCAGAATTGCATACATGCCGGCATATAGTCCGCTGAAGGTCTGATACTTATGTAATAAAATGTCATTTCCGAACGCATAAGAACCACAGAAATAATCTTCCGTTCCCGTGTAGTTAATTGTCGGATACTGATCTCCATCCAGGTACATCTTAGGTTCACCCTCTACCCAGCAGGTATTATGTCCATTCATACCTGCAGCAAAGCTGATCCCTGCAAATATACCCTTTCCTTCAATTCCATCAATGACCGTATAAGCATGTCCCTTCTGCACCGGATGCTCCTGCCGGTATGCTGCATGGAAGTATAGATCCGTATCTGCAAGCTCACCATGCCATCCTTCAATCATATAATAAAGTGTTTCTTCCTTACTGCCACGATTTTCCATCGTCACCTTACAATGCTTCCGGAATGGCATCTCCCAGTAACAATTGTATCCTCTGCCGGGTGCCACCAGAATACAGCTGGAATTCAGCACCGGGTAATTTCCATCCCGGTCTGCAAAATTCTCATCATATGCGCATCCAAAAAATGCGGAAACCGGAGCCTCCACAGACGGATCCTCCATACCGTCCCAATAGATTCGGAGAATAAATGAATGTCCCACATAACCGGTAAACCATAAATGCGTCAGCATTCCGGGACCGTCCGTGTCACACAACACGACTTCTTCCTGCGGCTTGATCTGAATACAGGGTCTTAACTTTTCACAATCCTTGCCCCTGCTTCCTCCATTTCGTTCCCCCATCGGATTCTCTGCTGAAAAGCCAAAGCTTGTTCTGTTTAATAAAGCTGATGATAACATTGGTTTCTCCTCCTTCTTTTCAAACATGCATAATCTCTGTCCATTTATTTCAATGTACTTATCCAATACGGGAAAGTATATAAAAAAAACACTTTATAATTGTAAGATTCTATTTTGAATCCAATTAAAAAAGGACCCACAGTCTGCTGTTTCCTGTGAATCCTTCCTTCCGTTCCGGCCTTTATTTCCATGCATCCGGATTGTCAATGGTCTCTGTCCTTTACTTCATTCCATTTGCCATCTTGTACTTATAAAGCATCTCGGCATGATTCTGTTCTTCAATCTGAATATCGGCCAGAAGCTTGCGGACACCGCTTTCTCCAAATACAAAGACATCCGTATTGTATTCTCCGGAAACCAGCTTTTCCGTACCGATACAGTCGGTTGCAAGGAATGCATCATTCTGCTTATCCTCCGGATTCGTCATGTCATTATAAGTCGCCTTTGGCTTGTAATCACGTCCTGCGCTGTCGTTGCAGTTACATTCTGGAACCGTTCCTGCAAGCACCTGTCCGAGAGAATCGTAGTGCTTCTGCTCCTCCTTCTGAAGTGTCTGGAACAGAGACTTCAACTCCGGATCCTTCGCCTGATTTGCATACTTTTCATACTTCTCCACACAGCTTTTTTCCTGTGTCTGTAAATCCTCAAGTGCTGCCCGTTCTTTTTCCTTTAAAATCATGATTCTACTTCCTTTCCTACTAATATGTTCCTAGACATCTTTTAGTATGGGAAGGAATTCATGATTTTATTCATTCCGCTTCCATTAAATAGATCCTTGCATCAAAGTCCTGAAAAAGTGCAGTTCCGGTTTCGAAGCCGGTGCCGCCAAAATTCGGAGAAAGCACTACTCCTGCCTTATTGAGCAGATCGCCCGGCACATGAAACTCTTCCGTCTCGCCCTCCATTGTTATGAGATGTGTCACGACCTGATGAACCACAGAGTTCGGCCGGATGTGCACAGGAGAGGCGGTATTGATAAGATCCCCCATTCGGGTAAGCTCCACCTTTTGCGGAATATGGTAAAAGTGATACTGCTTCGTATCGTCAAGTCCCTTCGTTTTAAAAAACCGGTGCGTGTCATTCGCATGAACCAGCCCATTCAGCAGAATTCCAACTGCCTTTTCCCGATCCTGCGCTACAAAGTTCCACCGGATAACATCGGTGTCCCGCTCTCCTTCCTTCGAAAGCCCATGCAGACGATAGAACTCACCGAACTGCAATACCCTGCGCCACTTTTTATAAAAGGAAACCTGTTCCCGGATCTTCTTAAGCTCCTCTTTCGGCAGGTCACAAAGATTGCACTCATATCCGAGGATTCCTCCACACGCAACCGCGAAACGGCTGTATAGCGGCGTTACCCGCAGGGTCTGGTGATTCGGACAGGAGGACACATGTGCCCCCATAACGGACTGCGGATACCCAAAGCTGCAGCCGTTCTGGATTTTCGCCCGAGCAATGGCATCCGTACAGTCACTCACCCAGAGCTGCGGCATGTAGCACAGCATCCCTAAGTCAAACCGGTTTCCCCCGGAGGCACAGCCTTCAAACAAAACATCCGGGAAGCGGCTCGTCAGTTCTCCCAATACCCGGTACAACCCCAACAGATAACGGTGTGCAAATTCTCCCTGCTCCTCCTTCGAGAGCGCCGGGCTGTAATAATCGGACATGTGGCGGTTCATATCCCATTTCACGTAATCCACCTGTCCCCTTCGGAAAACATCGCTCATATCCGCGATAATCCGGTCCTGCACCTTAGTCTGCGTCAGGTCTAAAAGCATCTGGTTCCGCCCGACGGATGCTGCCTTCCCTGGAATCCGTACCGCATACTCTGGATGCTCCCTGTAGAGCTTCGAATTCTCACTAATCATTTCCGGCTCCACCCAGATTCCGAACTTCATCCCCATCGCATGGATTCTGGCAGATAACCCGCCAAGTCCGTCTGGGAGTTTTTCTAAATTATCCTGCCAGTCCCCTAAGGCTTTCTGGTCATTTTCGCGTTCGCCAAACCATCCGTCATCCAGCACAAAAAGCTCGATTCCAACCTCTGCCGCCTGCCTGGCAAGCTTTAAAAGCTTCCGCTCTTTCACATCGAAATACATGGCTTCCCAAGAATTAATCAGAACCGGCCGCTCCTTCTTCTTCCATGTTCCACGCACAATATGCTCCCTTACGAAACGGTGCATGTTCCGGCTAATCCCGCCATAGCCTTCCTTGGAAAACGTAAGCACTGCCTCCGGTGAAGCAAAGCTTTCTCCCTCATCCAATGACTTTTGAAAGAAATCCGGATGCATTCCCTGTAAAATCCGCACTCTGCCATGCGCATTGCATTCGATCGTTTCCCGGTGATTTCCGGAATAGATCAGGTTAAAGCCATAGCAGGCCCCGTAGTCCTCCTGAGTGTCTGCCTCTCCGCAGATGAAAAAGGGATTGGCCTTATTGGATGAAAATCCGGTTGTGGACTCAATCTGGAAGCTGCCGGATTGCAGAAGTGTTTCACAGGGCTGCATTTCCCGCGCCCATTCTCCGTGAAAGCTTAAAATCTTCTGTCTTCCCCGCGTACGCAGGTCAAGTTGGGTACTCATCAGCCGCTCCAGAGTCACTGGTGCGCTTCCCTTATTTTTCACAACCGCAAACCGGGTAATGCAGTCGCAGTCCTCCAGCACACTGTAAACAAGCGTTAACCGGACTGCCCCATTCCGGTCCTCCATATGAAGAACAAGTGACTGGGCGTTTTCCGTTTCATCATAGGCACCCGGAAATCCTTCCGGAGCCTGCTTTTCCATGATTTCAAAATTCTGAAACCGGAAGTCGCTCGTCCGGCTGCCATCGGGATAGGTAAGCTCCACAAAGGGCTGCGCCATATCCCCCTTTCCACGCCCGGACACCTCCAGACACACATCATCCAGCGATACTGCCGGGTGCATCGGATCCTGAATAATGCTGCATCCATTGGGATTGAATACCCGCATTTTCAGTGCCTCCAATGCCTTCTGCCAGGAATCACCCAAGTTTAATTTTTCGCCATAATAAAGATGCTGCAGATTCCCTGCAGGATCCACACAGAATACATAGGTCGTGTGTTCTGTCTCCAACAGGAAATTTCCATTTTCCGCATAAATCATTGCACCGCTTCCTTTCGTCTTTCCTGTAAGGTATGGTTAATCTCGGTAAGCTTTTCATCCGTCAGAATATACCTTTTCGCAAAAATCCAGGTAGCGGCAAGGAGGCCGATAACCGGCAGAATCGTCATGGTCATGCGGAGAATCACAAGCGAAGGGCCGTAGCTGTTCTCTGCTGCCAGCTGCGCCACATCCGCAGCGGTATCCTGCTGAATGTTACTGAAATTCAGCGCCAGTGCCGCAATCATGGCAGCCACACCGCTTGCCAGCTTTACCACAAAGGTCTGCATGGAAAAGGTGACGCTCTCATCCCGGCGATAGTTCTTCAACTCTCCGTAATCCACGGTATTCGCAAGGAAAACGGTTGTTAATACGGTCAGCATTCCGAACGCCGCGAACACAAAAAAGCCCGGAATCAGCAGGAAATATACATTGGTAAGTCCCATAAACATCATGGCAAGCAGTACCAGATAGCCCCCAACTGCCATGACCGCGCTGACGTAAAAGACCTTAAGTGCGCTGATTGCTTTGCGCAGCAGGGGATAAAAAATCATCATGGAGAGAATCTGGATTGCACCACCAAAGGTATTGAACAGCACATAGCTGTCATTCCAGTTCGTTCCTCCGATATCATATTTAAAGAAATAAATCAGCAGATTCGAAGTAATGTAAAGGGAACAGTTAATGAGCACAATCGTAATTACCACCGTCATCGCCTGATCGTTGGATACAAGTGCCCGGAACATCTGTTTTACCGAGGGAGCATTCAGATCCACGGTGGACTTTTCCTTAATGTTCAGGCAGGTAATGCCGATCATAATGACAAACAATACCGCAATAATCAGTGCAAACCACTGAAAACCGCACCGTTCCACTTCTCTTGCTGCCTCTGTATTTCCTAAGAAAAGCTTTCCCAGCGCCGGTACGGCAATCATGGTAATAACGGTAATCAATGCCGATCCCACACCGGCACAGGATCTTGCCAGTGTCGTCAGATTCTCTCTTTCCTTACCGCTTTCGGTAAAGGCCGGAATCATGGACCAGAACGGAATATCCATCATGGTATAAGTCACACCCCAGAGGATATAAAATACCGCTGCATAGGCCACAAGTCCACTACCGGACAGTGCAGGCGGCGCTGCAAACATCAAAAACAAGATCACTGCATTTAAGAGTGTTCCGATCATCAGCCATGGACGGAACTTTCCCCAGCGGGTTTTCGTCTTTTCCACGATGACACCCATAAACGGATCATTGAACGCATCAAAAATCCGCGCAACAAGCAGGATCACGCCCATCGCAACCGCGCTCACTCCCAGAATATCCTGATAATAATAAAGTACATAACTTGCAGAAAGCATATATACCATATCTTTGCCTACTGCACCCAATCCATACGAAAATTTTTCCTTTCCATTCAGCTTCATGCCTCTACCTCCTTTTTCATGTGAACCATTCCGCACACCATCTGTTTATTTCCCATCATCCATCTGTCCGGCACAAACGACCTCAAACTTTACCGTATGTTCTCCGAAAAGACTTCCTGTTATGGTAAGCTCTGCACTGCCTGCCGTCCCGCAGGTACGCACATACGTGCCACCCATGCCGCCCTGTAAGCTGATCGTCGATGGCCCGATGATCGAAAGCGGTCCCTTTACTGTCAGGGTCAGGGGTTCATTACAATAGCTTAACGTACTTCCTTCCTCACTGACTGCCCGCAGCCGGATCGCTGCCACATCATACGTCGATTTTTCTGTAAGAATCGTATGGGAACAGTCTACCAGTAACTGCGGCTTATTCACGGGGCGTTTCTTTACGGTTTTCACGACCCTACCATCACGGACCGCTTCAAACCGGTACTCTGTTGCCGTTCCGCCCCAGTTACCAATATATTTATTATAAAGTTCAACCGCATCTGCCATTTTCATTCCGCGCAGCAGCATGCATTTTGCCGCAAGAAGGATGGTTCCAACCGGCAGATGGTTCAGTCCGTTCTTACTCACGGACTGCAGAACCTTCTTCACATCCTTTGCTTTTCCCTTCGAAAAGTTTTCTCCATTCTGCAAAAGCCCGCCGATAAAGTCATCAATGGCTATCGGTCCATGCGGCAGATGGGTGTAAGGGGAATCTGCTGCCCGAAACTCCTTTACAAACCGGTCGTTCTTATATAGCTTCACACTGTCTGCATTCGTCACGGCATAGACATCCCGGATGAGGCACGCCGGATACTCCCCGATGTCCATGGACGAAGTAATTTCCAGCACATCCTCTTCCCCCTGGCTTGCATAAAGCGCCGCTGCCAGCTTCGGATTCCGGAACAGGTCAAGCACGCCATGATAGCAGACCCGGTCACCGCTTCCAAAATCCTTGTGGGTATTATAATCAAACATGCACCAGCCAAAGCCCCCGGCAATCTCCTCTTCCCCATAATAAGCATCCAGGACATTCGCATGGCGCAAGAAATGCTCTACCCGGTGCTGTTCGCAGTCAAAGGCTTTCGTTGGAAACATATGCCCGTTGTACTCACTGATCAGATACCCTTTCGAAGTATCCGGCGTCACGTCCTTTTTCTTCCGGCATCCCCGGTTGTTTCCCTCATGCGAAAAGTCATTGAACGCATACACATCCTCAAGCAGGGAACTTTTTTGCAGGTAACGTACTCCACTGGTCTGCCGCATCGGATCCAGCCGGTGGGCTGTCTCATTCGTCCTTTGATAAAACGCATCATCATCCTCGGATTCGTTGATGCGTACGCCCCACAAAATAATTGACGGATGATTCCGGTACTGCACCACCATGTCTTCTGTGTTCCGCACGGCCTGATCCTGCCATTCCGGACCACCGATGTACTGCCACCCCGGAATCTCCGTGAACACCAGAAGCCCCAGTTCATCGCACCGGTCAAGGAAATGATGCGACTGCGGATAATGCGAGGTACGCACCGCATTCAACTTCAGTTCGTTTTTTAAAATATCCGCATCCCGTTTCTGCATGGATTCCGGCATCGCATATCCCACATAAGGATAGCTCTGGTGCCGGTTCAGTCCCCGGAGTTTCAGCTTCTTTCCATTCAGATAAAAGCCATCCCTGCGGAAATGCGCTTCCCGGAACCCGATCCGCGTTTCCACCGCATCTAAGCACTCCCCGTCCCGGTACAGCTCCGTACGCAGTGTATACAGGAACGGATGCTCCACATCCCACACGTTGATCTCCTCAAAGGTGTGCTCCAACACATTCCGATCGAGTAAATAAGCACTGGAAGAGGCCTCTTCCTCCTTTGTCCACAGAAGTGTCTGCCGGATCATCAGTCCCTTTTGTGACAGCTTTTCCTGAAAATCAGGCAGATTTTTCGCATTCAGGGTGATTTCTTCTCCGTGAAGCTGTAAGGTGATTTCACTTTGGAGCGTCCACTTCTTATATGGAAGATCCCTATCATTTTCTGCAGATTGTTTCTCATTATCCATATCGGATGATAGCACTGCCGGAATCGTCATGGCATACACATCGGCAATGAAATCCTGTTCCTTCACTTCCAGATATACTTCCCGGTAAAGACCGCCAAAGGTCATATAATCAATCACTTTTCCAAAGGGAGGAATATTCTGGCTCTCTGTGCTGTCCACCTTCACCACCAGCACATTTTCTTCCCCATAAATAAGTGCCGGTGAAAGATCGGTCTGAAATGCTGTATAACCGCAATGATGCTCGTTCAGAAGTTCTCCGTTTAAGTATACCCATGCACTGTGCCCTGCTGCCTCAATCGTAAGCAGTACCCGCTTTCCCTGCCAGTCCGCATCCGGCCGGAACACCTTCCGGTAAGTGAAAATCCCCTGATACAGGCTCTCATCAAAATAATGCAGCGGCACTTCCTGCACGGTATGCGGAAGCTCTGCCTGCTCCACTTCCTGAACTTTCCCAATCGCCTGCAGTCCAAGGTATGACTCCTCAAAGCCTTTTAAAAACTTCCAACTCCGGTTCCAGTAAATTCGCTTCTGCTTTTCTTCCATCCATCTTTCTCCTCCCTTATTCATCTGCATTGTCTTTCATAGCAGGCCTCTCTGCCGGTACATCGTTGTTCCTTCCAGGCGCACTAAACGGTACATCATCATTTTCCTCACGGATTCCGCCAATCAAGATTCGAATCATCTCCTGCAGGGCATCCTCGTAGGAAATTCCATTCCGGATCAGCACATCACTTGCAAAAAACTGTTGAATCGTGCTTTCCAGCATCGTCTTTAAAACCGGTATGGAAATCTTCCGGATCTTTCCCTCCTGTATTCCCTGCTCCAGCAACGAAATGGTGGCATCCCAGTCCGTTTCCAGATACTTCGCCGTTCTCTGATAGACATGCGGATATTTTTCCTTCAGCTGATAAAGATTACTCAACCCGATATTCTGATATTTCTCCGGCAGAACGACCATGATCCTCTCAATCTTCGTTAAGACATCCATGGATTCGTCCTGCAAAATGGCCTTTTCACTTTTCTTAATATCCTGAAAACAGTAGTCCGCCAGTGCAAGCAGCATCTCTTCCTTGCTTTCATAGATCGTATAAATCGTCTTCTTGCTCATACCAAGGTTCTTCGCCACATCATTCATGGTGAATTTCAAGCCCCGCTGTGCAAACTCTTCAATTGCCGCATTCAGGATCTTTTCCTGTATTTCCGTAACCATCGGTCTCTCCTTCTGAATTTCGTTTTCTTATAAATCTGCTTTTTATTATTTCGCTTTCCTGTAAATTCTCTTTCTTATAGATTATCTTTCTTAATAGATTCTCTTTCCTGACTCTTCCTTTTCTTCTTTGTGGAAACTCGTTTTTCAATTTGGGTTTCCATGAATTTGAAAAAAGTGGAAACCAGTTTTCTTCTTTCGGTTTCCACTTTCATCCTATCACAGAGCATCCCATGACACAATTCACAAAATACTCAAATATTCTTTTCTATCTTTGTACATTTGTCACAATTCAAAGTCACTTTCATACAGAATAGCAATTTTTTATATCAAACTAGCCACATAAGTAACGGCTCAGTAGCTCTTCACATCAACCTCACCAAACAGGATTTTCTTAATCGCTCCTTCGTTCAGGTTCTCCCCGATCGCAATGATCACTTCCTGCCCTGTCGGGATCGGCTGAAAGTCGAAGGCATCCTTTGACGCATTGAGCTGATACCAAGCCCCTGTCTCATCCTTCAAAAAGCCCTTCACGCGGAAGATCTTTCCACACTCCGGATTCTGCAGGATCTGCTTTACCTTATCGGGAAGCGTCTCTTTCGTAACCGGCGCATTCATAAAATACAGGGAATCAAATTCCAGATGATTTTCCAGATCCATTTTGCGATAGCTGGAAGAAACATATCCGCATCCGGACAATTCCTGTAACTGCGCATCCGTCAGAGCCTCCATATTACCGGCTATGATCTCATCTTCTGTGAGCTTCCGGCTGCACTGGATATTCTCCATAGCCTGCTGCAAATGCCGGATCGTTCCTTCGATCTGCTCCTTCGTTGCCAGATCCGCATGACTTAACACGATTTTCCCTGCGCTTGCCGCCTCCGATGCCAGAATAAAATCTGCCTCCTGTGACAGCTTCTTTTCCAGCTTGGCATCGACAATGGCAATCACATTCTTTACCTCGTACCACTGATCGAGCGGTTCTTCGTGAAGTGCATCGAAAAATTCATCCACATCATAAATTCCGGACGGCTCTACCAGCACCCGGTCATACCCGGACATGCCCATCGCAATCAGCTTCGTTTTAAACCGTCTTCTGTGACAGTCGCTGTCACATCCGCCGGAAACCATTTCCAGATCACACTGGTCTCCTAATAATTCCTGCAAAAGAAGCATATCCACATTGACTGCGCCGAAATCATTCTCCAGAATTCCGATCTTCAGTCCCTGTTTCATCAGGTACTGCGCATATGCTTTGATGAATGTTGTTTTACCGGATCCCAGAAAACCGGTAATTAAATCAATCTGTACCATAGGACACCTCTTTCCATGCTATATTCAAGCTCTCTTATATATTCATATATTCGAACCCTCTTATATCTCTTATTGCTGTTTTGCCGTCACCACGTCTCTATCAATAATCCTGCAATGCCTCCGACCAGATTGCAATCAGCTTTTCCAGTCCGAATGCTGCATTGGCCGGGCTTGTGGAAGGCAGCACCTCCGCCGTCATTCCCAGTGTTTTCTGCTGATATTTCTCAAAATATTTTCCCGACGTCCTGCCATTACAGTAAATATGCTGAATCTTCGACTGTTCCACTATCGTACGAAGGTCGGTCGGCACCACATTCTTAATGCTGCTGTCACTCGATCCGATAATGTCGCAGCTGTAAATTGTATCCCACAAGGCAACATGATGAACTGACAGCAGTGTTTTCTTTTCTTCAATCGTGGTTGGTACGCTCTCATGAAGCACTGCACTGATCACCTTCCAGAACCGGTTCTGCGGATGCCCGTAAAAGAACATCTGCTCTCTGGATTTGACCGATGGAAGACTCCCCAGAATCAGGATCTTTGAATCGGCATCATATAATGGTGGAAACGGATGGGTAATATGCTCGTATTTTTCTTCCTTTAAAGTCTTCTTATTCAACGGAATTTCCTCTGTTTTTGTTAACCAAATTGTATTTTTGATAGCATACTTACACTTTAAACTTCATTTGTCTTTGAAGTAGGCTCCCAAACAACTTTATTGTCTGATCTATCCTATCTTTCGTCATAAGTATCTAAGAAATGATGCCGCACTCCTTTTTCCTTATAAGCAATGACGGTATCAATATGCACATTTTCCACACTTCGGAAAATACACTTCTCCACATCCGGATTGTTTTCCTTTAATTTGCGGATCAGCTCTTTCGTTTCCTGACGCTTGGAGTGATTCTGCCCGTTGTTGCAGGTCGTACAGGTATCCGTAAACTTGCAGGCGCACTGAATAAAATGAAGTCCGTTATAATCACGCCATGCCTTGATATCATCCTCACGAATATAGTACAGCGGACGGATCAGCTCCATTCCTTCAAAGTTCGTGCTGTGGAGCTTCGGCATCATCGACTGGATCTGGGCGCCGTACAGCATTCCCATTAAGATCGTCTCAATCACATCATCATAATGATGTCCCAGTGCGATTTTGTTGCATCCCAGTTCCCTTGCAAACGCATAAAGATTTCCGCGGCGCATTCTTGCGCACAAATAGCAGGGGGACTTCTCCACCGTATATACCGAATCAAAAATGTCACTTTCAAAAATCGTAATCGGAATCTGAAGCGCTCTGGCATTGTCCTCAATTACCTGACGGTTTTCCTTATTATAGCCCGGATCCATCACCAGATACTTTACTTCAAAATCCACCTTGCTGTATTTCTTCAATTCCTGAAACAGCTTTGCCATCAGCATGGAATCCTTGCCACCGGACATACAGACCGCCACCCGGTCACCATCCTTAACCAGTTCATAATCCTTTAATGCCTTGATAAACGGACTCATCAGGGAAGTACGGAACTTCTTTTGCAGACTGTGTTCCACCTTCCTGCAAAGCTCGTCCTCCTGCTGGTTCTGCATGTCATAGCGCAGCCATCCCAGATACCCTTCCTGCAGACTGTAAGCTTCATAGCCCTGATCGCACAAAGCCTGTGCCAGATCCACACTGATAATTCCCCGGGCACAATACAGAATGATCTTCTTTGACTTATCCTCGGGCGGATTCGATACAATCTCCTGCGCATCGGCCCAGACCGATCCCGGAATCAGTCCATAGTTCCGGTCATATTCGTTCCGGATGTCGATAATCAGAAGCTCCTCCGGGTTCATTTCCATAAGTTCTTTTGCTGTTATTTCCATTGCTGTTTCTTCCTGTTCCAATCTATATTCCTGTAACTGAATCGTAACTGTTTCTTACGGCTTCTTCCTCTTTCCGGTTCTGCGACAGCGTACCGATCGTAATTCCTAAAAATACGATGGCAAGCAGCATCATCGGCGCCACCACATAGCCATGCAGCGAATCCAGTATGGTGATTCCCGTAAGATACTTTACGCCTTTCATTCCCATATAGCGGTTCATGACAATCGCACCGACTCTCGCTCCCGCATTAACCAACAGATTTAAAACCAACGCCACAATGCTCATGACAAAGCCGGTTCTTTTGGAAGCGCACATCAAAACGATGCAGCTTACCAGATAAAGCAGAAATATCAGAATCGTTGACCAGAGATTCACGGTATGAACCACCGGCTCATCCAACTGGATTCCTGCACTAAACAGCGGGAAAAATTTTTCCTGATTGCTATGAAGCAGGATTTCCAAAACAACTCCTAAAAATGTGAATGCGGTTGCAATTACCATTAAAATCTTTGAAGTCCGTGTAACCATAACTACCTCCCTTTAGATTGTCTCTTTTTCTCTGTGGCTCATTATACAATAAATAAATGAAAAAGTCACCGTTTCCTCTTTCATACCTTTTCAAAAATTACCTGTCCGTTTTGCCAATAGCCTACAACTCCATGATTCACACTGAATCCCAACTGCACCGCCTTTTCCACGCCGGTGAAAGTCTTACTTCTCTCATATCCTCCTTCCCATGAAATCTTAATTAACGTGCACTTCATTTCCTCTTCCACAAAACCATAAAGAAATTCCTCATCATAGGTTCCATAATTTACACTTTCCTGATCATGTGCCCCGGCTTCATAAAGTAATTCTGCAGTCTCTCCGTTCCAGCTCTGCAAATAAATATTTTCTGCTAGATCCTTATATACCACTCCACGGTTACTTAACAGCACATCACTTTGTGTATCTGTAATTTCTTTAACCCGGTTTCCCGTATCCGTATCGTAAATAAAAATCCGGTTCTGTGCCGGATCCCGGCATACCAGCTTATGATATTGGAACATTGCATTGGTATACCCAACAGGAAGCATTGCGACATCCTCTTTCGAATAACCGCACCTTTCTAATATCTGATATACCAACTGCTGATCTTCCGGTACTTTTCCGACATGGTCCCCATTTTGCGTATATTCTTCACAGGAATCTGCAAGCTCAATATAAATTTTCTCTTCACAGGCATAAATATTACGACATGTCCACAATTCTTCGGACCATGCTGCAAGCTGTTCTTCCTGCAAATTTTCAATCGACATCCGTATCAATCCTGTAAGACTCTCCTTTTCGACCGGATATCGGATATAATACAGGAAATCTCCATCAAAATTTCCAAGCTTCACATTTCCTTCTGCCAGTTTCTCTACCTTGGCAGTCTCTTCTGAAACCCGCTTCAATCCTTCTGCGTCCGGGAAATAAAAATATCCATCTGCCCATTTCACCACATTATATGTAGAATCCACCTGATCGCTGCCATCTCCATTCTGTACCTTCAGCTTTTCATCCTCTTTTTCCCGGTTTTCCTCCTCTGAGTTTAGAGCTCCCGGTATCACCTCATTCATGCTATCGCCCTGCCTGTCATCCGGAACACTTTTTACTTCCGAAATATTCTGAGATACTGTTTTTCTGTCCGTAAACGTACATCCGGCCAGACAAAGCAAAATGAATAGAACCAATACTGACACTATTCCACTGATCTTTTTCTGACTGGAAATCATTCCGATTCTTTCCTTCAGCCGCTTCGCGCCGCCACTCATGGACGTGGTAATGGTAAGGTCCACTGCCTTGTGATTTTGTCTTCCCGCCAGCGCAAGCAGTGTATAGCCATACTCCTTACGCTGTGCCTCCTCCTGCAGCATTTGCAGTACCGCTTCATCACAGGCAAGCTCACAATCCTGCTTCATGTACCTGACCGCAGCCCAGACAAATGGATTATAAAAATACAACACCAGACAAAGATTTCTCAACAACACCCATAACAGATCCCTATTCCGGTAATGACAATATTCATGCAGAACCATATAGGAAAGCTTCTTTTCATCCCGAACCATCCTAGCATCTACATAAATCCGCTTTCCAGCCAAAAACGGCGAAGACAGCTCCTTTAGCACATAAATTTGCAGACCGGTATGCGGATCTCTTTTATAAAAGGTTCGTTCTCTCCGGCAATATCTGTAAAACCGCAGATTGGACAAAAGCATTCCCAATCCCAGCAGTAGCGATCCACCCCAGCGGATCGCACTTCCATAAGTATGAATCCAATGATGCAGAAAAGGGAGGGGTGATTGCATTGTAGTATCCGTTTCCGTACGTTCCCCCTGCAATGGCACCTGCATTTCTTCCCTGACTTGTCCCATAAGAGCAGTGTCCTGTGCTTCCGAATCTGCCTTGACCGGTGCACTGCCGGTAATATCGGTGTTTATGCTCGTTCCGTTCTGCTCCCGGAATATTATGCTTTCCGAAAACAGATTATCAATACTGAATCTGCTTTGTACCGGGATAAATGGCTGAACCATGAACAACAGTACTGCCACAATCCATATTCCATACTGCATTCTTCTGCTGATGCGTCCCCATGCTGCCTTTCGGAGAAGCAGAATTCCCGTCACTACAATTCCCCATTTTACAATTTCCAATGTTATTCCCCCTTGCGTTTTTCCAATATACGGATCAGTTCATCAATGTCCTCATCCGTAAGTTTCTCCTGCTCTAACATGGTTGTCACCATCAGTCCCCGGTTGCCCCTGAATACCCGGTTTAAAAAATTCTGCTCTTCCTGAATCACCGCTTCTTTCCGGTCCAGGTCGGTATAATATAATTTTGCCTTTTCTCCCTCTACATAATGAATGATTTTCTTGCTCTCCATTCTTTTCAGGTACGTCATAACCGTATGCTTGGTCCATCCCGTTTCTTCCTGCAACTCTTTCGTAATCTGCATCATAGTCTTTGGTTGTTCTTCCCACAGCACATTCATAATTTTCCATTCTGCATCGGATATTTTAATCATTATTCCTCTTCCTCTCTGAGCCATTCTGTGATTGTAACTGTGAAGGTACGAAATCCTTACCTTCCATTTATAGGTAGACATCTGTATACCCATAAAATAGCATATAGGTAGACAGTTGTCAACCTTCTATTTTTGTACACTTAGTTTTTAATATATGTACCACCACCGCATTACAGTAAATACAAATCTTCGTACCTGTTCCATATATAAAACAAAAGCCAGAAAACGATTATGCTTCTTTTGCACTCTCGCTTTCTGACTTTTCCCTCGTCTCTACTCCTACTCCTCAAACATCTTCGGAATGAAGATCCTTGCATATTCGGTCCAGAATTCCATATTGTGATCTCCCTTGGACTCCATATAACAATGCGGCACCTCATACTTATCGAGAAATCTGTGAAACTCACGGTTCTTTTCAAGCAGGAAGTCCTCGGTTCCACACGCCATATAAATATCCGGCATCTTCCGCTGTTCATTCAGGATCTCTTCTACCAGCACCTCAGGATTATAACGGCTGATCTCGATCCTGTCCAGATCTCCGAAGCAGCCGTGATAGTACTCATAATTGGCGACCTCGTTTGATCCTCCCGGCTGCATATGGGCAATCTCATGAATAACGAGCGCCGAAGAAAGCGCTGCCACCTTTCCGAAGGTCTCCGGATACTGTAATGCCGTATGCAGCGCCCCGAAGCCGCCCATGGAAAGCCCCATGATATAAGTCTCTTCCGGCTCCATGGCAAGACCAAAGGTCTTACGGATATAATCCGGCAGTTCCTCTCCGATAAAGGCTCCATACTGATGTCCGGTAGCCGGACCATCTACCCAGAAACCGTTTTCTCCGCTCGGCATCACGATTGCGAAATTGTAAAGTGTACTTAAATTATCCGGCACCCAGTTCTCTGCAGCACCGGTATATCCATGCAGAAGAAAAAGAGTCTTCATCCGTTTCCCTTTACGCTTCTGCTCAATCTGCCAGGTATTGCAGAAATCTCCCGGAATAATCATCTGAAACTGCACCGTCCTGCGCAGACAGTTTGAGAAGAAATCAATAGTTAAATGTGCCATTCTTCATCCACTCCTTTTCCAGTCCTTATGCAGACTTTCTATAATTGGAACCGTTCAATAATGGTTCTTAATTTTGCAAGGCTGTCACGGCTTTCACGAAGCAGCTCATAGCCCTCTGTGGTCTTTGCAGCAGCATCGGAGGATTTCTCCGCGATCTGGCTGACACCCTGTGCGGACTGGCTGATCGTTTCACTGACATTGGTCACATTCTCTGCAATATCACTGATCTGCTCATCCAGCTTTGTAATCTCACTGTAAATTTTTCCCATTGCATCCGCAAAGGTATTGGCATCCGCCTGATATTCCTTACCGATCTCCCTGAAGGAATTATAGTCAAGCACTACCGTATTCTCCAGAAAATCCATAATCGTCGTCATACAGTCGGTCATACTGTTAACGGCACTGTTGACCTCCGTAACCATTTCCGTAATGCCATCCACCGTTGCATAGGTCTGATTTGACAGATTTCCAATCTCTGTTGCCACAACGGCAAAGCCTTTTCCTGCTTCACCGGCACGTGCTGCCTCAATATTGGCATTCAGGGCAAGGAGATTGGTCTGGGATGAAATCTGTTTGATATTTTCGGTCAGATTGTTAATCTGGTCAACCGCCTTAGACTTCTCAATGGCTTCCTGGGTTTTTATCTTCATCTCCTCGAAAATTGCCAGTGCCTTATTGCTTGAAGAAATGGTTGTGCTCTGGAGCCGGTCAGCTCTGCCCTTCACCTGTACAGAGGTCTCCTGTCCTTCCTTTGAAAGCTTCTGGATATCCTCCGTATTTTGCTTAATCCCATCAATGTTACCGGTAATCATGGATGCGCTTGCTGTTGTCTCCTGCATACCGGCTGCCATTTCCTGCGTGGTTGCGGAATTATCCTCTGCCATTTCACTGTTTGCCTGCATGATGGAATCCAGCTTATCCATATCAGTCAGGATGGTTGTCTCCGCAGCTGTAATGTCTCCGATCAGTTCACGGAATACCTTTCTCATATCACTGACAGCTCCCGCCATCACACCGGTTTCATCCTTACGCTTTACCAGGGATTCCCCTGATTTTGTTTTCTGGAAATCAAGATCCGCTGTCTGACGGATGACCTTCGTGATGCCGGTAATCGGAGCTGCAATACTCCTGCTTAAAATAACCGCAAGTACGATACAGATAAGCAGACATACCACACAGGTTCCGATCATCATGGCCGACAGGCTTACCGCATCTGCGGTAATCTCACTGTCCGGGGCAGACAGAGCTACCATCATTCCATTATCCAGCGTATAGAATACCGCACTGGTCTTTGTTCCGTTACTGCTAAAGCCCTCTACCTGTCCCTCATTTGCTGCATCACACATCCATGCCTTTTCATCTGCCGTCATCCCAAGCTGCTCAAGATCCGCACCGTTTTCCATCTCGGGATGATACATAATGGAGCCATCCGGCTTATAAAGGAAGGAATATCCGGTAGAAAATGCCTTTGTTTTTTCAACCATTCCCGTAATCTGTGAAAAATCAATATCCATTCCGATAATACCAACGGATTCCCCGTCAACATACAGCGGAACAACATAAGAAATCATATAAACATTCACATTACCGTTGAGATAAGGATCCATCCACAACGGTGCACCGTTCTCTACAGGAATATAATACCAGCCCACATGCTCCACATCCGTTTTGTCATACATGGTAAAGTCCGTTGGTACAGAACTGGTGAATTCCTCGTCCGTGCTGTTTCTGGTAAGAAAAATACCGGAAGTCGGTTCCGTAAAATCAGGATTATACCGCACATAAACGCAGATAGCACCATCGGTGTTCTCTCCAAACTTTATGACATCACTCATAATGGAATCCGTATACTGCTTCACATAGACTGCACTTCTCTTAAACTCCAAAAACTCAAGCTTATTCATTGCAATACTGCTTAAGGTATCTACGGACTGTTCGATTTTCGAAATCTGTGCATTAATCTGTTCCTGCTCGTTCTGGCACTTCAATACCAGCTCCTGTTCAGCCTCCTGATTTGATGTCTGATACACATTCCGAAGACTCATAATTCCAATCGGAATGGCCGAAAGTAAGGTACATGCAATAATACTTACAATGATTTTCGTTTTAATGGATCTCATATGATCACCCCTCCTAATCTTTGTATTCTGATCCTTTTGATTTTCTTATCCCTGGTTTTCAGGTTTTATCTGCTTTTCAGGTCTTTTCCTGCTTCTTCCCCTATTCCACGACCACAACGCCATCGTCCTTCACGGTAATGGTCATGTCATCCTTTACATAGGAAAGGAACTCTTCGCCAAGGCTGTCTACAACCGGCATGCTGACATTGTCAAGCCATACATCTGCCAGAATGGCTCCGGCTCCTGCCAGTGAGTCAATCGGCTCCGAAAACAGCATACATGCAGGCTGACGGTTCATGGAGCATGCACAGTAAAGAACCAGTCCTCCCGTCGTCGATCCGATGGTTGTCGGGAGACACAGAGCCTTGCCTGCCATCTGCTTTCCATAAAGATCCGGATTGTTCTGATCTCCACAGGTTGCCTTCTTATCTCCAAACTGCAATGCCTTCTGGAAGGATGCCAGAGTATTTAAGCCTCCGTGGGATACGAGTGCCTTTGCTGTTGTCGTTCCGTTTGCTACAACTCTTCCTCTAAATTCTTTCATCGGGTCATCCCTCCTTTTGTGATCTGCTCCAGAATTTCCGCATCGGTGTAATATCTTGCACTGGTGTAGGTTCTAAGCTTGTTGCTGGAAGTAATGACCGGCATCTTTTCACTGAGTGGATTGTTCATATACATCAGCGGACAAATATAGGAAGTAATGACTCCCGCCTGCTTCAACGTCGCTGCATAAGGGGTTTCTTCAAACTTCTTAAGCACCGCCGGAGCTGCCGTAAATACGGTAGGAATGCAGACCTTTGTCTTTCCGTATTTCTTAAGGCTTTCTTCGATCTTCTTTGTCCAGTCAATCAGCTGGTTCAGACTCATATGCGGACATCCCATAAAGCAGAGCTTCGGAGCCGCATCCTTCTTTTTCCAGATAACCGGGTAACTGCGGTATACCCGGTTAAGCTCCTCATCATCCACAACATAAACCTTCGCGTTCTCGGCAATCAGATCCTTGCCATACTGAACCGCCTCCGGTGTGATATTCTCCACATGATAAAGTCCTACGGCTCCGTTAGAAGCAGTCGCTGCACCAAAGTCCTTCAGATAGGTCTTGGCATCCTCGTCAAGTCCTCCCGGAAGCCACTGATCCAGTCCTACGATATAGGGAACCTCTGCCATAACCTTCATTCCGATTGCAGAGCCAAGAAGCTGTGCCTCCGGCTTTTTCGTTGTTTCGATCCTGACAATCCAGGTCGCTTTTCTTCCTTCATCGGTAAGAAGTCCGAAGTTCGGCACAAAACCGGCAACTGAGCCCATCAGATCAATAATTCCGGAGTTACGGTTACATCTTGCCCCCAGTACGGAATTAGCGTATACTACCGCGGAAGATTCTGACCAGGACAGCACCTCGCCCATCGCCGGGGTATTTCCCACCTCCTTCATATAGCAGGTACAGGTATATGCATCCTTTTCCATAATTCCAAGCCTGGTAAGCTGCTTCTCATAATCCTCCTGCCTGGAATACATGAAATTTTTAAACACAATATTTTGTAAAAAGGAGCTCGGCACATTGGGATCAAGCGGTCTTGGATCTGCAGAAAACTTCTGCTTCGATACATTTCCGGATTCAATCAGGCGGTCCATCAGTTCATAAACCGGGGCCAGTGCCTTTAATCCAAACGAGGTCACCAGGTGGTTATACTGACTCGTTACCGGCACCATGGAATCTGCTCCGAACAATTCCCCGTACCTCACCAGCGTCTTCATAATTCTGGCAAGGATGTCTCCCTGCTTTCCATCTAGAATTTCCTGTTGTTCTTTCGTTAAATTCAAAATGATCACCTCACTCCTTAAATCTTCATGGCTACTTCATAGGCCCGCCATACGACACTTCTTAAATTACCGACCTGCTTACAGTCACCGACCAGATGTACATTCCGGCTCTCTTCGGCAAGCGGATTGGGAAGATAACCGGCAGAACTGATAACACTGTCACACGGAATGGTGATCTCTCTGCCTTCCTTATCCTTACATATGATCTTTCCTTCTTCTACGGACTGTAAGGTGGTTTCAAGATAAACCGGCACCTTCTGCCATGCAAACCATTCTCTTAAATAGGAGCTGTTCGCCAGACACACACCGGTCTGCGCAATTAAGTCATCCTTCATTTCCACGATCACCGGCTTTTTGCCCTGTAAAGCCAGTTCATATGCGATTTCACATCCGGTAAGTCCACCGCCGACAACGGCTACCTTTTCACCTACCGGTGTTCCGGTCAGAAACTCACAGGCTTCCACCATCTTCTCATGTCCCGGAACCTTCTTAAGGACACGCGCAACCGAACCGGTTGCAACGATCACCGGACTTCCGGCAAACGGCTCAAGGCTCCTGATCTCTTCATTAAAATGAATCTCGATGTCCAGATCCTTCATCTGTTTTTTGTACCAGGTCAGAAGATCACGTAATTTACCCTTATAGCTTTCTGCGCTTGCTGCGATAAAGGTTCCTCCAAGCTCTCCGGCTTTTTCATGGATCACGGGCTCATGTCCACGCAGCTTTAATACTCTTGCTGCTTCCATGCCGCCGATACCGCCGCCAATAATATGTACCTTCTTGGGACTTGTGGTCTTTACAAGCTTATGCTTTTCCCACTGCATCGTTTCCGCATTCACTGCACATCTTGCCAGATGCAGGGAATCCGAAAGTGCCTGATCGTTGGGAACTCCCTTGTAATGGCACATGTTAAAGCATCCGTTATGACAAAGAATACATGGCCGGATATTGTCCTCCTGTCCGTTCATCAGCTTGGTTACCCATTCCTGATCTGCAAGGAACGGACGCGCAAATCCGGCGCCATCAATTTTACCATCCCGGATCGCATCGGCTGCCACACGGGGATCCATACGTCCTGCACACACCACCGGAATATCCACGAACTTACGGATATGCTCCACATCCTCAAGGTTACAGTTTTCCGGCATATAAATCGGTGGGTGCGCCCAATACCACGCATCGTAGGTTCCGTTGTCGCAGTTAAGCATATCGTATCCGGCATCCTGCAGATATTTAACCGCCTTCTCCGACTCTGCCATATCACGTCCGGCTTCTACATACTCTTCCCCCGGTAATGCTCCCTCGCGGAAGCCCTTGGTCTTCGATTCCACACTGTAACGTAAAGATACCGGGAAGTCTTTTCCACAGACCTTCTTGATTTCCTTGACGATTTCCACAGCGAACCGGTAACGGTTCTCAAAGGATCCACCATATTCATCGGTACGCTTATTCACATATTTTAACGTAAACTGATCAAGCAGATAGCCCTCATGTACTGCATGGATTTCTACGCCATCCACTCCCGCATCCTTTAAAAGCTTCGCGGTCTTGCCAAACGCCGTGATAAACTCCTCTATTTCTTCCACAGTCATCTCTCTTGACGGCACCTTGTCAGACCAGCGGTTCGGTGACGGGCTTGGTGCTGCCGTAATCTTATCAAGATCCATAAAAGGCTTTGCCAGAACACGAAGGGCCTTATTCGTGTACAACGTTTCCATCATACTGCTGATCGTAAAGGATCGTCCAAACCCTGCCGTCAACTGCACGAAAAGCTTCGCACCGGTCTTGTGAAATTCCGGCATCCACTTCGCCAGATCCTGATACATCTTTTCATTCTTATAAAGCCACTTCCCATACATGGGATTGTATACCGGCTGGCAGCCCGGAAGAACCAGTCCACAGTTGTTCTTCGCCACTTCCATGATGAACTTCGCTCCATCCTTGTCAAAGTGGTTCACCTCCATCCAGCCTAATAGGTTCGTTCCACCCATAGAGGTCAGCACAATACGGTTCTTAATCTCGCAATTGCCAATCTTCCACGGGGTAAACAGCGGTTCCAGTCTCTGCTCCATAATCACCCTCCTAATAAACACTTTTATAAAACATTTGTATAATTTTCATATTCCCTGCTCATAAGTATACCATAACTTGTGCAAAATCTCTATAATTGATGTTAAAACTTGTTGCTATAAATGTTTTCTGCTTGTCCCTCTCACTAAACTCGTGCTACTCCTTCGACTTGCTCTCGTTAAGTGTTCCGGACTGGTTCGCACTAACCTCTACCTGCGCTTCTAGCTTGGTCTCGCTAGTGCTCTACTCAAAAATGATCCACTGGATCATTTTCTCATATGCATGGCAACACAAAAACATGGCAGTAATTTTCATCACCACCATGTTCTATCTATCCTATATTCATAATATCTGTCTATCCCTCACATGCCTGCGTTGTGCACTCTCTGTCTGTCTTCGACAAATGCATGTAACCCGCGTCCGGTTAGCAGGTAACATTGATAACCGGTACGGAAACTGCTGCCGGTGCACTTACACCTGCGACCTCCGCAGCAGACATTGTATCTGAAGATCCAAAAGACAGGCTTCCGTTACTCATCGGTATCACACCATTGGATTTCATCTTTTCCAGTCGGTCAAATACTGCTTTCAGATACTCTGCATCTGCCTTGACAATATCCTTCATCTCTTTGTTACGATGCTTGATCTTCATCATCTTAAGATCTGCCGGATCCATATCCCTCTGAACTGACATAAGGGAATCCGATAATTCATCCATTCCCATTTCACTGAACAGATCCTTCATGCTCTCCGAAAACTGATCCCAAATCTCATCCGAAAACTCACTAAGGCTCGAAAGAACTTCGTTCAGACTGTCCAATGCCGTGCCACAGTTTGCATACATCTGGAGCATTGTCAGATCGGGATTGGTCATCACATATTCATTCTGCACCGAATCCATGCTTTCCTGTGCATTTTCTGGTTCCTTCTGATTCTCCCCGGCAGTTTTCGTATCTTCTCCGTTAAGCTTCTCTTCTGCGTCGATTTTACTGCCCGCACACGGGCCACCGGTGCATTTCGCCATTTCCTCTTCTTCCAGATGCCTTGCCTTCTTCCTGGCAACACGCTCCATCGCCTTGGCATGATCAATCGCTGCCTGAATCTCTTCACTGTCGTAATCGCCACTCTGCTTCTTGCTCTTCAACCGCAGAACCTCACGACGTGCCTGACCTGCCGCCTGCTTCGCTGCAAGGGAAGTTTTGCTGCGCAGAATTTTCGTGGATAAATTCTTAAACTGATATTTCAGCTTTTTCAGGCTTAAGGAAGTATTCTTCGCCTGCTGCCGCTGCGTTCTTAAGGATTCCCCATAGCTCTGCGTACTGCTGAACATCGAATTCGAACCCGATATCTGCGAAGGTGCACCCGACGATTCCTCCCGGGAAGTCGAAAGGCTCCTCCGGATATCCCTCATATTACTATTCTTCTTTAAAAACAGCACATTGCCATTCTGCTGCTGTACACTCTGTATCCCGACGTTGATTCCTTTCATGTCTGTTTTCCTCCTCCGTGAGTCAAACAAGAACTGTGCGTATCAGTTCCCCAATGCTATACTACCGCATTTCTAATAGTTAAATCGGCATGACGGGTGGAAAACTTTAGTTAATCACTTACTGCATCGCCAGTTCTCCGGATGCACTTACAATAAATCCGACATCTGTCACAACTCCCCCGGCTTCGATTTTCCCATTATAATCTTTGGAACGAATCGTGAGTTTCTTTCCGTCCACTGTGTATTCTCCATTCCAACCGTCTGAAAGCGTAATATTTCCGGAAAACATCACTGAAATCTCCCATGACGTTACTGCTTCTGTTCCTTCATTTGTCACAGTCAGCTGATACTGGTAAAAGTTCTTTCCTTCGGACTCCCAGCTTCCAATTACCTGCGTGTCCACGGTAAAATCCCCATAGACCAGCTTCTGTACATTGGTGTGCTCATTTGGATTCTCATTTTGATTGCCGTCAGACTTTATGTTCGTTTCACAAGCAGTACTACTCTTTGCACTTGTGCCACCTACTACCGCAGTCTCTGATTTCTTCTCCTGATCCTTCTCCTCCTCATGGAGCAACGCATAAATCCATTTACCGCTTTCACTTAAGTCTTCCTCTGCAAAGCCGGAAGTCTTTTGACAGGAAGACGCAATCAGCGCAGAGGTTTCATTCTTATTGCAGAAGCTCCAGACTGCATAGCTGACTCCCAACTGATCCATGGTATCCACCCAGATTTCTGCCTGTGCCAAATCATTTCCACCGTTACCGCTTGCGTCACACAGCCCATATTCACTGACAAAAACCGGGATTCCGGCCGCTATGGCATCCTTCATTTTATTTCGCAGATCTTCTTTATGTGTTGCAGCATAAAAATGAAGGGTGTACATGATATTATCGTATCCGATGACCGGATCCTTCTGCGGCTTGTCAATCTCCTGCGACCAGGTGGGCGTTCCCACTAAGATAACCGCATCTTTCACATTGTCCCGTATCACCGGAATCACTTCTTCGGCATAGGCTTTCACGTCTTCCCATGTGGTATCGCCATTTGGCTCATTGCAGATCTCATAGATCACATGGTTCTCATCCTTGAATTTTTCTGACATTTCATCAAAAAACCGGATTGCCTCATCTTTATGCGTCAAAGGATTCTGGTCATGCAGAACATGCCAGTCCACAATCACATACATATCTGCCTGCTTCGCGTATCCGACGCCATCTGCTACAAGCTTTTTCAGCTTTTCCTTATCACCATCCGTACAATAGCCGCCATTTTCATCGGTATACAACGCAATCCGGAACAAATTGGCTCCCCAGTCATTGCTTAACTGTATCATGGCATCCCGATTCACAAAATCCGGAAACCATGCAATTCCATGTGTACTGACACCACGAAGCTGTACCGCCTGCCCTTTTTCATCGACAAGCTGTGTTCCTTTCACAGACAATGCTCCATTTTGAGACGGACGTGCTAAAACAAAATTCCCGTTTTTTGCCACACGATTATCTTCTGCCTGTTCTGTTCTCTCTCCATCAATCTCAGAAACCTCTTTCTCTTTCCCTGCACAGGCCGCCAGATTAATACATAATATTCCCATACTTACGATCATGATAAACCGTCTGGTTCTTCCAAATCTTTTTCCCATATCTGTTGTCTTCCCTGTTTACAATATATTACTTAAATCTTTTACTTTATCAGCATATCCAATATTCCCCCAAAGTGCAACTGATAGGATAAAAAGGTTATTTACTAAAGATAATAATTTTCTGGGCTATTTTCTTCACGAAAGGCATCCATGTTACCAGTTTATAAACCGGATTCACTACCTCCATACCTCGGACAATATTGTCGTTTTTCACCTTGTGGAATCCTTTTGCCAGATCAGCCATTTCTTCAAAGCTGTTCGCTCCCCAGGTAAACACAGCACCGGTTGACTGGATGGATTTCTCAACTTTCTCTTTGTTCACAAATTTCGGGCACAGACATTCCAGCATGACACAGGCATTATCAAAATTATCATAAATAATCGAAAGCATCTGCTGCACCTGCTCTTTCGTAAGATACATCGAAAGCCCCTCAATGATAAAAAGCATTTTTCCTCTTACGGTTACCTGTTCTGCCCACGCCGGATCAAAGCACGAACATCCAATTGTGGATACTCTGCCTTTTTCATTATATACCGAATCCCTCACTGCAATGGTTTCCGGCAAATCCAGGTTGTACCAGGTAATCCTTCCATTATCCATACGATAAAATCTGGTATCCAGACCACAGGCGATATTTACTACCGTACAGTCCGGATTTTTCATAATAAAATCAGACACCAGTTCATCAAATACTACCGTACGTGCAATAACTCCGGCACTCATAGTATTGTCCTTAGATGCCCTGGAAAAGTCATAATCCAGCTTTGCCACAATTTCCTCTGCCTTTTCATCCTTAAACTTATGCTTTGGATTCTTACTGTACATCGCACGTGCATAAAAGCTCTGCAGCATCGTCTCGGCTGCCCCGTTCAATACCGGTTTGATTTGATCCGGAGCATCTTTTTTATTTACCTGTTTATTTTCCTGATTGACCATAATTTTACACTTCTCCTCCCATGCTTCTTTCCGCTTT
>OCLD01000060.1_pt1 | contig 26668 bp, 31 predicted proteins | sample 1495911 | NCBI WGS metagenome assembly OCLD01 (sample SAMN03418271, study PRJEB22391) | human gut metagenome | biome: human-gut; feature: organic feature; material: feces | host: Homo sapiens | place: Tanzania | collected 2013-01
AGCCTGACCAAATTTCTAGTCATCTCAATATACTGGGTCACAATCATTTTGTTATTCGAAAGGTTTTCGCTCTTAGTTCCTTTCGGTAACTGCTCTAGTTTATCACAAATGCAACCATATGAAAGGTATTTCCATTTAGAAGGAAGATCAAAAGGGGCATTTTCAGAGATTCCCGTAAGAACACCCTTTTGAAACCCGTCCGTTTCCGAATACTTGCAAAGCTGGCTTTCAGTAGGTATCGATTTAAACTTGTTTTCTATGACATATTTACATTTGCCAACCTCAATCTGTATATCCATATGTTCTTTTTCTCGAGATATGGAAATTCCGTCTTTACCTTCAAAATCATCAAAGAAACATGTTATGAATTTAGAATCTTGCTCCATCAACCATGCCCAAAAATTGGAATGAAACAATTCCTTCGAAGAAAGTGACATCGCAAAAACAGGAGAGTTTTTAAGATATTTTATCGCTTCTTTATATGCTATTTTTTCCATACTTGCTGTTAAATCCAAGTTTATTTGAAAGAGAAATCCAACTTAAAATGAAAAAACATCGATTGGAGCGTTTAAACCACGTTTTACAGTCTTTCGATGAAACTCCAATTCAAATCGGTTGAAACATCGTTGAACACCGTTTTAAACACTCCATTCAACGTTTTTGCAAAGGACCTCCAAGATTTGTCCTTATGAGTACATAGAAAACAGGCCGTTTTTGAACCGAATTGCGAACAAAAACCGCGAACAAACGCGAACCAAATCGCGAACAGACCACACCCCGTCTTCGTCCATGCAGGGCTATTGCTCCAACACGTCTTCGAAAGGCATCTTCGTATATGCCTTCACAAGTTGATAGAGCACGTCCTTCTGCCCGGATTCCGTAATTGGAATCCCGTTTGGGAACACGTCCATGGTCTTGAAAGAAGCCTCCCAATGCCAGAGCCTGGGCTCGTATGCCATCCCGACAGCACCGCCTACTGAAATCGTTCCAGTGCATGAAATGGGCTCCAACATCTTCTGGGCGGCCTCCCGCGACGGATATGCATCAAGAGAGAATGTCACATATGATTCTCCATCCATGTTTGTGAACATGATTCCATCAACCTTCCAGTATGCATCCGTGAAATCCGCGTACAGAACGTTGTCCTGTTCTGCAATTGCAAGCTTAAGTCCCATTGTTCTTCCTCCTATGCAAGATATGGATATGAAACCAACTCCGAATCGCAGGAGGCCAACACAGGGCCTCCCGTCCTCTTCGAGTAGTTGAATATGTTGTTGACCACGTTCGTGGTGTCATCGGTCGTCCCTGATGAGTGAATGTTCACGTTGGAACCGGTTCTGCCTATGCTGTAGACCTTCTTTCCTTGAGGATAGTTTATGTAATTCCCGCTGGTATCCTTGGCCACGCCCCAGCCGCCGGCATAGACGTTGAGCTCCCAACGGCTGTTGTTCCTCGAAGGCCAGTACCTGATCCTCCACAAAGGATAGCCGCTGTGGAACTTGGCGTTGATGCCACTTTCCTCCCTGTTGTGTCCAGCCCTCCACCAAACGCCACTTGTGCTGCTGGAGGAATTGAGCTCCTTATGGGTTTCGTCAGACCAAGCGGAACCAGTCCAATAGGATACGTATATCTGAAGTATCCCACTGCCACCGAAGGCATAGTACCAGCATCTGGCCACTATGTACCATACAGGGGCGCAGATGTAGACGTATCGTTTCTGATCCTTGTTGCCATGCTGATCCGACCACGTCTGCGCCCAAGAGGTCGAGAAGCTCTCCTTTGCTATGAGGTTCCCTGCAGTGGCCATAGTCAGACCCCACAGGAAAACGTAAAACATGGATGGAGAAAACAAAGCCTGGGTCTGAACCCTATGCCGTCAGGCTCCCCCCCCCCATGCATCTGAAGGACTCTGAACACGAGGGAATTGTTCGTCACGCCTGTCTGCGTGCCTTCAAGGCCGTCGCCTCCGTTGGATACATATGAGGACATCGAGAACTGATAGCTCTCGAACGTGGACATGATGTCCGCAACCTTGTCCTCTCCTTCGAAGACCTTCACGTTGACGTAGTCTCCTACGGAGAACGGAGGCACGACAAGCCCTCCCGTCATGAAAAGGGACATATATCCGTTGTTTATGGAAAACTCATGGATTTCATGCTCCAGAACCAAATCCGTGTCCTTATACACCTTTGCAATCATTGCATCCTCCTATTCGTTCCCCAGCCTCTGCTGGTTCGCAAGGGCGGCCGTTATCGCCTGCCCTGCATTCACTTTGTTGAGGGACGTCTTGAAGTCGTCCCAGCAGACTATCTTTCTGCCTTTTTCGCACGTGTTCTGGGCGCAGTAGATGCTCCATGGAATGGCGTTCATGGCGAATGCGGTCTCCGAATAGATGCGGTACAGTCCCGGGCCTGTGGACTTGATGTTGAGGCTTGCATTGGTGTTCCATCCATAGTCCGCACTGAACACCGTCTCGTTCCATCCTCCGTTGACCCACTTCTTCACCCTGAACTTGCCGCCGCCGAACACCCCGCACTTGAATGTGGATACGAAGAGGCTCTGGCCGCTCGCCCTGTGACAGTAGACCTGACCATTGTTGCCTATGGAATCCTGTATCCAGTCCGCACCCTTGGCCAACGTACCGGAATACGTCGCCCCATTGTTCACGGCATTGACTTCGCTTGCATATATGATGTTTCCAACAGCTATGGCCATGGCACACTCCTAGTTGAACACCGCACCTTTGATGGATGTCGGAAGCTTCAAGGAGACATTGCCACTGCCGTCAACGCTCGTACCTGCACCTGTGTTGGTACCATCCGTTATGGTCACAGTCCTTGCATTGGCCCACTTCGATGCAGTCCCTGCGTTTCCAGAACAGCCGCCTGTGACGTTTCCCACCAATGCACCATGGAAAGTCGTGCCATATACATCATCGAACGGGTTGCCCGACGAACCAATGTCCATCCCGGAACCCTGGGGCTGCACACCAAGCACGTATACACCCTTCGACGAACTGTTGGGCGTGACCGAAGCCGATGCCGAACGGTAGAACCTCGACTTGGAGATCAGAACGGCTCCATCCACGACGACGCAGTTAGATGAGTTCGAGAATACGACGTCGGAACCTGTCGTCACGGAACGACTCACGACACCTGAGGGACCTTCGAACACCGCATAGCTCACAGACAACGCAGCGAACGATGATGTCGAGACCTCCGTAGCGAACGGAGACGCCTTGACCTTGTAGAACTGCTTGTTGAGCCAGGAGCTGTCGCTGGAATCCTTCGTGAACCATGTAGTCCCATCGAGCTTCACCTCGAACGAATAGTCAACCGGATTCTCGCCGGACCCTGGATTGATTTCGAACTCGACCGCGTTAGAAGAATCGAACGCATAGACCACCCCGTTCGAGAACTTGGAGAGGTCGTAGGTTACGGATGAGGAACCGGCTGTCTTCGCATCGCCCCAAGGACAGGTGGTCGATGACGTATCAGTCCCGTTCGCAGTATAGTACGTGGCGGTCGGCCGGCTCACGATCTGCCTTATGTATACGGTCCTGTTGGGAGTCGCTATATCGATGTCCATCGATGCACCATCTACGGTCTGCCATGTAGAGCCATCCCACGAATACTGCCATTTGGCCGTCTGTGCTCCGCCCTTTGCATTGTCCGATGACGGACGGTACCCGGTATGTGACTCCTGACCTTCATGATATGTATGGGTGTAGTAGCTCTGATAGTATGTCGAGGCCTCCTCGATGACGATGGTGTAATGGTACATACCATCATCACCCTTCACTATGTCAGTGGCCTTCGACCTTCTGCGCATTCCACCTCCGGTCGTATAGTAGCTCCATGACGTGCTTGGTTTGGAACTGCTCGAACTCTCGCCAGAGGAAAAGGCGCTGTAGTTCGAGGCCCCAACGGAATCGTAGGTGGTGTACGTGTCTCCATCGGATGGATTGGAAGGCTGGCTTTCGCTAGAATAGCCGTCGTTCATGCTGGATACATACACGACACCGGTCCTGGTCGTGGGATTGTCCCAATAGGCATAGTCCGTATAGTAGGTATACGACTCCCTTGTGTTTGTCCTATAGTACCGCTGCGCCAAAGTTCCGGAGACCTTCAGCACACTTGCAATCGGAACGACTACGGAGAACGAACCAAGTACGATGTCCTGCCTGTCCACCACCGACGAAGGCCATGACAGACTCTGGCCTGTCCTCAAGGCAATCTTCGTGGAGCTGTCGTCAACGAACATGGCCTTGTAGCATCTTGTCCCCTTGAAAAGGAACATTGATGTGGATCCGGAGAAGTCGACGAGCTGGTTCTTTCTGGAATTGGATGAGAATGAGGCCTTGACCAAGGAGACCGCATCCGCAAGCAGATAGAAAGGACTGTTCCTGTCCAGCATATCGGTACTCGAAACCTTGGCTCCTGCGACGTCCTTGTTCACGGTCTTCAGAGCGACCGACTGCACGTCGTTGGCCGTGACGCTGCCGGAGATTGTGCAGTCCACCATCCTGGCGCCCACGAACTCAGCCATGCCTGTCTTCCCTTCAAGGGAGAAACCCGCCTTTCCAGAGGAATAGTTCGAGCTTCTGATACCTCCGGAGACCTCTATTTCATCTGCGAAAAGCTCCTCCACGTCTATGTACTTCGCGATTATGTTCCTGAAGTAGCCGTATCTGGAACAAACCTCCTGCGTCACGCGGTCCCTGTTGGAGAACGCATCGTCCAGCGTCCCGAGGAGAACCGTGTGGTCATGGGACTCCACCCATTCGCCGTTGGAGTCCAGCTGCTTAGGCTTGTAGTCCGAGAGGTCATAGAAGAAGTCACCCCTTATGGCGTTGGCCGGAGCCGTCTCCGATGCAGGGAACTTCTGGTTGTATGTCGTCGCATCGACGGCCTTGACGGTCTTCGAAACGTCCAGGTTGGTGGAATACATACGGAACACACCGTCGTTCGTGTCCGAATCAGGGATCGTCTTCACGTATATGCCCTGGCTGGATGCAGCCAATACGACACCGTTGTACGACACCGTAGGCACATTCTTGTAGCCTTGGATCATAGGCCGCAGTATTATGTCCACGGTGTGGTTGGGGTTGCGGAGGTCGTATGTCCTCGACTCCAATGACAGGGAGAAGTCCCATCGAAAAACCTTCTCAGGCTTGTACTGCTTCGTGACCTCCACATCCGAGGCGCTGCCTTCCGTATATGTGGTGGTACGCCTGGTCCAAAGCCAAGTGCCTTCGACCCATTGGACATCGGATTCACTTGGACTCCATATCGCAGGGGCGTTGGACGACGAATCGGACACCCCGTAGGAAATGGAGACCGACGCTATGCCGTTGCCGTCTTTGCCGGAGGCTCCAGTATCACCCTTGTCGCCTTTGTCGCCCTTCGTCCCAAGCTCGACCCATGGGCCGAAAGAACCGGATGAATACGTCCTTGAAAAGCTCTTGCTCGCATCACCCGCCTTGCAGAACAGCCTCTGGATGAAATAGCCGTCGGAGCCAAGCCATTCGACCTCAAGGCGGCATTCGCCGGATATGAATCCATCGGGTCTGTTCTGCAGTGAGTTGCATATCGCGGTGCTGCTTGTAACGTAGACCGTATCCTTCGCCTTGCAGTCGTTGAGGTCATAGCCTGACGAAAGGGTTACGTACGTCCTTGCATCCGCACCCTTTTCTCCAGGAGGCCCCTGTATGCCGGGGTCGCCCTTCGAACCATCGAGGACATGCGTGAGTGTAAGGGACGCTGAGCACTTCGCCATGTCAGTTCACCTCGCAGAAGTATGTGGCCTTCACGTCCACATCGTCATGGGAGACGCTTATGGCCTTCTTCTTCGTGGCAACTATGTCACCGCTCTCTACACCCGAAGGATTGAATGAAGTCACTGCGTTGCCGTCCTTGTCCGTCTTCGTCCATGTATACGTGAGGCTTGTGCCCGTTGAGTCCACCTCTGCACCGTTCTGATAGACCCTGCAGATAAGGACTGTAGTCCCTGTGCCGTTCTTGAAGAAGGAACCCGCGGACGAGACTATGACCGCCTGGTATGGGTCGGACACATCCAGCATGGATACACCCTCGGTTACGAAGGACTGGTTGTATGTGTCGCTTGTCGCATCGGTGTCCTTTATCGTGCAGCGGAACATGGCGAACGAATCAACCATGTCAGGTGTTACGGAAAGCGTGGATGACGTTCCACCAGTCACCGCAGTCCATGTGGTTCCGTTGGTGGACTTCTCCCACTTGTATTCGAGGTCCGTGGTGTCGGACGTGGTTCCTCGTATCAGTTCAGCCTTAAGCGAAAGGCTCGAAGGCTGGTCGTTCTTGAACTGGCTGCCGTTGACCGCATACGCCCTCGCGACCACGAACGAAGTGCCGTTGGAGACGCGTGAGAACGTTATAACTATCTCAACTGGGAAAGTGAGCTTGAGCACTGGGTCGAGGTAGCTTCCAGCGAACTTGTAGTCTATCTGGTATACGTCACCGGTGAGCTTGTCGCTCGTAACGGAGAGGACTCCAGTGGTCGAGTTGATGGACTCGCCGTTGGAGCCCGATACGACCTCCGTCCAGTCCGATGCACCTGCGATTCGTCTGTACCACTTCTTGGATGTCATGGACTCCACGAGACTAGTGGAGCTTCCGGCCTTGAGGACCCTTGGGGTGAGCTGAAGCGATGTGTCGCCCGCCCACGAAGGGTTGAGCTTCTGGTTGCTCGTGTCGTAGAGCGATGTAAGGGGAAGGTTGCTGTCTATCCCCGTAATGAGCGATATACCATCGGTATAGTCCATCAACGTGAAGCTTGCGCTTGTCTTTGCCATGTCCAAATCTCCTTTGTCTCTATATCTCAGGCAGTTCGACATCGCAGTCGAACACAGTCCTTCCATTGCAGTCCGCGGACGTTATGTCCACGCTTCTATGCCCTACGGCCTTGCTCGAGGTGTTCCATTTCTCGTCCTCAAACTCATCGCCAGTGTTGCGTCTCCAGTTGAACTTTGACTCGGGGATGTCGTCCGTCACCTCGGCGGTGTTCAGATAGACCCTGCATGTGAGGGTCGTACTGATGTCACCGGGTCTGAACACGTCCCCGTTGGAAGACTCTATGACCACGGTGAACGACAGACCGTCCTCACCGTCCTTGCCCTGTGTCCCATGGATCTCGTAGCGTGGCACGCTCCAGCCAAAGGATGCACCAACGGAGCCGCCGTCGTCCGGATACTTCGACAGTCCGCTGTCGAATGTGGGGATCGTTGACTCAGGACTGTAGGAGTCCTCCACGTAGTCCACAGCCTTGAAAGTGCAGGAACGGTTCTGGTCAGGGGTCATCTCCGTTATCAGGACCCTATGGGCCTCCTTCCGGTATTCGCCGAATGATACGAGATCGCCCACAGACATCTCCATATCGGAGGGAGGATCCTCCTTGAAACGAAGCGCGAAGACCTCACCCTCATCGGTTTCGACCGGTATGCTGGGGAAGACCCCGGATGATGTCCTGACGGTCACCCCGTAGGAGCCTTCCGACAGCATCCTCACCTTGGAGTCGAGCACAAACCCCGTCGCGGATGCACCTTCCCTGACGATCTCCTTTATGCGCCCCTCACCCAGTCCAAGCAGGAAGTTGTCGTTCTCGATTAGCACGACGTCGCCGGGAAGGCATACTATGCCCTCTATATCGCTCTTCCATGAGTATGTTCTGGTCTGGGAGTGCAGCAGCTTGAGCTTCTGTGCACCAAGCCGTGCGGCATGGTCCGCGGAGGTTACTCCAAAGGAGTCGATGCGGAGGGAGTCCGAATCCGACTGGGAGACCGTATCGAAGGAGATGGATCCGTCGTCATCTACTGAGACCCTCCTCTCGACCTCCACGTAGCCCTTGGATTCGTCAAGGAATCCAACCACAAGGCTTGAGGGCTTGGATTCGAAGGACCGCGTCATCTCGAAGCCCCAGGCGTTCCTTGGAGTGAAAAGCTGCACGACCCCTGACCGGGCCTTCTCGATGCGTATGCCTATGCTGTCGCATCCCACGACGAGCTCCGCCAGATTCGACGAGGCTATGTATCCGCACAGCTGCATGACGGTGAACTCGCCGTTGATCCATGCATCGCAGTGGAATCCGTTACCATCGCAGAACGAGTGGAACTCCTCGAAGGACGCCCAGTCTATGAGACCGTCCTCAACAGGCTCGGGGTTGGCGTCGGATGAGGTGAGAAGATAAAGGATGGCGGATGCAGGGTTCCTCGTGGCGTCCCTGTACCAATGCAAGGCACCAGTCCCCACACCGTCCCAGGTCCTTGCCTTGAGGGTGCACACCGCATTGAATCCGTCCACCACTCCGTTGAGCTGGTCCGTGGCTTTGGCCTTCAGAGCCACGAGCCTAAGGCCGTCTGCGGACACGGGAGATGTGGAGTCTGAAGCACCCACGAAGCTTCTGATTACATCCAGATACACCTTGTCGCAGACCTGAAGCGAATCGCTTTCGCCGGTCGTCCTTGAGACGCGCACCTCGTACACGCCGTCGGACGAGCCGCTGGGCGATATGGAGTACATCCTGCGCACGTGGTCCAGGTCGCCCGTAATGGCTTCGTCCACCGCGATTGTCCATTGCCCATCCGGTATGCGCCACTCTATCTTCAACCCCACGGAAACAGTCTTTCTTTCCTCGCCCTCGTATCGGTACAGCCCGTTTGGAGCCATGATGCCGACCTGGATGGTCCGGCAGCCCGATGCCGTGGCCCTCACCACAGGCTTCGCGGCGCCGTCGTTCTTCAACTGTATGGAATATACGTTCTCTACAACCCTCGAAGGGTATATGTCCCCCATGCCGTCGCAGTATGTGCAGCCGTCGTATCCGGAGACCAGAGTCTCACCTATCTTGAGCGTAGAGAAATCCACGGACACATCCGAGTATCCGAAGCAGAACAGCTGATGCAGGTATTGGTCGTCGTCCTTGTACGACGAGAAAGGAAGTGCGGCGACGTCGGGGTAGACCCTGTGCCGTCCAAGCAGCAATGGAAGCCTTCCGCCCTTGCGGGCTGTATTGGATGATCCTCTGAGGGAGGACGAGGCCTGAAGGGCCTTCATGTCAGGGAACCTTGTCGAATCCAGGTTGGAGAGCGCCACGACCCCCACGACTACAGCCGATACCGCCACGACGAGGCCTATGACGGCCATGGCGGTTGTGAACGTGCCGGGGACGAGCCTTATAGTCAGAAGTCCATCGTCGGGAACGACGGACGGTCCCAGCTCTACTCCGTTCTGGAAGACCTTGGCATCGTCGTCGAGCTTCAGGTACGTGCGGATATCAGCCACCGTCATACGTCCTTCGAGCACGACCTCGGCGGCATGGTCCTCGAATACGTTCTCTATGATCCTCGCCCTGTACATCCGTAGTAGCCCTTCACCTCGCAGCGTAGTCTGGAGAAGGGCACGAGCGAAGCTCCGCACTGGGTCATGTGGAGGATGCAGCCGTCGAGGAACACACCTACATGCGCATGCCCCCTGCGCTGCTCCATGAGCACCAGACACCAGTCGCGTGGAGCGGAGAGCCTTTCATAGCGGCGCTCGATTCCTGCGACGTCCGTTTCGTCCACACCATCGTAGGATGGGAGCTCCACGCCCTTCTCCCTTCCGATGATAAGGCGCACGAAACCCCAGCAGTCACAGCCGCTTTCAGTGCGTCCGCCCCTGAGGTACGGGATGCGCAGATATTCCTCGATCATCCGAACAGGCCAGGGAAGGAGGTCGCATCGTAAACGAGGCGCGATGCGTTGCAGTCGAGCGATGCGAGCCTTTGAAGCGACAGCGTGGCCCTGCCGTTCGCGCTGCTCTTGGAGAAGGACACGACCTTGTAGCGGTACGGCCCATCGACCATGGAATCCGGGTCGTCGACATCCACGAGCCCTATGGATGCGGTCGCCGCCTCGTCCCCTATAGTCTGGAACCTCTCCGCAAGCAGTCTGTCCACATCGTCGATCACGACGGTGGCACCTTCGTCCTGCGCACCGGGCGCAGGAGGGGTGAAGTCGAATCCCCTTGCATTGTAGTCCGATACGTCCTGGTCGTTGTCTATGAACCTAATAGGGGTCTCAAGATCCGGATGCCCGATCGTCAGGACGTTGCAGAACACCCTGGAGCACTCGGATGCATAGAGGGCGGCCTTGGTTTCGCTTGTAAGTATCATGGCAGCAGCTCCAGTTCGACGGACAGCCTGTAGGTGTCCTCGCTCTCCCTCGTGAAGGTGTATGCGCCCTTGAACCTCGCAGCTCTGTACTTCTGGCTGTATGCGAAGTCCGGGTACTCGAAGGAGTCGACCCCATCGGATATGGAGTCCTCCCAGAAGGAGACGAATGTGGCAAGCTGCGCAGCATCCATGCGGCATGTGCCGGACAGTACGTCCGTCTTGGCAGTGGTGAGCCTGCGTCTCTTGCTGGGCCCTCGTTCGGGGGCCGATTCCAGGACCTTCACCTTTGGGGTGGCGCTCCACCCCATCTCGAACAGCGGCAGCGAAGCCGGATATCTAAGCATTCCTTCCTACCCTCCTGATTCCATATCGCCTTCCAAGGGCGGAGTCGAACCTTCCGGAGCCTATCTGGGACTCGACCACCTGTCCTATGGTTATCCTCACCTCACGCTGCTCGTCCGTGCCCACCTCCTGTGCGGACACCTCGGCGGAGGTGTTGTTTATTATCGTCACCTGCACGTTGGCGCATCCGGAGTCCCCGAACACGGCGTCTCCGCGTCTGACGCTCTCTGCCATGGGTGCAGGGAGGATCGTCTCGCCCTGGTGGACCACCGCCAGCATGTCCTCAGGTACGTAGTTCGCACCCACATCGAAGCTGGGCAGCGCCTCAGCCTTGATGGCCGCTATCTGCATGGCTCCCGTGGTCGCCGCCATCGAGGACAGCCCGATGCCTGCAAGACCGCCTGGATCCGCAAGGTACTTCACCACCGCCGAGAGCATGTCCAGCGTCGTGGTGAATATCCTGAGGTTTCGCTCACGCTCCGCCTGCTCCCTCTGGAGCTTGGCCTTGCGCCGCTCGGCCTCCTCCTCTATCTGCAGTCTCTGCAGAGAGTCCTGCTTCTCCTTTGCAAGCTTCATGTCGCCTGACTCCACGGCAGCGTCGTACTCGTCCTGAAGCCTCTCGGCCTCGCTCTTCTCGGCGATTCCAAGGGCTTCGAGCTTCGCCTGGGTCTGACGGTCGATCTCGGCCACGGCATTGTCCGTAATGGCACCGTAAAGTTCCACATATGCGGACCCGAACCCGGAGACGAGCCCCTTGAGGTCCGAAACGAAGCCGTTCCAGGTCTCCTTCTGCGTCTTCAGCGACTCCTCCACGGCTGAGGCCTCGGCATCGGCCTCCTTCTGCACGAGCGCCTTCCTTTCGTTGGAGTAGTATTCAAGGAGGTTCGTCCTGTCCTGCTCCGTGGCCTTGCGGGCGTCGATGAGGGTCTGCATTGCATCAAGCTCACGCTGCATCTCGTCGTCCAGTAGCTGGATTCTTATGGCATAGGCCCCCTTCAGGTCTCCGGAGGCCTCGAGTTCGGACGCAGCGTTGCGCTGAACCGCTATGGACTGTTCCAAAAGCCTGTCCGTCCAGGCCTTGGCGTTGGACTCCCTTGCCTTGGCAAGCTCCTCGTCCGCCTTCGCCTGCTCCTCCGCAGCGGCCTTGGCCCTCTTCGTCTCTTCGTCAAGAGCCTTGGCTCTGGCATCCGCGACCGCGGATGCCTCCTTCTCCTCAAGGGTCTTCCTTTCGTTGGAGTAGTATTCGTCGAGCCTTAGGATATCCTTCTCGTTGGCTTCGCGGGCGGATATCCTCTCCTTGAGCGCTTCGAGCTCCCTAGCCCTCTCCTCTTCGAGAAGTGCGTATCTGATGGAATATGCAGCCTCTATGTCGCCTGAAGCCTCAAGCTGCGCGGCGGCGTTCTCCCTGAGGGATTCGCTCTGGCTACGGAGCCTTTCGACCCAGGTCTGGGAGTTCGATTCACGTGTCCTTTCCAGAGCCTCCTCAGCCTCGCGCTGGGCGTCGAGCTCAGCCTGTGCGGACAACGACTCCTTCCTGCGCTCCTCGAATATCTGTGCGAAGTAGTACTGCTGGAGCGCGGCGTACTCGGCTGCGAAGTCCCCGCTCTCCTTCAGGGCCGCTTCCAGCCTCTCATTTGAGAGGGTCTCCTCTTCCTTGATCACACCGGAAGAGACCGCAAGGGCGTGCAGCTGCTGCTCCTCTTCCTTCTTTATGAGAGCGATCCTCAGCTCAGCGGCCTTTCTGTAGTCCCCGGACTCCTGTGCAAGGTCCGCAAGCTGCTGCTCCCTGAGGTCCCGCCACTGCCTGCCGGCTGATATGGCGGCCTGTACGGCTTCGCTGTGGCCTTCCACCGCGGAGGACTCCTCCTGAAGGGCCTTGGAACCTTCCTTCACCCTGGCTACGAGCTCAGGATAGAGCCTTTCGTAGGCATCGAGGTCCAACGTACCGTTGCGGTAGGCTATCGAGAGCTGGAGCAGCGATTCCTCAAGGTTCAGGCTTTCCGTAGAGGCCGTCCTGGTGCTGTCGCCCACCTTCTTGAACAGGAATTCATACGAATCCCCAAGCTCCGTCAGTTGGTCCTGGAGGTCCTGACCTCCAAGGGCCAACGCCTCTGCAGCGCTCGGAAGTAGACCGGCAAGCTGCGACCATGCTGCGGCCTCCTCGTCGGAAAGCCTCCGTCCGGCCTTGGCAAGCGCTTCCAGTTCGTCGTATCTGGCCCTTGCGGCTTCGAGGCTGCCGGAATTCAGGCCTTCGATCACAAGGAGGGTGGCCTCGAGCCTTCCCTGGGCCTTGGCCTCCTCGCTGGAGTACTTGGCAACCTTCTTCGATGCATAGTCGTATGACGAGGCGACCGAGAGCATCTTCTGGTCCATCTCCAGCTTCAGACGCTTCATCTGGATCTCGTACAGGGCGCGTTCCGATTTGGAGAGCGTGTCCGTATCTTCTGAGAGCCTTGATGCTATGGTTCTGTATTCGTCCGATGTCTCCACAAGCGCCGAGGCTGCATCGGACAGCCTCTCCACTGCATCGGAGTTGCCGGACACGGCTATCAGAAGTCCTCCAAGGACCCCCACCACGGCCCCTACGGGCCCGCCTATGCCGGCGACCGCCGCACCGCATGCAATGAGGAACGTAGCCAGCCTCTGGGCCGTGTCGTCCCATGAGTTGAACCATTTCACCGCATCGGATGCGATCCCGACTATGGATGTGGCTGCGGGCATGAGAGAGTCGCCAAGCTCCGCCTTCAGGTCGTCAAGCCTCTGGTTCAGACCCTGCGTGCTGTTGGCGAAGCTGTCGCTGGTGAGCGCAGCATCGCCCAACGTATAGTCGTAGTCAGTCCAGACCTGGACGTTCTGGTGTATGGCGTTCTTCGACTGCGCCATTATCCCGGAAAGGACGGCCTCCTGCCTCTGCAGGTTGTCCATCTCCTCCCATGTCCTTCCTATGGACTTCGCATATTCGCTTTGGTTGATTATGTTCGCATTGAGGCCTACGCCCAGCCTCTTGAGGGCGTCGAACTGCCCTGTAAGGCCCGAGTTGACGGCCGCCATTGTGTCCTCGACGGGGACGTTGGAGAAGGATGCAAGGTCGTTGGTCACGCCCACAACGGCCTGCGAGTAGCGCATGGCCGCCTCCACGGTGTCCCCGTATCCGGTGCGCAGGTCCTGCTGCGTGGCCAGGAACTCCTTGGTGGCGGTCACACCCCTGTTGGTGTCGTCCGCATACCTTCTGGCCCACTCGTCCGCACGGGATTCCATCCCGTCGAACACGGTGTCGAACTTGCTTCCAAGCTCCTCCACGCGGCTTGAAGCCTCAAGGAGGCTCTTGACGAACACTCCGGAGAAGACAACCGCCCCCACCTGTCTGGCCCTCTGGCCCAGCTTGGCCAGGTTCTCGCCCGTCCTGGATATCTTCCTGCTGGAGCCGTCCAGGCTCCTCTCAAGGGCAGTGGAGTCGCCAGTTATCCTGTATACAAGGGTCCCTATCACCGATTCAGCCATTGCAGCCTCCTATCACGCCGTCCCTGCGCAGCCTCTCGACGCCGGACCCGTCATGCCCCGTCCAACACGCACCGTACTCCTCGGGTCTGAGGAACGGCACGAGCTTTGAGACGTCGAACATGTCCATCTCGCAGTAGAAGTGCTGCGGCGTTATGTAGTTCCAGTGCCGGCCAAGGACGGCGCAGAGCCGGTCGTAGTCGAGGGGCCTTCCCCTGCGTTCTTTTTTTTTGAGCCTTTGGCGTCCTTGGACAGGCACGCCTCGATGAACGACCTCCTGTCGTACTCGTCCGTGTAGCCCTCCCACCATGACCTGTCGTATCCGTATCCGTTGCGTGTGAGCAGCAGCTCCATGCAGCGGTCCATGGCCGACAGCCTGCGCTCCTTGAAGGCATCGGCCTTGGAGAGGGCCTCCTTCAGCTCGTCCTCGGTCGCCGCCTTGGGGTCCAGGGAGCCGACCTCCCTGAGCATCGCACCCATCTCCGTCAGCATGTTCGAATAGAGGACCCGCACCCCCGTGACAACACGGGAGATGCGGAACTCCTTGTCCGAGACCCTTATGACGGCCGTGGCGCATCCCTTCCTTTCGTTCAGGTCGTAGATCGCCTCCATGCTCATGCCACTCCGATCTCGTCGATGATCTCAAGCAGCTGGTCGCCGCTGGCCCTCGAGGTGTCCAAGCTGCCCTCCAGCTCTATTGGGATCCTCACGGGGTTCTCCTCGTCGGCTCCTGGGAAGCTGAGGGTTATGCCGTTGCTCATGGCGGCGCTGTAGAGCGTCACCTGGAAGAGCTTTCCGTCCACCCTCTTGGAGAAGCGCACCATCCTCTTCTTTATGTCCACAGTGGCGGCGCCCATCGTCACCTTGTAGTGCGCAGCCGGCGTGTAGCCGTATGTGACCGTCACGGCCTTGGTCGCGTCCGCTGCGCCTGCGGAGGTGAGTATGACCCCGCATCTTCCGCTCTGGTCCTTTGCAAGCGTCCAGTCCGCCGCAGCCAATGCGGTCGAGCCCTGCTTCACGCTTGAAACCGTGACCGCGCTTCCGTCCGCGTTCTGTCCCGGAAGGATATACAGCCTTCCCTTCTCGAAGCCGGCTGGAATGGAATGGGTTTTGCCCGTGACGGCCGTCCCCGGAACCGCAGCGACGTTCATGACGTCGCCCGCAAGCTTGTTTATGACATCCAGCCTTATCTGGTAGAGCTCCGTCTTGGCCGACGCCTTCATGTTCCTTATGGACGTGAGCACCTGCTCCTTCTTCGAACCCTGCACGACGGACCTGTCGTAGGTGATCTCTATGTTCGAATCGGTGTCCATGGGGATGACCCCTACGTTCTCGAGGGAGTCAACGGAGTCCCCCACCTCCACGTCGCATCCCGCCGGGATGTGTATTGCGCTGTACTGACTGCTCATCGTATCCTCCTGCAGTAGAATCTTATGTCGATCGGAACCTTCCAGGTCCCGTCCTCGCACCCTATCATGGCCCTGCGCTCGGCCTTCACGCCTTCGAACAGGGTTCCGCCCGTCCTTCCGCTGTGGAACTGGACGGCTTCGACCGCCCTCTCCGCAAGCTCGACCGCCTCGAACTGCGTCTCCGCGTACACGTCAAGCTGCATCCATGGCCTCTGCACGTCCACCTCGACCGCACCGGATGCGGTGATGGTCGAAAGCACTGCGAACGGCTCCTCTGCATCCTGCGGGGCCTGCTGGAAGAAGACGCCGCATACGCCGTCGAGCCTGGACTGCACGAGAGAAAAGAAGTCCTTCTCAAAAAGCATCCCCATCCTCCATTCCCGTGACCTCCACAGGCTGTCCCAGCCTGCGTTCGAATATCTTCTCTATCTGAGGTGCGGCAGCCACCATACCAGACCTCATGTAGGGCTGGGCCTTCTGGTTTCTGGTTCCATACTCCACGTGCGGGGCGTATGAGACGTTCGTTCCTATGTAGGCGACGCCTGGGCAGGAAAAGCCCTCCATCCCTCCTGGATGGCTCTGTCCGTCCTCCCTGCAGACATCCGGGGTCCTGCGGCCCTTCCTTATCTTCGTACCCTTCTTGCCGGGCCAGCAGTTGGGGACATCTCCATCTCCACTTGAAGTCTGGACGATGTATGTGATGGAGGCCCTAAGATGGCCTGTATCGACGGGACATCTCACAATGCATTCGCCTGCGGCCGCTATGGCCCCCTCCATCAGCGCAGCGTCGCGCAGCCTCCCTATCTCGGAGACGGCCTCCTTGGAGCCGTCCATGAACCTGACATCGACCTTCATAGGCACTCCTTGAGGTCCACCTCAAGGTGGTGGCCAACTCCCCCTCCTGCATCGCGCACCGGAGGAAGTACGTCGTAGACGGTCCCTGAGACCTCTATTCTGTCCATGGGTCCAACCACGGTCCCAGCAGGGAGGTATATCCTGTGCGTGGCCTCGCCCCGAACCCTTCCGTCAACGTATTCGCGCCCGGAGACGGCCCTGACCCTGCATGGGAACGGACCGGTCTCCGTGTAGTGGTCGAGAGAGCCCCACAGGCCGTCCGCACCGCTGAACCTGAGAACCGTTGCATATGCGTTGAAAAGGCGGTCCATCCTCATTTCATCCTCGCGTATCTCTTTATCCGCTGCACCGTGGAGCGGGGGTATCCGCACAGCAGATCCCCCGTCATGGCCACCGACCAGTCGCCTATCGTCTCGGAGGAGACGCCTACGCCTCCGTCCAGAGTGGAGAGCCTGTAGCCTATCATCTCCGCTGCAGTCAGGGCCGCACCGGATGGGTATACGACCTCTCCATCCGGACCTATGTCGAATGCCCTCCCCCTTATGGCAAGGTAGTCGTCCTCCACCAACGGGATGAGCGCCGCAATCCTCTCGTCCTGCGAATCGTCCCTGAGACCTGCGATGGATTTGTACTGCTGCACTGTGGTTATCATGCCCCAAGTGTAGCCAGTGCGCCGCACGGGGAATCTCAGGCCCTGTACCTGTATAAAAGGAAAGGCCGCCGCAGGGGCGTTCGCCCTTGCAGCGGTCCTTTCATCCTGTGCGGCGAAGCCCCTTCATGGGGCCGCCTTCGTCATGCACCCGTCAGCGCGGGATGTATCCAAGGTACACATCGACCGTGCCTGCAGCCGATGCGTCGTCCGTGGACACCGTGGCCTTCACCATGCCTTCGAAGCTTGGCGGCAGCACGTAGTCCATCACCATGCCGTCCGGCGTTCCGGATGCATCCTGCGTGTGCAGCGTCCTCCAGGTCGTGCCGTCCTTGGACGACTTGACCGCGATGGAGATCTTCTTGCCCTCAGCGAGCGTCACGCCGGACACCTCTGCGTACACCGCTATGGCGCTGTTCTGCGCACCCTCGCCCACGTCCCTGGACTCAGAGTCCACGCTGGTGTTCTTCGGAAGGGCCGCACCCTTGATGAGCCATGAATCGGCCGCTGGTATGTGTTTGGAGAAATCCATTTCCACCTCCCGTCAGAGCGACACGGCCTTTTCCGTGCCCTTGTCGAAGTTGAAGGACTGCACGAGCTTCACGCCGCCCCAGTCCGCTATCTCGCGGTTGTAGCTCCTGTCCGCGACCGTCATCCTTATGGCCGTCCCCTTTATGTCGCTGAGCATCCTCAGTGCCTTTGGGTGTCCGTAGATGTAGGTCGTGCCGTTGGTGCCGGCGTAGCACTCGTCCAGCATGTCGTCTATCATCGCAGCCGTAGGCGCATGCGATGCGTTGATGTTGACGATGCCCGCCACGTTCCTGCGGCTTGCCGTGAGGAACCCTATGTAGCTCTTGAAGTCCGCACCGTATACGGTCTTGCCTTCGGAGCTCTTGTACGGGTCGCCGCCGGCGAGGTAGATGGTCTCAAGCATGGCGCCCTGTCCGAACCCGTTCGGGTCGTAGAGGCCGCACAGCGCATCCTCCTCCCACCTTACGGCGAGAAGCGTGTAGTGGTCGCTTCCGCTTGCGTTCGCATAGGCCGACGTGAGCTTGCCGTTCTTCTTGGCGAAGGCGCGCAGCACGTCGTAGATGAGGCTCCTCTCCGCATCCATGGAGGTCTGGCGGATTATGCCTGGGGTCTTCATTGCAAGGTAGCTTGGGAAGTCCCCAGCCGTCTCCTTGACCGTGTCTATGCCAGCCTCTATGTTGAAGCCCAGTATCCCGAGCTCGTTCCACTTGAGCCTCGTCGTGAAGTCGGCCTTGGGCAGCGCTTCGTCTGCGCCCACAAGGCCGCCGCCGGTCACCTTGTCCACTTCCGAGTACACGTGCTGGAGCCCGTGCGTGGATGGATGGAAGTCCATCGTGTCGAATATAGGGGCGTTCGCCGTCAGGTCGTCCACCTGCTTGGGCTGCTTGTTGGCCTTCGCTGCGGCCAGTTCCCTCAATAGCATCCTTTCACCTCCCGGGCATCAGCCCTTCTGCTTCTGTTTTCTGAGAAGGTCCATGTAGAACTCAGACGAGTCCATGGCCTCCTCCATCTCCACGCTTGCGCCGGGGGCGCCCGTCCTGGAGACCTGCTTCTTGACGTCGTTCTCGACACGCTCCGCATTCTCCCTGAGCATTTGGGAGAGCAGCGTGGCCGAGCCCTCTATCTCCTCTGCGGTCTCGCCCTGGATGAGCCCGGCGTACTTGGAGTCTATTCCAAGCGCCTTGGCCTGTAGTTCCTTGATCTTGGAGACGGTCCTGGCCTTTTCGTCCCTGTCCGCCGCCGCCCTGCGCTCGTCTTCCGAGAGCTTGGCGTCCTCGCTGTCCTTCAGGCGCTTCTCCGCATCCTCCGTCTTCTGCCTCTGCTCGTCGAGCTGTTTCCTGAGGCCCTCTATCTCGGCGTCCCTGGGGTCCTTTTCCTCGGTGGCTCCACCACCGGCTCCCCCGTCGTCGAGGTCCATGAAGAACCATGTGGATCTCTTCATCGCATCCTCCTGTATCGAAGTATTCTTCCTGAAGCCTAGCACCCGGACGTTGGACGGATTCAGAAGGGGCTTCCTCCGTTGAACGAACGTTGAACGGACATGCAACGCATCTTCATGGTGCGCCTGTGGACCCATTTGCCCTGAGAGGTGTTGAAAAACGTTGAACAACGGGGTCTTCCCCAAAAGACGGGAAAGTCGTAGCCCCATACGAAGAAAGCCCTCTGCGGGGCTTTCTGTGAATCGTCGTGTTTTTTGGTGCTTTATGTGGAGCTAGAGGTCTTCGTTGTCCAGGATGGAGTAGCACATGACCCCTATCTCGTTGGCCTTGTAGTCCTCCTGTCCGTTGATATCTATGACTTCCAGACCGTTCTCCATGAGTTCGTCCTCCACCTTGTCTATGGCGCGGTACCAATCGTCATCAGAGAAACGTTCCATATGCTCGAAGTCGAGGTCCGGGCACAGCGAGTGGAGGAAGTCCTTCTGCTCATTGGTGAACACAGGTATCTTGTAGTCAGTTTTTTCCATTTCTCAAGTCCTTTCTGTTCGTAGGATGCGCCGTTACGATATTGCCGTTCGTAGGGTTCACGGTCACCGTGACGGTCCTACCCACGTAGTTCTTCGACGGCTCCTTGTACGACTCCTTCTTTCTGTCAATATACAGAGGATTCCTCAAGGCTTCAACTATCTGGTCTCTGGTGATGTTGCGTTGCATCATCCTCTCGGACAGATGCTTCGTCATGTTCCCAACGACCTGTCCGTCCGCTGCGGTCATGTCTATCCTGTAGTAGTCCCTGATGACCTGCTCCTTCCACTGTGCATACGTCTGGTACGGCTTCACACCGTCACCCCTCACGTAGCGCTCCTTTGGAGGGAACCCCTTCACCTGGTCGCGCGTGCGGCAGCGGCAGTTTATGTCGAACGCAGCCACACCCGAGTGCAGCGGTGCGCTCACCCATCCTATCTCAGGCACGAACCAACCCTTGTCCGGGTCGTCCTTGGCCCTTCCGTCCAGCGCTGCGTGCGCAGGCCTCGTCCTTCCGTCCAGAGTGGCGTCCCATATCGTCTCTATGTCGCAGCCCATCTCGCGGGCCTTGGCGGTGGCGGCCTCGTGCCCCTCCACCTGTATCCTCTGACCCTCCGTCCTAGCCACCATGAGCGACCTGTACGCAGCGCCCCTTCCGTTGTACGACGAAGTCCTTCCGGATACGGACACTCCAAGGACCGTAGAGATCCTGTTGGCAAGGACCTCGTAGCTGTCGCCCCTTATCAGGGACAGCCCAAGCTCCTGCCGCACCTTGTCCACAGTGCCCTCTCGGCTGAGCCTGAGGGCCTTGGAGGATGCAAGCTTGGAGAAAGGAGACTCCATTGCAGCCTCCACAGCCTCCTGCGGCACGAGGCCCCACGAGAGGGACATGCCTCCCGCCTGGTCTATTGCGTAGGCGTGCCTGTAGAACGCCTCCTGGTACTGCTGTGCGGTCAGCCTTTTCGTGAACGAGTCCACCTGCTTCATCCGTTTCTGCAGAATCCCCTCCACCTGGTCCTGCACCGCAAGCAGCCTGTTGTACCGGCTCATATCGGCATTGGAGAGCCTTCCGTCCACGGCATACCTGTCGTAGAGCTCCTTCAGAACCCTCCGTATGTCGTACAGGGCCGTGCCGTAGAGCCTTATTATGCCGCGCTCCTCGCCTTCCAGCATCCTTGCAAGCTCGACCTGAGCCTTCCGGTAGAGGACGTCGTACAGACTATCCGCCATAGCCCTCCTCCACCGCAGAGGTCTGCGTCAGCTCCGCCTCGATGGAGGACTTCTCATCGTCCAGCCTTGCAAGCTCCTCCGGCACGCTGTCCACAAGACCCGCCTTCTGCAGCTGCTCAAGCTGGCTCTTGCGGCTTATGATGCCGGTGGTCTTCACCACGTTGTCCACTATCACGGTCCCCTCGGACGGCAGATTGCGCTGCCATTTGATGGAGACCCCGTCCATGTCCGCATGGCTGCGTCCAAGCCAGGTGAGGAAGTTGTTCAGAAGCCTCAGCCTTCTGACAAGCCCGTCGTTGAAGCCGCTCTGCTTGTCCCCCGCCACCATTATCTCGAACGTGGCGTACAGGTACTTGAGGGCCTCGCCCGACTGCTGGGCCATCGCGTCCCTGTCGTCCAGATTGGGTATGCCGGACATGGAGAAGATGAGCCCCTCCACCACCTTGCGGAGTATCTCGCGCCCCTGGTACCTGTCAGGCTTCACGAGGTACTCCGCGTCCCCGTCGTCGTCCACGGACAGAACCCTCATCCTTATGAGGTTGTCCACCACCTCGTCGGACAGCTCCATGTTCCTGAGCTTGAGGATGGCGTCCGAGAACTTGCCGTCCTCGTCCAAGCCGTTGGACAGGATCTCGTCGTGCGCGTCTATGAGGGCCATGATGCTCTCTATGTCACCCATGCCCTCCTCGTTGTTGCGGAACTCTATGATTGGGACCTCTCCGAACCTGTGCTGCACGACCTCCGTGAGGACAAGTCCATCGCCGCCCTTCGAAAAGCGCTCTATCCTGTCGCGGTAGTAGACCTCCACCCTGCACTCGCGCCCTATGTGCCAGAAGTTGACCGCAGCCCACATCTCAGGCCTGATGCCGTAGGAGTATATGGGGACCACCTGGTAGGCGGGGATCCTGTAGAACTGGGGCATAGCCTCGTCGTTGTCGACGAACAGAGCCTCGAAGGCCGAGCCGTACATGGCCTGGTCCTTGGCCAGCCTGCGGTTCTCCATCGGCTCTCCGTTGGAGTTCATCACCTTCTCCATCACGAGCTGGAAGCCGTCCCAGTCGTCCGGCCACGAGTATGTGATCAGCCCCTCCTTGAACATGAAGCCCAGCACGCTCTTTATGAGCTTGCGTCCGTAGGGCACGGGTATCCTGTGGCCGCCACCGCCCATGGCTAAGGTGCGGTTGCGCCCTTGGTAGTAGTCGTCCGCAACGGACACGTCCGAGTTGATTCCGGTCTTCCACGCCATCGCGGCCAGTATCTGCTTCGCCGTGAGCCTGTCGGCCTCGGGCAGCTGGTATATGGGTATCATATGTTCGCCATCCTCCTCCAATCCTTGGGTGCAGCGTCCCCGTCCAACGGGAAGGGGCCCGCCCCTCCCCTCTTCTTGGTCGCAAGCACCGCCATGCAGAAGCTGTCCACCTGGTCGTCGAACCCTCCAGCAGGGAACGCAAGCAGCTGGTCCACAAGGCTCTCCGTCCCCGGTCCGAACCTTATCATCCCATTCTCTATCCATGGGGATACGGCCATGAGCCGCACGGCCTTCGAGGCCTTGCCGGGACTGTAGCCCTTCAACGGGACCATCAGGCCCTCCTTGGCTGCGTCCCTGGCCACCTGCTCCTTGTACACGGCCTGGAACTGGACGGTCTCCATGAGGATCCTCCTGTGTCGGAACATCCTGTACTCCCTGATTATGCGTGCCGTGAACGAGCTTGGGCTTTCCGTCCTCCCTTCGCTTCGCACCACATACAACGTCCCGTCCCTGTCCTTTCCTATGCTGGTCATGGCGCTCTGGTCGTGGACTCCGGTGGCCGGGTCTATGCCTGCATAGAACCTGAGCGAGCCGGGTATCTCCTCGGCCTTCACCCTCTGGATCCATGCCGATTTCACAAGCCTATCCTCGTCTCCCAAGGGCTGCGACAGGTACTCTATGGCATAGGCTATCGAGCCTATGTCCCGCTGCTTCTTCTTCAGCGCCTCCCAGCTGTAGCGCTCGGGCCAGAGAGGCCTGTCGTGCTCCTCGCCCTCCCTCGCCGGACACTCGGCGGAGAACCTGAGTCCCACCCAGTTCTCCTTCTTTCCATCACGTATGTCGGCCAGGAGCCTTGAAGGAAGGTCGTCCTCGTTGGTGATCGTGTTCACAACCACGATGAGGGCGTCGAAGCCAAGGGGCTGTACGGTCCTTCCGAACCATCTGTACACCTTCTCCCTTATGACGGAGGAGTCCGCCTCCTTGTCCTTGAACGTATCGTCAACGATGACCAGATCAGGTCTGTGCTCCTTGTTCCTTATGCCTCTGAGGCTTCCGCCCTTGCCCCTTGCCGTGACCGCAGTGCCGTTCTCAAGGGAGAGGAACGACTTGCTCCATGTCCTTCCGCTTCCAGACCTATGCTGCGGAGGGAAGTCCTCAAGGATCCTCTCGTTCTCCTCCAGCGCAAGCTTGATGTTGCTCATCTGAAGCTCCGCATCCTCCTTGCTGGCACCTATGACCACGATGAAGCTCTTCTTCCTGTACAGAAGGCACCAGAGCGGGAATGCGAACGTCATCCTCGTGGACTTTCCATGGCCTCTGGGCTCCACGTCCACGATGCCTTCTATGCTCCCGGATGGCCTGAACGTGTCCCGGAACCTTCCGGGAACCATGGCCTTTAGTCGCTCGCACTGAGCCGCCGTGAGCTCGCGGGTCTGGATGACATCATAGAGTATCCTCTGGTACTCGGCGGGTCTGCAGGAGAAATATGAAGAGAGGTAGTACTCGCAGAAGAACGTGAAGTCGTTCTCCGCACGCAGAACCCTCTCCCTGGCATCGGCCCTGGAGACCGCAACGGCTGCATCCTCGAGCTGAGGGAGCCTCGCCTTGAGCTCCCCCAATGCGCCTGATGCCTTGGCGTTCGTCTTCATTCCCTGACCTCCACGTCCGCTATCACCTTCCCAAGCTCCTCAAGGAGCTCAGGCCTTCCCGACAGCTGCGCCGCCATGGCGTCGTATATGGCTTTCTTGGCCTGCTCGACGCCCCTGTTGAAGTTGAGCCTGTACTGGCTCACCTTGACCTGCGTCTCTCCGACCGACCTGACGGCCCTTATGAAGTCCTCAGGCCTCTTGAAGTCTATGTCCTCCATCTCCAGGATCTTCTCGTAGAACATGCCGGTGAGGATCCCGTTTATGGCCTCGACCATGTCCATGCTGCTGCCGTCCTTCACGTTCTCCAGTATCTGGTGGCAGCTCTCGGACGCTATGCGGTACTTCTCCGCCTTGCGCGCCGAGTTGCGGTAGCTGCGCCGCACGGCCTCGCGGGATATGTCCATCCCCTCCGTGCACAGCGCATCGCTTATCTCCCTGTGGGTCATGTTCTCCACGTCGTGCATGTCCACGATCCTCTGGTTTATGCCCAGTTCGTCGCTCTTGGCCCTGCGTCCCATGTCATCCCCCTATCTCCGACAGGACACCGTCGTCGTGGATGGTCCCTTCGCAGAGGTCTATGCCCTTGGAGGTGACCTCCCACTCCTCTATGACCTCGAACGGCTCCCCGAACGGGTCCTTGAGCTCAGTCCTGGCCGCATAGCCCTTGTCCTCCAGATACGCAAGCGCCCTGTCTATGTGGTCCGTCTGCCAGTACTGGTAGAAGCTCTTGTAGACCGACACCTTGGATATGCTGCATGGATATATGTTCGAAAGGAAGAAGAGCACAAGGCCCCTCAGCTCCTTCGTCTTCTCTGGTGGCATCCTCTTCATCTCATCTCTCCTTCAGGTTCTTCAGGAACATCTCGATGTTCTTCATCTGCATCTCCGAGTTCTTCGTGAGCCGCTGCTCCATGTCCTTGAGCTCCGTGCGCCAACCGCCCAGCTCCATGTAGAACTCCTCCCTCTTCAGGCAGTTCTGCTGCAGCTTCTGGATCTTCTCGTCCTGCTCCTTGTCCACCCTGCTCTGGTCCGCCTTGTTCTCCTTGAACGCCTTGTCGATGCCCACCATCTGCCTGATGGCCCACGCAAGGAACGCAAGCACGAGCACGAACAGCACTATCAATGTAGGAATCTCTCCAAGACCCCTCGCCGTGGAAATGACAGTTCCCGTCATTGAACCCTCCTATGGTTCGATTCTATCCCCTGGAAGCCCCCACCAATCGAAAGGGGCCGCCCCACGGATCACTCCACGAAGCGGCCCCGGCAAAGGAAAACCTTTCAGGCACCTCGAATCCTATACGGACGTACTCTCATGCATTCCAACCCCCTCCCAACGGCATGGGGAGGGATTGAACGTCCGTTCAAACGCCGTTCAACGCACCGTCAGAGCCAGCGCCGCAGCCAGCATCCCCAGTGCGCCCAGTCCCAGCGCCAGATACGTCCTCGTCCTCATGGCCTTGGCCTGCGCCTCCCATTCTGACTGCAAGCTCTGCAAGGAGCGCATCGACCCTTCCAAGGACAGCTTCGTCTCCTGAAGCGTCTGCGATGACGTCTCCAATGAGCTCCGAAGCCCTTTGGACATGTCCTCCAACGCCGTCAGCCTCGCCTGAAGCGACTGCAAGCCCTCCATGGAGCTCTGCAGCTGCGTCTGCGCAGCCTCCAGCTTCTCCAGCCGCCTGGCCGAGCCTTCCTGCTGCATCCGAAAGGTCTGAGACAACTCCTGAAGTATCTGGATGTCCGTCATGTCCCTTGGATCCGGCAAGGCCCCTTCCGATGCGAAGGCCAAGAAGGCCAAGCACGAAAGAAACCACAGCGAAAAGAAGAGCCTTCGCAGCATCAGACACATCAGGACCTCCCCTTGAGTACGGCGTCGAACACGCCCATGGACGCAAAGCCCACTATGGAGCCCTGCACGAAGCCCACCTGCAGCACGGCGTTCACAACCATCCTCCAGCCTTCATACTGCGACACGACGAAGCCGTAGACCGATGCCAGAACGAACGAAAGCGCCCATACGAACACCGGAAGCCTTCCCTTGCTTGGAAGGATCCTGTATGCGATGCGCCTCGCCGTCCCCTCCTGACCCTTGGCCTTGAGCTCCAGGGCCTTGTCCGAGAACAGCCATCCCTTGACGACCTCCGTAACCCCAATGAGGAACGGAACCAATGCAAGAAGCTGTGGAACCACATGGCTTTTCCAATCGACCATAGCCTATCCTCCTATGGCCATAGGATGCCACGTCTCCCCTCCAGACAGTCGGAGGGCGGGTCGAGGTATGGAAAAACGCACCGGCATGCTGTAGAATGGATACGGCAACCCAAACGGGGCGGTTGGCTTTGCCCCTGCCGAATCTTGATATAGGAGGAGGTAGGAACTTGGAAACTTTGACGATGATTTCGGTTGTTGTCGGGGTCGTAGGTCTTGCGGTAGGTGTCGTCCAGATCGTCTTGACGCTCATGCAAATCCACAAGGGCAAAAAAAATCGCCACTAGGCTCTAAACTACCGGCGATTTTCTTATGAAACGAACTGGTAGGGGCAAGCCCACCGCTTCGGGTGGCCTTTTCCTTACATACCAATAATAAGCATCCAACCGCTTGGTTGTCAACTCGATTGCAAATTTGAAGAGTCCTCCTTCAAGGCATTGGAGATGTATTGCTTCAAATCCCTTAGGGTCTCCGCATCAACGCCCCTGAATCCAAGCCTTGAAACAGTCTTTCCATATCCTCTGCGCACAGCCCCTCCAAAGGCCTCGTCAAGGAACGAGGACATAAAGCCCTTGGTTCCAGAGAAATCAACGATAGCCTTTGCTCCATCCGGAATGGAACCAATCCAGGGCAAAAGGAACTCTTCCATGAACTCCTCCCCGGAGTTGTCCCCTAGATATCTATATCGAGGCCCTTGGAACTCAAAGCCCCTACGGCAACCAACGACATTCAGAACCATCTCAGGATTCACCTGGCGTCGCGTGGTCCTTTCCTTTCCTCTTCGAAGCCCTGATCCTATCATCCATCTCATCCTTTACCTTTGCTATCTCACAGAAGTTGACCACATCATATATCAAGCCGAATATCAATACTAGATCGGAAGAGCACACGTCTGAACT
>OCLD01000063.1_pt1 | contig 26511 bp, 13 predicted proteins | sample 1495911 | NCBI WGS metagenome assembly OCLD01 (sample SAMN03418271, study PRJEB22391) | human gut metagenome | biome: human-gut; feature: organic feature; material: feces | host: Homo sapiens | place: Tanzania | collected 2013-01
ACACCCCGCATTCTTCTTTAAGTTCCTTTGAAAACATATTCCTTTCGCGGACTAAGCGACCGCTGAAAAACAAACCTTATCTCCAGCGGATAACCAAAGCACAAAGATACAGAATTATTAGTAAGCGTTGAAAAATAAGTTGGTAAATATTTGGCCGTTTGTTTTTCTTGTTTTTCCGGATAAAATCCGGATAAAATCCGAAAAAAAAATTTGGAGAATTATCTATATATATATATATTAGCACCCGCTTTTGCGTAAAGCCTAAGCAATAGGCGGGCATATAACACTTTGTGTCAACCATTTACAATGTCGCCACGGCTGCGGAAGACACGCTACCATCGATATTTGCACAAGCGGCTGACGATGTTCCACATCGTATTATTTGCCTATTGAATCAACTATTAACAGCCGGTGCGGGACAGTCGGCACAAGTCTATCATTATTATGAAGGCGAACAGAGAAAAACAGGTTCAGATCTATTATGTAAAGCCGGAAGTCGAACTGGTCGACATCAACATATCCGGTGTCATCTGTGCGATGAGCGGAGAAATATCCGGTGAAGATCCAAATGCTCCTATTGAAGTCGATTAACAACAGTAAAAATGAAAAAGCAAGTATTAATCATCGCCGCAGCACTGGCGACGCTAGCCGGATGTACATCTAATCTCGAACCGGCACCGGAACCTGAAGACGAAGGCATCTTCGCTACCATCGAACAACCGGCTCTACCATTCCAGACCAAGGCTTTTAAGTGGGAAAATAAGGCCCTGAAATTCTCTTGGGGAAGCGGTGAGAATGTAGTCGTATTCGGAAGGGAAGGCAATAGAGGAAAATCAGATGCCGCACTTCTTCGCACACTTACATCCGGAGAAGCCGCATCCAAACTCGAAAGCAAGGGATTCCAACTTATGGACGGCATAAACTATTATGCATTCATCCCTGCCTATAACTTCGTCATCTATTCCGACTTTAGATCCATTCCGATGACATTCGAAGGCCAGAGGCAAGATGTGAAGAACAGTACTGCGATGCTAAAATATTACGACTATGCCTGTGCGAAAGCCACCAAGGCAAGCGGAGCCAACAGTCTGGAGTTCAATCTGAAGAACCAGGTGGGCTGGATAGTAGTGGAGCATCTCTTCACCGAAGAGACTAAGGGCGTAACATCTCTCACCTTATCTACGACAGATCCACTCTTTACAAGCAGTTGTACTCTTGACGCCACTTCTTCTACAATTAGCGGTAACAAATACAGCACTTCGTTAACTTTAACCCTCGGGACCGCTAACGGAGCTGGATTTGATTTCGATAAGGGCGAATACGCTAGGGCCTTCTTCACCACAGCTCCGGTAGACCTTTCGGGTAAGGAACTTACTATAACAGCTCACAAGTCCGACGGCACATCCGTAGTATTACTCCAGAAGACCTTAGGTGACTGCAACATCCAGAAGAACACGCCCGTAGTCATCAAGACAGAAAGCGCCAAGTCTTTCAAAAGCGTAGCATCTATAAATGGCAGGCAGTTCGGTTCCATCGAAGAGGCTATAGCATTTGCCATCAATATAGGAAAGAACCCAACCATCACCTTAGAAGGTGATGTCAAAGGCCCACTCACGATAACAAACACACTAACCGGCAGTCTTGCAGCTCTCACTCTAGATCTTAACGGCCACAGCATTACATCTGAAAACGAAGGCGAATGTGCCGTCATAGTAAAGCAAGGCGAGGTATGTCTCAAGAACGGAACCATCGAATCGAAGAAATTTGTAGGAGTCAAATTAGACTCTCACGCTAAAGGCGCTAAAGTATACCTCCGCGACTGCACCGTAAATTCTGTCGAGGGCGCAGTATGCACCGGTACGGCTAGCGGCTGCTCCATTACGATTTATGGTGGTTCTTTCACAGCTACGAATAACGCAGTTATAGCCGGTAACGGAAGTCTTAACTATGCGAATACGACAGAGGCTCGTGATAAAGGCAATACGATACGCATCAGTGCATTAAGTGGTAAAGCTCCTGTAATTAACGGTTACACTGCCGATGCTGCTAACGTAGCCTGCGGTATATATGCTCCGTGGAAGGATAACATAACCATCAATGCTGCAAAAATCAACATCGATAACGGAGTCGGCATCCTTAGCCGCGGAGGTAACATCGTCATTAACGATGCTGAGATCATCACCACAGGAGGTGACCGCGTCGGTAAAGTACCGGACAGCAAAACGGACGTGCCTTGCAAGACTGTCTATATCGACAAAGACTGCAACTATCCTGCTCTGGAAAATGCTGCCATAACCATCTACGGAGGTAAGTATTCAGACGATGCCGGAAGGGATTACGTAGCACCGAAATACTATTATGAAGAGACTAACGAAACTCCTCTTGCATATAAGGTTTCTATGATCCCTACAAATGAGATTAAACTAGTCGATGCCGTATCTTCTGTCGAGGAAAACGGTACTGTATTAGTCGATTACCCAGTCGCACCGAAGAACCAGCTAAAGATCCAGAAGGATTTCACGCTGACTATGGCAAATGGCGTTCTTATGGAAGGCGACCTCTCAAGCGCTCTCCTGCACTTCTGCAAGGATAATGGAACTAATGTCATAAACGGTAACGGAATTATTCGTGGTGGACAAAACAGCGATGAAGCCATTTTAGTGAATGGAGAGGGACAGACGCTCACCATCAATAGTAAGGACATCCTCATCGAAGGAGGAAACTCAAGTGAGTTTGCGGCTGCGATTACCATCTGGGATGGAAAGCTGGTAATAAACGATGGAACATTCGTTTCAGGAACCGACAATAGCGGAAACGACTCTCCTGCGATTTACCTTATGCCATATGACCCACTTGACCACGCCGAACTCGAAATAAACGGAGGAATCTTTAAGGCGGCAGATGGCGCTAGTGCTCAGTATCTTATCAACTGTCACGACGGCAGCATAGCAGATTGCAAGATCACCATAAAGGGAGGAACCTTCGTGGGATTCAATCCGGCAGCAAGTACCGGCGACACTATCAATGGCGAACCTGCCAACTGGGTAGCTGAAGGATACGAATCAGTCAAAAGTACTGAAAATCCGGGGACCTGGATCGTCAGAAAGAAGAATTAGATCCTGATACCATAAGCGAGAGGGTGACTAGAAAGTCCATTCGGACTTAAAAGTCACCCTCTTTCTTTATGCCATATAGCCTTCGTTGCCCGACTCGCCGGTTATGGCCTTGCTCCAAGGTTCGTAATAGGCATCGGCTTTCGACCGTATATGGAAGAAAATGGCTTTGATGCCGCACTACCATCTCCCAGATTAAGTAATGTTGAGAAAATAAGTTGCATCAATCGATAAAATTGAATTTATAGAATCACCCTGAACATCAATATATTGCAAATTTAAAGTGATGCAGGTTATTTTTTACATTTCACTAAAATGTTTTCAAATGAATATGTCAGGCCGTGACAAGTCCTGTTAGGAACATGAAAAAAATAAGTTGCTTCAGATTAAGAGAAGATCTTCGAGGATAGATCTTTTTTTGAAGAAGGAGTGTGCCGGTGGCACATGACTGATGAGAAAAGAGATCTATACCGAAAAGATTCCTTAAGATGATGCAGGTTATTTTTTGAATGTTACTTAATCCAGACTGAACACCAGTGTGTTGCTGCCGTTTGTCCCATATTCAAGCTCAGCGTCCTGGATAGGCATCCAGCGATAGGTCTTGACACCGTCATATTCAATCTCGACATAGAAATTGAATATGTTGTTGCCTCTGTCGCTCTGACCGGGCTTTATGAAAGGATTCGACTGGAACCGGAATATTCCCTCGCCGGAGGTCTCACCTTCGTATAGAGGGGTCGGTGTAACCTTGTAGCTATAGCCCTCGACCGGATAGAATTTCAGCAACGCCCCCGCTACAGGCGAGCCGTCCTTCTTCACCACCTTCACATTGAAGGTCTCCGAAAGGAAGGTATGGTGCTTTATGCAGATTCTCTTGTCCGCGGAAGCGTTGATCATCATCTTGGAATATTCGGTCCACACGGTCTCGCCGTAAGGGTAGTTCATTATTCCTTTCTGAGCCTTGTAAGTCTCTCCGGTGATCGGATTGCCGGAAGCCTCCTTCACCTCGGTGGCATACAAGTCGATCATGCCTCTGGAATGCCCGAACTCGTGTACCAAAGCGTCCACGGCGTAGCCTTGGAACAGGCCACTGAAATCGTGGCCTACCGAAAGGTAGGGAGCCGGCAGCCAGCCTCCGGAGACATCACCGTCGACGGCATGAGCGTTGACTATGACCCGGACATCGTAACTGAGATCCGACTCTCCGGATTTGTCGTACATCAAAGCCGAGGAACGCCCCTCGAACGGAAGCATTTCGGTCATGTAGAAATGGAACTGATTGCCTCCGGCGTCATTTATACCCTTGACTTGGAAATATGCGCTCGCATCCTTCATCAGTTTGTCCATCTTCTTGAGAACCTCCATTCTGCCACCGTGGTCGGCCATCGTCTGTTTCTCCACAAACACCTTGCAGCGGAATTTCCACCCTTGAAGACGGTCAAACTCGACATTCCTGTCAACATAGTCACCATCTGGAACATAATAAGTGTTCTCATCTATCTTCGGAAGCTTGATCTTGTAAGTATATGACATTCCGGGATCCGAGACGCAGGCTTGCTCTGTCTCGTAAACCGGCATCCATGAATAGAACTTATACCTCTCGTAAACAACTTCAACCAAATAATTGAACACTTCCTTACGCCCTTCGTCAAGGAGGAACGGATTCGAGGCGAACACATAGTTTCCGGTAGCAGACAGCGAGCCGGTAAAGAGCGGAGTGTCATCCACCTTCCCGCTGCCGGGATACACAGGATAGAAACGCAGGACAGCGTCCTTCGCCACCTGCCCTTCGGATGTCAACACCTGAGCCCTGAAGCCTGAAGGCAGATAATCCCTGTGCGCGGCGACTCTCTTGTCGCCAGAGGCGTTGATCACGGACTTGGAATACTCCGACCAGACAGAGGTGGATTTCCTGTCGTTCATTATGCATGGGACAGCATTGAAATCCTGACCGTTGACAGGGTTGTTGACAGAGCCATTGTGGATCTCGACCTCATTCAGCGCGACGACACCTCTTGAAAGCCCCAGACAATAGACCAGATCCATCAGGGACTCGTCGGAAAACGGCTCGGATCTGTCCAGCCCGATGGAAAGGCAAGGAGAGCCGACAAAACCTCCTGACTTGTCAGAGGCGGTGGCGGTCGCATTGATCACTATCTTCAGATCATAGGATTCATTGCCGCGCATCGGCTCGTTGAGCCGGTCGCCAGACCTGCCGTCAAACACCTCGAATTCAGACATGTAGAACAGAACCCTGTTGCCTTGGGAATCATTTATGCCTTTGACCCGGAACCGTTCGCTGGCTTTCTCCATAAGGCCGTCAACCTTTTTCATGAAGTCCAGTCTGCCACCGAATTTCTCGACCGTCCTGCTTTCAGCCAACACCTTGCACCTGAATCTCCACCCTTGATAGGATCCGAATGTCTCCTCCCGGTTGATGTAGTCCCCTTCCGGAGCCGAAACAGGTTCCGGTTCGGAAGAGGATCCACCACAATTGCAGAGCAACAACGAAAGAAGGCTGACACAAAGCAGATTGATTCGACCTTTCATGCTCGTCTGCCCATTACCAATTGTCAGAAGCCTCCGGGTAGGAGTAACTGTCAATCCTGATCTCGACCTCGTAGTCGTACCACCGGTCCGCGTACTCCTCGCCAAGGTCAACCCGGTGTGACACCTTATGCACAAAACCAAGGTTTTCGTAAACCGTGTGGTAGTAGAACACGACCTGGTCCTTCGGCTCGCAGAGGGCATCCTTGAGTGAAGACTCCCATGCCTTCTTCTTTATGTTCTCCCCTGCGAATTCCCTGGTTGTCCAGACATTGTCCCGATTGATGTAGCGGAACACCACCTTGGCTCCCGGAAGAGGGTCGCACTCCCACATGAACCAAGCGCTTCCACCGAAGTTCTGGGCGTTGCTGATCTTGGCTTTTGGATACATCGAGGCTATCTTTTTCAGACAGGCGTCATATTCAGAATAGTACAAAGACTTGGTCATCATGTCCTTATGCGCGGCCATGGTTTCCTCTGAGACCACATTGCTTGTGACCTCATAAGCGAGGGACTTGTTGTTGTAGGAGTCGTAAGTCACGATGTCGTAGGTATAGTTTCCCTCCTCAAGCCCAGGGACAACAACTCTGACAGGTGACACCAGTGGCGCCGGGAGACTGAACTCCAACGAATCCTGGCCGAGATTCCATCTGACAACACCACGACTGACCCTGTTGGCCGGAACAAAAATGTCGAGAACCTGACTGTTGACCCCGACAAGAGCCTTGACGGAATCCACCTTGGCGGCATAGACCGTCTCCCCTTTCTCAAGATATGGCTTGTGGAGGTCATTCATTTTCGAACAGGACACCAAGGACAAAGCCACAACGGCGGCGGAAGCCGATAATATTCTTAAGTTCATATATTCGATTCCTTTTAGAGTTTTCCGTAAAAGAATATTTCATACAGATTGATGAAGGTGTTGTCTCCACCCCAGTTCTCGACGAACTCGAACCGGTAATATTCATACTTGGCAACCTTCTCCGGGTCAAACTCGAAGTCCTCCCCGTTCTGGGCGATGTAGCGGTCCTCATCCGAATACTGTCCGGAATCGTAACCGGATGGCTTGACGGATGTAAATGTCTTCAGAAGCGTCCATCCGTCATTGCTTCCGTCCGGAGACGGATTGTTGGTAGCATAAACGTTGAATTTCTTAGGATTACCGTTCTCCCACATCTCCGGATGGCGCTGGATTATCCTGACACGGCTGACCAACGCGCCTCCGGCGATCCTGACCGTGAATCTTGCCGGCCAGACTCCACCTTCGACAGATGGTTTTGAGAACCAGCCGTAAGCCTGTGTCGTGTTCCCGTCCAAAGCGAATCCGAGATCCCATCCGTAAGAAATCTCGCTGTCACCGGCCATGGCATATTTCTTATAGGTCCCAACCGGGAACTGTTCCTCGAAAAGAGGTGTAAGGGTGGCGGTCACCGTGTCCGAGACGTTCTCCCACCTGTCCTTGATGAACACAGCGAACTCAGCCTCCTCGGCATCCATTCCACGGGCAGCCTGCCGTCCTTCGTCAGCATCTGAATAGTAGGTGTTGATCTCCTCCCATTTAGAACCCGCCTTTTTCAGAAGAGTCACCGCAAGGGCGCTCTTGGTCTCGTTCTTCCAAGCCAACCTGACTCCACCGAAAGTACCTTCCATCCTGACTGATTCCAGCACATCGAAGATCGGGGAGCGCATCGGAGAGATGGAGACTGAGACCGGCTCCGACTCATTGCCGCTCCTGTCTCCCGTAGTTATCATCACCCTGCGCTCTTCCGGCTTGGCGAACCCTCTGATTTTCAAAGTGTTCTCATACATCGACACCATCACGCTGGACTGGGTGCCGTTTTCCAGCTCATAAGTGGCCTTCACATAAAGAAGATCATTGTCTTCAGGAATCTTATAGGAGAGGTCCGCCCCGCCCGGAACATTCGTGACCTTAACGTCCGACACCTGCCCCGGAGCCTCGGAATCCATCGGAATGGAGCCAATCGGCTGATCCGCGCAGGAATACGCCACCGCGGCGGAAAACATCAGTAATATTATTCTTTTCATATTCATCGTGATTAGATTTACCATCCGTAGTTCTGCTGAAGTTTTGGATTGATTGACATCTGCCTTTGGCTGATAGGCCAGAGATAGTCTCTCTGGGAGAACTTCTTGTGCGCGGATGTGACCGGCACCTGATTGTAATACGCGGCCGGAGCCTTCTCATTGACGTTCCAGACCATCGTCTGTCCATTCCAAAGTTCGGTTCCGCGGAGCCATCTGCGGATGTCCCACATATTCTGCCCCTCCATGGCGAGTTCTATCATCCTTTCTCTCTGGATGATGCTTCTCAAGCCGTCCTTTGTCTCTACCTTGGCGGCCTGGGTGGAATAGTTCCTCCACGACTCTCTGGCGCCTTTCAGGCCTGCCTTTGCACGCACGGCGTCAAGATAGACGAACACTTCATCCGTAGGGCCATAGACCTCGTTGAGAACCTCAGCATAGAGCAGATAGAGATCGGACATGCGGATGATCGGGAATGGAGCCGGCTCTGTGGAGAAACTTGAAGCGTTGAACGTCGTCTCCGGCGCGATAAGCTTCTTGGCGAAATAGCCTGTCACTGAATATAACGAAGCCCATGTCTGTCCCTGAAGCTGCGAGAACTTGGCGGCCAGTTTGTAAAGTTCGCCATACTTTGTGATGTCATACTTGCCGTTGCCCCACCAAAGGGCCGCGTCAAATCCCAGCGACGCGTAGAAACGTGGCTCACGGTTGAAGTGCATCCTGGCCGTGACAAAAGGTTCTCCGGTGGCTGCGTCCACAGAGGTGGAGACTTTCCATTTCTCCGACTCGTCCGCCGCGCGGAGATCGAACCTATGCTCGTAGTCGAATGTCTTGTCCTCTGCCATCGGAACCCCGTTCTCGGTGTAGTAGAGATCAGCCACGAACGATGTAGGGGCCAGAGACCCTCCTTTCACATAAGAGTTCTTCAACGCGTCCGCGGTAAGACGGGGCATTGAGTTGTACTGCAGGGCGAACGTGCTGGTGCGGGTGTAGCCCCAGACCGTCTCGGTGTTCCACGCGTCCCAGATCTTGTACCTGATCTCCAACTGTTTCTCAAGTTCCTGGTTCAAGGAATATGCATGTGTCCGGAGCGTGTAGAGGTCGTTTCCGGCCAACTCAGCAGTCGCTATGGCATCCTTGAGCGCGGCCTCCGCCCTTTTCCATTTCTCGGCCTTCTCTCCGGCCTCCGGGAAAAGACGCACACCTCGTCCATCCACGATATTGGCGTAGAGAGGATTACCATTGAACAACGGCGAAGCGGCCATGACAAGAACCTTGGCTTTCACAGCCTTGGCGATAGCCTGTGTGGCACGGCCTAGCTCCTCCGTCTCCTTCTCGATCCTCAACGGAAGATCCGGGGTGGCCTCGTCCAGAAGGGCGACAACATAGTCGATGCACTCATCGAAAGGAGTGCGGTACTCCCGGACGGCGTCAGGCTCGGCGTTGACATCATGGTTCGTGTCCTGGATCACTATCGGGCCGTACATCCGGATCAGACAATAGTTGTAGTAGGCCTTGAGAAACTTCACCTCGGCCACCCATCTGGTCTTGGTGATGTTGTCAAGGTCAAAAGGCTCGTCGATTTTCTCAAGGAAAGTGTTGCAGACACGGATGGCCTGGTACGGGGAATAGTACCATGTGTCAGTCTCCCAATTGTTGCAGATCGGGGCGCTGATGTTCTGTCCGCCTGTGATGAGAGCCAGATTGTAGAGGCTGATAGCCCCGTTACCGGTTGTGTAGGAAAGGAATTCTCCCGAACCCATTATAGCCGGGTCCTTCGCCGGACTCATGTATTCCGGCAGGTAGCCGTAACAAGTGTAGAGATATTTCTCGGCCTGCGCCTTGTCCTCGAACGCATGGTCCAGAGTCGGGATGTCATCCGGAACCACGTCAAGGTAATCGCAGGATGCCGTGAAGAATAATGTCAGGACAGCCATCACCGCGGCCTTCGCTCTATGTGTAATATTCATTCTCATTTTTCGTCGGTATTAGAAAGTGACGTGGACACCAAGGTTATATACACGCTGGATCGGATAGCCGAGACCGTTGCCCTGCATCTCTGGATCCCACAACTTGAATTTACTGAATGTAAGAAGGTTGCTTCCGCTCAAGTATATTCGTGTCATATTAATTCCCAGCTTCTTTGAGAGTCTGTCCGGAATCGTGTAGCCGAACTCCGCCGACTTCAGGCGCAGGAACGAGCCGTCTCTCATGAACCACGTGCTGACCTGGCTGTTATTGGCGTTCTGTTCCTCCGAAAGACGTGGCCAGAAAGCATGGATGTTCCGGTTTTCCTCGGTCCAGACATCATCCGCGATGCTCTTCATCAAGGCGCGCTGGCCATCCTTGAAAGGAGAGACCTTCGCGGGATCTATCCAGAAGGAGGAACGGCCTGAACCCTGAAAGAAGCAGGACAGGTCAAATCCCTTGTAGCCAAGGGAGACACCGAATCCGTAGATGATTTCCGGGGTCACAGGGTAACCGATGGCCACCTTGTCCAGCTCACTGATGATGCCGTCGTTGTTGATGTCCTTGTACTTGATGTCACCGGCCTGGGTCGGGACATTTCCTCCGAAATTCTGGAGAGGAGAATTGGCGACCTCGGCATCGTCAACGAACAGACGTTCGGCGACATAGCCATAGACCTGACCGAGCGAGCGGCCTTTATGGGAAAGCCAAGGCGTGTCAGCATAGTCGGGCTCCTCGTAGAACTTGTACTCGCTGGTGGCGTAGGTGAAGTTGCCGTTGCCCATAATCCACATCCCGTTCGCGAAGGAATGATTGTACTGCACGGCCACCTCGCATCCATGTCCCACAGCTTCGCCGATGTTGGCGCTGATGGTCGCCTCGTAGCCTGCGGTTGAAGGAATATAGGCGCGCGGCATAAGGATATTGCTTCTGTTCTCCGTGAAGTAGTCAAACTGGACGTTCAGGTCATCGAACAGTCCAAGTTCGACACCGAGATTCATCTTTCGGGAAATCTCCCAAGTGATCTCCGGATTGGCATACTGGGAGATGGACACCCCCGGTTTCGTGGTGTTGATGGTCGTGCCGAACGAAATGCCGTGGAGCCTGCTGTTGAGATCCACGTTCGAGAGATAGAAGAACCTTTCGTTGCCTATGGCGTCATTTCCGACAAGACCGTATGTGGCCTTGAGTTTAAGCAAGGAGACCGTGTTCTTGAGAGGCTCCCAGAATTTCTCATTGGAGATGATGTAGCCCAGACCGGCCGAAGGGAAGAACCCCCAGCGATGCTTGGCGTTGAAGCGTTCCGAACCGTTGTAGCCAAAGTTCGCCTCCATGAAGTAGCGGCTGTCATAGTCGTAGGTAAAACGGCCGGCCAGTCCCATATTCCTGTAAGGGAGAGATTTTTGAAGTGAGCCGGCGTTGCCGTAAAGGCGCTGTTGCATTGTGTAGACCAGAAGTCCTGTAACATTGTGCCTGTCCTTGAATTTACGGGCATAGTCAATGGCCGCCTCCATGTAAAGGGAAGAATTGACATCCTTTGCTCCCTCCGTGTAAGACAGTGCGTTGCTGCCTTCGTTGACGGAACGGACGGTATAGAAACCGTTGTCCCTGTCGTATGTGGCCAAAGAATAAAAATAAGGCTTTGACTCACGGCGGACATCAAAATAGGAATACCGGTCTGTGTTGACAAGCACCCTTCCCGACAAGCCTTTGGTTATCAATTCACTGAAATCCTGCCTGACTTCCACCTGCGCGAGCATGGTCGAGGATGAATATTGCTTGAACCCCTTGACCATCTCCGCGTACGGGTTCACATAAGTGTTGTCATCGTTCGTTCCGAACATCGTGTGCTTGCGCGGCTCCAGAATACCGTCGTCAGTGCGGTAGAAAGCCGGGAAAGCCACAGGGTTGGCGTTCATCGCCATCTCGTAAAGCTCGCTTCCGCCCTGAAGCGGCCCTTGATAGTCATCGAACGCTCCGTGAAGGCGGATTGTCACCTTGGTGCTCTTCGTCACATTCACGTTGAAATTGGCCCTCAGCACATACTTGTTCAGATTGATGTTGTTGGTGAAGTTGTTGTTCGAGTCCGATTTCAGCACTCCGTTGTCACGGGTGTAGGCTCCGGAAATATAATAATTCGAAATCTGGCCACCACCGCTGAGGTTGAAATTGAACCGCTGGTTGACTGTGGCCGGCTTGAACAGCATATCGTACCAGTCCGTCGCCGGAAACACATTCGTGTTGCGGTCCGCGAGTCTGGTGTTGGCGATCTTCTCCTGTGAATATGGAGCCGGAGCGATCGGATTGCGGGTCTTGACCGCCTCATTGTGAAGCAACATGTAAGTCACGGGATCAGCGAACTCCACTTCACGGGTCGGCTGGCTGATGGAGGTCTCGTAACGGAAATTCAGTTTCGCCTTGCCTTCCATTCCGCTCTTGGTGGTTATGAGGATGACACCGTTGGCTCCACGGGCTCCGTAAAGAGCGGCCGCCGTGGCGTCTTTCATCACCGAGAAGCTGGCGATGTCGTCAGTGGTCAGACGTGCCAGATCAGAGGACGACATCTCAATGTTGTCAATCAGGATAAGCGGATCCTTCTTCGCCGAGGCTCCAAAGGACGAGATTCCACGGACAAAGAACTGGGCGTTGTCCTGGCCCGGCTCTCCGCTGACCTGATATGAGATCACTCCTGAGACACGTCCGGCCAAAGCCGTCGTCAGGTTGCTTGAAGGGATTTTAAGTTCCTTAGGATTAACCGCCGAGACGGAAGCGATGATGCTCTCCTTCTTCTGCTTCGCGAAAGCCACGACAGTGACATCGTCAAGTTCATTGGCCTTCAATTCCAGTCTGACATCAATGACGGTCTTGTCTCCGACCGTGATCTCCTGTGTCTGAAAGCCCAGCAAAGAGAACTCAAGGACATTTTCAGGAGATACTGAAATGGACCAGCTTCCGTCCTGGCCCGAAATGACACCTCGTCCTTCTCCTTTGACCAGAATTCCTACACCCACCATAGGAACTCCCTCTGTGTCAGTGACGTGTCCGGAAACCGTCCTCTTCTGCGCAGACACATCAAGTGCCATCGCGAAGAGCGCCAGCAAGGACAAAAGGCCGACTCTGATTTGTTTTGGATTCATAAATGATTAAATAAGATTGGTGATTAATTGTTAGATTTATTCCTTGATGACGGGGAACTCCGAAATTCTCAAAGTAGTGCATCCGTATGGAATCAGCGTGATGCGCTCCACCGGGACATCCTTGGTGTCCGGGCCATACATGCGGCTGTAAGGCTGCGGGCCGGCCATACCGTTGTAGAGGGTCCATGAAGGGATCCGCTTGGCGTTGACCATGATTGACACCGGAGCCGACTCAGGATTCCAATACCATTCACTGTCAAGGAGTTTCTCATCCACCTTCACCTCAAAGCAATCTGACAGGGAGGATTTGGCGGGATCGATTATTCCATAGTTCCACGGAGATTCCGGGAGCACCTCCCAATAGTCATTGCCATAAATGGAATTCTCATCCCCAATGTCACATTTGACCCACTTCTCCTTCATCTTCAGAGCGTACACCAGCGGACCTCTCTCCACCGCCACGGAATTCTCATACCATTCACTCAAAGACACCTCCATAGGAAGATCCAACACCACACGGTCACCGTCAGACCATTCCCTGTCCACGACAGCCATGCTACCCACCGTGACAGAAACCGGTTCTCCGTTGACTGTCAGGCTCGGTCTGACGCTCCATGACGGAACGCGCAGATGCAAAGGGAACGACACTTTGCCACCAGATGGGACAGAAACCTCAAAATCAATCCTTCCGTCCATTGGATAACGGGTCTTCTCCATAATCAAGACATCAACCCCGGAGAAGCTCTTTCTGACGGAGGACGGGGAATATGCCAGAGCGGCAAGACCTCCGTCAGGAGACGACAGCCAAAGATTACGGGTAAACTTGGGCCAGCCTTGGTGCAAGTTCGATGTGCAGCAAGGATAGCCGGTCAAAAGGCCAAACACAAGGTCTGTGTTCCCGTGGTTGATGTCAAAATTATGAATACACCTGGTCACCATGACCTGATTGGGTTGCTGGAAATACTGACGCGCCGTGAAGTCATCCGTTATCTGGGACGGCAAGGCATTGAAAGCGACACGCTCCAGATGGTCAACATATTCAAGCCGACCGGTAACCTTCACCATCTCTTCCAGAGAATACATCAGCTCAACCGCCGAGCACAACTCCGAGCCCTGCGTCGGATTGTTGCCGTGAAGAGCCTCGTCACCGCCGTACATTCCGTTCGGGAAACCGTTGTACTGACGGATGTCCGAGAACGCCTTGTCAACAGCGTCCAGATACTTCTGATCCGGATCCACCCTCCAATAAACCACCGGTTCCTTGATGCCCTGCGCAAGATTCACGCAGTGGATGGTGCTCAGTCTGTGAAGGTCGTCACTTTCCAGAAACATCTTGACATAATCGTGTCCCTGAGCATGAAGAACGCCGGCAAGATCAATCAACCAAGACTCTTTGGTGACATCATAAAGCCACAGCACCATGTTCAGATTGTCACAGGCCCTGTATTCCGCCCAGAAAGTCCACCTGCCAAGAGGTGTCTCAGGCAATGTCGCGAGCTGGTACCTGAAGTACCTGCGCATGAAATCGATTACCCTTTCGTCACCTGTCGCCGACCAATACTGCTGCAGAACCTTCAGGACCACCATCCTTGGCCACCAGTCATGTGAATTGTTTCTCTGAAGTCCACTCTCGTAGGGATAGTCCCGGTCCGGGCCAAAGAAACCATCCTCACGCTGGCTTGCCAAAGCCCACTCTATCCACGGCTTGGCCTTGTCCTTCAACTCCTGATCATCAAGAATATACGCCAGCGGCAGAAGACCGTCAATCCAATACGGCCCTCTTTCCCATTGGTCTCCGTCTCCTCCCAACCATCCGTTTCTGTCCCCCATCACCTGAGGATAAAGGACATCCATCCGGGATGTAATCCCGTTCCTTTGCCTGAGCAGCATCTCTTTAAGCCAGCCTTCGGCCTTGACCGCTCCCAAAGGCAGTTCCTGATAAGCGGTCGGCCGCAATCTTGATTGTTTGTCAATAGTGTTTGATTCGTATTCCACCCAGACCTTCATCTTGCCCGGAGCTCTGTTGTCCCATGCGTAATACGGGACAAACCTGACGGAACGCCCGTTTGAAGAGGCTGTGACCGTGCATACTCCACCAAGTGTCTCCGGCTCGAACACGCACTGGAAAACATCATCCGACGTGAGCCTTATGGCATCAAAACCAGCGTTGTCCACCTGCTCCATGCAATAGACGATCGGACCTCTCTGTATGGCGCGCTTTCCAATGTTGGCCTTCACTTTAGGATCGGAGGTGACAACCTTCACCGGCATGTTCATTTCAAAGGCAATCCGGTCGCCTTTCCTCCATTTTCTTTCAAGCACCACATAGCCTCCGTCCAGAACGTACCGGACCTTCTTTCCATTGACAGAGACATTATATTCCTCACACCAGCCAGGGATGCGAAGTCTGACGGCGAAAGCGGTCTTTTTCTCCGGAGAGACTGTCATCGAGACAGTTCCGTCCCAAGGATATTCGGTTTTCTGGCTGAATGTTGTCTTCACGCCTGAAATCTCCGTCTCCACCTTGCCGGACACATAAAGATTGACCCACAGCGCATCATCCGACCGGGCATAGATGTAGCCACCGACTGACGGAAGGAACCTTGAGATCTGGCTCGGGCAGCAGGCGGTGCCGTACCAAGGCTTTCTGTGATGATCACCGTCCGAAGCCAAAGGATTGACATAGAAGAACCTGTCGCTGGACAAGGATATTCCCGCAAGCGCGCCGTTGTACATCGCGCGTTCCAGGACATCCACATACCGGGACTCCCCTTTGAGCATATTCATGCGCTGGTTCCACATCACCATTCCGACGGAGGCGCAGGTCTCGCAATAGGCATCCTTGTTCGGCAGGTCATAGTCCTCGGTGAAGCCTTCATTGCGGCGCGAGGAGCCGATCCCGCCGGTCAGATACATCCTGGTCTTCACCACATTGTCCCAAAGCCTGTCCAAAGCGGCGATGTAAGAAGTGTCTCCGGAAGTCGCCGAATAGTCCGCCATTCCGGTAAGCAGATACATCGCGCGCACCGCATGGCCTCCGATCTTGCCAAGTTCCGCGACAGGAACTTTGTCAATATAATAGTCATACGCCTTCCAGTCGGCTTTGCCGCGGCCTCTTTCCTCCAACAGGAAATGAGCCAGATCCAGATATTCTTTCTTGGACGTCTCATGATAAAGGCGGATCAAGGCAAGCTCGATTTCGGGATGCCCTGGAACCCAATCCTTTTTGCCGGGGCCGAATTCCGAGACAAGATATTCCGCGAATCTTTCGGCCACATCCAGCAGCACGCGTTTGCCTGTGGCTTTATAATAGGCGATGCCGGCCTCGATAAGATGCCCGCCACAGTACATCTCATGCTTGTCCATGTCAGTCCAGCGCTTGCCAGGCATCTTTAACGTGTAGTAGGTGTTGATGTAGCCATCCTTTCCCTGCGCTCCGGCAATCAAGGCGATGATGCTGTCCAATTGAGACTCCAACACCTTGTCCGGAGTGTTCTGAAGAGAATAGGACGCACCTTCTATCATCTTATACAAATCGGAATCGTCATAGAAAAGACCCTCGAAACGACCTTCCCTTACCCCCGCCGCTATGGCGAAGTTATCGACCCTGTGCGTCTTTTTGGCACACTGGTCAAGGCAAAACGGGACGGTCACTTCGGAGAGCCGTTTAATTCTGGGCTGCCAGAATGAATCCTCAACGGTTACACTTGAAAAACTGATGGGTTCATTCAGCGTGGCGTCAGCTTTCGCGTAACCGGCCATGGCCAGCCAAAGCATGCAAAGCGAGACAATGGTCTTCAGTGGTTTCATTTTCATTGATATTTCTGTGTGCAAAAAAAGATAAAACCCGTCTCAAAACGGGTCAAAATCGTTTCATAAAATATCAAAATCGTGTCTCAAACACTCCCCAGAGGGCTTTCTTAGCAGAAATCCTTTGGCAGTACACCATATTGCCGATAAAAGCACCGTGAGAAATATGATGACGAACTGAAGCCTGTGATGTAGGCGATTTCATTTATCCGATACTCTTTCTGCCGCAAGAGTTCCGCCGCTTTCTTGAGCCTTACGACGCGAATAAAGTCATTAGGCGTCACCTTGAGAGACTCCTTCACTTTTCTGTAAAGTGTGGCACGGCTCATATTCATCAATGAAGCGAGTTTGTTGACATCCAAGTCCGCCTCCTCAAGATGGTCGTTGATAAGTTGCGTCAAAGCGTTCAGGAAACTTTCATCAGCCTTGGTATAGACAAGATTGCTTGGTTCAGTCTCTCCGATGTTCCTTATTGTCTCGGAAACGTAACCGTTCCTGAGCTGGTTCTCAATGCTGCTGACGAGGAAGTCCATATAAACCGGCTTTCCCAGATAGTCATCCGCACCAGCCAACGCGGCGTCGGCCTTGAACTGAGGAGAGACCTCCGCGGTCAGGAATATCACAGGAATATGCCTGAGACGCGGATCGCCCTTGATCGCCCTGCAAAGCTCGATTCCATTCATGCCGGGCATAACCACATCCGAGAGCACCAGATCGACATGGTTATTGGACAAGATCTCAAGAGCGCGCTTCCCGCCTCCCGCCTTGATGATATTGTATTTCCCGCTCAGATGTCTGGTTATGAAATCCACAAACGGCATATCGTCCTCAACAAGAAGCAGAGTCTTTTCAGAATCCGTCGACGAACCGCCCGTCACGATTTCAGGCTCCTCAAGAACATTATCCAGACACCTGAACGCATTCTCCTGCTCAAGAGGCAGTGTTATCGTGAACCGGGTCATCCCGTCAGGCCCATCCGTCAACCTCAGGCTTCCCTTATGAATCTCAGCCATTGATCTGGCGAAAGGCAAACCTATTCCAAAGCCGTCGGAATTTTCATCCACCTTGAAATACGGAGAAAATATCTTCTCCGAAAGTTCAGGAGGAATCCTGTCGCCATCATTGGTCACGGAAATCTCACAACTGTCCGCCACCTGCGCCATGGTGATCCAGATGTGGCCGTCGGCATGCTTGAGGGCATTGGAAAGCAGATTGCTCACAATCTTGACAAACATTTCCACGTCAACATCCGCCATAAGAGATTCAGGGATGTCACTTTCCAGATCACAGCCCTTCAGTCTGGCGGACGGAAGAAACCTATGAACCACTCCCCCGAGGACCTTGGTCAAATCCGCGCGGACAAATTGCGGCTCGATCCCGCTGCCATTCACCTTCCTGAAATCAAGCAACTGATTCACCAGATTCATCAAACGGTCTGTGTTGTCCCTTATGATAAGCAGGTTGTCATAATCCGCATCCGATTTTGTCCGATGACTGATGATTTCTTCCAAAGGCATCTTCATCAGGCTCAAAGGTGTTCTTATCTCGTGGGTTATGTTTGAAAAGAACGTTATCTTCGCCTTGTAGATTTCCCTTTCCTTCTCTTCATTGCGTCTCCGCTCGCCTTCTTCCTTCTCTCGTTCCATCTTTCTCTTGGCCAAAGAGAAACCGACACCCAATGCACATGTCATGAGGACGAAATACATCACATAAGCGAAGGTGGTTCTGTGGAACGGAGGTTTGACCACTATCTCCAAGGATGCGGCGTCGGTCGAGTCAATGTTGTCCGCCCGGACATGAAGGACGTACTTTCCTGCCGGAAGGTTTGAATATGTCACCCTGGCCGGCATCTTGGCGGGAATCCACTGCCTGTCCCAGTTCTCAAGACTGTAGTACCAGTTTGTGTTGTGCGCCGGCACATAGTTGATCTCCGTCATGCACAATGTGAAGTTCTTGACACCCGGGCGCACGACAAGACGTTTTGTGTCCATTATCGAAGAGTCAAGCAGTCCGTACTGATCTCCCGGTCTAACCTTCCGGTTATTCACAAGAAGGTCGGTCATGCAGACCTCCGGCCTCCGGTTCTCCTTGGACATCCGCTCAGGAACAAAAGACACGAAGCCGTTTATGCTGCCGAAATATACCTTCCCCGCAATGTCCATGAAACATGACTTGTAGTTGAACTGGTCTGACGGCAGACCGTTGGAATGGGTATAGGTCCTCACTCCGAAAGTCACCGCATCCATGCGGAAAAGCCCCTTGTTGGTGCCTCCCCAGATGTTTCCGCTCCGGTCACATTCAAGACAGGACACGACATCACTCAAAAGACCGTTCCTGGTGTTGATGACCGATGAGAAAGAATCCTTGTCCTTGTCATACAGGCAAAGACCGTCCCCCTCGGTGCCGGCCCACAGCCTTCCGCGGCCATCCTCCAAAAGGCAGGCGACATAACTTCCGGAAGTACCGTACGACGAGGACACATTCTTGTAACGCCGCCAAACACCTGTCTGCCTGTCGTACGAATATATTCCTTCACCCATAGTGGCAAACCACAGGCGGCCACCCGCGTCTTCAACGATGTCATTCACCTGCACGTCAGACGGCCCGTCAGGGCCTGCTTCCTCAAAGATGTCCTCCTCTGACACATAACGATAGAGTCCGGACATCATCCCGATCCAGACTGTTCCCCATGAATCCTTGAAGACAGCATAGATTGAGTTGTTCTTCATGCCAGCCTGACCGGATGACATTCCCAGCCGACGGATCCTTCCCGTGGATGTGTCCATGATGAAAAGTCCCTCGGCGAATGACCCGACCCAAAGTCTGCCGCTGTCATACATCAGCGCATGGATGTTCCTGGCAGGGACATTGACCGCTGAAAACGACCTGCTCCCTGGATCGAAGCTGAACAATCCGGCATCCTCGGTCGCTATCCACATCATTCCGGAATCACCCTGACAAAACTCACTTATCCTCTTGCCGCCAATGGTGTTCTTTCCGGGAATATTGTAGAATCTCTCGAACTCCGGCGATTTCTGAATATAATTGACCCCGCCGAAATAAGTCCCTACCCAAACTCCTCCGTCCCGATCCTCATAAATCGAATGGACAGCGTTGTCCGACAATGAGTACGGGTCTCCGTAGGTATGGTTCAACGACGAGACTCTGGATGATTTCATATTATAGACATACACCCCGGACTCCGTGCCTATCCAGATCATCTTGTCGGAGCATCCTATGATCTGGCGGACAAAAAGAGTGCTCCCGCTGACAGGCTCTCTTTCAAGAAAAGGAGTGATTTTCCCGCTCTTGCAGTCAAGCGACTGAACCCCCTTGGCCGAAGTGCCCAAAAGGATATTGCTATCCGAGAGAATGTACAATGTGTTCACATCGTTCATTTCGGGGTCAGTCTCACTGATGACGAAGCGAGTCACGGATGAGGCCTCCGGATCAAGGCACAACACACCGTTCCCGTATGTCGCCACCCAGACTTTTCCTTTGGAATCCGTCTCTATACGTCGGAGATTGATCGGCACAGCGGCGTCCATGCCGAGTAATTTCTCAAGATTGAATTCCACAAGTCCACCCTCAGAGTCATATCTGAACACCTCGCCATTCTGGCAGGCGATCCAGACATTTCCCGAACGATCCCTGCAGATGCTTCTAGCCTTGCCGCCTACAGCCTTGCCCTCCTCGGTATGGGCATCAAAGAACGTGAATTTCTCAAGCCGAGGATCATATATGAACACCCCATTGAAAGTGCCAAGCCAAAGCTTATGGTCATCATTCTCGAAAATGGTGAAATAGTTGTCGCTTCCGACAGATTGAGGATCATCCGGATTCCTTCTGAACACCACTATCTCATGTCCGTCGTAACGGTTCAGGCCATCCTGAGTGCCGAACCACATAAAGCCGCGGCTGTCCTGATGTATGCAGTAAACCATGCTTTGTGACAGGCCGTCCTCCACATTCAGGCATTTCATGCAGGAAAGAGTCCCGTCCGACCATGCGGGAACGGAGCAAAGCAAAGACGCCACTGCCGTGATGAATATTGATAGCGCCAACCTGAGTCCCATTCACGTGTTCAGTTTAGTATTGTCTTTCAGTCCTGACTTCCAAGGCGTTGAGACGGCCGTCGATGTCCTCGTAGCCCCTGCCAATCTGTTCCACGCCGCCGATGACACCGACACCGTCCGCCGACATCGCGGCGATCATCAAGGAGATTCCGGTGCGGATGACCTCCAACACTTCATTCTTCGCACCCTGAGGGCGAATCAAAACGCTTAGGGCATACCCGCCCTCTATGATGAATGAACCCATAATCACTACTTGTTCTAACAAAGTTATAACTTTGTTGGGGAAAGAACAAACAACTGATAAGCATGACTCACGCTCGACCGCGAAGTTGAACAGCTTCCAAGTCCTACCCGTAAATATCTCTGAGCACCGCCAACGAGCGGACGTTGACGGCCGATTCGGTGTGATGCTCGATGTACTTCAGGATGCACTCGGCGATCTCGTTGCGGTCGGAACCTCTTAAAGGAAGCAGCATCGCCTCGCCGAAAGAGCTGGTCAGAAGAGACTTGATGTGGTCAAGATGCTTGCCGGCGAAAGGGGCGAGGTCAATTGTGTCCGGATTGAAACCGAGGACAGCGCAGAGTTCCAGCAGGAACCAGAGATGGAAGTTGGCGAAGTCGCTCTGAAGCGCGTCAAGCGTCAGTATCGACCTTTTCAACCACTCGGAAAGCCCCTCCTCGTTGGTCTGATCCTTTATCACACGGAACAGCACCTCGCTCATGAAGAGGGTCATTGTGTTTTTATGAATATTCCCGCGCACTCCCACGAGAGGGTTGACGCTGACGAAGTTGCGGGCGAACCAAAGATCCGACTTCGGGTTCCGGGTGACCTCCGCCTCAAGAATATTCAAGGGCAGGAAAAGGGCCATCGCCGTCTTGGGACTCACCTTGACAAGGAAGCCCCGCCTTCCATATTCCCTGCTGATCGTGTGCAGGACGATGGAATTCTCGCCGACCTTGGTGTGGCCGATGACTATGAGTTCAGCCTTTTCGCGCATCTGGCAACAACTTGCATCATTTCCGGCAGCTTATTTTTGCCGCCCGTTAAGCCACTGTGCCATCGCCCGCAGAGCCTTGCCACGGTGCGAGATCTCGTTCTTCTGCTCCTCGGTGATGTCCGCCGCCGTGAGCCCGGGATATTCATCAGGTATGAATATAGGATCGTAGCCGAAGCCTCCCCGCCCGGACTTCTCCCTGGCGATCGTGCCTTCCATCGTCCCCTCGAACTGATGCGCCTCCCCGTCCAGAATGAGGGTAACGACGCTGCGGAAGCGTGCCCTGCGGCTGACCTCCCGCCCGGTCGCCTCCAGTCCAGCAAGTTCGGCCAGCACCTTGTCCATATTCAGATTGAAGTCCTTTGACGGCCCCGCATAGCGCGCCGTATAGACCCCCGGCGCTCCGCCGAGGGCATCCACTTCCAGCCCCGTGTCATCGGCGAAGCAGTCGCACCCCTTCCTGTCAAAAATGTACCGAGCCTTCTGGAGCGAGTTCTCCTGAAGCGTCTCCCCCGTCTCCGGAATGTCCTCCGTAATCCCGAAATCCGCCGGAGTAACCAGCTCAAACCCATCCCCCAGAATCTCGGAAGCCTCCCTCAGCTTCCCACGGTTACCCGTCGCAAAAACTATTTTTGTCATATTCTCAAAAAAAATATTTTGAAGTCTCCATCATACATCTTATAAGGGTTGCCTGATAGAACAGATGGGGCTCTATGTTTTAGATCCATAAAAATACAATACTACGCAAAATGACGGTTCTGTTTTTCTTTTACAATAGAAATAAACTGCTTCAGAGATAGCAAGTCACTCCTATAGCGGTCATCAAAAGAGTTCCTGTTGTCTTCTGGAATCACGAGTACAACCCGCTCGTGCTTCATCTCCTGAAGTTGATTAGCCGATATACTCGGTTGAAGAGTGAACAAGTATTTGGTGCCAATACGATCTGCCTCGTTCAAGACTTGACGCCAACGATCTTTACATGTAGTCTTGGCTCCGAGAAAAGTTAGATCATCCGCTGGAAAAAGGAAGTCGTGATATTCCTTACCTCCCGGGAACAAAAAATCCGGGCGCTTCTTGTCTTCAGTAACAACCTGTTCTTCAAAACGGAGCTTGGACTCCGTGAAAATATGAGCCAAATGGTGTTCCAGTGACTTTCCGAAACGAGATTTGCGACGATTCAAGAAGGAATTGGCAGCAGCAGCGAAATCCCGGATTGAACTGAAAGGTGTAGAATACATAGGACGATAAAAAATGTCCTCAAATTGATAGAACAACTCACTTTCAGTCTTAATCCATCCACAAAGAATCTTGTCTGGTTCGTCCAGGAGTTTGTTCTCTGTGATACCAAAGACCTCATTGTATATCTGACTTGCCACTCTTGAAATTTCCCCCGTGTCCGGAAAACCTGTCATTGCGCCAGCAATCTCCACAAGACGCTTTCCCAAACGTTCATCTGGAGAAATAACAGCGTCAGGATCAATAAAGTGGTTCGTTTTCCCAACAGACAAGTTATACTCAGTATAGAAATCATCGATGTCCTCATCATGTTCAAGAACGATACCAACATAATCATCTCTATCAACCTGGCAGATAATCAAAAGGCTACCGACATACTCTTCATTTAAGAACGGGAAGCCCTTGCCAAAACGGGTAATGCGGTACTCATTACGGCTACCAACACCATAGTAAATAAAACGGCTTGCTGTCTCAAAATCATCCTGCCAACGAATCTTGACAAATCGATCTTTGTTTGAACCACGTTCCCCTGGAACATCAAACAGTAAAGATTCCGCTTCTTTCGGAACATAAAAGCCGGCTTGATGAGAAGTCAGGTTGACATCATTCGCAGTAATAAAGCGACAAAAAGCCCTTCTTGATCTGTTTACTTGCGAAACAGCATAGTTAAAGATATCGCTCATACTTTCTTCTTCATTGTTTTTACCAATTGTTCTGCCACAGCTGTAACTAAAGGCACAACAACAGAATTCCCGCACTGGCGATAAGCCTGAACTTCAGAGACCGCATTAATAATGTATTCATCCGGATACCCCATAAGACGGGCACACTCACGAGGAGTAAGACGACGCGGATTGATACCGTCTCCTTGAGGGATAAGGATTTCCGAACCATCCTTATAGTAACGGGCGCTTAAAGTACGAGAAATACCTTTAAGATCCACAAGACTATAACCGAAGCCATTACCTTTCTCTTTATGTTTCTGTGCATAGTTTTGGAGATACATCCATAACTTATCAGACAAAGTGTATTTGCTTGACACGTCTTTCTCCAATATGTCACCTATATTGTTCCTTGGGTCACCTAATTTAGGAAAAGAGAATCTCTCCTTACCTCCATATACTCTCCGATCATAACCAACAATCATAATTCTCTCGCGATGCTGAGGCACATAGAATTTGCCATCCAAAACCTCGTAATGAATGCTATAGTCCAACTCTTCAAGAGTCTCCGTAATCACCTTGAATGTACGCCCTTTATCGTGAGAAACCAAGTTTTTTACATTCTCCAGATAGAACGCCTTAGGACGATGACGGCAGATAATGTCTGCCACATCGAAGAAAAGTGTCCCCTGTGTCTTGTCCTTAAACCCGGTCTCTCGCCCAAGACTGTTTTTTTTAGACACACCGGCAATGGAGAATGGTTGGCAGGGGAATCCGGCACACAATACATCAAAATGCTCAGGTATATAGGATTTTGTCTCCTCTTTGGTTATATCACCAAATGGCATATCACCGAAATTGGCCAAATATGTTCTCTGGGCATATTTATTCCACTCTGAGGAGAAAATACATTTGCCTCCCTGAGCCTGCATAGCTATACGGAAGCCTCCCATACCAGCAAAAAGGTCGATGAACGAGAACTTAGGCGTTTCGGGTTCGGGAAAAGGAACTTCGAAGAATTCCTTGAAGAAAAGTTCCAAATGATCATCTTTAAGAGCCAATTTGCCGCTTCCTTCTTTATCAAGAACCTCTTCAGCCATAAATGACAATGCCTCATTCAGACCTGCCGGGCTCAAGTATTTACGGTTATGCAGGTATTGAGTCAAAACAGACAGGCCGTCTTTAATTTCTTTTTTCTCACATTGGGCTAACAGCGCCTGAGAATCAATGCAAGTCAGATATGGATATCTTTCGCTATTATGCATCGCACAACGTATAAACTTGTCAAAGTTAAGAATTTTTTCTCATTACGACTATCTTATCAAGCAAGGGAAAATACCTGTGAATAGACCAACTTTTACTTTATCGCACGGATGCTACGATAATTGCACGCAAATATCCGCGGAATGAGTTGTTTACCAGATTTCGGGTCTTAGAAGCTGTTTTGAATTGTTTGTTTGAAGATTTTTCACCTCAAAGAACATTTCAAACAATTCAAAACAGCTTCTTAATCTGAAGCAATTTATTATTTTCATGTTCCTTAGGATATTCAGAAAGTGACATGGTAGGCCATACCCGGCTTTGTGTCGATGTCGAGGGTTGTCCTGCCGTAGCGCAGGGAGCAAGGCCCTCCGAGGCGGGAGTGTATCACCGCCTTCCTCAGTTTGCCGCCGGACCATTCCATGTCAACCTCGAAGCCGCCCCGGGCCAGCAGTCCGGCCACGCTGCCGTCAGCCCATGCCGAAGGGAGGGCGGGAAGCAGGTGGATGAATCCCATGTGACTCTGGAGGAGCATCTCCGCTATTCCTGCGGTCCCGCCGAAGTTGCCGTCGATCTGGAAAGGCGGATGGGTGTCCCAAAGATTGTCCAACGTGCCGTTGGTCAGAAGGTTCCTGTACAGGGTGTAGGCTCTGTCGCCGTCAAGCAGGCGCGCCCACTGGTTCAGTTTCCACCCCATGCTCCAACCGGTTGCCCCGTCTCCTCGGTGATCCAGCGTCACGCGGGCGGCCTCGGCGAGTTCGGGTGTCGTCACGGGAGACATCGTGTGTCCCGGATGAAGTCCGAAAAGATGGTTGACATGGCGGTGGCTGTCCTTAGGGTCATCGATGTCGCGGGACCATTCCATGATCTGACCGAAACGGCCAATCCTGTACGGAGGCAGATGGCTCTCCACGTGGAGCCATTCCTGGCGCTCCTGCTCATCAAGCCCCAGAAGTTCCGCCGCCGCTGCCGCGTCAAGCAGTATCTCCCTCGCCACGGCATGGGAGAATGTGGCCCCCTCGTCAATCGGCCCATGTTCCGGGGATGTCGAAGGGGTGGCGGTGTAGGTGCCGTCCGGACGCTTCCAAAGATGGTCAACGGTGAATCGGGCGCTTGAGCGGAGGATGTCGTAGCCGATCTCGCGCAGGAAAGTCGTGTCGCGGGTGTAGTCGTAGTAGTCCCAAAGATGGGTGGCGAGCCAAGGCCCGACCATCGGGCAGAGGTTCCAGGTCATGCTCTCGTCGTTCAGAGGCGAGGCGAAACCGAAAGGATTGCCGGAGATCGATGCCGTCCAGCCACGCGCGTTGTAGTACGAGCGTGCCACCCTCTCGCCAGGCTTCACGAGCGCGCGGACATAGTCAATAAAAGGTTCGACGCACTCCGGGAGGTTGGTCGGACAGGCCGGCCAGTAGTTCATCTGGACGTTGATGTTGTTGTGGTAGTCCACGCGCCACGGACCGTCGACGTTGTTGTGCCATATTCCCTGAAGGTTCGCCGGGAGGTTGCCTCCGCGCGACGAGGCGATCAGCAGATAGCGCCCGAACTGGAAGTAAAGCTCCTCCAGACCGGGGTCGGAAGCCCCTGAGCGATAGCGCTCCAGGCGCTCCGGAGTAGGCAGGTCCGCGGCGTGCGCGTCAGGATGGCGGCTTCCGGCGGCAAGACTT